>Ga0187855_10002740_pt1 | contig 13224 bp, 10 predicted proteins | sample June2016WEW_8_10_2_FD_132969 | JGI IMG/M metagenome (GOLD analysis project Ga0187855, IMG submission 132969) | Peatland microbial communities from SPRUCE experiment site at the Marcell Experimental Forest, Minnesota, USA - June2016WEW_8_10 | ecosystem: Environmental > Terrestrial > Soil >...
AGGTCTGTGCCTTTGTCGTCTTTGAGGCGGATGTTGAGGCTGCCGCCGGGGAGGGAGGAGACTTCGCGGATCCAGGCGAGGTTGACGAGCGTGGCGCGATGGATGCGGGCGAATTTCTTCGGGTCGAGCTTCTTTTCCAGCTCGGCGACGGAGTGGTCGACGCAGTACGGTTTGCCCTCGGAAACCGCCCAGGTGAGCTTGTCTTCCGCGTAGAAGTGCGTGACTTTGTGGAGGTCGAGGAACCAGAGACGATCGCCGAGGCGGGAGGCGATGCGGTCGGGGTATTCGGGTTTTGCTTCGCGAAGGACGTCGGTGATTTGGGTGAGGAGGGTTTGCAGGTCGGGCTGGGCGGAGGTTTGGGTTGAACCTCGGAGGCGCTCGACTTTCTGGAGGGCGCGATCGAGGACTTCGGGGTCGATGGGCTTGAGGAGGTAGTCGACGGAGTTTACGCCGAAGGCCTTGAGCGCGTACTGGTCGTACGCAGTGGTGAAGACGACGATGGGCTGGGTGGGCAGGCGGGCGAGAACTTCGAAGCCATTCAGGCGCGGCATCTGAATATCGAGGAAGCAGACGTCGGGAGGGTCCGCCGTGAGGGCTGCGACGGCGTCTTCGGGGCTCGTGGTGGCGCCGATGACTTCGACGCGGTCGGTGCGATCGAGGAGACGGCGCAGACGGTCGAGGGCTAGAGGCTCATCGTCGACGAGATACGCGCGTAGCTTCATATGCGGGGCACGATCAATTCCACGACAGAATAGCCGTCGTGACGGGAGACGCTGAGGCTGGCCTTTGCGCCGTAGAGGGCGTCGAGGCGCTGGACGAGCTTGTCGAGGCCATGGCCACCGGGAATGGCAGCGAAGTCGAAGCCGGGACCAGAATCGCGGACCTCGATGTGAACGGCGTTGTCGTTGGCGCGCGCGGTGACCTTGAATTCCCCGCCGTTGGGCTGGGGAGTGATGCCGTGCTTGACGGCATTCTCGACCAGGGACTGCACGGACAAGGGCGGGACCATGGTCTCCTCGAGATCGGCGGGAACGTACACCGACCCGCGGAGCTTGTCGCCGAAGCGGACTCTCTCGATGTCCGCGTAGCTCTCGACCATGGCAAGCTCCTGGCGCAGAGGGATGAGGGAATGATTGCTGGAATCGAGCGAGGCGCGCAACAGGGTCGCGAGGCGGCCGACGATTTGTTCGGCGCGCGCCGGATCGGAGGCGATCAGCGCGCTGATGGAGTTGAGAGTGTTGAAGAGGAAGTGAGGATGGATCCACGATTCGAGGGAGCGAAGCCGGGCTTCGGCGGCGAGCTTGCTGGTGCGCTCTTCGGCCAGTTCTTTTTGGCGAAGCCGCAGCTCGGCGACTTCCAGTCGGCCACGCAGGGAGGCGTAAGCCAGCGCGCCCAGTCCGAAGACGATGGCCAGGGGCATTGCCACTTTGAGAGTCTGCAGGTACTGAGCCCAAAAGTTTTGGCGAGCAGCGAAGCCGAAAAGGACGAGAAGGGCCTGGGCAGCCAGGCAGCCGAGCGGCACGATGAACGCGATGCCGGCAATGCTGACGGCAACCACAGGAAGCTGGCGGCGTGCGAGGCGTTCGGTTATGGCGCCAATGACGACCATGCCGAGGATGCCGGTGAGATTGGCAAAGATCAGGGTGTAGGCGAGCGTCCTGAAGAAGACATGAGCAGTGGGAAACTGGCCGGCAACGGCCAGGATGAGGAGCACGAGGCCGACGGAGAGATTGGTGACCAGGATCGAGAAGATCCATCGGCCCCGCGGAGAACTAACGATGAAGGTCATGGCGCGGCGTCCGTCATTTCTCAGCGACCGGCTCGAAGGAGCCGATGCGGAAAACGCTCAGGAGTTGCGGGGCGTCCTGACCGGGGAGCTTCATCTCTCCGCTGACTTCCTCGTTGATGGTGGCGTACTCGATCTGCTTGGTGGCGAGGGAGACCCAGATCTCGCCCCAGTAATCGCTGCGGCCCTGAATGGTGACGCCGCCGGTGGCAAGCTGGAGCGGATTGAAGAACGCACGGTAGTCGATCAGAGCGCAGTCCTGGCCGTTGCGTTGCGAACGCCCCACGTATTCGAGGACGACGTCGCGATTGTGGAATGTGCCGACATCCGGCATCTTCACTTCCTGGTCCTGGCCAGTGTGCAGAGGAACATTGAGCTTGAGCTGATCGAAATAATTCTCGGCAAACGCCTCGAACATGCCGGTATCCCACACGAGGTTACGCTCCATGACGGCGGACGGGGGGAAGGATTTGAAGAAATCGGGCGACATGGTTGCGCCCATGTCGTTGCGATAGCGGAAGCCTTGCATGAAGTCGAGCTTGGGTGTCGCGGGGAATGGAGCCGCGGGGCCGTCTACCTGGGCGTCGAAGACATTCGACCACTCGACGTCGCCGTTGGGCAGGCCGCGGGTGTAGTCTCCGGTGACCTGCTGGCGGTGAATGACGTCGCCGGTGCGATTGGCCGAGTAGTAGATGACGGAGAAGTGGTAGACGCGGGGGCCGGAGTCTTTGACGGCGGTTCCGTGGGGCAGGTCCCAGGTTTGCGACGAGGGCGACTGCGCACGGAGGGGCTGGGCGAGGAGCATGGAGCCGGCGCAGAGGATGAGGGAAAGGAAGTTGGTTCTGAATGCCATTGAATGTTACCTCTCAGCGTGGAGTATGGGGCGGGGCGGGGGCTTGGGGCGCGCACTTTGCGATGAGGGGCGGCGATTCCAGATGGAGGGCGGGCAGGAGGGGATGAGTCGGGGGCTATGAGATTTCGACGTGGCGGGTTTCGGGACCGGAAAGAGCGCCGATAAGCAGCAGCAGGCCGCCCAGGGCGAAGAGGGCCACCTCGGTGTACTCGTAGGGCATGCCGAGAGCCTTCAATCCCAGCATGTAGAAGGAGGAGAAAGCCGGGATGATGGTGGCGGCGCTATAGCCGATGCCGTAGCCGCAGGCCCGCACGGCGGTGGTGAAGCGCTCGTTGATGTAGGCGGTCACGAAGGCCCAGACCGGTGTTGCGCAGAGATTGATGAGCGTGACCAGCACGACGAGCTCGACGGTGTTTCTGTAGCCGGACTTCACGAGCACGTAATAGAGGATGGGACCGATGGTGCAGCCTGCGAGGCCGAGGAGGGCCAGCACGGTTCTGCGGCCGATGCGTTGGCCGAGGATGCCGAAGGGGACGAACACGAACATCATGATCAGGTTTTCGATGAGCTGAGCGTTCGTGACCACGAGGCTGTTGACGTTGCGGAGGGCAAGGACGCCAGGGAGGATGGAGGTAACGGTGTTCAGTGTGAACCACGCACCGCTCATGACGAGGAAGACCTGAAACAGGACGCGTGGATTGTCGCCGCGACCGAGTTCTTTGAGTGGTGAGCGAACTTTTTGCGCGTTGGCCCAGACTCGGCTTTCGGGAACGTGGCGCCAGGCATAGAGGAAGACGCCGGCGGCGAGGAGGGCTCCGATGAAAAACGGAATGCGCCAGCCCCACACGGCATAAGCGGAGCGCGGGGAGCCTGCGGGGAGCCAGCGCAGCAGGGCGGCAGTGAGCAGCGACATCGATGCCATGGAAATGGGAAAGCCGGTGTGGATGAAGGCGGACCAGATGCCGCGTTTGGCTTTCGGGGCGTACTCCATGGCCAGGGGATTGGCGCCGGTATATTCGCCCCCGAGAAAGACGCCGTCGACGAAGCGCAGGATGGTGAGGAGCGCGACGCTGGCGAGTCCCCAGGTTTCGTACCCCGGCAGCAGGCCGATGAGGAAGGTGACCAGCGCGAAACCGGCCATCGAGATGAGGGTGACGCGGCGGCGGCCGATCTTGTCGCTGTAGTGGCCGAAGAGTGCCGCGCCGACGGGGCGGCCGACCAGGGAGAGAGCAAAGACAATGTAAAACAGCGTGGATTGCAGCGCCGGGCTCAGCGTGGGCGGCTGGAAGTAGACCATGGCGGGGCCGAGCGCAACAACGGGGAGATAGGCGTCGAACATGTCGACGAAAAATCCGACGAAGGCGGCGCGCAGGGCTCGCTTGCCGGCGAGCTGAACGACGGCTGCCGATTGCGCGCCCGATTGGAGAGCTTCATCGACGGCGAATGCGGGGTCGGCCATGGGGGTGGAAGGCATTATAGGTCGGGGGAGTGGGGGACGGGCAGAAAACAGCGGCGGCTTCAATCCTGACGAGGGGGAGTTTTGGCGGCGCGAAGCTTCCAGAGGAGTTGGCGGAGTAGGCCGAGCCAGTGGTGCAGGTCCGACGGAGTGAGCGCGAGGTGGCGCACCAGGCGGCGGACCTTGGTCTCCATGGTGGCCTGGGTGGTGCGATGCGGGTAGCCGTTGAAGGAGAGCGCCTCGAGGAGTAGGGCGATGAGCCGTTCCTTTTCGCCGGACGTGGCGAGGGGCTGGCCGAGGGCTGGGACTTCTGGCTGGGTTTCTGGGTCGGTCTGGCGAATGAGTTCGTACAGCACGATGGCGACCGCCTGCCCGAGGTTCATGGAGGGGTGTTCGGTTCGGGTGGGAATGCGGAGCAGGAGCTGGCAATGGCTGAGGTCGTGATTGGATAAGCCGACCTTCTCCGATCCGAAGAGGATCGCTACGCGGGAACCGGAGTGGAGATGGGCTTGGATGGTGGCGGAGGCGGCTTCGAGAGAGGAGAGCGGCTCCTCGAGATCGCGCCGGGAGCCAGCGGTCGTACCGACGACGAGGGAACAGTCGGCGACTGCCGGGGATAGCTGCTCGAACTGCTCGGCCGCGGTAAGGACCGGCTCGGCATCGACGGCGGACCTAGCCTCCCGAAAAGCCACAGAGTAGGGATGGACCACGCGCAGGTTGGGGAATCCGAAGTTGGACATGGCGCGGGCGGCCGCGCCGATATTGAGGGGGTTGCGGCTGTTGACCAGAACGACGTACAGGCGGTCTTGTTCCGCGAGGGTGAGCACCGAAGGTCAGTCTACGGCAGTTGTTGCGGACTGGAGGTAGTGCGGGAGTAAGTTCCGGTTTGCCCCAGACCCTCCTCGAGGAACGGGAATCCGCGGTTCCTCCTGCAAAGATTCCTCATCTCCGGTCCCGTTTTTCGCGTCAGATGGGAAGGGGGGCGAATCGTGGACACCAACGAGTACAAGAGCGTGCTGCTGGCAAAGGAAAAGGAACTCGTCAAACGAATGGGAGTTGCGGCCGAAGCGGCGCGCGCACAGACGGGAGCCATTGAAACCGGAGACAAAAGTGTCACCGACGCAGAGGAGGGAGAGGAGTTCGGCGAAGCCGACATCGACACGGATCTGCTGCAGCAGGTACGCGACGCCCTGGGGCGAATCGAAAAAGGAACCTTCGGTAAATGCGTCGTGGATAGACGACCGATCACTGAGAAGCGGCTGAAGGCGATCCCGTGGACGCCTTACTGCCGGAAGCATGAGCAGGAATCGGAACGGTCCCGTGGGTTGCGCACACCAACGTTGTGACCCGCACCAAACTCTGTTCGCTTGCTGAACCGGCTGCTAAGGGCGCTAGAGGCCGAGTTGACGGGCCGCGAGTGCGGTTCCCTCGACGCGGACACGGATTTTGTTGAAGGCGACGTCGCGCGCGGTAGAGGTGTCGTCGGCAAACGGGGAAAAGCCGCAATCGTCGGTTGTGCCCATGCGGTCGACGGGCAGAACAGATGCAGCTTCGAGAACGCGGTCGCGGACCTGCACCGGGGTTTCGACAGCGGGGTTGATGGGATCGATGACGCCGACAAAGACGAGGTGTTCGGGGGCCATCACCTTTTTGACGATGCCGAGGACGCGTTTGCGGTCTGGCTCGCTGGCCATCTGGAGATAGAAGCGGCCGACATTCAGATGAAACAGATCGGGCAGCAGGCCGGCGTAGTCGACGTCGGCGCTATGAGTGGAATCGCGGTCGCCGCCCGGGCAAACATGGACACCGATGCGGTGACGGTCGGCTATGCTGAAGCGGTCGAGGACCTGGTTGTTGAGGTCGATGAAGGTGCGCAGGAGACCGCCGGAAGGATCGAGTTTGAGGGAGAGGCGGCCTTCGGTGAAGTCGATCTGAACGGAGTCGGCACCGGCATCGAGGGCGCCGCGGATGTCGGCAGCGGCTTCGTCGATGAGGTCGGCGAGGAAGTCGCCGCGGGAGTAATCGGGAATGCCGGAGGCGGGATAGAGCAGGCTGAGGGCGGAGGCGGAGATGACGGCCTGCTTGAGGGGGCGTTCGGTATAAGTGCGCGCCGCGGTTACAAATTGCGCGGCGTGGACGCCGTAGCGAAAGGGACCGGCGGTGAGGCGGGGCAACTGGCGCGTATGCCCGTCGGCGAAAGGGATAACGACGCCGTCGGGCGCGAGGCTGGCGATTCCCGCCAACGGATACGTGGCAAAACTGGACTTGGTTTGTTCGCCGTCGGTTATGACGGGCGAACCGGTTTGTTCGAAACGCTGGATGGTGTCGCGGAGTGCGGCGCTGTAGGCGTCATCGAGGGTCTGCTGACTAATGGCGCCAGTCTGAAATCCGGCTATCGCCTGCAGGAGAGCAGCGGGACGCGGAATGCTGCCGATGGGTTCGGTGATCACTTCGTTTTCGCTGCTCCGGAGGTGATGCCCCAGCGGTAGATGAGCTCGACATAGCCGAGCTGGATGGTTTTATCGGTGGGGTAGATGGCGCCGGGGACGCTCTTGCCCCAGCCGTGACCGTAGTAGAAGTCGAGTCCGAAGTTTTTGGTGGCCTGCCAGTCGGAGCTGATGTCGGCGACGGAAGCGAACGAGGTGTGGCCGTTGGCGGTGCGGCCGGTGAAGCCGAAGACCTTGGTGTCGTAGGCGCCGCCGCCGAGATACCAGAGGTCTTTGCCGGAGGTGAGGTCGAGCCAGTGGAGATCGCTGCGGAGATCCCAGGATTTGTACGGCTTGTCGACGACCTGGACGAAGCTATCGGTCGAGTTCATGAGGTTGTAGAAGGGCAGGCGGGCGTAGACGCGCGGGGTGGGCAGGCCCTGAAAGAAGGTGTTGTTTTTCGAGTCGGTGGGGTCGTTGTCGCCGGTGGAGCGCCACCATCCGCCGCGGAACCAGGGCATGGTGGGGACCTTGGTGAAGCGATAGCCGCCTTCGAGAGCGGTGGCTCCGGCGCTCTGGGTCAACGCGCCCCAGTTGCCGTTCTGGAGAGCTCCCCAGAAGACGAAGTCGAAGGTGCCGGGACCAGCGGGCTGGGTGGCGATGAGGTCGCCGCCGTAAGTGCCGAGGCGGATGTTTTTGTGGTCGGCGGCGCGGACGGCGAGGGGGCGGTTGTCGGTTTTGGTGATGCCGGGGCGTCCGTCGTGATAGCCGAGGCCGAAGGCGCGTGCCACAATGTGGCCGTGCGCGGCAATGCGGGTGAAGGCCAGGTATTGGATGTCGACGTTGAGCTCAGGATTGCCGTTCATGTTGTAGACGCCCTGGTCGGCGCGACCGGCCATGGCGGTCAGATCCCACGAGCCGGAGCCATAGTGGGCGTCGGCGCCGTCGAAGCTGCGCATGGCATTGCTGAATCCGAAGTTGCCGACGAGGCGCTGCTGCACGCGGTTGTTCTGGAGCCAGAGGACGGTGGAGTCTTTGGGATGGGTTTCCACGCCATCGAAGAATTCGAAGCGGCCGAGGCGGATGTTTTTATCGTCGCCTGCGTTGTAGCGGAGAAAACCCTGCTTGAAAAATGCGGCGACGGGCTCGGTGTTGTTGCTGTTGGAGGCGTAGTAAGTGGCGCCGAGACCGAGCTGGCCCTGCGCGGTGACGTTGGAAACGGAGTCGCTGGGCAGAGGCCCGACCCAGGTCTGCGACAGCTCTGCCTGCCAGTCCCAACGATTGATGCGCTGCGCGACGCTGAAGCGGAGCAACGACTGGAGGTAGGAGTAGCTATCGGAATAAGGCGGAGCGGCAAACCACTCCCAGTTGTCATTGCGTGCGCGCTCGTAGATGGAGAAGGTGACTGGATGCGCGGGCGCGGAGGCTGGAGCGGCCGGCGCAGCGGCATCGGGTGCGGAGACGAAGGTCTGAGCGGCAGCGGCGGAGGCGACAGAAAGGAGGCAGAGAAGCCCTACGGAGGCTTTGAGCATACGTCTGGCAAGGATGCCGGATTGACGCCGCAGTCAACAACCAACTTTAGATGGATTTGTAGATACGACCAGGGAGCGATGGCGAGGAGGGTTCGGGCGGAAGGGCATGAACTAGAAGCTGGCTCCGCCGACGTTGGGCTGGTTGCTGACGACTTCTTTGCCGCCGCTGCGGCCGATGACGTAGATGTCGCCAGGGAGGATGGGGAGCGTCTGCGGTGTGGTCCAGAGCCAGACGCGCTGCGGTGTCTGCCAGAGTCCGCAGAGGGCGGCGTTGTCGATTTGGAACGTCGGAGTGGGCGGCGGACCCATGGTCGCCTCGACGGTGACCTCGGTCTTCACCTTAACGGCTGAGATGCAGGGAGCCAAGGGTGGGGCGGCATTCGATGTGACGGGGGGATTGAGGAGGAGCACGGGGCGCTCGAGATAGAAGGCGAAGGAGGAGGCGTTTTCAAATGCGCCGTTGACAACGACGAACTCGCTGGGGCGGACTTCGGGCTTGATGGCTTCAGCAAGGATCGCGGAGGAGAGCACCGGAGAGAAGATATTGAGCGCGAGGTGAGCGGCGATAAGAATCGCGACGATCATGCCGGCGAGGAAGCAGTTGGCCATGCGGGCGTTGTCGCGGAGGCGGTACCAGAGGCAGGCGGAGACGCCGACCAGGAGGGAGAAGAGGACGATCCAGAGCGGGACTTTGAAGGCGCCCATGGCGGATCGGGTGAGGTCAAAGAGAAAGCCAAAGAAGACGGCGTGGTGGCTGGAGTTGGGACGGAGGAGGGTGGCAATGTCGGTACCGGGGGCGGGGCGGGGCGCGACGAGGAGGTAAGCGACAACAGCGGCCGCAGCCAAGCCCAGGAAGAAGAGGATCCATGCAGCGATGCGGCCCTGATGGTGGGGGAGAGACTCATCTTCGGCGAGCCAGCCGCCGGCAAGGAGGGCCATGGGCGGCAGCGCGGAGAGGAGATTGAATTCCTGGCGCGCGGTGAAGCTGAAGAAGACGAGGACGGCGAGGATCCAGAGAGCGCAGAGGAGACGAGCCTGACTGCGGCGGTCGGGATCGGGCGAGGCGGCGCCGATGCGGAGAGCGCGGAGGGAAAAGACGGACCAGGGGGCGATCCAGAGAAGGAGCAGGGGCCAGAAGACGAGGAGGGGGACGCGTCCGCCGACCATGGGCGGCATGAGGGTGACCATCGCCTCACGAACGTTGGCTCTGTCAACCGCGATATGCCACGGCAAAACGACAGCGAGAAAGGCCACGACGCCGGGGATGATCTGCCAGCGCGCAAAGTATTTGAGGTTGCCGCTGAAAAGCAGGTAGAGAAAGGCGATAACCAGGGGAAGAAGGACTCCGGCGAACCCCTGGGTGAGAATGCCGAGCGCGCACGAGACGGCGAAACCGAGGGTGCTTTCGAGGAGGTGCTTTTCCTGGGTGAGTGAACGCCAGAAGCAGTTGAGGGCGAGGGTGAGCCAGAGGCAGAGGAAGACGTCGCGCAGAAGGAGGTGGCCGAAGAGGAAGACTCCGCAGGAAGTGAGGAGAGTGAGTGCGGCGTAGAAGGCGGCGGCGGGCGAGTGGAACAGACGACGTCCGAAGGAGAAGGTGGCAATGAAGAGCGCCAGGGTGCCTATGGCGAGGGGCACGCGCGCGGCCCAGTCGCTGACATCGAAGAGGCCGAAGGTGATGGCGACAGCCCAGTAGAGCAACGGAGGGCGCTGGGCGTAGCGGATGCCGTTGGCCCAGGGGGTGATCCAGTGGCCGCCGATGACCATTTCACGGGCAATGACCGCGGTGAGGGCGTCGGAGCCGTCGAGCAGCGGAGGCGTGAAGACGGAGAACGAGGCGTAGAGCAACACCCACAGACCGAGCAGGGGAAACACGAACCGCTTGGCCGTACGCAGGCTGGTCATCGGGTACAGGGTACAGCGTACAGGGTACAGGGTGCAGGGCAGAGGGATCAGCAGACCGCGTTCAGCCGATAGCGGATGGGTCTGCCCAGAGCAGGTCAGGGGAGGAGTTCCTGGCTGACCATGGTGGAGGCCCATCGCAGCGACTGCGCATACATGGCGGCGATGGCGCCTTCCGCCATGCCGAACTGATGCTGGATTTGCTCGCAGCGATTCCAGTCGCAGGCTTCGAGGCTGCGGACCAGCTCGAGGGCGCGGCTGGCGGCGCTCCGATCGCCCTCGAGCGCCGATTTCATGGCAGGGGCGATGGGGAGCACCTGCAGGATGCGAGGGAGAGGGGTTTCGAGGAGCACATCGAGCAAAGAGAGGATGCCGAGGAGATAGAACTGAGCGGGCTGCTCGGAGAGCGAGGGTGCGAGGAGCTCGCAGAACTGGGCGCGGGAAAGGGCCATGGAAATGAGCGGGAGGGAGCGATGGGCGGTGAGCGCACCGGCCATGGCGACGGTGATCATCTTGCGAACCGCGTCGTCACCGACCATCAGCAGCGCCTCGCGAATGGTGGAGACGATGCCGGGATGGCCCTGGAGCGCGGAATTTGCGAGACGCAGCACGCGATAGCAAAGCGAGGCGTCGGCGGAGATCAGTTTTTCGATTTTGCGCAGATCGGTGGGGGAATGATGGAGCGCGGCCAGCAGCTTGAGGTAGGCGAAGTAGTTCTGGGGAATGGTGTGGGAGCAGAGGAGGACGGGCAGCGAAAAGAAGTATCCCTGAAAGAGGGTGCAGCCTTCGGAGACGGCGATGCGCAGCTGGATATCGGTTTCAATTTTTTCGGCGAGGAGATGCGCGCCGCAGCCAGCAGACATGGCGTAGATTTCGCGCCGGAGATCGAAGTCCGCGGCCAGGAAGTCGATCTTGATGAAGTCGGCGAATCTGAGGAAGGGAGCCCGTGAGGAGTGGGGGAGGAAGCCGTCGAGAGCGAAGCGATAACCCTGTTTCTTGAGGGTGAGACAGCAGTCGATGACGTCGGGATCGGGTTCGATATTGGGGAGAATCTCGAGGACAGTCGACTCTGAAGGAAGGAGGGTGATCAGGCCGTCGACGAGGGCGGTGCGGGTGCAGTTGACAAAGGAGGCGGAGCGGGTGGAGTCGGGAATGAGCAGCAGCCAGTGGTCGATGACCTCACGGGTGGCCAGATCGGGATCGCCGGAGAAGTGATCGATTTTGCCGGCGCGGTAGAAGAGCTCGTAGCCGAAGAGGCGGCGCTGGGCATCAAGGATGGGTTGACGGCCGAGGTAGCGGTTGGGCGCGGTGATGGGCGCGGACGGGACCAGCGCCTGTTGGGGTGTTCCGGATTGCAGCGGAGAGGCCATGGATGGCTTGTGCACTCGCAGGCTCGCCGCAGCAGAAATCCTCTGGCTCGACGATTCACTTTGTCTATCGGCGGCGGCGAGTGTACGCATCAGGGAAAAGTGAGGAAGGGGCGGGGGTCGATCGCTCCGGTACACTGCTGAAAGCTCGATGGGATCAGGCGGAACCATCCACCAGCTGCGGAAATTTCGATTCGAGCGCCCACAGAAGTTGGCGGCGGTACTGCTGCTGCTTCTGCTGGGGCAGTGCCTCTGGGTGAGCGCGCGGCAGCCGCTTTCGGAGACGGATTATCGGTTTGCGCGCTGCGGGCGGGAGATGTGGGAGCGGCCCTCGCCGCTGGCGGGCTACTTTACAACCTGCGGGAATATTCATGACGGAACGCTGGCGTACCGTGCGGCGGGGCTGCCGCTGACGCTGGAGCGGCTGTTCGCGGGGCAGGCGGCGACGACCTCGACGTGGGAGATGCGGCATGAGGTGGGCGCGATCAAGCTGACGCTGCGGCTACCGTTCATTTTGGCGGGGCTGGCGCTGGGCGCGTGCCTCTGGTGGGTGACGCGGCGGCTGTTTGGTAACGAGGGCGGTTACATTTCCCTGGCGCTGTACTGCTTTGCGCCGGCAGTGGTGCGGGCGTCGACGTATCCCAATAACGAGATTCTGGCGGCGCTGGGGATTTTCTCGGTCATTTATACGGCCATCGGGGTTGCTCATGCGCTGCAGGGGCCGAAGCGGAAGTGGCGGCCGAGAATTGTGCTGCTGACGGTGGCATTAGGGTTCACGGCGGCGGCGCACATCGCGGCGTTTGTGGTGGCGCTGGTCTTCACTGTGATTTTTATGGCTTGGGTGGCGGAGACGCGGCGGGCGTACATTCCGACGCTGCTGATTGTGTGGGTACTGGGGGCGTTTTTCCTGCTGTTCGCGTCGTATGCGTTTCATCCGGACGCACTCAGCTACGTTTTTCGCAGCGCGGCGGGGCGAATGTGGGTTTCGCTGGAGCCCGCGAAGTGGTTTTTCGCGAATCCGGCGAACGCGGCATTCACGATTGGGCTAGCTGGAGCGCTGGCTCTCTACGTAGTGGCGCGGCGGTCGCGATATTTCGGAAATACGACTCCCCTGCTGGTGGGCGCGCCGCTGATGCTGCTGGTGACGACGGGGGTCGCGTCGGAACCGTGGCTGTGGGCGCTGCCGTTTTTGATCACGTTTGTGGGCGGGGTGTTTGCGGACGCGCTGGAGACACGCTGGCGGAAGGCGTTTCTGTGGGCGACGGGGGTTATGGTGGTGGCGCAGGCTGGGTTGTGCGTGGCGAGCGTGTGGGGGATGAGTGCGTAGGCGGCGCGTGATGGGTTCTGTGCGGGTGCTGGGAGGATTGATTCTCTCGGCTGCGATGGCCGCGGGTGCGGGGGGCCAGACGCCGGCGCCCCCGTGGTGCCGAGATCTTCCGCGCCCGGAATACAAGAGCCTTGAGCGTCTGCCGGTGAACGATGGGTGGTTTGAGGTCTATCGAGTCGCGCCCGATACGTTTGCGATTTACGAACCGCATCAGTCCGAAGAGACGATCAGCTATCTGATCGTCGGCCGGACGCGGGCGATGCTTTTCGACACGGGGATGGGGATCGGCAATTTGAGAGGATTGACGGCCCATCTGACGCCGCTGCCGGTGGTGGTGCTCAACTCGCATACGCATAACGATCATGTGGGCAGCAACTGGCAGTTCGACACGGTGTACAGCATGGACACGAACTTTAGCCGCCGCAACGCGCAGGGATCGCGCGAGGCGGCGCAGTCTGAGATCCAGCCGGGAGAGACGTGCGGCAGCCTGCCTGCGGGGTTCGATCCAAAGGCGTACGCGACGCGACCGTGGAAGATTACGTCGTACGTGCACGATGGCGAGTGGATCGATTTGGGAG
>Ga0187855_10002741_pt1 | contig 13224 bp, 7 predicted proteins | sample June2016WEW_8_10_2_FD_132969 | JGI IMG/M metagenome (GOLD analysis project Ga0187855, IMG submission 132969) | Peatland microbial communities from SPRUCE experiment site at the Marcell Experimental Forest, Minnesota, USA - June2016WEW_8_10 | ecosystem: Environmental > Terrestrial > Soil >...
CAGATCTTTGCCGCTGAGCACGATTGCGCTGGCATTATTCGCGGGGTTCACGTCGAGCGTCGGCGTCTCTCCCTCGACATTGACCTTTTCCTGCTTCACGTTGATTTCGAGCGCGATGTTGAATTGCGCGGATTGGCCTGCGGCGACTTCCACGTCGTCCTGCACAAAAATGGAAAACCCCTGGGCATTTGCCGTGACCGTGTACTTGCCGGGCGCAAGGTTTCCAATTTCGTAGTTGCCGGTTTTGCCGGTGGTGGCCGAATGCGTTGGCCCGCCGGACACTAGAATCGCAACCGTGGCATTTGCGACGACCGCGCCCGAAGGGTCGGTTACTTGCCCGCGCAAGGTTCCAGGGGCGGCGGGTGGGGTGGGTGGCTGCGCTGTCATTTGCGCCGCGACAGGCGTGACCAATCCGCCGACCGTCGCCACGATCAGAATCGCCACCATCAAATTCGTGCGAATCAATAAGGATATCTTCAACACGCACCCTGTTCTTTCCAGGCAGATCGAATGCATTCGAAATTGACCCCTACTGCGAGCCTTCGCCTTCCCCACCCTGCGCGTTCAGCGACCACGGCGAAAGCAATGACGATGCGCTTCGGTTGGGAGCGGCCGTCAGGATGGCTTCGACGCCCGCCAGCAGCGTGATCGCGGTTACCGCACCGGAATCGGTGCCGTCGGTGGACACGATCATCACGGCGTCGCCCTTCTGCAAATCCGCCAGCGTGCTGTTCGGCAAGCGGCTCAACATGCGCTGAAAATCGGGTGGGCCATTTCCGCCCGTCCCGTGCCCGGCTGGCGATTCTGCTCCTGGCCGCACGCCCGGCGCAGAACCCTGCGCGTTGCCCGGACCTTGGCCTTTTTCGCTGCCGCCCGGTTGATCCCCGCTCGCGCCGCTAGCCGTGCTTTTCAGTCGCATGGCGATTCGCTGCGCCATCTCCGCCGGCAACTTTTTCATTTGCGAGTCGGGTGACACTTTTACGACCACGGCGCTCTTGCTGATCGCATCCTGTACGGTCATTGTATTTGCCGCGGTATCGATTGACTTGATACTTCCCGCAATATTGCGAAATGAGCCCGCGACAATCTCCTCGGCCGCTAATTCGCTGCCATCGGCGTTGCGAGTTCCACGCGCACGAAGCTGATCCCCCGCTTTGATTTGCGTCATGAATTCGACGGCCGGCGCGGGTTTCGCGTCGTCGAACTTCACGGAGTCAGGCGCGTAGCGGCGCAGAATCGTGTTTTTTGCGATATGGATGACGACGCTGTGGCTCGCGCCCATTCCGCCCGATGAAATTGTGATGCTGGCCGCGGCCGCGTCCACTTTCGTGACCAACCCGCCCACTCCCCGCTTCTGCCAATCCTCGCGGTCGTGCTGCTGCTTCGCCGACAAATCGGCCTGCGTCATCACAATCACCGCCAGCGCGGCAATCGTGTGCCCATCCGCCGATGCCTGCCCGCGAACCAGCACGCGATCGCCGGGATGCAGGTCTTGCGCCTGCAAGACAGTCGCGTTCTTTAGGTCTTTTTCTCCCGGAGGCACGTGCAAAATCTTCGTCGAGGCGAGCAATTGCGCCGTGATTTCTCCACCCGATTCCGCCGCCATCGTGATCGAATCGGCTTGCACGCCCTTGATGACGCCCACGGCCTTGGTGACTTGCGCCCCCCCCGTATTGTCGGCGGGCTTGTTCTGCGCGAGAACAGAGCCGGGCCCGGCCAGCGTTAGAGCGATCCCCGTGGCCAGCAGGCATGTGGTTAGACAATGCACCCGTCGCCGCCTCTGCCAAAAACTTCGCATTCTCTAACTCTAGCATTGCCAAACACGCCACGGTTTGGCCTTTACGAAGTTTTACCCAGCACTGACCGATCATTGGCGCTGCTTTTACAGGGCTGTTGGCAACTGCAACTCTATCGCCGCGCATCCAGTGCTACAGGACCCACAAGTGTTGAACCGCGGGCTGTTAAGATTTCCCTGAGAGAACCGGCCAAGGAGGCCCTGCACCGTTGTTAAAGTCCCTCGTCCCTGCCTTGATCTTCGCGCTGATTGGTTTTGTCGCAGTCGCCCCTTCGATGCTGGCGCAGGATGCGGCTGCCACCGCAGCCGCCGAGGTCAAAGTCGTCACGCTTCCCGTCACCGTGCGCGACAAGAAAGGCAAAATCGTCCGCGACCTCACCAAGGATGACTTCACGCTGCAGGAAGACGGGCGGCCGCAGACGATCCGGTCCTTTGCGTCCAATGCCGATCTCCCGCTCACTCTCGGCCTGCTTGTCGAGACCAGCAGCAGCCAGGACAAAGTGCTCGACGCGGAGCGGAACGCCAGCCGCAGCTTCCTGGAGCAGATGCTGGTGCAGGCAAAAGACAAAGCATTCCTGATCCACTTCGATCATGAAGTGGAACTGCTGCAGGATCTGACGTCATCGAAAGAGAAGTTGCAAAAGGCGCTCGATTTGCTCAAGACGCCGTCGGATCGCGAGCGCGCGAACGATCCCAACGATCCTGCCAATTCGCCCTCCAAATCAGATTCGCAGCATGGCACGCAGCTGTATGACGCGGTTTTCCTGGCGTCGAACGAATTGCTGAAAAAGCAGCCGGGGCGAAAGGCTCTCATCATTCTCTCGGACGGCGTCGACCGCGGCAGCAAGACGTACTTGGACGGCGCGATCGAGGCCGCGCAGCGTGCCGACACCGCCGTGTACACGATCTATTTCGCCGAACCTCGCCACAATGATCGCGACCAGCAGGGCGCCGGACAGAGACAAGGGGGCGGAGGCTATCCCGGCGGCGGTGGTGGTGGCGGATGGCCCGGGGGTGGCGGTGGATGGCCGGGTTCCGGCGGTGGCGGCCGGGGTAATCGCGGAGGGCAGCGTCCGAAAGAAGAACCGCGCGCCGATGGCAAGGTAAACCTCCAGCGGATTTCCAAGGAAACTGGTGGACGCTTTTTTGAAACATCCAAGAAGCAAAGTGTCGGCGAGGTTTACGACTCGCTCGTCGAAGAACTGCGAACGCAGTACAACATGGGCTACACGCCCGACAAAGACAGTTCGGCCTCCGGCTATCACCACGTTCAGTTGACCGTGAAAAACAAGGACAAAGAACTGACGGTGCAGACTAGGGACGGATATTTCGCGGATCGCTAGAGCCGCAGGCAGGCTCGACCAACTCAATCCGAATTGACGCCGGAGGCCTTTCTGCGGTTGGATGGAAGCTGCGTGGCACCGGCGCTTCCCATCTTCGATCCCGACTCGCGGCGGTTTAACCGCCTCGATGCCGCTTGGCTGGCGATTTGGCTCATCTTCCTCGCCGGACTCGCCGTGCTGCCTCCACAACTCGAATGGCATAAGCAATTAATTCTCCTCGCCATCGGAATCTTGCAACTGCTGGAGTCGCGGCTGATTTCTCGTCTGCCCACGCGCGGAATCTCCTACGTGATCCTGCTCAAGATTTTGCTTGCGACCCTGCTGATCGCGCACACCGGCGATGAAGTCGGCATCAACAGCAGCTACTACCCGATTTATTACTTACCGGTGGTGACGGCGGCGCTCTATTGCCGGCCTTTGCTGACGCTGTTCTGGACGACGGTTGCTTCCGCTGCCTACTGCTCGTATCTCTTCATCGACCCCGCGATGCAGGATTACGAAATTACTCCCGACGCGTTGGGCTACCTGGCGCTGCGCATCCTGTTTTTCTTTCTCGCGGCGATGGTCGTGAACCGCTTTGCTCAACAAAGCCAGCATCAAACACAGTTGTATCGCGACCTCGCTGAACGCCTAGCCGAAACCAATCGCCGCCTTGAACACGCACAAGCCGAAGCGCGGCGTTCCGAGCGGCTCGCCGCACTCGGCCAGCTCTCGGCTGGATTAGCACACGAAATTCGCAATCCTCTCGGAGTGATCAAAGGCTCGGCTGAAATGTTGACCCAGAAATTGCAAGCGTCCGACGAACTCGCTCGCGAGTTAGCCGGATACATTTCGACCGAGGTCAACCGGCTTAGCGCCCTCGTGACCGAGTTTCTCGACTTCGCCCGCCCGTTGCATGCGCAGCCGAATCCCGCCGACCTGACTGCGTTGCTTGATCGCGTGCTGCAAGTTGTTGCCGCGCGTTTTACCGGCAAACAGCCGGTGCGCGTGGAGCGCGAATACGCGAGCAATCTTCCATTCGTTCCGCTCGATGAGAGCCTGTGCGAGCAAGCCTTCCTCAATCTGGTGCAAAATGCCTATGAAGCCATGGAAGCCGGTGGCACGTTGCGAGTCGAGGTTCAGCCCGTCATCCAGGAAGATCGAGAAGGAGTAGAGTTGCGCTTGTCCGACACCGGTCCTGGCGTTCCCGAAGAATTGCGCGAGGAAATCTTCAATCCGTTTGTGACCACGAAAAAAACGGGAGTGGGCCTTGGTCTCTCCATCGTTTCGAAGATCGTGGACGGTCATCACGGGTCGATTCATGTAGACAATGCGCCAGCAGGTGGAGCGGTATTCACAATCTTCTTTCCGCTGGAGGAAGCCGAACAGCAAATCGCGAATAGGGAACGACCAACGACCACCGACTAGCGACCGATGCCAACCATTCTCATCATCGAAGACGAAGCCAAGATGCGCCGCCTGCTCGAGCTAAACCTGGGCGACGATGGGTTCAAGACGCTCTCTGCCGGCGACGCCGAAACTGGATTGAAGCTGCTCGCTTCCGAGCCAGTCCACCTCGTTCTCACTGACCTTAAACTTCCCGGCATGAACGGGCTTGAATTTCTGCAAACCGCGAAACGCCAGAATGCCGCGTTGCCCATCGTCGTCATGACCGCGTTCGGCTCGGTGGAGACCGCGGTCGAGGCGATGAAAGCCGGCGCCAGCGACTACGTCCTCAAACCGTTTTCCCTCGCCGAAATGCGGATGGTGGTGCACAAGGAGCTGGACAATTCCCGTCTGCGCGAAGAAAATCGCTCGCTCCGCGAAGCCCTGGGACAGAAATACAGCCATCCCAACATCGTCGCCATCAGTCCCAAGATGCAGGAAGTGCTTGCTACTGTAGAACGCGTCGCGCCCACCAGCTCGACCGTTCTTTTGGGCGGCGAAAGCGGAGTCGGCAAAGACCTGATCGCGCGCGCCATTCACGAAAAGTCGCGGCGCGCGTCCGGCCCTTTCGTCAAGATCAACAGCACCGCCATTCCCGAAAATCTGTTGGAGAGCGAACTGTTTGGCTACGAAAAGGGAGCTTTCACCGGCGCGGCCAACAGCAAACCCGGCAAATTCGAATTAGCCGACAAGGGCACGCTTTTTCTCGATGAAATCGGAGACGTGCCGGCTGCCATTCAAGTCAAACTGCTGCGCGTTCTGCAGGAGCGCGAGTTCGAGCGGCTGGGCGGTACGCGCACCATTAAAGTCGACGTGCGTCTTATCGCCGCCACCAATCGCGACCTGCGCGCCGCGCTCGAAGACGGAACTTTTCGCGAGGATCTTTATTACCGGCTGAATGTCGTCCCGATTGACATTCCTCCGCTGCGCGAGCACAAAGAAGACATTCCCGGACTCGCGAACCTGTTTCTCGCGCGCTTCGCCAAAGATTCCGGCAGGGAAGAGAAAATCGTCGGCATTTCGCCCGCCGCCATGCAGCTTCTAGCCGGTCACTATTGGCCAGGCAATGTGCGCGAATTGCAGAACGTAATCGAACGCGCTTGCGCGCTCGCCCCGGGCACGCAACTGGAAGCCGGCGACATCCAACTCGACTCGCCGCGCAATCGCAGCGGCGCCGCATCGGATCGCGATCGCTTTCTTCCCGACGGTATGACGCTCGACCAGTGGGAAGATGAAATGATCCGCGAAGCTCTGAAGCGCGCCGGGGGCAACAAGTCGCAGGCGGCGCGACTGCTGGGTTTGTCGCGCAATGCGCTGCGCTATCGCTTATCGAAGATCGGGATTGACGACAACGAAGGGGAGTGAGAAAACTCCGTACCCAGCGCCCGCACCCAAAAAAACGCGAACGTCCCTCCGGAAAAGATGCAGCGTCGAGATTTCCATCGACGGGCCCTCGCGTTGCAGCGCGGCCTAATGGTGCACGATGAGGGCCACCAGCGCCACGAGAGTGGCAAACACGGGGATCAAAAAGACCGCGACCAGCAGCAATTGAAGCTGGCTGCCGCGGTGCCGATGACGTCTCTTAGAAATGGCCATAGACTTGGAAAGCAAGCTCAAGCCTCATTAGATAGAACGAGATCCGCGCCGTTTTCCCTTCACGCCTCCTGACAACCACTGGCCGAAAACCACCAACCTGGCTGAACCCGGCCACCAGGACCCCGCAAAACGCTAATGCACATAGCTTGTGGTTCCACTCTCAACTAACTGAAAAGTAAGCTAATTATTGGAATTCCTCCCTGTTGCCAAAAATTGGCACCCGACATGCATTGTTGCATGCATAGCATTGTCACTCGCAACATCGGAGACACGTATGAAATTCAAATTCATCGCAGCACTTCTAGGATTGACGATGGCGATTCCAGGCGCTGTCATCGCTCAGAACGTCATTGCCCAGAACGCCCAAGCGCCGGATCAGTATTCGAAGCCGTCGCCGAACATCCAAATGCAGGGTCCGAACGACCAGGGAGCCGCAGACCAGGATTCGGCGGATCAGAATGCGGACCAAGATGCGGCCGATCGAAGGGCGGCAGCCAACGGCAATCCAACCGACGGCAGTTCAGCCGATCAGCCCTCGGTGAGCCAGGGCCCGATGGACCCCGGCTCCAACGGTCCAAACTCGAACGAACCAAACTCCAGCACTCCAAGCGCCAGCGCACCGACTTACAACACGCCGGCTCCGGCGGAAACTAACGGCGTCGCGCGCATCAGTCTGATTCATGGCGACGTCTCGACGCAGCGTGGCGACTCCAAGGATTGGTCGGCGGCTGCGTTGAATGCCCCCGTGCTGGCTGGCGATCGTGTTTCTACCGGCGACAAGGCTCGCACCGAGCTTGAGATCGATTACGCCAACACGCTCCGGCTCGCCGAGCATTCGCAAGCCAACATTACCCAGCTCACGCGCTCGCAAATCCAGATTCAACTTGGACACGGCATGGCGAACTACACCGTCTACAAGGCCAGCGATGCCGATGCCGAAATCGATACGCCCAACGTAGCCATTCGCACCGAGCGGCGCGAATCGAGTTTCCGGATTCTAGTCACCGCCGACGACCACACCGAAGTTCTCGTTCGTAAAGGCGAAGTTGAAGTGACGACTCCGCAGGGCGGCACGCGCGTGGGGCAGGGACAGTTCATCACCATTCAGGGCACAGGCGCCGACGCGCAATACAAAATCGGCGAAGCGCCGGCCCGCGACGATTGGGATCAGTGGAACACCGATCGCGACACCATGATCCGCAACTCGGAAGCGCGAAAGCACACCAACGACTACTACGTCGGAACCGAGAATATGGATGGCCACGGCACCTGGTCCGAAGTTCCGGATTACGGTCAGGTGTGGCGTCCGAACGTTGCGCCCGGCTGGGCTCCGTATCGCAATGGCCGCTGGGTCTATGAGCCGTATTGGGGATGGACCTGGGTTTCGTATGACGATTGGGGCTGGGCTCCGTATCACTATGGTCGCTGGATGCAGGTTGACGGCGGCTGGGGCTGGTGGCCGGGTCCGGCGTATGGATATCCGTTCTATCGTCCAATCTGGGCGCCCGCGTACGTTTCGTTCTTTGGCTTTGGCGGATTCGGATTTGGCGGCTGGGGTGGAATCGGCTGGCTGCCGCTCGGGCCCGGCGACTTTTTCCATCCCTGGTGGGGACGGTGGGGCGGCTATGGCTTCGGCCGCCTCGGCGAGAATCGCGGCGGATTTGCTCCGTTGCGTGCGGGATCGAGGTTCTCGAACTTGAACCTGGCGATGCACAATGCGAACTTCCGCGGGGCGACGTCGGTCTCAGGACACGACTTTGGCACCGGCCACGGAACGGCTCGCGCTGTGAGTCACTCGGAGATGCAGAATGCGCATTTCGCCAACGGCAGGCTGGGAGTGACGCCAAGCCGCGAGAGCTACTCGGCCAGCGGACGCGCGGCGGCGTCGTCAACCACGCGAAACGCGTCGCAGAATCAGCACTTCTTCTCGGCCCGTGGCGCGACGGCAACGGCGTCGAACGGCAGGTCGTTGAATAGCGGATCGGCGAATACCCGATCGTCGAACGAAAGATCGTCGGGCGAAAGATCGTCCAATGAAAGATCGGCGAATGAGCGCTCGATTGGAAGCAGCCACGAAACTGCGAGAAGCGGCAATTCGGCTGGCTCGCGTGGAGGCGGTAGCAGCAGCGGCGGCTGGCAGAAATTTTCGCCGATGACGCCGCGTTCATCTTCCGAGCCAGGACGGGGCGAGTCCGGCAGGGCCAGTGAATCGGCCGGCCGGGCGTCATCGTCCATGGGCAGCGCAGAAAGAGGCGGCGCGGAAAACCGCGGTTCCTACGGTTCGTCCCGCAGTTCGGCTTCAGAAGGCCGGGGCTACGGCGGCTCTCGCCCGCCGCTCAACATGAGGCAGCCCATCGCCACGCCGCGCTCGTATGGCGGCGGCACTTACGGCGGCGGGCGCCCATCCTACGGTGGCGGTCACTCCGCTCCCAGTAGTCATGGTGGCGGATGGTTTCACGGCGGAGGTTCGTCACATAGTAGCGGCTCATCGCATGGCGGAGGTTCGTCGCACGGCGGCGGATCGCATGGCGGTGGCGGCGGACATGGTGGCGGCCACGGCGGTGGCGGCGGACATCACCGGTAAGGCTTCGCTGGATTTTGTCCCAGCGCAGCAAGGCAGCATAGCAACTCTACCCCAGCAGTGGGAGGCGCAAACTGCGCTTCTCACTGCCCTTTTTTTGGTCTTGGATTTGCCCGATTCGCATTCGCCCGGCAGATCGCGAACTGAGAGAGCTTCAGTCCTACTTCAACCCCTTCACCACATACGCCTCCGACAGCACCCGTCCGTAGAGATAAGCGTAAGCGCTCCCATCGCTCGACAGGACTGGCGGGCTAATAAAGGAGACTCCCTCGCCCGTCGCTTCCCCGAAGGCTTTCCACGGCTCCATCTTGCCGGTCTGTACATTTGCCAGAGAGACCTTCACGGATTTCGCGGCTAGCGTTCCCCTGCGGATGGGAGCGACATATAACGATCCCCCGTCCGGCGTCCAGCCCATGATGCCGTAGCCCGAGTCGAGCCCCGGAATGGGACGAAACTCGCCGCCTTCCAGCGGCCAAATTCCTCGTTTTCCATCGGGTCCACGCACCGCGATGCTCCGGCCGTCCGGCGAGAGGCTGATGCCGACGATGCCCTCGGGAGTGATGGGCTTGGAATCCCCGCTGCTCAGATCAATCAGATAATCGCGCAAACCGTGCCCGGCTTCAATCCCGGTGGCGAGCAACCGCTTACCATCGGGAAAGAACTTAACTCCGCCATAGCTGACAGCATCATGGGTGAGCACTCTCGATTCGCCCGCTCCCGTCGGCACCAGGTTGAGTTGCCCGCCCTTCGCCGGTCTTGTGATCACCCACTTTCCATCGGGCGAGATCGCTCCCGCTACGCCATCGCCAATGCGTGCCGGAGGCGAGCCATCCGTATCGCGCAGAAACACGGTATAGTTCGGTCCCCCGCCGTCGCCTTCTTCTTCGAATAGGATCTTGTGGCCGTCGCGGGTGATGTCGCGCAACTGCGCCCATCCGAACCACCCCAGTTCCTGCTCTTCTTTCCCACCCGGCGCCATGCCGCGGATCCCATGGCGCACGTGATTGGTCACCGTTAGCACCGTGCCATTGCGCAAGTCTTCCAGCCACATGCCCCCGGGCACGTTCGTCATCGTGCGCAGCTTGCCCGAGAGGGTCACGGCGCGCGGGTTCTCGGCAGAGCCGTTGTTGGTGGATGTAAACCAAACTTCATCGCCTGCCGGGGACCAGAGAATCCCCTGCAATGAGTTCCAGCCGGAGGAAAGTTTCTTCTCCGGTTCTTTGCCATCCGCGCCAATCACTGCCGCGGAGCCTTCGTCGTCGCCACCAGTGTTTTCATGGTCGGCGAAGGCGATCCACTTGCCATCCGGCGAAATTTTGGGGTGACTCATCCAGTTGATGCTGTCGATGAGCACCTTGCCCGCGGGATACTCCAGACGCCAATGATTGTTTTCCGGCACGTAACGGACCACCGCCATGCTGTCGCCGTTCGCGGACCAGTCTGCGTCCTGCACATTGTCCAGCACTTCGCGCGGCGTTCCTCCACTCAGCGGAACCCGCGCCAGCGTTCCGCTGCGTGCATAGCCGCCGTGACCGACTGTGTTGAGGCGGATCGCCATTTCTCCGCTCTTGGAGATCGAAAGCAGCTCGGCATCCTTGATCCCCAATTCGCGCGACCCCGGATCGTCCGTGCGCGACATATACAGTTGGTTGTCACCGCCCTCCCAGGAGGCGCTGTAAACGATGCTGCCGTCTGGCGTGAACCGGGCGTTGCCGATCGACCCGGTGCGAAACGTAATCTGCTGATACTCGACTGGAGAGCCGCTCGCGCTGCCCTTGCCGGTCCACCAGCCAAGGCCGTATACCAGACCCGCGAGTGCGAGACCAGCCGCGATCCCGGCCAGCAGCCTGCCGCGCGGCTGACCGAGCGCAGCGCTCGCGCCACTGCCCGCCGTCGCTACTCTTGCCGTGGCGCCGGAAAGCCCCGAAAGATGTTCGAGATCGAACGCAATGTCGCTGGCGGAATGAAAGCGCGACTCGGGATTCTTCTCCAGGCAGTGGTGCACGATGCGTTCCAGCGCCGGAGAAACATTGCGATTGGTCTCGCTCAACTCCGCCGGCTCTTCCTTCAAAATCGAACTCATCGTATCCGCGGCAGTATCGCCGTGGAACGCCCGCTTGCCCGACAGCATTTCGTAGAGAATCGCCCCAAAGCTGAAGATATCGGACCGCGGATCGAGCGCCATGCCCCGCACCTGCTCGGGAGACATGTATCCCGCCGTGCCCAGCACCACGCCGGCCTCGGTCGCGCCGTGGGTCACGGTGGCCATGGAATTATTTGCGCTCGGGTCAACCTGAGTGAGTTTCGCGAGGCCGAAGTCGAGGATCTTAACCCGCCCGTCTTTGGTGATGAACAGATTCTCCGGCTTGAGATCGCGATGAATGATTCCTTTTTCGTGCGCCGCTGCCAGTCCATGCGCGATTTGCATGGCGTAGTCCAGCGTCTTGCGGGTGGCAATGGCTCCGCTACGCAGACGCTCGCGCAGCGTCTCGCCCTCCAGCAGTTCGGAGACGACGTAAGGCGAACCCTCGCTCGTGCCAATGTCGAACACAGCCAAAATGTTGGGATGATTCAGGGCAGCGGTGGCCAGCGCCTCCTGCTCAAAGCGGCGCATGCGGTCGGCGTCCAGCGATAGCGCCTGCGGCAAAACCTTGATCGCCACGTCGCGTCGCAGGCGAGAATCGCGCGCACGATACACCTCGCCCATCCCGCCCGCGCCGAGAAGGGAGACAATTTCGTAAGGCCCGAGTTTGGTGCCAGGAGTCAGGTTCATGGAGGAGGAGATTATAACCGGGGTGGGACGGATCGTGCGGGATGAATAGGTCGCCCCGCTCCATGGGGCTGATTAGCGAGAAATGCGAGTAAACTGGTTGTGTCAGGAGAATCCACTGGCATGAAAAAGCTGCGCTTCCTGCTCTCGCTGACCAACGACGACAACGACTACCAGATCGAGCAGACCTCGGCTGCCCGGCACGCGGCCCAGAAACTGGGCGTTGATCTCGAGATCGTCTATGCCAACAACGAGGGCATCGTGCAGAGTCAGCAACTGCTGTCGAGCATCCAGTCGAGAACCGTTCCGTTGCCCGACGCGATCCTGTTCGAACCTGCCGGTTCGAGCGCCCATCCTCATGTGGCGCACGCCGCCGCCGCTGCCGGCATTGGAGTGGCGCTGTTGAACCACGACGCCAACTATATTGCCGAGTTGCGCCGCCTTTTTTCGGTCCCTGTATTTTCCACCACGTCGAACCACGAAGACATCGGCCGCATCCAGGGACAGCAACTGAGCGCTTTGCTCCCCGCGGGCGGAAACGTTCTCTACATCCAGGGCCCCTCCGAAAGTTTGGCCGCCCAACAACGCTACGCTGGCGTGCTCAAAATTAAACCCGAGGCCGTGCAACTGCGCGTCCTGAAGGCCCATTGGACCGAATCGAGCGCCCACAAGACGGTCGCCTCGTGGCTCCAGCTTTCCACTTCGCGCCAGTCGCGGATTGAAGCCGTCTGCGCCCAGGACGACTCCATGGCGATTGGGGCGCGCAGGGCCTTCGATGAACTCCCCGAAATGCGCGACCAGCTGCAGAGGATGCCGTTTCTCGGGTGCGATGGGCTGCCCAAGACTGGACAGGATTGGGTGCGGCGCGACTTGCTCACCGCGACGATTTTCATTCCGCCGAATGCGGACTTGGCGATGGAGTTGATGGTGAAATCGATTACCACCGGCACGCTGCCGCCAGAGACTACTTTCACCACGGCCCGGTCCATCCCCGCCGTGGAACTGTTGGCAAAGTCGGCGAGCGCACACGCCTGATTGTGCGAACCGACAGCTGCCCTCCCTAGTTCTCGCTCTCCACCGGCTTCGCCCTCGGAGCCGGCAAAGCCTTCGCCGGCTTGCCCGTGTTGGGCGCCGTCATGGGCGGAGTCGGCGGCGCTGGAGGGGCAACGGCCGCAACCGTCCCTTTGCGAATCTCAATCCCGCCCTTTTCGCAATTCATCACCAGCTTCGGGCCATTGCTTCCAATCGAGCCGCTGGCGTTCGACTCTCGATCGTGATTCTCCACTTTGATCTCGTCGAAGTCGCTTTCGATTTCACCTTCCCGCGTGCGCGCTTCCACCTTCACCGCCGTATTCGGAGGAATCGAAACCTGCACGTCGCCCTTGCGGTTATCGATCTGAATATTCCCCGGCTTGCGCAGTCCAACCTCGACCGTGCCGTTCGAGTCTTCCAGCCGCAAATCGCCCGTCAAACCTTCCAGCGAAACGTCTTTCGAGCGCGTCGTCAGCCGCATTGGCCCGACGAGCGAGTCGGCGCGCAGGTCGCTGGAATCGAGATCGAGCCGCCCATCCAGCCGCGAAAACTCCATGTCGGTGCGCGAAGAATGAAAGGTTACCGTCTTGCTGATTCGCACCAGCCGCACGCTTTCCTGAAACTCGCCATTCAGATGCAACGTGCCGTCCACGTCCTCCACGTCCACTTCGTTGGCCTTGCC
>Ga0187855_10002744_pt1 | contig 13208 bp, 11 predicted proteins | sample June2016WEW_8_10_2_FD_132969 | JGI IMG/M metagenome (GOLD analysis project Ga0187855, IMG submission 132969) | Peatland microbial communities from SPRUCE experiment site at the Marcell Experimental Forest, Minnesota, USA - June2016WEW_8_10 | ecosystem: Environmental > Terrestrial > Soil >...
AATGAGACTCCAGCTTTTGCAGAATCTCCGGAACCCGCAAAACCGCTTGGCGCATATCAGCTTCCACAGTATATCCCCTGGTTTCTGAAGAATTCTGCTCGCCGGGCCCGGCGAGCGAGGCTCCGGCAACCAAGAAAGTTCGGCTTCTGCGATGAACCTTCCTGAAGGGAATCGCTTCGAGCGGGAGGCGATGGAATCGAACGCTGTTAAAATGGCGGGCAAGACGCCAGAGGCTGCCGCAGCGTCCTCCCATCCAAAGGGCGCCCGGGTGCCCCCGGCGTCATAGGCTTCGGGATCGCACTAGGTACGGCAGCAGAGAACACGTGGGGAAACGAGCCAGAGGTGTAAACAGGACTCGTCTCGCGCGGGCGGAACAGCAAACGGCCGCGCCGGCTCGCGCCGGCAATCGCGCGCGCGAGTGGTACGTTTATCTGCTGCTGTTTCTCGCTACCGTCGCGGTCTACAGCCAGGTCCGGCACTTCGATTTCGTCAACTTCGACGACCCGGAGTACGTCACCGGGAACAATCACGTGCGCGCCGGACTGACTTCAGACGGTCTGGATTGGGCTTTCACTTCTACCGACGCGGAGAACTGGTTTCCGCTGACGCGCATTTCTCACATGGCGGATTACCAGTTCTTCGGGCTGCGCAGCGGATGGCATCACATGACGAACCTGCTGCTCCACGCCCTGGCCGCTCTGCTTTTGTTCGCCGCGCTGCAGCGAATGACGGGGGCACTCTGGCCGAGCGCGTTCGTGGCATTCCTTCTTGCGCTGCATCCCTTTCATGTCGAATCCGTAGCTTGGGTCGCGGAGAGAAAGGATGTACTGTGCGCCTTCTTCTGGTGCCTGGCGCTGTGGTGCTACGCGCGCTATGCGGAACGGCCCGGCGTAGGCCGCTATCTGCTGGTCCTGGGCGCGTTCTCGTGCGCGCTGATGGCCAAACCGATGGCCGTCACGCTGCCGCTGGTCCTGCTGCTGCTCGATTTCTGGCCGCTGCGCCGCGCCAACCGCCTCGTCATACTCTGGGAAAAGCTGCCGCTCTTTGCGCTGGCCGCCGGCGCATCGCTGGTTACCTTTATCGCCCAGCAACAAGGCCACGCCGTCCAATCCCTCCGTGTCTTGCCGGCCGGTCTGCGGGTCTCCAATTCGCTGGTGACTTATGTGACGTACATCGTTCGCATGTTCTGGCCCGCGAAACTGGCGGTGTTTTATCCCTACTCCCATCAGCTGCCTGTGTGGCGCGCCGTGGCGGCGGGCGTCGTCCTTGCCGGCATCACGGTCCTGGCGCTGCGCCGGCTTCACTCCAGCCCTTACCTGGCGGTCGGATGGTTTTGGTATATCGGCACACTGGTGCCTGTGATCGGGCTGGTTCAGGTGGGGGGACAGTCTTCCGCGGATCGGTACACTTACTTGCCGGCAGTCGGGCTTGCCATCATGCTGAGCTGGGGCGCCGTCGACGTTGTCAAGCGCTGGCCGGGCGCCAGGAACGTGGTTGTCGCTTCGGCGCTCGCCGCCTGTTCGCTCTGCATGGTTCTTACCTGGCTCCAGCTGCGATACTGGGCCAATACCGAAGCGCTGTTCCGGCACGCGTTGGACGTCACCACGGACAACTACGTCGCGCAGAACAACCTGGCGGACTACTATCTCAGCAAGCTGCGCAACGACGAAGCCCGCGTCCACGTCCTGGAGGCCCTCCGCGCCCAGCCGAATTACGCGGAAGCGCATGTCAACCTGGCGACCCTTTTCAGACGAGCTGGAAATATGGACGACGCCGAGCGGGAATATCGCCTGGCGCTGACTCTCCAGCCGCGCAACGTGGAAGGCCATTCCGGATATGGCGCGCTCCTGTTCAGCCAGGGACGTGCCGATGAAGCCCTGCGCGAGTTCTGGGAGGCGGTGCAGCTGAGACCAGAATCCGCCGACGGGCATTTTGTCCTTGGGAGGATGCTAGCCGCCATGGGACGCTCGGACCAGGCGATTCCGGAACTCCTGGAGGCGGTCCAGCTCCGGCCCGACCACGCCGATGCCCACCACAGCTTGGGGGTCGTCCTGCTGAGCCGCGGGAGGCTCGACCAAGCGCTCGCCGAGTTTCGCATCGAGGCGCAGCTCAGACCAACCGATGCGGGGGTCCACAACGATCTGGGCCGCCTGCTTTCCAGCCTCGGGCGCCTCGACGAGGCGGTTGGGCAGTATTCGGAAGCTCTTCGCATCCAACCGGATTTCGATGCCGCCCGAAAAGGGCTGGAGGCCGCAATGGCAAAGCGAAACGGATCGAACCGGCCCTGACCTGCCGGCGAAAGGCCGGTGCCTCCGCGTGTGCACCCTGGCCGGTCAGTCGGCAGAGCTGCGTCCGCTGGTTTCGTACTCACTCTCTCCTTGACAGCTTAGGAAAGATCGTGATATACTCCTTACTGTCTTAGGAGTGTAAATGAACGGCCAGGCCCAGATTCTTCCAGGAACGCTCGATCTTCTCATTCTCAAGGCGGTGTCGCTCGGCCCCCTCCATGGCTACGGCGCTCTCCTGCGCATCGGGCAGATCTCGGAGCAAGCCCTGGTCATCGAGCAGGGTGCCCTCTATCCAGCGTTGTTCCGTCTGGTGCGCCAGGGCCTGCTGAAAGCAACCTGGGGCACATCGGAGAACAATCGCCGGGCGAAGTTCTACGAGCTCACTGCCCTGGGGCGCAAGCGTCTGCGCGAGGAAACGGAAGGCTGGAACCGCCTCGCCACCGCCATCGCTTCCGCCCTGTCCGCCCAACCGGAGGAAACATGAGGCTTCTGGCCTACCTTCGCTCCCTTGCCTCTAAGTTCTTTCATCGTTCTCAGGTTGAGAACGACATGGACGAGGAGCTTCACTCGCACATCCAGCACCGCGCCGATGATCTGCAGCGTGCCGGCCTCGGCCGGGCCGCGGCAGAGCGCCGCGCCCGCATCGAGTTCGGAGGTCAGCAGCGCTTCAAGGAGGAATGCCGCGAGGCGCTCGGCGGCAATTTTCTTGAGACGCTGATGCAAGACCTGCGCTTCAGCCTTCGCGTGCTGCGAAAGTCCCCCGGATTCACCGTCGTCGCCGTCTTGACTCTGGCACTGGCGATAGGCGCCAACGCCGTGGTTTTTGGCATTTTGAACGCCGTGATCCTCCGCCCCCTGAACGTGCCCCGCGCCGAGAGCCTCTACGGAATCGAGCGCACCAGCGCTTGGGGTACGTATCAGTCGTATCCTGATTATCTCGATCTGCGCGACCAGAACCGCAGTTTTGAGGGTCTGGCCGCCTACAATATCGCCGGTGCAGGCCTGGACACCGGTGACAACCCGGTCCGCGTCTCGCTCTACGAAGTGAGCGGGAACTACTTTGACGTCTTGGGCCTCAAGCCGAATCTGGGCCGTTTCTTCCACGGCTCCGATGAGCATGGCCCGAACAGCGCACCCTACATCGTGCTGACCTACGGGTATTGGCATACTCATTTTCAGGATGATCGTAGCGTGGAAGGCCGTGTGGTCCGCCTGAATCAGCACCCCTTTACCATCTTCGGCGTCGCGCCGCCGGAGTTCCACGGCACTCTGTTGTTTTTCACTCCCGATTTCTTCGTGCCGATCGTGAACCGGGAACAGGTGGAGGGCGCGAGTGACCTGAACGCGCGCGGTATCCGCTGGGTTTTTCAGGTGATGGGGCATCTCAGGCCGGGAGTCACTCCGTTACAGGCTGCTGCCGATTTGAATTCGATTGGCTCCGCGCTCGAAAAGATCTACCCCAAAGACGATGCCAAAATGACCTTCTCGCTGGCCCGTCCCAGCCTTCCGGGCAACTTCATCGGGCGTCCGGTGCGAGCATTCGTCACCGGATTGATGCTGCTGGCGGGTTTGATTCTGCTGGCGGCGTGTGCCAACCTGGGCACCCTGTTTGCCGCCCGTGCCGCTGATCGTTCCCGCGAAGTTGCGCTGCGGCTCGCGCTGGGAGCAAGCCGCAACCGCATCCTGCGGACACTGTTTACCGAAGCCGTGCTGATCTCGCTGATGGGAGGCGCCGTCGGACTGGACGGCAGCATCCTGCTCTTACGCTGGTTGAGCGTGTGGCAGCCAATACCCAGATTTCCCATCCAGGTGCCCGTTTACCCGGACGCCCACGTCTATGCAGTGGCTTTGGCTTTGGCGCTTGTCAGCGGAATCCTCTTCGGCATCGTTCCCGTGCGCCAGGTGCTCAAGACGAATCCATACCAGGTGGTCAAGGCCGGTTCCACCGTCATGGCCGGGCGGCGCCTGACCGTCCGCGACCTGTTGCTCGTCGTGCAAATCGCGATCTGTGCGCTGCTGGTCACTTCTTCCATGGTCGCCGTGCGCGGGCTGGTGCGCTCGGTACACGCGAATTTCGGCTTTGAGCCGCGAAACGCCATGCTGGTCGAAACCAATCTGAGTATGGCCGGGTATCGCGGCGATGCAGTGCCCGCCATGCAGAAGCGCATGGCCGATGCGGTGCGCGCGATTCCCGGCGTAAACTCTGCAGGACTCGTGGATAACCCGCCGCTCGTGGAGGGTTGGAACGCCGCCAATGTTTTTACCGACGAAACGGCGGATCTGCGGCCGGCAAATGCCGCCGCCACCGCTGTGAAGTACAGCGTATCTCCCGACTATTTCCAGGCCGCCGGCACAGCTTTGCTGGTGGGCAGGACTTTCTCACCGCATGACGATCAGACCGCGCAACGTGTAGCGGTGGTCAGCCGCGAGTTTGCTCGCAAAATCTTTGGCTCCGTCACCAGCTCCCTGGGCAGATACTATAAGGTCCTGGGTGGTGCCCGCATCCAGGTGGTGGGCATCGTGGAAGAAGGCAAGTATACGACCAACCTCGCCGAAGATCCACAGCCGGCGATGTTTCTCCCCATCCTGCAATCGCCATCCAGCGAGACGTGGCTGGTAGTACGCTCCGGGCTCGATCCGCAGCAACTCGCCGGCGCCGTCAGGAGCACCTTGCGGGGCGTGGACGCAGCGATCCCTGTTTACACCGAAACGTGGATCGAGGGAATGGACGGAGCTCTGTTTACCTCGCGCGTGGCGACGGCATCGCTCGGCCTGATGGGCGTGATGGGCGCGATGCTGGCCATGACCGGCATCTTTGGCATGGCTGCAAATTCGGTCAGCAAGCGGCGGCGGGAGTTGGGCATTCGTATGGCTCTCGGCGCGCAGCGCAATGAAGTGTTGCAGGCGAGTTTGGGGCGTGCATTCAAATTGCTCGCTCTGGGTTCGACGGCGGGATTGCTCCTCGGGATCCTCGCCAGCCGGGTGCTGGCTTCCATCGTATATCAGGCGACTCCCCGCGATCCGCTGGTTTTGACCGGCGTGGTTCTCGCCATGTTGTTGCTGGGGCTGCTCGCCACGTGGATCCCCGCACAGCGCGCGCTGTCGCTGGATCCTTTGACACTGCTGCGCGAGGAGTGAATCGCCTGGTATGAAAGCCGCCGTCTACACCCGGTACGGGCCCCCGGAGGTTCTGCAAATCAGGGATGTCGCCAGGCCCGTTCCCAACGACAACGAGATTCTGGTTCGCGTCCGCGCGACGACGATTTGCGCGCCGGATTGGAGGTTCAGAAAGGCCGATCCTTTCTTCATTCGATTCATGAATGGCCTTTGGAGACCCCGGAAGATCAACATTCTTGGGATGGAGTTTTCCGGAACCGTTGAATCCGTTGGTAAGGCCGTGACCCGGTTCGCTCCGGGCGACCAGGTATTCGGGTCGACAGGGTTCAAACTCGGAGCTCACGCCGAGTACTTGTGCGTGCCCGAAGATGGCATGGTGTCGATCAAGCCGGCGAATATGACGCTGGAGGAAGCCGCAGCCATCTTGTTCGGCGGGTTTTCGGCGCTCCATTTCCTCAGAGCTGCCAACATCCAGGCGGGACAAAAGGTGCTCATCTACGGAGCGTCCGGCAGCGTCGGCGTCTTCGCGGTTCAACTGGCCAAATATTTCGGAGCGCGCGTCACCGGCGTTTGCAGCACGGCGAATCTGGAGATGGTAAAGTCTCTCGGCGCTGACGAGGTGGTGGACTATACCAGGGAGGATTTCTCGAAGGACGGCCCGGTCTATGACATCGTCGTCGACACGGTGGGCAAGAGCGGTTTTTCGCGGAGCCTGAAATCCCTCAAGCCAGGCAGCCCCTATGTGCGGATCGGTGCTGCGGGAGGAGCTGCGTCGATTCTGGGAGCGATCCTTCGCGGGATGTGGGTTTCCCTCGTTGGCTCCGCGAAAGTAATTGGTGGAATGGCGCGCGGGACCCCGGCCGATCTGGCGTTTCTCAAGGGGCTGATCGAGGCCGGAATGCTAACAACCGTCATCGATCGGCGCTACTCGCTGGATCAGATCGCCGAGGCTCACCGCTATACGGAGGCCCGACACAAGAAAGGGCACGTGCTCGTTGTCCTGGACCAGAGCGAGACGCGACCTTGACGGATCCTGACCGCCTCCAGGCATGAGCGTTCCGCTTCGCCGGAATCCGCAGTCTGTTACCCTGATTCTATGCCGATGGATAGCGAAGAGCGCGAGCAGCATCGTGTGCTGCAGAAAGAATATGGCAGCTTTTACCGCGCCGTCAGCGACATCCTTTTCCGGCACAACATCATGGATCTGGACGGCAAGCACAACACCGGCGATTACGATCCGGAAGTGGACCTTTTGCTGTTGCGGATTGGAGAGGCGGAAGACCAGCAGCGGATGCATGGCCTCCTGTATGAAGTGTTCCTGAGCGCCTTCGGAGAGGAAAACTGCGGCAGCAAAGACCGCTATGAGGGCGCCGCGGCGGAGATCTGGAAGGCCTACGAGCGGCACCGCAGCAAGTGACCGCCCTCCTCGCGCCAGCTGAATTCCAGCTCCGAATCCTCCAGTGGATCAGCTCTGCTGTGTAACCACCGTGACGACTTCCGGAACAGGCAGAGGCTCCGCTTCCGCCTGGCGCGCACCGGTTTCGAACTCCAGGCGCACGCCCTTGCCGGCCGCGCCATTCCACTGGGTGAAGGATTCCTTCACGATCCAGAAGATCGAGCCCCGGTACTGCGCAATCACCTTGAACCATCCCCACACACCCTTCGGCGGGAAATAAATCCCTCGGAAGAACACCCGGGCGATCAGGTGGCTGATTTTGTACGGAACCGGTTCGTCCGCGATCGATTCGATCGCGCTCGCGGTGGCCGCCGCGCTATAGGAATCCAGCCAGGCTTGGCGGACCTCCGCCTGTACTTCCGGGATGCTCATCTTGAGAGGCGTGTGCGCCATCTGAAATGGTGCAAACTCCAGCCAGTGCTTGGGCCGCGTCAGGCGCCCTTCCTTTGCGAGGCGGTCATAAAGAGGAGTTGCCGGGAACGGCGTGATCTGGCCGAACACCGGCAGCACCGGCGGCCAGGTGCGAATCTGCTCTAGCGTGCGCTTCGCGACGCCGGCCGAATCGTTGTCGAGCCCGAAAATAAACGACGTGATGGCATAGACGTGCCGCCGCGCCAGGCGCTCTAGCACCTCGGCGTACTCGGCCGGCTTATTGAAGCTCTTCTTGACGCTGGCAAGGTTGGCCGGATCGAGCGACTCCATGCCAATGAAAATCCACTTGCCGCCCGAATCCGCGATCAGGTCGACCAGTTCCTCGTCGCGCAGCAGGTTGGCGCTGATCTGGCCCACCCAGGAGAGTTGCGCCCCCGCCGCGATGATATCGCGCAGCAGCGCTTTGGTGCGCTTCACGTTGATTGCGAAGTTATCGTCGACGAAGAAAACAGCGATCTTGCCTCGCGTACTTTGCGCGCGCGCCTTCAGCCGCAGCATTTCGTCGACGATGCTCTTGTTCGAGCGAAAACGGATCGAGTCGCCGAAGAAGCCGGTCACGGTGCAGAATTCGCAGCCATAAGGGCACCCGCGCCCCGACTCGATGGGAATGATGTGGAACGTCTCCCAGCCCGTTTGATAGTGGTGCATGACCTTCTGCACAGCGCTGGGGATCCGGTTGAACTGGCCGATATCAATCGATTCCCACGGGATGGCCGGATAGTTGTCCAGGCTCGGTTTCTGCTCCTGCCCGAATGCGTCTACGGGCGCATAGATCTCCTTCAACACGCCCCGCGCCGCATCTTCCACGATCCGTGGCCAAGTCTGGTCCGCCTCGCCGAGGGCGATTGCATCTGCGTGACGCGGGCCGCCATCCCGGCCCAGGGGCTCGTCCGGCACCTCGGTGACGTGGGGCCCGCCCATCACTACCGGAACGCCGGCGGCCCGGATCGCGTCGGCCACACGGTAGGCCTTGGCGATCATGCGCGTCATGGCGCCGATACCGACCAGCCCGATCTTGTGCTCGACCACGTACCGCACCAGCTCCGCATCACTCATCGGCTGGGTGTTGCCATCGATCAGCAACACCTCGTGGTGCGCCGGCGTGAGCGCTTGCAGCAGAAACATCCACAAGTGCGGCATGAAGTTGCGCGTCACGCCGTTGTCGGGGCAATACAGCAGGATCCGGATCGATGGACAACCCGCCGGAGGGCCGTCCGCCAAGGCCTCGCCACTCACACGCGTCGCGACCGCGCTTTTCCCGTTGGCTTTCACGTAGCCCCCCCAGTTGCCATTCTGGCACACCGATCGAGATTTGTACTGCTAGGACCCAGCGCAGTGGAAAGGAGTTGCCCGAATCTCCGGTTTGAGGCCCACTGAGGAGTTTAAGACAGTGCAGCGGCTTCCTGTCTGTTCAGAATTGCTCACTTTGGAAAAAAATTCGACTCTACGGGCGATTGCGCTCGGAACCCGATGGCCCAGGGCCGGCCCCGCTAGCGATGCAGCTCGTTGGATCGCCGCCGGGCCGCCATACTGGCTTTCAGAACTGTTCGCGCCCGATCCTGCGCTTGGGCGAAGGTAGGTGCCAGTCCGTTGTCCCCGTGATCGGTAGACCAGTAGAACTGATCGTGACGATCCTTGTCATACACCGTATACTGCGCCTGATGCCCGGCGGCATCGATAAATGTGTATGACTGGCTCACGATCAGATCCTTGCTGCCTGCCCGCGATCACCCGTCACTCCCGCCTGCTCAGGGCTGCGGCCGGCGACGGCCTCGATCCTCTCGTTCTGAAGCGGAGGCGCTTACCAGCGCTTTCGCCCAAACCCGCCACCGCCGCCGCCGGACCGCTCGGCCTTGGGACGCGCTTCGTTGACATTCATGGTCCGGCCGTCAAGGTCCGTCCCGTTCAAACCAGCGATCGCCTTCTCGCCCTCAGCATCGTTGGTCATTTCGACGAATCCGAAGCCTCTGGGCTGACCGGTGTCCCGATCCGTAACGATATTGACGCGCCCAACGCTGCCGTAAGCTTCAAACAGGGAACGGATGGACTCCTCCGTCGCTCCGAAGCTGAGATTGCCTACAAAAATGTTCTTCATCCTCTTAAAGTCCTTTTCTTGATTTGAAGGCGGCTAATTGGGAAGGCGACGAATTTAGCGGAGACTCTCGACAGGTCGGCCTTGAATCGGCAGGAGCATCAAATCTAGCGCCTAGTGTAGCACGCCGCGCAGTGTGCTACAATGCAAATAAGCCATTACATTACAGTGTCTGCCACCGATTTACCCCGGCGCCTGATCGGCTCGGGGAAGCGAAAAACTTCATCAAATGGAACGCGGGTGATCTTATGTTATATGACAGCACGAAAGTTCTGCTTCGCGGAATGTTGCGGTCGCTGCAAAGCCCCGACAAAGATGGATGGGACGATCAGGTAGAGCTGGGCGGCGAGTGCCTCTACGAGATGCACCAGATGGCGCGCCCGCTATACAAGGGCTACCGGACGGACGCTGTCAATCGTGCGCCGGCACTGGTGCCGGTGTACGAAAGAGCAGCCCGGGCCATCCCGCACGTGAAGTCCATGGTGAGAGCGATCCGGCGCAAAGACCAGGCCGCCGCTGTAGAAAGCGGCACCGCCGCGCTCGCCGAGATGTAACGCCAATGGCGGGGCATTCGCTTGCTCATCGCGGGCGGTGCTCTTGCTGAAAACTGACGTTTCGCACTGAGCAGAGCCTCAATCCGGTTTTATTTCGTAGGGTCGCGCGCCGTTTCGTGTTACCATAAAGCCGTAGTTTGACAGTTCCGCTAATTGAGGCCCATCGTATAGTCCGGCACAACCGTCTATCCTGCCCGAGATTCGCTGCTCTGCAAATTCCAGAAAGAAGAATCGAATTGAAGAATATTTTTGTAGGAAACCTAAGCTTCGGTGCAACCGAAGAGGCGGTTCGATCCATGTTTGAAGCGTACGGCGCGGTTGACCGCGTGAGCGTGGTGACCGACCGGGAGACCGGAAGGGCCAGAGGCTTCGGATTCGTGGAAATGAGCGTGAATGCCGAGGCGGAAGCTGCCATTTCGGCACTGAATGGCCGGGAACTCGATGGCAGGGCGCTGAATGTCAACGAAGCCAAGCCCAAAGAAGACCGGGGCAGCGGCGGCGGATTCCGCGGTAACGGCGGCGGCCAGCGACAAAACAAACGCTGGTAGGGTAAAATCTGATTGAGGGCGGTTTTTGCAAGCGCCGCCCTTCGTCCTCTTCTCACGCGGATTCGATCCGGTTTGTGCTGCTGCCGGGTGCGGCGGTTCCGTGTGCATTCGATGACGGAAGTCTGAGCCGAATAGAAGAGTATAAAAAGGAGACAGCCTATGGCCACCCGATCGCGTACAACGTTCCAGAAACGTCAGAAAGAAATGGCGCGCGCTGAGAAGCAGCGCGATAAGGCTGCAAAGCGGGCACAAAAGAAAGATCAAGAGCGTACCGGTCCGGAAGAGATCACCCTGGAAGAGGCCGCGCTCCTTCGTTCGTAAATCGTTTGGTCCGTCGCCGGACCGAACCGTCTCACCGGTGGGACGGCAGCACGATGACGCCGATCAGTTAGTGAATCGGGGTTTCTGTGCTTCATCCACGGTGTCCACATTGCCGATCCATCGAATTTCGAGGCGTAGGAGTGCGCAACGCCATCGAAAAGGCCCTTCACTGGATCCTTCTGCCCTATCGGTGTTCGCTTTGCGGTCACCACTTCTTCATGTTTCGCTGGCTGGCTCCAGCCGATGGAACTGCTTGAGCGGGCGAGCGCGCGCTTCCGCACTGCCGTCTGCCCTGCCGCGCCTGCACGCATTCCCGGAGCTTGCGGCCTTCCAACATTGGTAAATTGGTCGTGTTGCGTCAGTGCTGACTTCTTGGCATCGTCGTCATCCAACCAGGCTGGTGCAACGTGGGAAGTCCCATGCAGGTAATCCTTTTTGGCGCGACCGGAATGGTCGGACAAGGCGTTCTGCGGGAGTGTCTGCTCGACCCGGAAGTGGTAACCGTTCTCTCGCTGGTCCGTACGCCGACCGGACAGCGGCACGAAAAGCTGCGTGAAATCGTCCGTCACGACGTTTCCGATCTCTCCGCAATCGAAGCGGATCTGTCGGGCTATGATGCCTGTTTCTTCTGCCTCGGCGTTTCGTCGGTTGGTATGGCGGAACCGGAATACCGCCGCATCACCTATGACCTCACGTTGTCGGCGGCGGGGACGCTCGCTGCGGGAAACCCGGATATGACCTTCGTCTCGGGAACCGGCACCGACAGCGCGGGACGCAGCATGTGGGCGCGCGTCAAGGGAGAAACCGAAAACGCCCTGCTCCGGCTGCCGTTTAAGGCGGCTTACATGTTTCGCCCCGGATACATCCAACCCATGCACGGCGTGACGCCCAAAACCCGGTGGGTGAAGCTGGTCTATGGGGTCGTCGGCCCTCTGTACCCGGTCTTGCGAAGGCTCGTTCCCCAGTATGTGACCACCACGGAGTGCATGGGCCGCGCCATGATCAACGTAGCGAAACGCGGCGCGCCTCAGCGGGTGCTCGAAAGCCGGACATCAACGAAGCTTGTCAGGCGCGATAAGGAGGCGCCCGCCGACGACCGATACCTGTTGGCAATGTGATCACGCCGCCGCGCGCGCCGGCAGCTCTCGCACAATTTCGGCCACGAATGCCTTGGCGTCGCCAAACAGCATCAGAGTGCGGTCCATGTAGTACAGCTCGTTGTCGATGCCGGCGAACCCGGGGCTCATCGAACGCTTGATCACCATCACGGTGCGCGCTTTGTCCACATCCAGAATCGGCATTCCGTAGATCGGGCTCGCCGGGTCATTGCGGGCCGCGGGGTTGGTGACGTCGTTGGCGCCGATGACCAGGGCCACGTCGCACTGCGGGAACTCCGAGTTGATCTCGTCCATCTCCACTAGCCGGTCGTACGGGATGTCGGCTTCGGCCAGGAGCACGTTCATATGCCCCGGCATGCGTCCCGCCACCGGGTGGATGGCAAATTTCACGTCGATGCCGCGCCGCATCAGGTTGTCGTACAGCTCGCGGATTTTGTGCTGCGCCTGCGCCACGGCCAGACCGTAGCCAGGCACCACGATGACGCTCGAGGCTGCCTCCAGGATCGACGCCGCCTCTTCGGCGCTGGCGCTCCGCACCGGCCGCTGCTCTTTGGCGGTCTTCGAGGCCACAATCTGCCCGAATCCGCCGAAGAGCACGTTGCTGAACGAGCGGTTCATGGCTTTGCACATGATGATCGAAAGAATCAGCCCCGACGATCCGTCGAGCGCCCCGGCAATCACCAGCAGCTTATTGTCCAGCGCGAACCCCATGGCGCACGCCGAAAGTCCCGCATACGAGTTCAGCAGCGCGATCACCGTTGGCATATCGGCGCCGCCGATGGGAATAATCAGCAGCACGCCGAACAGCAGGGCCAGGCCAGCGAAAATCGGGAAAATCCACGCATCCGTGGGAACCAGAATCAGCCGGATACCGAGCGCCGCCGCGACCGCGAACAGCGTCAGGTTGATGACGTTCTGGCCGCGATAGACAAGCGGCCGCGACGGCAGAATCTCCTGCAGCTTGCCCATCGCCATCAGGCTGCCCGTGAAAGTCAGGAAACCAAGCAGCGTCTCCACCACCAGCGCCACCATTTCGAACGTGGCCAGGGGTGCGTGTAACTGAACCGAGCGGTAATACTCGGCCGTGCCCACCAGCGCCGCCGCCAGCGCGCCGCAGGCGTGCGACATGGCCGTCCGCTGCGGAACCGCCGTCATCGGCATGATGTAGGCGATGGGCACTCCCACCGCCGAGCCGATGAAAAATGCCGCCAGAATCCACTGCCAGTTGAACACCTGGTGCGCCGCCAGGGTCCCGGTGACGGCCAGCAGCATGCCGATCTCG
>Ga0187855_10002745_pt1 | contig 13206 bp, 20 predicted proteins | sample June2016WEW_8_10_2_FD_132969 | JGI IMG/M metagenome (GOLD analysis project Ga0187855, IMG submission 132969) | Peatland microbial communities from SPRUCE experiment site at the Marcell Experimental Forest, Minnesota, USA - June2016WEW_8_10 | ecosystem: Environmental > Terrestrial > Soil >...
AATTACATCTAATTAATCCTGCTAAAAATATAATGTTTGTTCGAGTTAGAGTTTCGATGTGGAATTTGGATGATGTTGATAAGACTGTTGATTGCTATTTAATACAACAAAAAATACCTGTTGTGTTAACATTTATGAGATATTATAAAGAAGAAAACATACAACCGGAATTCAAAGAATATTATGTATTTTCTCAGCATATTTTAAATTCTTATTGGTGTCTGACCCCTGAAGGTCAAAAAATCATTATGCTTAAATATAAAGGAACAGGGGTGAGAACATGCGGAACTCCTTATTCATCTTTCTGTGTTGATTGTGGGAACTGTGAATTGCTTTATTATAAATTTATGAAAAACGGTTCTAAATGACTAGCCAAAATGAAATTATTCCTCGACTAGGTGATTTAATATTATTTAATTGTGATAGTGAACAAATATTTTTGGCTGAATGTACAATTGATGAATGGGAACTAAAAACTATTGCCAATAATGATAATGAAGTTGTTATAGATCTTTTATGGCATTATTATGAAGATGTTCCGGTATTTAAAAAAAACTGTAAATTAATAAAGCCAGAAGATTTAGTTCTTTATAGTAATTATAAATATAAATCAAAAAGATTTTTTGATCTTATGGAAATTAAATGAATAAATCTATACATATAGATGAACTTGTACATCGACTACTGTTAGAAGCAGAAAAATCTTTAAGCCCTTATGCTAAAAGAAGTGATGATACTTTAGGTCGTCAATTCCCTATCAGTCCAGATGTATTAAGATTAGAATTTTCTAGGGATGAAAATAGAATTTTACATTCATTAGCTTTTCGTAGATTAAAACATAAAGCTCAAGTTTTTTTATCTCCAGTTAATGATCATGTGTGCACAAGAGTAGAGCATGTTTTATATGTAGCAAGTATTAGCTCCACTATCTGTAGAGGATTAAGTTTAAACAACGATTTAATACGTGCTATTTCTCTTGGGCATGATTTGGGTCATACCCCATTTGGGCATGTCGGGGAATCAGCTTTGTCTGAAGCTTTAAAAAAAAGAGGACTAGTTGAAGGTTTTAAACACGAAATACACGGATTACGGGTTATTGATCGAGCAGCTAATTTTGGGAAAGGACTTAATTTAACCTACGAAGTACGGGACGGAATTCTGAATCATTGTGGAGAAAGTTATGATCGGGTCCTAAGACCGGACAGGGCCCGGGACCTGTCCCGGCTCAGTGAAATAACTACCCGTGAATTTTTTCCTGCCACTCTAGAAGGATGTCTAGTTCGGATGGTTGATAGGATTTCGTATTTGGGCAGGGATTTGGAAGATGCTCTTAAAAATAATATGATTAGAAGAGAGGATATTCCGAAAGAAGTAACTGAAAAAATAGGGATAGAAAACGGAAATATAATTGGATATTTTGTAAATGATATTATAATGCATAGTGTTGGAGAGGATAAAATAGAGCTTGGTCAGGAAGCTTTTGATCTTATGTTACTGATGAGAGATTTTAACTATAAAAATATTTATCATAATGATTTTGAAAATAAAAAATCCAGTAGAGCTAAAACAGTTATAGAATTATTATTTCAAGAATTTGAAGAAGCTTTAGAATATTCTAATAACGGAATGGATTATATTGCAAGAGAAAAACTAATAAATAATATATCTATTATGAAACCGTTTTTTAAATTTATTGACGATATGAATTATGAAGAAGGAACGACGGCTTTAAGAATCGTCACGGATTATATAGCAGGGATGACTGATTGTTTTGCGGAGCAGACATTTAAGAGTTTATTTTTACCTGAGACTTTTTAATACCGGTGTTCTATAGAAATAAAAAGATAGGAACCTGATATGCTAAAATGGAAAAAAGAAGACGAAAATTATGTAGTGGGATATTTTAATAAAGTCCGAGTTGCAGAAATAACTTTATTTTTTCAAGACGAAACCCATAAAAGTGTATATCACGCATGTCTTTTATTTAATGCGTTTGACAATATAGTAAAAATTGGATCCACTTTAAAAGTAGCAAAAACCGCCTGTGAAAATTCTTGGATCGAGTGGCTAGAAGAGGCTGGACTTCAAGAAAAAAGGAGAGATAAAAAATATTAGAAAAATTTTGAGTGATAAATTTAAAAGTAAAAATAAGAAAAAATAAAATAAATACACGTTTTTATACGTGAAAGGATAAAAATATGGCTGCAAAACCACAATTCATTTACACAATCAAATGCCCAGATGGAACTTCTTACAAATATGAAGACTTGAATATATTTGTAAAAGAAGTCGTAGAAAAGAAAGGGTATGAATCAATCACACCTAAAAGAATAAGAGAAGCAGCCCAGACTGGAAAGCCCTGTAAAGGCTACAGTGCTGAACGAACATCTACAGAGACTCCTCGTATAATAAGACCATCTCCTTTAACCCCTGATGAAAAGATTCTCAAATTAACTGAAGAGAACTCATTTTTAAAGCTTCAGAACAAAGAATTAACAAGAGCATCAGGACTTTTTAAGGAATTAGCAGAAGTTATTAAAGAAACCCCAGTTATATCTGATGTAAAGCCGTATATTAAATCTCCTAAAAAAGGAAAGATCGAGGAAAGCGCCATTTTATTATTAAGTGATATGCATGCGGATCAAATCGTTAAGCCGGAAAGAGTGCAAGGTCTTGAGAATTTTAATTTTCATGTGGCTTGCAAGCGTATGGAACGTATAGTTGACACTACTATTACGCATCTTAAAGATAATCTAGTAGGTTATCATTTTGATACTTTAAATATATTATCTCTCGGTGATTTAATTTCTGGTGAAATTCACGGGGCTATAATGCATAGCCAGTATCAAAATATTTTAAAAAATTCTTTGGCTGTTGGAGAATTAATTTCTCAGGCTATAAATGATCTTTCTGAACACTTTGAAAAAATAAATTTTGTTGCGGTGAGTGGAAATCATCCCAGACGATCTGCTAAGAAGGATCATCGCGGATCAAACGATAATTTTGACTTTTTAATTGCAAAATTTGTCGAAGTAAGACTTCAAAAATTAATTGATGATAAAAGATTTACAATAGTAATTCCGGATAGTTGGAGTGCTATGGTAAAGATTCGTGGATGGAATATGTTAATTAATCATGGAGATGATATACGAAGTTTTGGGGGTGTGCCTTTTTACGGAATTGAAAGAAAAGTTAGAAGGTTAACATCAATAGGAGCGGCGGTTGGAGAAATCCCCAATTATTTTTTCTACGGACATAATCACCAAGCTACTACTTTAACAAACAATTTAGGAGAAGTTTTCATAAATGGTGCCTTTAATGCTTCTGATGAATTCTCTTATGATTCTTTGGCGGCTTATTCAGCACCCACACAGATTCTTTTGGGAGTTCATGAAAATCATGGAGTATCTTGGCGTTTGCCTATTCGATTAAGAACCAATAATTGGAAATCTGACGAACAAAAACCGTCACGATATAATATTAAAATTGTATAAAGGAGATTTAATTATGATAAAAATTGACTTACCAGAAAATTTAAAATCTGATCCTTCTTATGAGTGTTCAGAGAATGCTGTCCCGATAATATTTAGTCAGGGCAATATGGTTATAGCCGAAAATAATACACAAGAAGGGACTTTCACTATTCCCTTAATTCCTGTCTCTTCAGAGGTACTGAAAGGAATAGAGCGTGGGATCCGAAAACTTAAAGATATGGATCTTAAAGAAGACATAATACTTTGTATCTTCGACGGGGCCATAGGACTAGGCTGCTCTGACATTCAAAAAACTAATAGCCCAATTCGTCGAGAAATATTTTAATGGAAACAATTTCTATAATTACAGTTGGGGATGTTCATATAAGTGATGTGAATCCTAGATCCCGTATAGATGATTTTAAAGCATCTATATTTGAAAAATTTGATCAAGTTAGAACTGCCGCTAGAAAACTAAAAGCTGATGCTATTCTTATAACTGGAGATTTATATAATATAAAAACTCCAGCTAAAAATAGCCATGAACTTAATAGAGAACTTATAGAATACTTTAGATCCTTGCCCTGCCCTGTTTATTCAATTCCGGGTAATCATGATCTTACCTCAAATGATCTTGAAACACTTCCAATGCAACCTATTTCGGTATTGTTTGCGTCCGGAGCCCTAAAAAATCTTACCCATGAAATTATAACTAAAAATGATCTTAAAATATCAATGATTGGAGTCCCATACACAGAAAATTTAGACTTAAATTCAATTATTATTCCACCCAGAAATGGGGCACAAGTGCAATTAATGTTGATGCATATATATGCAGGACCCAAAAAAGGAAAAATTTTCAAGGAGAGGTTATATGGGTATGAGGAACTTTCTGTTTTGGATTCAGATATTTTTGTCATTGGCCATTATCATGTATCTAGTGGTATCAAACAAGTAAATGGAAAACATTTTATAAATATAGGATCTATTTCTCGTGGAACAATTGCAGAAGAAAGTATTGATCATAAACCTGCTTTAGGGTTTATAAAAATAACAGAAAATTCTGGGGACATTACAATTGAAACCTCAGAAATTCCTTTAAAAGTAAAACCCGCCTCAGAAGTTTTTGATTTAGTTAAAAGAGATGAAGAAAAAAAGGAATCTATTGAAATTCAAAAATTTGTAAACCAATTAATTTCCGAAACTTCTACCACAAATAATAAAAAACAAAGTATTGAAGATTTGTTAGAAAATATGAGTCTTTCAAAAATTATTAAAGATACAGTCATAGATTTAATAACAGAAGCTGCAGCTAATAAAAAATTATCAGGAGTCAAAAAATGAAATTAAGTTATCACGCTTGGAAAAATTATAAAGATTGTCCAAAATATTATAATCTAAAAAAGAATTATGTTCCTCCCCCATTTAAACAAAACGGATATCATTCTTTATACGGAAAGCTTACCGAAAAATTTTTTACAATGTTCAGCAATGTCTGGAGATTAAAAGTTTCCGATTATCTCCCACCAGCAGAAATAGAGTTTAAGCTTGCAAAACTTTACGAAGATTTGTTGACTAAAGAATACGTAGATTGGAACGCTTCTTATGCTACACTTACTAAAGAGGATATTTTTCGTCAATCTCTTGCAGATGTATGTACTATTATGGATTCACACAATCAAAATTATTTTTTAAACACTAAATCTGAAGTTTCTATCGATGTTGCTCTTCAAAATGGGGTAACTTTAACGGGTCGTTTAGATTTTATACATAATGATGCTGTGTCTTGGGAAGCTTTAATTTTTGATGGCAAAGGAACAGATAAAATCGGAAAAAATATTTTTAATCATCAACTCTATTTTTACGCTCTTTTATATTTTATAAGTTTTAAAAAAATGCCTGAATCTTTAGGATTTTTTTATTATAAGTTAAATCTATTTCAACCAATAGAATTTGATACAGATATACTTAAAATGTTTAAAGCAGACTTAGCGCAAGATATAGAACAGATTCTTGCTGATACTGAGTTCAAGGCCACGCCCTGTCCTAAGTCATGTCAATATTGTGAGTATAAAACAGTATGCCAGGAACATCAAGAATACGAAGCTTCCCATCGTAGAGAATCCAAATTAAATCTTCCTAATTCAGATGGGCTAATAGATATCGGTTTTTAAAATAATATTAAAAAAAGGAAAACTATGCAGCCATTAATCATCACGGATATTGAAACAGGCGGTCTCGATTTTCGGATACACGATATAATTGAAATCGGGGCTTTAAAAGTCGATTCAGTAACATTGAATGAAATAGATATATTTGAACAACGAATCAGACCCAAACGACCAATGACCAAAGAAGCAATGGATATAAATGGATATAAATGGATATGCGGAAGAAAAGTGGGTTGATGCTCTACCATATGATATAGTTATTAAAAAATACTCAGAATTTGCTAAAGGCGGAAGATTTACAGCACAAAATATAACATTTGATTGGAGTTTTATAGATGAAGCATTTAATCGTGAAAATATAAAAAGTACATTAGATTATCATAGATTAGATTTACCCAGTATTTTATGGTTTATTAACCCCGATCGTGAAAAATATAGTTTGAGTAAAGTTTGCAAAGAATTTGGAATACCAGACGAACCTGTTCCACACCGAGCCATAAACGGAGCCCGTCTACTATTAAATGTTCTAAAATATGTGAGAACAACATATAAATTAAAATGATGAATTGGGCTCTAACAATAATTTATTATAGCCTCATATTATCTGTTATCGTTGCCTTAATTGCAGAATGCAAAAATTAAAAAATGTTTATTTTTTGTTTATAAAAGTGTATAATATAACAGGAGAATTAAATGGAAGATAAAGTTCAAAGATTTCTTAAAATACAAGAACGACTTTCTAAAGCTTCTGAAAGTAAAATAAGGGTAGAAGAACGGTTGAAGCACGAACGAGAAAAACTAGAAGCTCTTGTATCTGAAATAAAAGATAAAGGATATGATCCTACTAAATTATCTGAAATAAAACAGGCTAAGGAACAAGAACTTTTAATTGCTTTGGAAGAAATAGAAAAAGAAACTGAAGAAGTCACAAGAAAACTTTCTGAAATTGAAAATTTATCATAAAAGGAGGAGTTCTATGATCTTTATATTATTGGAATCGATAATGAATGGAACAGTAACAGCAAAGAATAATTTATCGGGTATAGAAGCCAAAGATTTTGCTTCCGCTAAAAATCGTGTTAAAGAGTTGCCAAATTTTGGTAACATGAGAATAACTACCGAAACTGATGATCTATTAAGTTTTGTTGGTCCATCAACCTCTATAGAGATGCCCTTATATTGTGCGGGGGAAATAAAAAACGAACCTTTAAAAATGTTGTAAGATGATAATGATCATAAATAAGTTTATTATACGGGATGAAAAATAATGGAATTTTTAGTTAACAAAAATGATATAGAATCGGCTTTACAGATTTCTATTCTAAGTACTGAATCCTCAGAAAATATAACAGGTCAAGCCTTGTTTGAGATCGATAGACATAAAATAAAAATTATTGCTACTGATCAAAAAACAAAATTATCTAGAACGGAATCCCCCATAAATCTATTTTCTGGAGATCCTATATCTTTTACATCTGATCCTAGAAAAATATTAAGTCTTTTAAAAACAGGAGACAAAGATTTAATAAAGTTCAATTATAATGATACGACCAAAACTTTAAAATTGTTTTTATCTGAAAACTCAGAATCATACGTATCATTACCATCAATGGATATTTCAACATATGCTATAGATAATTCATTATTTGATAAATCTTTTGATTTGGAACCAATTAATTCCGGAATAATTATAACAGGTATACAATTTATAAAGGATTTTCTTGATCAAAAAAACCTTAAATTTTCTAATCTGTTTATTTCTCAAGGAATAATGTATGGCTCGAATGGGGTTAATAAAGTTGCAGCTTTTACATCCCCCGTCTTAGCAGGTCTTGACGAGATAATACTTCCATTAAGTATATTATCTCCAGTAATAAATTTTCTTGATATAACAAATACGAAAAATATTATTATCGGTACTACAAGCCACCATATTTTTATAAAAGATGGAAATAATAATTCTTTTGGTTTTTCTAAAGTTCAAGTTCCAATACCTAAAATGCCTATAACAATTGAAGAACCAAATTTTCCTGGATGGTCTCTAAATAGAAAAGATCTTTTAAAAAAATTAGCTCGATTAAGACTTTCTAAGGATGCACATATAGGTATTAAAGGAACATTTTCTGAAAACCAATTACAACTTGAAACGGTCTCGGACAGAGATTCAAAAGATTTTGTTCCGTGTGTCTCCTATAAAGGAGATGTAACACAAGAAGCAGGTTTTTTTACTGAATGTAAAATATTTGAAAATGCAATCGACCAGTTTAAAAATGATACAATAAAAATATTTATAAATAAAAGAATTTTTATTCATGACAACGCTAATATAGAAACAATTGAAAAAGATGGATCTACTATCCGAGTACCCTTTAGTAATTCGGCAGTTATTGCTTTTTCACGACAATCTTAACATTATGGAATTGCTTTCTACAGACGATTTTATTTCTGAGATAGATAAAATACTTGTACTAAACTATCCCAAAACTTCGAGATTTTCCACTCCTTGGTTAACGGATAGAATTACCTATAGTGGTCCGACCATTACTATAAACGATTATAACAGTTCATTCACCAATCTTGATGTAAGTGTTTTTGATGTAAATGGAGATGTTTCAATTTCTGGAAACATTCATTCTCCAACAATAGAAGATTTAGAAAGCAGAATAAATTTTTTAGAAAAAAATTTAAAGAAACAAAATAAAAAAGAAAAAAAGTCAATATTCATATTTTTAAAAAATTTATTAAAACGTTTTTAAAATGATAAACATAAATATAGAAAACTTACAAAATAGATTACATAAACTTGAGGGGGTGTATCAATCCCTTAAATCTCAAGAAAATATTTTAATAAAAGAAATCGAAAATATTAAAAACGAAATCGATATATATACCAAAGTAAGCACAGTTATTAAACATTTATTGGATACACTAGTTGTAGATGAAATAAATAAAATCGCAGGTTTGGTGACTTATGGTCTTAAAGCTGTTTTTGATGATCAAGATCTTTCTTTTAAACCTGTAATTATAAAAAAGAATGATCGGATTTATATAGAATTTAAAACTGTACATAATGGACACGATTTGGACTTTGGCTTTTATGGAGGATCGGTTGCGGTTCTAGAAAGTTTTCTATTAAGAATAATATGTATATTGAAAATGAATTTAGCAAAACTTATAATGTTAGATGAAGGTTTAGTAGCAATAGGTACTAGTGAATATGTTCATAATGCAAGTAAATTAATTAATGAACTTGCAGATAGAATAGGTTTAGATGTACTTCTCGTCACACATCAACCAGAATTTAAGAAATATGCAAATAAAATTTATAGAGTAGAAGACACAATAAACGGGTTAATGATAAAACCGGAACAAACATGAATACACAAGATATAGTTATTTTAATAGGTTTATTTATATTTTTTAGTGTGGGGTTTTGGCCATTTTTTCCAATGATGCGTATGAACCCAAGTAAAAAAGAAAAGAAGCAAGATGAACCAAGTCAAAGGGACCGTTGGGTCCGGACGGGGCGGGAAATGTATTATATGGATTTAAAAGATAACGCTCAAGGACCGGATGCTTATCAGGGCACGGAAGGAAATAGGGCCAATCCTATAAAAGATCAAGTGCCTTCTTCTAAAATGGACAATCCTCTGAAAGATCAAACATCCTCTTCTAAAGGATACGATCCTATGACACATACTATGAGGACTGCTTCCCAAGCTTGGGTTGCACTTGAAAACTATCCAAATGTTTTTGTTCCAGCCCAATTCCAAGACCAAGGACAGGTCCAAGGCCAAGACCAAGGCCAAGAACAGGTCCAAAACCACCTGGATATTATGGAAATAGTTTTCCGGGGTCAAGGACAGGTCCAAGGCCAAGGACAGGGCCCTGGAAAGATTTTGGCAAACGAAATAAAAACTAAACAAGAATTTAAAATTTCCCGATACCAGCTGTTAAAAATTAACCGAGCTAAATCTGAGATCTAAAAATGGAGCATCTTTCAACACTTCTTCAAATAGACTTACAAAACCTGTATGTCCCCCCTAAAAGACAAGATAGGAATTCAGATATTTCCCATACCGATTCTATTCCTTATAATGGTTCTTTACCATTTACTAAAAAGTTTTTAACTCGAGAAGAAACTTTTAATAGAAATCCTCAATATCAATCTAAATCTTATTTACCACACCAAGAAGAAAAATCTACTCCTAAGATTGATTTTGATAAGGTATGGCATTATTTTAACGATCGAGAAAACGAGTTTTTATACAAAGCTTTAATTTATACTATAAAAAATCCAGAATCGGATTCAGGTAGATTTGAGACTAAATTACGACAAATAGGTTTTGATGTAATTACAAAAAATCTTCCTAAAACTCGAAAGAAAGAAAACCCTTATAAATTAGTCTCTAATTCTATTATTTTAACAATAGATTGTATTTCATCTATCAATTTTTTTGATAAATTAATACTAATGACAAATCACGGGTCTTATACTGATTTATGTAAATTTATAAGAAGTAAAAACAAAACTGTTGAATTATGGTGTTTTAAAAATAACTATGATCCTATTTTAGAAGCGCATACGGATAAATTATCTTTTATAGATTCTGATTTTATCCTTAAAAAAAATATTTCAGTTTTTGGGTTTAATTTAGGAATTGGTGATACATTATCTTTAACTGATGATAAACTTGTTCCACCGGACGAAATCTAAATATGAAAACCGCAGGTGCTGTACATAGAAAACTTAAAGAAGTAACTTTCAGGTATTGGGTAGTTTTCTATAAAAAACTAACTAAACGAATACCAGAAAATTGTGCTTATAGTAAAAAATATCAAATTGATGAAAATAAGTCAATTTATTTATGTTTTATGCATCAAGATTTAAATAAAATAGATCCTCAACTGTTAGGACCGTGTGACTTGTGTGAGCAGTACAAATGTATCACCTTTGTTCCGAAATACACTAGAGAAGAAATTAAAAATCTATTTTTACAAGAACTTGCAAATAAGAAACTTAAAGAAAAAAAATATCCAGAAATTTGCGCACTAGAATGGGTGCTTGATAGAGATACAAGTCAATTCTCTTTACCAAAAACTATAAAACAATTTTTCTTTAAAATAAAAAATATTTTATCAAAAGAATATATTTTATATGACGGAAGAAGAAATAAATAGTTTAGATTTAGGGTAATATACCCCATTTGGAACAGAGATGTTTGGATTTCCATTTAAGAGAAGAGCATTAGTAGACCAAGTTATACCACTACCTACCGTACTTAAAACAGTATTTGTGTATGTAAGATAAGATTGAGATCTAGTAATTTTGGATAAACGAATTTCAAAAATAGTCCCGTAATTAAAAGAATTTCCACCCATAGCAAATCCAATAAGTAATAAAGAAGTATCCGCTGTTATAGTATCAGATCCTGTTTGATAAGGATATGTACCAGGTTGATTTAATGAATTATAATAACACAATATACCAGCCTCACCATTTACCGTTCCATTATTAAGAACTCCGGCTATATATGTTGGTATGTTTAAGGGAATTGTGGTAGTAGTGTTAATACGCGGGTTATTTGCATAACTTGCCCCATTAAAAAAACCAAATTCACAACCAAGTCCTTCTGTATTTAAATATTCCATATAATAACCATTATTATAAGTTTGTGGAGTATACTTTCCGATCCATTCAGAAGCAACTGTTTGTGAAGTTGGTATAATCCAACTTTCTTCAGTAATATTTGGTCCTGTTATTTCAAGAGAAGTTGAGTCTGCCGCTGATAATACACCTTGATACCCTGTATATGCACCTAATAAACCACACGGTAACGAAGCTGTGCTTAGTACAACTTGAGCAGTATGATTACCATTTCCTGGCCACTGCTGAAGATCATTTTCATTTATAGTACTATCGAGATAACTGAAAACCCCATTTTTATTAAAATGATAAACAGCGGCGAAATTCTGGGATCCGTTTTCTACCCAAACATTAGATTGCCAAGATCTGGTATGTTGAGTTTGAGAAGAACATCCGTAAAAACAATAAATTATAGTGTTTGTAGAAGCTGATATCGATGGGATTTGAACAAAGAAAAATCCATTAGCCATAGGATAAGATAGTCCAGTACTTAAATAGCCATTAACTATTTCATGATATAAAAGATTACCATTTACATCTGTAAATCTTAAATCAGAAAGATCAGGGTTACAGGAAGACCCGATTATAGCATTATTAGTTATAGGTACTGGCATTGGATAGTATAATAAACCACCAGTGGGAGCTAAAGGAAGAGTTAACTTATATGGAAGATATATATAAGTTTGTCCATCTATGGTCCAAGGCCCTGTTCCAGGAAAAGACATTTATAATCCTATAAGTTGAAATATTTTAATGTATTATTTTCGGTACGTGAATTTTAAATTTAGCTTTCGGTGGTTTTTCTATTTTAGGTTTTCTGAGCCATGATGGACGATAACGTTTAAACTGTTTGCGATTTTTTAATTGTGTTCCGTGCATTCTAAGATATCTACGACGCTGTAATCGAATACGGGCTCTATTTTTTCTATAATATAATCGTGTATGTAGACGCTGAAGACTCGTACGTCTTTTGGGTGGGTGTATTCTAAGTCGTATGGCAACTTTTTTCTGCATGAAAAGCCGAATCTTATTAAAGGATTATTAAATTTAAAAAATTTTCTTTATTTTTTTGTAAAAAAGTGGTATAATATAGGTCTTAGATTCTATTACTAATATATAAAAGTAACTATACCATGCATATTATATCAAATTCAATATTCTGTGATAATCTTTTAATATATAAATCTTAGTATATGAAAGCAAAAGAGGTATTAAAAATTTTAAGAATAAGTCGTCAGACTCTTTGTAATTATCATAAGAAAGGTTTAATAGGGGCTGTCACATTACCAAATAAGAAATTTTCTTATGACGAAGAGGATGTTTTTAAATTAATAAATAAATCTGTATCCAGATCGAATGTTCTTTATTGTCGAGTATCAACAAACAAACAAAAAAAAGATTTAGAGAATCAAGAAGAGCTGTTAAAGACGTTTTGTATAAAGAATGGGGTGGTCGTAAACGATTCCTATAAAGATGTAGGTTCCGGTATAAATTTCGATCGTAAAGAATTTCAGAGGTTGGTTAATGATGTTATTAATTATAAAATAAGTAAAGTTTTTATAACGTATAAGGATCGATTGTCAAGGATCTCTTTTGATTTGTTTAAGGACTTGTTTGAAAGTTTTAATACACAAATAATAGTTCTTAATGAAGTCAACGATGAAAAACTAGTTGAAAAAGAAATCTTTAACGAAATAATATCTCTCATACATTGTTTTTCAATGAAAGTTTATTCTAATAGACGGAAAGAAAAATTGAAACTTGTAGAAAAAGATCTGTCTTTAGAGGATTCTAATGCAGTTGACATATAAGTTTTTGTACTACAAAGAAAATAAGCCCTTGGACAAATTATGTCATTTTTCCAATGACCTGTACAATCAGGCTTTGTATATAGTTAAACAGGAACTAAACAAGA
>Ga0187855_10002748_pt1 | contig 13195 bp, 8 predicted proteins | sample June2016WEW_8_10_2_FD_132969 | JGI IMG/M metagenome (GOLD analysis project Ga0187855, IMG submission 132969) | Peatland microbial communities from SPRUCE experiment site at the Marcell Experimental Forest, Minnesota, USA - June2016WEW_8_10 | ecosystem: Environmental > Terrestrial > Soil >...
CACAGAGTCGGAGATTTGCAGATCGGGCACGCCCAGGCGCGGAATGCCAGGAATGAACGCCCACGGCTGCAACGCCCTCACTCCGGGTCCGGCCTGCGGCGGATCAAAAATTCCTTCCCAACCCATTCCGTGCACAAGCTGGATCTTTTCGTCGAGCGTCATCTGCTCGATCACCATGTCGGCCCGCGCATCCGGGGACAGGCTGGCGTCCGCCCACGCATGACGCCCGGGCGGGCGCGTCTCGGGAAGCTGAGCGAACAGCCACGTCGCCGTGGACAAGAGCGCCATAGCACGGACCGCCACGCTCTTCGATTTAGGAATCATATTAAGACTATGCTAACGCCGGGCCGACGAAACGGCCGTTCTAGTCTTGTATAACGCAGCATGAGCCTGGGGAGGGGGCGCGTTTCTAACGCAGGATGAGCCTGAAGGGGTGGAGAACCCGCATGCTTGGGATTGATCATCAGCATGCAAAACGGAGAGCGGCTGAGTCTTCAGATCCGGATGTTCTTGGCGGCCAGCGACGAGTTTCGATTTGAAGCAAACAACCGGGAGGAAGTATACGGATGGGTAACACGGACGCTGGTGGAGCAGGAGTACGGCAGGCAGAAGCGAGAAGCCAAAGGGCTATTAAGGAGGTACGTGGCGAAGATGACGGGCCTGAGCCGGGCGCAGATGACGCGACTGGTCGGGCAGTATCTGGAGAAGGGGATGGTGAAAGAGCGAAGCTACCGCCGGAACCGGTTCGCGAAGACGTGCGATGTGGAGTTGTTGGCGGCGGTGGACAAAGCGCATGAAACTCTGAGCGGGCCGGCCACGCAAAAGATTCTCCACCGCGAGTTCCACGATTATGGGGACGAACGATATCGGCGACTGGCGGGGATTTCGGCGGCGCATATCTACAATCTGCGGAAGAGCCGCGCGTACCGGGAGCGGAAGGTGAGTTTTCAAAAGACGCGGCCCGTGAAGGTGACGATCGGGGAACGGCGGCGGCCGGACCCGCAGGGGCGGCCGGGGTTCCTGCGGGTGGACACGGTCCATCAAGGGGATTTGGAGGGAATCAAAGGGGTGTATCGCATCAATGCCGTGGACGAGGTGACGCAATGGCAGGTAGTGGGAGCGACGGCATACATCAGCGAGGCCTGGCTGATCCCCGTGCTGGAGGCGATGCTGCGGCAGTTCCCATTTCAGATAGTGGGCTTCCATTCGGACAATAGGAGCGAGTTCATCAATCACACCGTGCCAAAGAGCAAACGGCAGGTCCGTGGAAGGCTCGCGGTCCGGAGCGAAGAACGTGCGGTTCTCGGTCGGATGTTGGTAGATGTTCATATGTACGTTCAGCGCGGCTTCGATCTCTGGAACCTTGCCTTCCACATCGAGGTTGACGCGGTTGCGCGAAGTACCGACGACCGTCAGGCCCTTGGTTCTGGCGTAGCCGACAGCGGCATCATAGTCCTCTTGCGTGGGGCCGAACATGACAGTGAACTCTTCGACCGTGAGGAAGTTGTGGTAATTCACGCTGGAAGGGTTATAGAGGTCCCTCAGAAGGGCATCCAAGTCAGCGCAACGGCAGCATCAAAACGATGCGGATGGACTGGGTTGGGGAAAGGTGCCCAATGTACTTCGCCTCTCCGCTAGCAACCACGTCACGCACATGATGGGTTAACGGGCCTGGCCCCCATCACGATAGTGCCGGCCGGGAAGAGCACGGCGATTGTCAGTAAAGACGTATCTAACTTTCGGATCATGATCTCCCCTTGCCCGGTCTCGGGAACCGAGCTACTTTGATTGACTGAAGTGGAATCGGGGCAAAACATAATCAAACCACAGCCGCCCGGTTTAAGCACGTGGCGCATCTCCTGCAAATGCGCCCGGTTCGCCGAAGTTCTTGAACGCCGCGCGGCGTAACAGGAAGTCGAAAGTACCGTTGGCGAAGGGCATGTGGAAGCGCTGCCTTGCCGGAAGTCGCCGCGCCCGCTTGCAGCCGCTCTCTTGCCGGCGAGTTCGACAAAGGTGCGGCTGATGTCGAGTCCTTTGATCGAGTACGGACCCAGCTTCGCCAGCTCAATGGAGAAGTACACTGGCCCAGCGCGACGTCCAGCACGCTACCGCCGGGTGGAATTCGGCTGGCGATGCGCCGCGCCAGCGATGTGAATTCATCGATGGACTTGGCGGTATTAGTGGCGTGCCACTTCGCGACCATGCCTTCCATGCCGATGTCCTTATATCCTTTCGGGGTGTTGGCGTCATACTGCCACGAACGCAAAACACGGGCTGGGAGTTCACCTGTTACCATTAAGTCTCACAACAAGGAGCCAAACCCTATGGGTACTCTTCGAAGACTCGCGGCTGGGTTCGCCTGCGCCGCCGCGCTGCTCTCGGCGCAGACCGCCGAAGACCTGGTCAACAAGAACGTAACGGCCCACGGTGGCATCGAGAAGCTTAAGGCGATTCACTCGCTGCGGATGACCGGCAAAATGCAGCAGGGCAGCTTTGCGATACAAGTCGGAATGGACACCATGGCGCCTAATCTGCTCCGGCAGACATTCACCCTCATGGGCATGACCGGGATCGAGGCGTACGACGGCGCATCGGGCTGGCGCGTCATGCCATTCTCGGGCCGCAAGGATCCGGAGATGCTCGGCGAAGACGATCTGCGCGGCTTGCAGGATCAATCCGATTTCTATGGCCACCTGGTGGACTACAAGGACAAAGGCAACACCATCGAGTACCTGGGCCACGATACCGTGGATGGCGACGACGCCTACCGCCTGAAGGTGACGCTTAAGAACGGCGACATCGTCTACTATTACCTGGACCCCGAAACATTTCTCGAGATCCGCGTGGAGTCGGTGCAATTCATCCACGGCTCGGTGCGCGAATCGTTCTCCGAAATGGGTTCCTTCAAACTGGTGAACGGCATCTACTTCCCGTTCGCCATGGAACAGGGAAGTCCGCGCAGCCCAGGCGAGACCAGCAAGCTCACCATCGACAAAATCGAAGCTAACGTGGCGATGGACCCGGCCGAGTTCAAGATGCCGGCTGTGCCATCCGCCGCGCCGGGAGGAAAACGGCCGTGACGCGAATATGCGTTCTGTCATTGCTTCTGGGCGCCGCGCTGTTTGCGCAAGCGCCTGTCCGGTACGATTCGGGCACTATCTCCGGCCTGCCCGCGCGCAACATCGGCTCGGCGGAGATGAGCGGCCGTATCGCGGCGGTCACCGCGGTCAACGATAGCGGACGCCTCACCGTCTTCGCCGCGGCCGCCAGCGGCGGCGTCTGGAAGTCCATCAACGGCGGCACCACGTTCAAGTCCGTGTTCGATCTTTCTGACGTGCAGTCCGTCGGCGCGGTGGCCATCGGCCCTTCCAACTCGAAAATCGTGTGGGCGGGCACCGGCGAAAGCTGGGTGCGCAACAGCGTTTCCATCGGCGACGGCGTCTACAAGTCCGTCGATGGCGGCGAGAACTGGAAGAACGTTGGCCTCAAGGATTCCGAACATATCGCCAAGATTCTGATCGATCCCAAGGATGGCAACACGGTGTATGCCTGCGCCCTGGGGCACCTGTGGGACGATAACGACGAACGCGGCGTTTACAAAACCACCGATGGCGGCACGACGTGGCGGAAGGTGTTGGCCGGAACGAACGGTTCCACCGGATGCGCCATGCTGTCGATGGCCGCGCAGGATCCCAAAACGATCTACGCATCCATGTGGGATTTCCGCCGGCAAGCATGGACCTTCCGTTCGGGCGGCCCGGGCAGCGGCCTTTTCAAGTCCACCGACGGCGGTGAGCACTGGACCGAACTGACGCCGGCGAATGCCAAAGGCCTGCCCGAGAAGCCTTATGGCCGCATCGCGCTGGCCGTGGCTCCTTCCAAGCCGCAGGTGGTCTACGCCACCATCGAGTCGAAGACCAGCGCGCTCTACCGGTCCGACGACGGCGGCCAGAGCTGGACGCACCTGGATGCCAGCCAGTTCCAGGTGTGGCGCCCCTTCTATTTCGCCAACCTGATTGTGGATCCCAAGGACGAGAACAAAGTGTTCAAAGTCGACGGACCGTTGCTGCTCAGCGTGAATGGCGGGCGCAGTTTCAGCGCGGTGGCGAATGCGCACGGCGACTTTCACGACGTCTGGATCGATCCGGGAAATCCCAATATGATGTTTGCCGGAGACGATGGCGGGCTGTGGCGCAGCCAGGACGGCGGCACGCGCTGGGAGCACCTGATGAACCTGCCGGTCTCGCAGTTCTACCATGTGAGCGCCGACAACCACGAGCCGTATCGCGTGTACGGAGGATTGCAGGACAACAGTTGCTGGGTGGGAGACTCGTCGTATCCGGGCGGAGTGAGCAATGCGCGCTGGGAAAACATGTGCGGCGGCGACGGCTTCTGGATGTGGGAAGACCCCACGGACGCGGCTTATATCTATGTCGAGACGCAAGGCGGGGAAGTGGAGAGGGAAAACCGGGTCACGCACGAATCCCGCTCCATCAAGCCTTATGCGCGTTACGGCGAGAAGAAGCTGCGCTTCAACTGGAATGCGCCGCTGGTGCTCAGTCCGAATGAAAAGGGCACCATCTATATCGGCGCGCAGTTCGTGTTTCGTTCGCGCGACCAGGGCCAGTCCTGGGAGCGGATCTCGCCCGACTTGACCACCAACGATCCGGAGAAGCAGAAGCAGGAAGAATCCGGCGGCGTGACTGTGGATAACTCCGTGGCGGAGATGAACACGACGGTATATTCGATTGCCGAATCGCCCAAGAACGGCCAAATCGTCTGGGCGGGAACGGATGACGGCAACGTCCAGATCACGCGGGATGGCGGGCAACACTGGACCAATGTTATCGGCAACGTGCAGGGCGTCGGTAAGTCGCCGTGGGTGACTTGGGTGGAAGCCAGCCGCTATGCGGAAGGCACGGCATACGCCACATTCGACCGTCACATGTACGGCGATATGAAACCGTACCTTTATAAGACGACCGACTACGGCCAGACCTGGACCGCGCTGCCCGTGCAGGAGAGCGGCATTCGCGGCTATGCGCACTGCATCAGGGAAGACCTTGTCAATCCTAACCTGCTCTTCTTGGGAACCGAATTCGGGCTGTGGATCAGCGTGGATGGCGGCCAGCGCTGGGCGCAATACAAGGGACCCAGCTTTCCGGCGGTGGCGGTGCGCGACATCTTCATTCACCCGCGCACGTCGGATTTGATTCTGGCGACGCATGGCCGGGGCATCTGGATTATCGACGACATCTCGCCGTTGCGCGCGCTCACGCCGGACGGGATGCAGGAATACGCCGCGTTTCTTCCGATTCCGCCCGCCGTGCAGTGGATGGAAACGTCCGGCGGCTGGATGGAAGGCGACGCCACGTTCGTGGGTCCGAACCGTTCGACTGACGCGGCGATACCTTACTACCAGAGAAGCCGCCACATTTATGGCGACATGAAGATCGAGGTTTTCGATGCGCAGGGCAAGTTGGTGGACACGCTGGGCACGAGCGGCCATCGCGGGATTAACCGTACACGCTGGTCCATGCACATGAAGCCCCCGCACGTCCCGCCGGCGGCCACCATAGCCGCTGGCGCAATCTCGGGCCCGCGCATCCTGCCGGGCACTTACACGGTGAAAATGACGAAGGGCGATAAGGTGTACAACGCGGAAATCCACGTGGTGCTGGACCCGCGCGCCAAGTTCACGCTGGAAGACCGCAAGGCGCAGTTCGATCTGGCGACCAAGCTGGGCGGCCTGCTGGACCACATGAGCTGGGCGGTGGACGCCATCGTCGCGGTGCGCGACACCGCCCAGAAGAGCGCCGCCAAACTTCCGGAGGCGGACCCGCTGCGGGCGAAGTTGACGGAGTTGGCGGTGTCGGCCGATGAGATCCGTTCTAAGATTGTAGCCACGAAGGAAGGCGGCATGATTACGGGAGAAGAGCGGCTGCGCGAATTCCTGGCCGGCTCCTCGGATGGGGTCGGATTATATGGCGACGTGAATTCGTATGAAGGCCGGCCCACGGACGAGCAGGTGGCGCGCGGCGAGGTGTTGGGTCGGGAGTTGGAGGATGTCATCCACGAGTTCACCAATCTGACAGGGCGGGTGTTGCCGGATGTGAATCGGGGGCTGGAGGGGAAGAAGCTGGCGGCCATTGCGGTGATGGGGGAGGAGGATTGGCGGAAGGCGCATGAGTAACATACCGAATGTTCACGATGCACGGGACAACCATGGCGGTAATACCCTTTCATGCCGTCGTGGCTCCGCCTTCCCCACCATGTGCCAGCGCCGTCACGTTGGCTGCCAAACAGAATTCCAATCACGAATCATCGGGGTAAGAAGCTATCGCCCAGGAGATGCCATCGCCGTGGTGGCCGGGAACGCCCGGGACAGCGCCACTGTCGCCCAATTCGTCCCGGCGGCCGAAATCCATTGATCGAAGCCGTAGGGAAAGCCGGCGTCGAAGTACGGCTGCAACCCCATGGCACGCGTCTTGACGTACCAGGATCCATCGGCCTGTTGCGTGTTCAGTAGATACTTGACGGCGCGCTGGTATGCCGGGTCGGCCGGCGGTAGCTGGGCGCTCTGCAATGCAACCAGGGACCTTCCCGTGGTGTAGGCGCTGCTCTCCAGGGAATCCAGATCGGACCAGCCTCCGTCGGCTCGCTGGGTGGCCAGGAGCTCTCGTACGGCGATCTGTGTCGCGTCTTTATCTTTGCCGGCCCAGGCCAGCCCGAGCACGCGGGCGATCCGATCTTCGTTGGTATTTGACCGGGCTTTCGCCAGCCACGCCGCTGCGAGATCAATGGCATGATCGTAGGCGGGTTTGTCCGCTTTGGGAGCGTAAAGCTGGAGCGCTCGCATCGAAACCGCGGTCTGCGCAATATAGTCCGAGCATATCGGGGGACGGGCATCCGCAATGGGGTAGATCCACTGGCCGTCAGGTGATTGACGCGCCTTCAGGAACATGGCAACGGCATCGGTGTTGAGATCGGGCCTGTAATGCTCGGCGTCGAGGCCGATTAGGACCCCGCCCAGAACAAACGGAGCGAAGTAATCAACCACTGGTGCAAAGAAACCCTGGTGCAAATTGTCGCGCAGCTTCCCCAAGCCGAACACGTTGGCTTTCACTTGTTGCGCGGCGGTTTTTTCGTCGACCTGGAAACCGTTTCTTCGAGCCGCGCCGACCGCCATCGCTGCAAAGCTATTGTTGTGGCAGGAGATGCAGGCAGCCTTTGGAATGAAGCTGGCATCGGCCCGCTGGATCAAGGGAAGACTTGCCTGGATAGCGCTTTCAATGCTGTTCCGTTGCCGTGGCTTAAGCGCGGCTGGGCCGGGCGCAGAGCCCTTCGCCCCGTACTTGGTCAACTGTTCTACGACGGGCGTATCGCCATGCAGCCTGGCGATATCCAGCACCGTCAGACCGGCATCTCCGCTCAGCTTGTGGGCATCGGTGGCGTTGACGTCGGCGCCGCGTTCGACGAGCAGTTTGATCTCGTCCAGGGGGAGGAGATCGGATGCGGCCGCGTACATGAGAGGGGTGCGACCGAGCGGATCGGCGGCGTTGACGTCCGCGCCGTGATCGAGCAGCAGGCGGACGCTGTTCACGTCGCCCAGCACCGCAGTACCCGCCAGCGCCTGGGAATAGTCTTCCCGGCTTAGGCTCTTGGCGGCCAGGAGGGTGGTGCATTGCGAGCAGCGGGCGTCGATACCCAGCTCGAGTGCCGGTTCGGCTGCCCCATTCTTAACGTCCGCCCCGTGGCTGAGCAGCAACTCGATAGCGTCGGCATCGGCAGCTACGGAAGCTTCAATCAACGGCGAAGATTCGGTGGTTGGATGCGCGTTGGGATTCGGATTCGCGCCGTGCTCCAGCAGCAGCTGGACCACCGCGACATTGCCTGGCCGGCGGGCAGCGATCATCAACGGCGTGCGCATGTCGCTGGAGCGCGCGTTAACCTCGGCGCCGTGCTGCAGTAGCAGACGTACTATCTCCAAATCGGTGGCGGCCCATATCAGGGCTGTGGCATTGACATCATTCCGTTTGTTCACGTCCGCGCCGAGTCTCAACAGGCGCTCGAGCGTGGGGACGCCGGTATAGAGCACCGCGTACATGAATGGAGTGGAACCCTCCGGCCCACGGGCATTTAGTAGCTTCGGATCTTGCTCGACGGACTTCGTGAATCCGCGCAGGTCGCCGGCCTGGAGCATATCCACGAGGGCCACGGCTTTGGCGTCGGAGGGCGGGAGATCGACTTCGTTGGCGAGCGCATCCGGCCAGTCGGCGCCCTGCTCTATCCAGGTTTTGATGGTCCGGATTTGCTCCGGACGGAGCGGCCCGGTGGGAGGCATTTGCAGGCCAACATCGTTCCCGGATATCCGGTGATACAGAAAGCTGTTTTCGCTGCTCCCGGGAACAACACCGCGGCGGCCGAGGACCACGCTTCGCCGGTCAACGCGCATTCCGCTGCTCTGCTGCGCCGGTCCATGGCATGGCACGCAGTTCTGCCGCAGGATCGGCATTACCTCTTTTGCGAAATCGACTCTTGCGGGGGTTTGAGCCGACAGCAACCCCACAAGCGACAACAAGCATAGCGATGCCCACCCCCATCTGAATTCCCACATGCACGCACCTCCGAATCTGTGACGCGACGTCACCTGGAGTTTTCCCCGTTCATGGCTCCAGGTCGGTTCATTTTACACGAACTGAACGCTTCGGCCAAGAGGTTTTCGCGTTGACAGAGGTTTTCGCGTTAGGCTTTCGCCTTAGGGAACGGATTAATTCCAGACGGGTAGTGCGCGCGCACAACTCCGCCGCGCGGCTCTTTCAGTACGCGTGCACTTCCTCCACGCGCTGCCGCCGCACCTTGATTTTGCTTTCATTCTTACGGGCTGCCGCGAGGTCAGGCCATCTGCATTCCTAACCACGTCTCCTCCGTGCTGCCGAAGGCCTTGGTCAGACGGATAGCCATCTCCGGGCTAATGCCAGACTTGCCGGTGACGACGTTGTTGAGCGCCTGCCGGGTGACGCCGAGAATCTTCGCCCCTTCGGCCACAGACAGGCCGAGCGGTTCCAGGCACGCGCTCCGGACGATACGTCCGGGATGCGCGGGGTTTTTCATGGGCATATGTTTGCTCCTTGGTTCCTAGTGGTAGTCGATGAATTCAACGTCGAAGGCGGCAGCGGCGGCTTCGTCAAAACGAAACACGATGCGCCACTTGGCCCGCACCGTCACAGACCAAAACCCTTTCAATTCGCCTTTCAACGGGTCAAGGCGATAGCCTGGAAGATTAAGCGCCTGCGGCGTAGCGGCCCTATCGACAGTCAAAATCTCCTGAACCGTGTCAACCAAATCAGGCCGTATCCCGCTGCGATCGCCGCGTTCGTAGAGCCGCTTGAGACCGCGATGCTTGAAGCCTCTAATCATCAGGATACCGTAAAGTAACGCTTACCGTTTGTCAATCGGCACTTTACGGTTGTCCCGATCCCGCCGCGAGGATGGGGAAGCGGAGACATGCGGGGCTGCTACACGGCGCTGAGCGGCGTCGGCTGCATGCGCCATATTAAGCAGCAGTTCGCGGCGGTCGGCCGATAAACAGCCCTTCCCCGATGAGGAAGTTGGCGGCCCCGACCACATCGATCTGGCCTTCAGACGTCGGCTGGATCACCGCGCAGCGCGGCAGCTTGGGGCTGATGAACTCGCACGGCACTGGGACGATCAGGTTCGTCTGCACCTGCGGATCGGGTCCACTCAAGGAAAATGGCGGATCTCGTCGCCGCCGATGCTCAGCAGGATTTTCAGCACCTCTCTAGGTCTAGGCTGGACACCTTCTGCGCCAGCGTCGGGTACTACTGGAGCCTCCTTGCTCGATTGACCCAAAGCGAGACGCCGCCGCGTTGCAATCGCCTGGACGTCCGCGGCGGGCCCGAAGTCCTCGTTTGTCCTGGGAATCGCGTAATCTGGCCGGCCGCCAACCACAGGAGCGCTTGCTCGAATGTGCCGAAATCAGGGTTTGTCGTGCTGCGATAGCGGACGTACCAACTGGTGTTCACGCTAAGCTGCATCAGATAGGTCAGACCTCCAATTTGCGGAGCGCCGGTGGCCTGGCTGCTCGGCAGCGTGTGGAACGCATCCAGGCCGACCGGCTCCTGACCTTTGGCAATCGGGTAGGCGTTCAGAAAGGACGCGTGGCTCCGCTCGTCTAACGTATTGCTGGAAATATATTGAGAACCGTCGGAATCGAGTTGCTGTAGCGCAAGCCGATAGGGATTCTGATGCCCGGAGGTAACTCCTCGAGATCCGTGGATTGCTGCCACAGGCCGGCTTCAATCGGTTCGGCTGCCGCCAGAAACCTGAGAATGGCCGCATCGCCGCCGGCCGCCAGTCCCACTCATGAATGAACGCCAGTTCGCCGGCCGTTTCGCGTTAGTTAATAGGTCTTTCACGAATGTCTTAGAGTAGTTAGCCTTGTAACACGGAGTGGCCGGGAGACACAACTTAGACAAACTTACCATGGACAAATGCAGCGGGCCGCGCTCGCGGGAGGCATTTTACACGTCGTCCCACATCAATTTATACGCACTAAAGACTGACTTACCTCTTGACGCCAGGAATGCGCGGACCGGCCGGCTCGCGATAGAATAAACACTTGACCACAAACCACAAAGCAGTGTGCCTGCTCAGCGGCGGCCTGGACTCCTCCACCTGCCTGGCGCTGGCGCGCCGCGACGGATACGAATGCTACGCGCTTTCGTTCGACTACGGACAGAGGCATCGCGTAGAACTGGAAGCCGCGGCGCGCGTGGCACAGGCGCTAGGCGCCGCGCGGCACGTGCTCGCGCACATCGACCTGCGGCAGATCGGGCACTCCGCGCTTACCGACGATTTGGCGGTGCCCAAGGGACGATCCGCGCAGGATATGTCGCACGGCATTCCGGTAACTTACGTGCCCGCGCGCAACACCATTTTCCTTTCCTTTGCGCTGGCATGGGCGGAGGTCCTGGAAGCGCCCGATATCTTCATCGGCGTAAACGCGCTGGATTACTCCGGTTATCCGGATTGCCGTCCCGAGTATATCGCCGCCTTCGAGAACATGGCCAACCTGGCCACCAAGGCCGGCGTGGAAGGCAACCTGCGTGTCCGCATTCATACGCCGCTGATCAAGCTGTCGAAAGCGGAGATCGTCAAGCTGGGGCGCGATCTCGGCTTGGATTTCGGCTTGACACATAGCTGCTACGATCCGGACGCCACGGGCCGCCCGTGTGGGCAATGCGATTCCTGCCTGTTGCGCCGCAAGGGATTCGAAGAGGCCGGTCTTGTGGATCGCTGAAATCTTCCACTCCATCCAGGGCGAAGGCTCGCTGGTGGGCGTGCCTTCCGTCTTCGTGCGCGCCAGCGGATGCAATCTGCGCTGCGCGTGGTGCGATACGCCGTATACATCGTGGCATCCGGAAGGGGACGACTGGACGCTGGCGCGCATCCTGGCCGAGGTGGACACTTACCCGGCGCGCCACGTGGTGGTGACCGGCGGCGAACCGATGATCGCACGCGAGATCGTGGAACTGACCCGCGGTCTGCGCGCGGGCGGGCGGCACATCACGATCGAGACGGCCGGCACGGTGTTTGCGCCGGTCGCGTGCGACCTGATGAGCATCAGTCCGAAGCTGGCCAATTCGACTCCCGCCGGCGAATGGGCCGAGCGGCACGAGCGCCTGCGCATTCAACCGGACGTCGTGCGGCGGCTGATGGCGGATTACGATTACCAGCTCAAATTTGTCGTCACCCAGCCCGAAGACCTGGCCGAGGTGCGCGATCTGACGCGCGCGCTGGATGCGGAGGCGGCCAAGGTCATCCTGATGCCGGAAGGCATCGACGCGGCCGTGCTGCGCGAGCGGGGCGTGTGGCTGGCGGAGATCTGCAAACAGGAAGGATTCCGATTCAGCCCGCGTCTGCATGTGGAGTTGTGGGGTAACCGTCGCGGAACGTAGGACCGGGCGATGGGCGGCCTCCGAGGCCGCCTCGCAGGCCCGCTCTTCGGCGAGCGAAGCTCGCCCTCGGCGGCGCATGGCGCCGCCCTACGCGGGTTTTCATCACGATTGGTGGGCCGCAGGCCCATCCTGACAGGACTGGAGTCCTGCCCCACTGGGCGTGGGGACGCCAGGCTGTGCGGCTACAATAGATCTTCACATGCACAAACCGGCAGCCCTCTTAGTTCTCGTATACTCCGTCCTTTCCGCGGCTGCCATCCCGCGCCCCGAATATCCCCAGCCCCAGTTCCAGCGCGATCGCTGGCTCACCCTGAATGGCCCCTGGGAATTCGAATTCGACGATGCCAACGCCGGCCTGGATGCCGGTTGGGCATCCGGCAGCCGGAAATTCAGCCGGAACATCACCGTCCCGTATTGTTTCGAGAGCCGCCTGAGCGGCATCGGCGATACGTCCTTTCACCCCTGGATTTGGTACCGCCGCGGCGTCATCCTGCCCGCCGAATGGAAAGGCCGGCGCACGCTCCTGCATTTCGGCGCCGTGAACTACTGGTCGATGGTTTGGGTGAATGGGAAGCTGGCCGGCAGCCACGAAGGCGGCCATACGCCGTTCACATTCGACGTCACGCCGCTGCTGCAGCCGGGCGCCAACGTCGTCACTGTGCGCGCGCACTTCCCGCCCACGGATCGCTACATTCCCCGCGGCAAACAGTATTGGGAGCCCAAATCGAAGAGCATATTCTATACCCGCACCAGCGGCATCTGGCAGCCCGTGTGGATGGAGCCGGTAGGCGCCAGCTACCTGGATCGCGTGAAGATTACGCCCGCTACCGATGGCACGGTGCGGCTGGAGTTCGCCGTCTCCCATCCGCAAACGGACCTGGAAATCACGGCCTCGGCCAACTTCGCCGGACAAGCCGTGGCATCCGCCGCCGCGCACACCAGCGCCGCGCGCGCCAAAGTGGATCTGTCGATCGACGCCCCGAAGCTGTGGTCGCCATCGTCGCCCGATCTCTACGACCTCACGCTCGAACTGCGCCGTGGCGGCGAGCTGCTCGACCGCGTGCAGACTTATTTCGGCATTCGCAGCGTCACCGCCGAGCGCGGCACCGTGCTGCGGAACGGCGATCCCATCTTCCTGAAGATGGTGCTCGACCAAGGCTATTGGCCCGAAAGCATCCTGACACCGCCCACCGACGAAGCCATCCAATTCGACA
>Ga0187855_10002749_pt1 | contig 13191 bp, 11 predicted proteins | sample June2016WEW_8_10_2_FD_132969 | JGI IMG/M metagenome (GOLD analysis project Ga0187855, IMG submission 132969) | Peatland microbial communities from SPRUCE experiment site at the Marcell Experimental Forest, Minnesota, USA - June2016WEW_8_10 | ecosystem: Environmental > Terrestrial > Soil >...
GTTCAAACAGGAGCTGCACCTCCTGGCGGGCAGCCGCGATGGATGACAGGAAATCGTATTCACTATGAGCGCCGTTTGCATGAGAGACTTCAAAGCCGGCCGCGGGCTCCTCTCCCTTGGCGATCTTGATACCCGTGGATAATCTGGCTTCAGGCATAGGCTGCGCCTGAACCATTTTTTCCAGTTCCAGGTAGCGGCGCGCCAGCACCGTCACTACAGCCGGGTCCAGGCTCTTGCCGGAGAGCCCGCACACATACTGGATAGCTTCCGGCAACGGGAGGGCACGCCGGTATTGGCGGTCGGCCGCCAGCGCATCGAAGCAATCCACCGCCGCCAGAATCCGAGCGCCCAACGGGATCTCTTCGCCCTGGAGGCCATCGGGATAACCGGTGCCGTCCCACCGCTCGTGGTGGGCGCGGACCAGCGGCACCACGGGGTACGGGAACGAAACACGCTCCAGGATTTCGGCGCCCACGACCGGATGGATCTTCATTTTTTCGAACTCTTCGGGAGTCAGACGCCCAGGCTTCGAGATGATGTGCTCGGGAATGGCCAGCTTACCGATGTCGTGCAGCAGGGCCGCGGCTCTGAGCGCCTCCAGCTCCGGCTCGGAGAGCCCCATCTCTTTCCCGATTTCCAACGCATAAGTGCGCACGCGGCGAAGGTGCGCATGCGTCGTATGGTCCTTCGCTTCGATGGCCAGCGCCAGGGCTTCGATGGTGCGAAGATGCAATCCGGCCATTTCTTCGACGTGGCGCTTTTCGTCGCCGAGACGGTCGAGATACATGCGATAGGAACGGTGAATGAAGTATACGATCGGCAGCAGCAGCACCGCGCCCTGCCAGTGAGCCTGGCGGCTGAACAGACTGATCATCCAGGCCACCGATGCGCCCAGGATATAGAAAGGAAAAGACCAAAAGTAAGCGCCGCGCCAGGTCTCGCCCAGCGGCTTCCGATCGGTCAGTGAACTGAGACCCGCGGCCGGAACGGTATTCAGGACAAAGTACAGAAGCGCCGCCAGCACCAGCAGGAAAGGCCCGCTATGCCCAAACACATCGATGGCGGACCAGTGATAAAACCGGTAGGCAGCGGCGGTGGCCACACCGGCATTCGCAACCCTGAAGAGGATTTGCAAAATGCCGGCCTTGCGCCTGTCTCTCCAAAAGCACTGGACAAGGGTCCCGGCGCAGCTAATGACCATGGTCTCACTGATCGACATCTCTGCGATGCCGATCAGGATGAACAGATTCGAGACCGGCAAGCTCCCTGGTATGCCGGGGAGATTGATTTGCATGCCGGAAGCCAGGCTCGCCAGGAGCAGATAGAAGCAGAACCGCCCCAGGTTCCCCGGCTGCCAGGGATAAACCGCAGTCGCGACGAGCGCGGCGCCGAGGGCAACAAACGCGGCAACGTAAATACGGGCCTTCAGCCGCATTGTGGTTTACTCCACGGAGCCGGGCCCGTTGGGCCTGGACGGCTCGCGCCGGCTCTCGCGACCACGCCGGACGGCACGGGCCTGCCGAAAGTACCCGTAGTACCCGGTAGCTATTAGTGAACGGCGGACGCCAACTAAAGTCGTAACAATTGGATGAGAAACATATTGCGCTTGTATCGCGGCTGCCATATAGTTATGATTAGTTCGAAAGTGACTAACTTTCAACAGTTCTCGACTGAAGTGAAGTACTTAGTGTACCAGGCAAGCTGTTGATTTCTCGGTCCGATGTTGTCAGTAGATAGTATGCCGGAGTTCTCTAAAGTTAATCGGACACGCCGCCAAGGAGAAACTGATTAAGCATGTCGACCGAATTCGTGAACGGCGCCTCGGGTAACCCCGATCCTGGCTTTATCGCGTCTTTTCCTCTACCGGCTGGCCGGACGGAAGCCGCCCCGCCGCGCAAACTGCCGCGCTATCTGCCGAAGACGCCGGGTACACAGGAACTGACGGGGCTCCCTTCGACGATGATCGAAGACCTGTTTTTACGGCATGTGCACCTGAAGAGGTGCAATACGATCGGCAGCCTTAGCGAATCGATGGCGCTGGCCTATCCAGTCGTGGAAAAGGTCTTTCGCGAGTTGCGCACGCACCGCCTGTTGGAAGTAAGCGGCATGACGGGGGACGACTACATCTTCGCGCTGACCGGGGCGGGACGCAGCGCGGCGACGGAGCGGTGCCATATGTGCCAGTATGCCGGCCCGGCGCCGGTGAGCCTGAATGCGTACCAAGACGCCATGCGCGAACAAAAGCCGCAGGTGGCCATTAATCAGTCCTCCCTGCGCCTGGCTTTTGGCGACATGGTAGTGACCGATCGTCTGCTGGATCAACTGGGTCCCGCGCTGGTAGCGCAGAGTTCGATTTTCTTATACGGCCCGACTGGCACGGGCAAGACCAGTGTAGCCGAGAGGCTTCTGCGGGTTTACGGCGACCAAATCGTGATCCCCTATGCCGTGGAAGTAGACAATCAGATTATTGTCCTATTCGACCCCGCCGTACACGAGCGCGTAGCGATCGACATCGAAGATCTCGACCCGCGGTGGTTGGTGTGCCACAGGCCTTGTGTGATCGCGGGCGGCGAACTGGTTCCAAGCATGCTCGACCTGCGGCTGGACCCCGCATCGGGCACCTACGCCCCCCCGGTACAGATGAAAGCCAATGGCGGCATGCTGGTCATCGACGACTTCGGCAGGCAACTGATTTCGCCGCGCGACCTGCTCAATCGCTGGATCGTGCCGCTCGACCGTCGCATAGACTATCTGTCCCTGAATTATGGCGTGCGCTTCGACATACCCTTTGAACTAATGATCGTATTTGCGACGAACCTGGCGCCCAGCGAACTGGCGGATGAGGCGTTTCTGCGCCGCATTCCGAATAAGATCCTGGTGGATTCAGTCGAGAGGGAGGTTTTTGACGAGATCTTCCGGCGCGTGCTGCCCAAGTACAACCTGTCTTGCGACGACGGCTCAGCCGAATATCTGCGCAAGCTTTGCACGGACCGCGGGAATAACTTGAGGCCATCTTACCCCCGAGACATGTGCCAGATCATCACGGCGTTGAAGAAATACGAAGGGAAACCATTGCGAATTACCCGAGGCGACCTGGATCGCGCGACCGAGCTCTTCTTCGGGCCCTTGGAAAACGCATCGGAAGGGGATTGAGCCGCCCGCCGATCGAGTTGCCCTCCCGCCCGGGTCCGGAAAGAGAGTTGAACGATGCCCGTACAAAATGCAAAACCAGTCCGAAAGGACGAACGGCGGCCCTTTGAGTGTCCTGTGCAAGTGTCCTGGCAAACCCGCTTCGGAGAGGTGAAGACCCTCCGGGCAAAATGCCTCGATCTTTCCCGCCAGGGGGCTCGCATCCTGTGCGACCAACCGATCGACTTGCGCGCGAACGTCTACTTGCAGGCGTCCGCTCAGGGCCTGATGGGTAATGCTACGGTTCGCTATTGCAGGCACATCGGTATGAAGTACGCAATCGGTTTGTTGTTCAGCGCAGCTACCAGTCAGGCGGATGAAGGCAGAAAGCGCTGCCTGAGCGAGAGCCAGCCGGGCGCGGAAAGACAGTGACTCATGAAGCTTGATCAAACCATTCGCCACATGACGCGGGAGGAGAGGCAGGCAAAGCGCGACTGGGGCACGGGCGCCTGCCAAGTCCGCCAATGTACCGCGCGCGCCGCTTACCTCGCGATGCAGAGTTGGGAGGACGGCTCCAAGAGTGGAGAGTGGTGGCAGTATTGCTGCCCGAAGCACGCCAAGCGTTTCGCCGAACAGCATGGGATCGAGATGCCTGCGGCGCCCACCGCCGCTAAAAGCGTCGTAGTGTAGTCTCCCACACAGTGCCGTCTTGCGGCGCAGGTCGCTGCCCCGGTCCCGCGTTAGAATGTATTCATGCATAAACGAGGGATTCTGCCGGGTATTGCTTTGCTGGCCGTCAGCGGGGCGGCCTTCTATGCGGCGGATGTCAAGCTGCCGCCGCCTTACGCCACGCCCTCGGTCACCAACGGCCCGCGCGTCATCCCGCAGCCGGCAGGCGCGCAGTTACACGTTCCTGCGGGATTCTCGGTGGAGGTCTACGCCGAAAACTTCGATCGGCCTCGCTATATGCTGCTCGGTCCCGGCGGCGAGCTGCTGCTCAGCGATGCGGCGGACGGTCCGGATGGAATCGTCTACTTGATTCCTTTGGACAAGCGCGATGGTTACCAGGCGCATGATCGCAAAAAGCTGATCACGGGCCTGGATCGCCCGTACGGACTGGCATTCTGGCATGAGTATCTGTATGTCGGCGAGCCGGAATCCATCAAGCGCTATAAGTACGACGCGAAGGCCATGACCGCGGGGCCGGGTGAGGAAGTGATTTCCCTCAAGGGATTCGCGCACGGCCATTGGACGCGCAGCCTGCTGTTCGACCGCGCTGGCCAGAAGCTCTATGTGGGCGTGGGCTCCAATTCCAACGTCTCCACCGGCGAGGATTCCCTGCGCGCGGCCATCAATCGCTACAATCCCGACGGCAGCGGCCACGAGACTTATGCTTCCGGCACACGCAATCCCATCGGGCTGCATTGGTATCCGGGAACCGACACGCTCTGGGCCGCCGTGCAGGAACGCGACGCGCTGGGCGACGACCTGGTGCCCGACTACTTTACGCACATTCAGCAGGGCGGATTCTACGGCTGGCCGTATGCGTACATCGGTCCCAATGAAGATCCGCGCAACAAGGGGCAATCGCCGGACCTGGTGCAGAAGACCATCGTTCCGGACGTTCCGCTGGTGCCGGCGCACCAGGCCGTGCTCGATTTCGAATTCTACACCGCCAAACAGTTTCCCGCCGAGTATCGCGACGGCGCTTTTCTGGCTCTGCATGGCTCCTGGAACCGCGCGAAGCGGGTGGGCTATTCGGTGGCCTTCATTCCGTTTCACAACGGCAAGCCCTCGGGTCCGCAGCAGGACTTTCTGACCGGCTGGATGATATCGCCCGACAGCCGGGATGTGTGGGGCCGTCCGGTTGGATTGTTGATCCTGCCAGACGGCAGCATGTTGATCTCGGACGATGGCGGCAAGAAGCTCTGGCGCGTCAATTACAAGCATTAATTGCGAATTCTATTGCCGGCGATTGCGATGGTGGGAATGGCCGCGGCGCAGGCCGCGCCGTTCTCGCACCGCATCCATGTCGCGGCGAAGTTGGAGTGCGCGGTTTGCCACGCCGCGGCGCTGACCAGCACGCGCGCGGACGACAATCTGCTGCCGAGGCCGGAAGCCTGTCTGCAATGCCACAAGACGGCGGCTATCGGCGCGCCCGTCGTGACGCGCCTCGCGCGTTTCAACCACCAACTGCATCTGAAGCTCGGCAACCTGGCGCCAGTGATCGCCGCCGCCATCGACAGCAAAAAGTATCTGACGACGCCGGCCGCGAGTCTGCGCGCTTATCTGAACACCACGAATCCATGCGGCGCCTGCCACCGCGGCCTGGAGGTTTCCGATCGGCCGGATCCGAGCGCGCTACCGCAAATGGCGGATTGCCTGGTGTGCCATAGCCGGATCGATCCGCCGGACAGTTGTGAGTTCTGTCACTTGAAGGACGCGGCGCTGAAGCCGGCCAGCCACACGCCGGACTTCCTGGATACGCACACCAGCGGGAAGTTGGGACTGGATGAGACTACCTGCGCGGTCTGCCACGGGCGGCATTTCCGTTGTCTGGGCTGTCACTAGCCGCTCAGTTCAGTTCGTCACCTTGCATAGGAGGGTTCGCTCGACCGGCCCGCTTCAGAATCCGCTTTGCCCTTCTTACGTCACCTCGTTCCGCACGCTCACGAAGTACTCCTCTGTCCTTAATGCCGACAACTTCTCCGCAACAGCCACGTTGGTGAATTGGTTGAGTGCTACGCCTTCGGCTTCGGAAACCCGCGCGCTTCTTCCAGCAGCGACGCCTGCAGACGCAAGGCCACGTTACTTATTCTCATCTCGTCGTTGTGCCTCCTTCCACCGTATCGGCCTTCCCGAGGGCGAAATTGTTACCTGGAGCGTGGGGACTGGCTCTCCATGACGACGCGCAAAATGTGGTTGATGCGCGTCTGATAACCCCTGCCGTGGGCCTTGAGCCATGCCAGCACATCCGCGTCGAGACGAATCGTCAGTTGCTTTTTGACTGGGGGCCACGACACTGTGGCCTTTGTAACGAAAGCCTTGTCGAGGGGAGGAATGTCCGAATAGTCGATGTCGGCATCCCTCATGCGATCAACTCTCGCCAAGTCGCTTGTGATAGATTTCTTGCTCACGTCGGTTCGCCTTCCTCATTGAGATGATGCGCGTTGCGTCGCCGCGCGGCGCATGGGCTATGAGAACCACACGCCCGGCGAGCAGCCCCAAAGTAATCAGCCGTTCCTCTCCATAGTCGAAGCGGCTATCCTCGAAGGTGACGCAAGGCCCCGTGCACACCTGTTCGGCGTCCCTAAAATCCAGGCCATGTTTAGCGAAGTTGCTGCGGTTCTTCGCTTTGTCCCATTCGTATAACATTCGATATTGTAGCGCTTTTTGTAGTTACATGAATACTGGAGATCCAAGCCAAAAAGCCTACACCGTTCACCCATGCTATCCTGAAAAACATAGGCCTCGCTCCAATGTGCCGCCAGTTGGCGATCCGCACTAGTTTTATGGCGTTTTCGGTGACTGCGCTGCTCGCCCTCCAGGCCACTTTCCGCCAATTTCCCGGAATGGAAGACGACCCCGTGCCGATACCGCCCGACGCCTATGAGAAGACCGAATGGGCCTTTGCGCGGCTCATGTACCCGTCCGGCGTGCATGCCAGCGTGTTCGGCGATATTGGCAGTTGGCCGACCGACTACCCCAAGGCCGACCGCCAATTTGTCCAAGGTGTGCGCCGCCTCACCCGCATACACACTCGTTCGTCTGAACAGGTAGTGGACCTGGATAGCGACGAAGTTTTCAATTGGCCCTGGCTGTACGCCGTCGAAGTGGGGCACTGGAGCCTGACCGACGCCGAGTGCGCCAAGATGCGCGAATACCTGCTGCGCGGCGGCTTCTTTATGTGCGACGACTTCCACGGCAGCGGCGAATGGAACGTCTTTATTGAGAGCATCAAACGCGTCTTCCCGGATCGACCCATCGTAGAAATCGATAACCAGGATCCCATCTTCCACGTCGTTTATGATCTGGACGAACGAATTCAAGTGCCCGGGATTCAATATTGGTACACCGGCCGTATCTGGGAGAAAGACGGCAAGACACCCCATTGGCGCGCCATCTACGACGATGCCGGGCGCGTGGTGGTGGCGATCTGCTTCAATCAGGATAATGGCGATGCCTGGGAATGGGCCGAGCATCCGCGCTACCCTGAACGATATGCCGCGCAAGCCTACCGCATGGGGATCAATTACATCATTTACGCGATGACGCATTAGCAGCCCAAGGCCCAAGCATGTTCGAGTTTCTATTCAAGTATCCCGGAGCGGTTTTCCATAAGGGGCAGTTTGTCATGCTGGCGCCCTGGCCGCTCTGGATTCTCGCGCTGGGAGTGATTGCGGCGGGCGGCCTGTTGCTCTGGCACGTGCAGCGCAATCGCGGACTGCTCTCAGGCATGCGGCCGCTAGTGATCTGGATGCTCGAAACCGCCATGGTGGCGCTGTTGCTGTTCCTGTTGTGGCACCCGGCCATCAGCATCGCCACGCTGCGCCCGCAACAAAATGTGGTCGCGGTAGTGGTCGACGATTCCCGCAGCATGGCGATCCGGGAAGGCCCGCAAAGCCGCAGCGCGCAGGCCGCCGCAGTGCTCGACCGGAAACTGCTCGCCGCGCTGGGGCAGAAGTTTCAGGTGCGGCTGTATCGCTTCGGCAAGGAAGCTGAGCGAATACAGAAGACCAGCCAGCTCACCGCGGCAGCGCCAGCTTCGCGCATCGGCGACAGCCTCGAGCAAGTGTTGGCGGAATCGGCGACATTACCGCTGGGTGCGGTAGTTCTGCTTTCCGATGGCGCAGACAACTCCGGCGGCATCGATCTCGACACAATTTCGCAGATCCGCCGCCGGCGAATCCCGGTCAACACCATCGGCTTCGGCCGCGAGAAGGCGGAGAAGGATATCGAGATCATGGACGCCGTGCTGCCCGGGCACGCGCTTCCCGACTCCCGGCTAAGCGCGCTGGTCACCTTCCGCCAGTTTGGCTACGCCGGCCAGAAGGCGATGCTCTCAATCCGCGACGCAGGCAAAGTGCTGGCCTCCCGCGAAGTGAAGTTGAAGGGCGAAGGCGCGCCGCAGTCGGAGGCGCTGTTGTTCAACGCCGGACTGGCCGGACCCAAGACGCTTGAGGTTTTGATCGAGCCGCTGCCTGGCGAGGAAAACCGCGACAACAACTCGATCCACCGGCTGGTCGACGTGGAGACGCGCCGGCCGCGCATCCTGTATATGGAAGGCGAGCCGCGCTGGGAATTCAAGTTCATACGCCGCGCCGCCGAGGACGATCGCAGCCTGCAGCTTGCCAGCTTGCTGCGTACCACGCAGAACAAGATCTATCGCCAGGGCTTCTCCGACCCGCACGAGCTCGAAGAGGGCTTCCCCGGCAAACCCGAAGAGTTGTTCGCGTTCGAGGGGCTGATCATCGGCAGCGTGGAAGCCACTTACTTCACGCAAACGCAGCAGGATCTGATTCGCGAATTCGCCAACAGGCGCGGCGGCGGCATCCTGTTTCTGGGCGGACGCTACGCGCTGTCCGAGGGTGGCTACCTGCACTCCCCGCTGGCCGAGCTGCTGCCTGTGCGCTTGCTGGAAAACAAGGGCACGTTCCACCGCGATTTCTCGGACCAGAAACTTACCGCGCAAGGCCGCGACAGTCTGATTTGCCGGCTGCTGGAAGATCCGGAGCGAAACGCCGCACGGTGGAACAGCATGCCGCAGCTAGCCAATTACAACGAAGTGGGCGAAGCCAAGCCCGGCGCCGTGACACTGATGGATGTTGTGCCGGGCGGGCACCGTCCGATGCCGCTATTGGTCACCGAGAACTACGGCCGCGGCCGCACCGCCGTCTTCGCCACCTCCGGAAGCTGGCGCTGGCGCATGTGGCAGGACCACAACGATACCACGCACGCCACTTTCTGGCAGCAGCTTCTGCGCTACCTGGTTTCCGACAGCCCTGGACGGGTGGCGGGCTCCACGCCGCGCGCTGTTTTATCCGACGAGACGAAAGTGACGTTGCGCGCGGAGGTGCGCGATAAGGCGTTCGAGTCTGTTCCGAACGCAGTCGTAGAGGCACACATCGTGGGGCCGGACGGGGCGGCAACCAGCATCGAGATGACGCCGCAGCCGCTGGAGGAAGGCGTCTACACAACCGAGTGGAATGCGGAGAAGGCGGGTTCGTATGTGGCCGAGATCGTGGCGGGACGCGACAAGGAAGAGCTCGGCCGCGACGTGGTGGTCTTCCGCCGCGAGGATGGCGTAGCGGAAAATTTCCGCACGGCGCAGAACCGAGAATTGCTGGAGAAGCTGGCGGAGCAGACCGGCGGCCGATATTACACCGCCGCAAATGCCGCCCGGCTGCCGGAGGAAATCTCCTATTCGGAGGCGGGTATCACGACGCGCGAGACCAAGGACCTGTGGGACATGCCCGTAGTTTTCCTGCTGGCGCTGCTGTTGCGCGGCTCGGAATGGGTGCTGCGGCGTCGCTGGGGGGCCGTATGATCGTGGCGCAAGCTTTAGCTTGCAGTGGCGAGCTTCAGCTCGCCAAATGCAGACCGTGGGCTGAAGCCCACGGCGGCACGCTGAAGCGTGCGCCACGGGCGTTGTTGCTCCTGCTCCTCACCGCGCTCTCCCTGCCCGCCGCGACCTACTACATCACCATCAGCGGCCTGGGCGGCGAGCCCGACTACGAGCAACGCTTCGGCATGTGGGCCAAAGACATCGATAAGATCCTGAAATCCAGCCCCGATGCGCGCGTGGAAACGCTAGTGAACGCGACCCGCGAACAAGTGCGCGGCACGTTAGCCCAGGTCGCGAAAGAGGCCAGCCCGCAGGATGCCCTCGTAGTAATGCTCATCGGCCACGGCAGCTACGACGGCTATGAATACAAGATCAACTTGCCGGGCCCCGACCTGACGGCGAGCGAACTGGCCGCGCTGCTGGATCGTATTCCAGCCGCGCGGCAACTCGTCGTCAACATGACCAGCTCAAGCGGCGGCTCCATCGAATTTCTGCGCAAGCCCAATCGCGTGCTGATCGCCGCCACGAAGACCGGCACCGAAAAGAACGCCACGGTATTCGCGCGTTATTGGGTCGAAGCTTTGCGCGATCCCGCCGCGGATGCCGATAAGAACGGGGTCGTCTCGGCGCTCGAAGCTTTCCGTTACGCGGACAAGAAAACCGCCGGCTTTTACGAAGAGCAGAAGCGCCTCGCCACCGAACACGCCGTTCTGGAAGACACCGGCAAAGGCGAGCCAGTGCGCGCGCCATCGCCGGAAAATGGCGAAGGACTGCAGGCGGCGGCGTTCCCGCTGTTGCGCATTGGCACAGCCGCGGCGGCAGCCATGAACCCGGCCACAGCGCAATTGCTCGCCAAGAAAGAGCAGTTGGAGGAGCAAATCGACACGCTCAAGTACCAGAAAGCCTCCCTCGCACCGGAAGAATATAAGAAGCAGCTCGGCGCGCTGCTGCTGGATCTGGCGCGCACCCAGGAGGAACTCGACAAATGAGGCTGCTCCTGGCTGCGCTATGCGCGGTGACGGCGCTGGCGGCGCAAACGCTCGAGCAGGCGGAATCGCTCTGGAAGCAGCACCGCTATGTCGAGGCGAACGACACGTTTCGCGCCCTGGTGAAAGCGCAGCCGCGCAGCGCCCTATACCGCGTCCGCTGGGGCCGGCTGTTTTTGGAGCGCTTCCAGCCGGCCGATGCCGCGCAGCTCTTCGAGGAAGCGCTGAAAATCGATCCGAACAATGCAGGCGCATTCCTGGGCTTGGCCCTGGTCGCCGCCGAAGGCTTCGAGAATCAAGCTATCGAGCTCGCGCACAAGGCGCTGGCAGCCGATCCGCACCTTTTGGAAGCGCAGGAATTGCTGGCGCGCCTGGCGCTCGAAGATAACGATACCGCCAAAGCCGCCGAAGAAGCCCACCGCGCTCTCGAAATGTCGCCCCACGCGGTCCAAGCCAAGGCTATCCTGGCAACCATCGACTGGCTGAGCGACAAGCCCGACACGCCCTGGGATCCGCATGCCGCGGAAGCCTACGAGACCGCCGGTAGCATCTTCGTGCTGAATCGCCGCTACGAAGAGGGCATACGCTTCTTCCGGCAAGCCATCGACGCACAGCCAAATCTCTGGAGCGCCCGCTCGCAACTGGGTATCAACCTGATGCGCCTCGGCTTGGAAGATGAAGCCCGTCGCCAGCTCGAGATGTGTTACGAGAACGACTACAAGGACAAGCCCACCGTCAACACGCTCCGGCTGATGGATAGCTACAAAAACTTCGTCACTTATAAGACCAGCACCACAATCTTGCGCGTGCACAAGAAAGAAGCCGAGCTCTTGCGTCCTTACTTTGAAGCGGAAATGCAGCGGGTGCTGTGCACCTACGATAAGAAATACGGCATCAAGCTGGACCGGCCGGTGCAGGTGGAAGTCTACCCGGACCATGAAGACTTCGCTGTACGCACCATGGGGATGCCTGGCTTGGGTGCGCTGGGCGTGACGTTCGGCTACGTAGTGGCGATGGACAGCCCCTCTGGACGCAAGCCCGGCACGTTCCATTGGGCCACCACGATGTGGCACGAATTGAGCCACGTCTATGTGCTCTCCATGACGAAGCATCGCGTGCCGCGCTGGTTTACCGAAGGGCTGGCGGTGCACGAAGAGACCGCCGTGTCGCCGGAGTGGGGGGACCGGCTCGATCCTCACGTGATCGCTGCCATCAAAGATAAGAAGCTGCTGCCCGTCGCAGAGCTGGATCGCGGATTCGTACGGCCGCGCTATCCCGCGCAGGTCGTGGTGTCCTACTTCCAAGCGGGGCGCATCTGCGATTACATCAACGAGCATTGGGGATGGCCCAAGCTGCTGGCGATGATCCACGATTTCGCAACTGGCGCGTCCACCCCCGACGTCATCGAAAAGGAACTCGGCATGAAGCCGGAGGAGTTCGATAAGCGCTTTCTCGCCGCGCTCGAAGCCGAAACCAAGAAGACGGTGGATGGGTTCGACGAGTGGCGCAAAGGATTGAACAAGGTCGCCGACGAGGCCAGGGCAGGCAAGCACGATGACGTGATCCGCGACGCGGCCGGCATACGCGACATCTACCCGGACTACGTCGAGGCGGGCAATATCTACCAGTTCCTGGCCGACGCCTACGTTGCCAAGGACAACAGGCCAGCCGCCATCGCCGAGCTGTGGCGTTACACCAAAGCCGGCGGGCGCAGCCCTGATACACTGAAGCAATTGGCCACCCTCCTGGAAGAGGCCGGCGAAAAAAAGGCAGCGGCAGAGGTGCTCGAGCGGCTGAATTACATCGCGCCCATCGACGAGGATTTGCACCGAAGGCTGGGTGATCTTTACTTCGGCCTGGGAAATATCACCGCAGCCATACGCGAATATCGCGCCGTGCTGGCCAAGGCGCCCACTGACCCTGCGGCGTCGCATTTCAACCTTGCGAAAGCTTATAAGTCGGCGAATCGTCCGGACGATGCCAAAGACGAATTGCTGCTGTCGCTCGAAGCCGCTCCCGGCTTCCGGCCGGCCCAGAAAATGCTGCTGGAGTTATCCAAATGACGGCCCGTGGCGCAGGCACTTTTGCCTGCCGCGCCGGCACTCTTGCCGGCGCAAAATTGCGTGCGCCACGTACGGAAATCTTATGTCTACCATCATGACACCCGAGTTAGAACCCGACGTTTTGCGCAGCCGCATTGCCCGGTTCCGGGAAGTGGAAGCGGAAATCGTGCGGCAGGTCCGGCGCGTGATCGTCGGACAGGAAGAAGTGCTGGAGCAGGTGATGATCGCCCTGTTTGTGGGCGGCCACTGCCTCATCACCGGCCTGCCCGGCACCGCCAAGACGCTGCTGGTCCGCACCATGGCGCAGACGTTGGGCCTGGTGTTCAAGCGCATCCAATTCACGCCGGACCTGATGCCCTCCGATATCACCGGCACCGATATCATCGAAGAAGATCCCACCACCGGCCATCGCACGTGGACCTTCGTGCGCGGCCCCATCTTCGCCAAC
>Ga0187855_10002750_pt1 | contig 13191 bp, 23 predicted proteins | sample June2016WEW_8_10_2_FD_132969 | JGI IMG/M metagenome (GOLD analysis project Ga0187855, IMG submission 132969) | Peatland microbial communities from SPRUCE experiment site at the Marcell Experimental Forest, Minnesota, USA - June2016WEW_8_10 | ecosystem: Environmental > Terrestrial > Soil >...
CGCGAGCACATCCTGCTCGCCCGCCAGGTCGGCGTGCCGGCGCTCGTCGTCTATCTCAATAAAGTGGACATGGTGGACGATCCCGAGCTGCTCGAACTCGTCGAACTCGAGGTTCGCGAGCTGCTGTCGAAGTACAATTTTCCCGGCGACAAGATCCCGATCATCAAGGGCTCGGCGCTGATGGCGCTCGAGGGCAAGAACGAGGAGCTCGGCAAGAACTCGATCACGGCGCTGATGAAGGCGGTGGACGACTACATCCCGCAGCCGGAGCGCCCCAAGGACCAGCCGTTCCTGATGCCGGTCGAAGACGTGTTCTCGATCTCCGGCCGCGGCACGGTGTGCACCGGCCGCATCGAGCGCGGCATCATCAAGGTCGGCGAGGAAGTCGAGATCGTCGGCATCAAGCCGACGCTGAAGACCGTCGTCACCGGCGTCGAGATGTTCCGCAAGTTGCTCGATCAGGGCGAGGCCGGCGACAACGTCGGCTGCCTGCTGCGCGGCACCAAGCGTGAGGAAGTGGAGCGCGGCCAGGTGCTGTGCAAGCCGGGCTCGGTGAAGCCGCACACCAAGTTCAAGGCCGAAGCCTACATTCTCACCAAAGAGGAAGGCGGACGCCATACACCGTTCTTCACCAATTACCGGCCGCAATTCTATTTCCGCACCACCGACGTGACCGGCGTAGTGACGCTGCCGGAAGGCACCGAGATGGTGATGCCGGGCGACAATATCGCCATGGAGGTGACGCTGATCGTGCCGATCGCCATGGAGGAGAAGCTGCGCTTCGCCATCCGCGAGGGCGGCCGCACGGTCGGCGCCGGCGTCGTGGCGAGCATTCTCGAGTAGCAGACGACAGACGGCGGACGACAGAGGACGGAAAAAGTGATGGAAGGCAGGCTGCAGAGCGATCGTGATGACGGCTCGATATCCGTCCTCCGTTGTCGGAGACAACAATGAACGGTCAGAACATACGCATCCGGCTCAAGGCGTTCGATCACCGCATCCTCGATGCGTCGACGCGCGAGATCGTCAACACCGCCAAGCGCACCGGTGCGCAGGTACGGGGACCGATCCCGCTGCCGACCAAGATCGAGAAGTTCACGGTCAACCGCTCGCCGCATATCGACAAGAAGAGCCGCGAGCAGTTCGAAATGCGCACGCACAAGCGCCTGCTCGACATCGTCGATCCGACGCCGCAGACGGTGGATGCGTTGATGAAGCTCGATCTCGCCGCCGGCGTCGACGTCGAGATCAAGCTCTAGGCGCGAAGGGGATTTGGCAATGCGTTCCGGGGTGCTCGCACAGAAAGTCGGGATGACCCGCCTCTTCACCGAGGCCGGCGAGCATGTGCCGGTGACGGTGTTGCGGCTGGCCAATTGCCAGGTGGTGGGTCATCGCACCAAAGAAAAGAACGGGTACGTGGCGCTGCAGCTCGGCGCCGGGCAGCGCAAAGTGCAACGCACGACCAGAGCCGATCGCGGCCATTTCGCGGTGGCCAAGGTCGAACCTAAGCGCAAGCTCGCCGAATTCCGCGTCGACGACGACGCGCTAATCCCAGTGGGCGCCGAGATCACGGCCGACCACTTCGTCGTCGGCCAATATGTCGATGTCACCGGGATCTCGACTGGCAAGGGCTGGGCCGGCGGTATGAAACGCTGGAACTTCGGCGGCCTGCGGGCGAGCCATGGCGTGTCCATCTCGCATCGCTCGATCGGCTCGACCGGCGGCCGTCAGGATCCGGGCAAGACTTTCAAGAACAAAAAAATGTCGGGCCACATGGGCGTCGATCGCGTGACCACGCTCAATCTCAAAGTGATGCAGACCGACGTCGAGCGCGGGCTCATTCTGGTCGAGGGCGCGGTACCCGGCGTCAAGGGCGGCTGGATCACGGTGCGCGATGCGGTGAAGAAGAAGCTGCCAGACGGCGTGCCGAAGCCCGGCAAATTCAAGCTGTCCGACGCCGCGGCGGCCGTGCCGGCCGCAACGGCGGAGCTGGCGGCGCAGCCGGAAGCCGAGAATGCGGCGTCGGCCGAGCCGCAGAAGGGCGCGTGACATGGAACTCAACGTCACCACTCTCGACGGCAAGAAGGCCGGCTCGGTCACGGTCTCCGACGCCATTTTCGGGCTCGAACCGCGCGCCGACATCATTCAGCGCTGTGTGGTGTGGCAACTGGCCAAGCGCCAGCGTGGCACCCATGCGGTGAAAAATCGCGCCGACATTAATCGCACCGGCAAGAAAATGTACCGGCAGAAGGGCACCGGCTCCGCCCGCCACGGCTCCGCCCGCGTCAATCTGTTCCGCGGCGGCGGCCGCTCATTCGGCCCTCAGCCGCGCAGCCACGCCATCGCTCTGCCGAAGAAGGTCCGGGCGCTGGCGCTCAAGCACGCGCTCTCGGCCAAGGCCAAGGATGACGGCATCATCGTCATCGAGGCGCTGAGCCTGACGGAGGCCAAGACCAAGGCGTTGCGCAGCCAGTTCGAGAAGCTTGGTCTCGCCAACGCGCTGATCATCGACGGCGCCGAAATTGCGCCGAGCGTGCGCACCGCCGCCCGCAACATCCCGAATATCGACGTGCTGCCGGTCCGGGGCATCAATGTCTACGATATCCTGCGCCGGCAAAAGCTGGTGCTGACGCGCGCCGCCGTCGATGCGCTGGAGGCGCGCTTCAAATGAGCACCAACGATCCGCGCCATTACGACGTGATCATCGCGCCGGTCATCACCGAGAAGGCGACCGGCGCATCCGAGCACAACAAGGTCATCTTTAAGGTCGCGCTCAGCGCGACCAAGCCGCAGATCAAGGAGGCGGTCGAGAGGCTGTTCGACGTGAAAGTCAAAAGCGTCAATACGCTGCGCCGGCGCGGCAAGTGGAAGGCGTTTCGCGGCCGCTTCGGTCTGCAGTCGACCAGCAAGCGCGCCGTGGTGACCCTCGAAGAGGGTCAGAAGATCGACGTGACCACGGGGCTTTAGGAGCGGCGGATGACACTGAAGAACTATAATCCGGTCACGCCTGGTCAGCGGCAGCTGGTGCTGGTCGATCGCTCGGCGCTTTATTCCGGCGCGCCGGTGAAGGCGCTCAGCGAAGGCAAGAGCTCGAGCGGCGGCCGCAACAACGGCGGATCGATCACCATTCGCTACCGCGGCGGCGGCCACAAGCGCGCCTACCGCAGGATCGACTTCAAGCGCCGCAAGTTCGACATGCCGGCCAAGGTCGAGCGCCTCGAATACGATCCGAACCGCACCGGCTTCATCGCGCTGATCAAATACGAGGACGGTGAGCTCGCTTACATTCTGGCGCCGCAGCGGCTTGCGGTCGGCGATACCGTGGTCGCCGGAGAGTATGTCGACGTCAAGCCCGGCAACGCCATGCCGATCGCCAATATTCCGGTCGGCACCATCGTGCACAATATCGAGCTCAAGATCGGCAAGGGCGGCCAGATCGCGCGCTCGGCCGGCACCTATGCGCAGCTCGTCGGCCGCGACGGCGCCTACGTCATCGTACGGCTCAATTCCGGCGAGCAGCGGCTGGTGCACGGCCGCTGCATTGCCACCGTCGGCGCGGTGTCGAACCCCGACAATATGAACGTCTCGATCGGCAAGGCTGGGCGCACGCGCTGGATGGGACGGCGCGGCCATGTCCGCGGCGAGACAATGAATCCGGTCGACCATCCGCTGGGCGGCCGCACCCGCGGCGGCCGTCACCCGGTGACGCCGTGGGGCAAGCCGACCCGGGGCAAGAAGACTCGCAAGAACAAGAGCACCGCCAAGTTCATCATGCTGAGCCGCCACGCGCGGAAGAAGAAAAAGTAGGGGCGTTAGGAGCAATCATGACGCGTTCGGTCTGGAAGGGTCCGTTTGTCGACGGCTATCTGCTGAAAAAGGCGGATGCCGCGCGCTCGTCCGGACGCCACGAGATGATCCGTATCTGGTCGCGGCGGTCGACGATCCTGCCGCAGTTCGTCGGGCTCACCTTCGGCGTCTACAACGGACAGAAGCACATCCCGGTGACCATCACCGAGGAAATGGTTGGCCACAAGTTCGGCGAATTCGCGCCGACGCGGTCGTTCTACGGTCATTCGTCGGACCGCAAAGCCAAGCGCACGACCGGCGCGCCGGGCGCGGCAGCCGCGGCGCCGGCAGCGCCGGCGGCACCGACCGGCGGCGCATCGTGAGGCGGGGAGGAGAGTTGGCATGAGCAAGACATCGCGCGAACGCTCGCTCTCCGACAACGAGGCGAAGGCCGTCGCCCGCATGCTGCGGGTAAGCCCGCAGAAGCTCAATCTTCTGGCGCAGCTCATTCGCGGCAAGAAGGTAGCGGCGGCGCTGGCCGATCTCGAATTCTCGCGCAAGCGTATCGCCCGCGACGTGCGTAAGTGTCTGGAATCGGCGATCGCCAATGCCGAGAACAATCACGATCTCGATGTCGACGACCTTGTCGTCATCGAGGCGCATGTTGGCAAGGCGCTGGTGATGCGGCGACAGGAGCCGCGGGCGCGCGGCCGCGTCGGGCGGATTGCCAAACCGTTCTCGAACCTCACCATCGTGGTGCGTGAGGTCGAGGCGCAGGCTCAGTAGAGCGCTCGGGACAGAGGGCTCAGGAGAAGAATATGGGTCAAAAGGTCAATCCGATCGGGCTTCGCCTGGGCATCAATCGCACCTGGGACTCGCGCTGGTACGCCGGCAAGTCGAGCTACGGCTCGCTGCTGCACGAGGACATGAAGATCCGGGCAGCGCTGATGAAGGAGCTCAAGCAGGCGGCGGTGTCCAAGATCGTGATCGAGCGGCCGCACAAGAAGTGCCGGGTTACCATCCACTCGGCGCGGCCGGGCGTCGTCATCGGCAAGAAGGGCGCCGACATCGAGAAACTGCGCCGCAAAGTCGCCGCGCTCACCGACAGCGACGTGGTGATCAACATTGTCGAGATCCGCAAGCCGGAGCTCGATGCGCAGCTGGTCGCCGAATCGATCGCGCAACAGCTCGAGCGGCGCGTCGCCTTCCGCCGCGCCATGAAGCGCGCGGTGCAATCGGCGATGCGGCTCGGCGCCGGCGGCATCCGCATCAATTGCTCGGGGCGGCTCGGCGGCGCCGAGATCGCGCGCATGGAATGGTATCGCGAGGGCCGTGTGCCGCTGCACACGCTGCGCGCCGACGTCGATTACGGCGTCGCCACCGCTTTCACCACCTACGGCACCTGCGGCGTCAAGGTCTGGATCTTCAAGGGCGAGATCATGGAGCACGACCCGATGGCGCAGGACAAGAAGATGGCCGAAGGCGAGGCTGGCCGGCCGCGTCGGGATGCGGCGTAAACGAGCAAGGTGAATAGAGGCGTCCGTCATGCTGCAACCGATGCGAACGAAATTCCGCAAGGCGCACAAAGGCCGCATCCACGGCGCCGCCACGAGCGCGGTGACGCTGGCGTTCGGCCAGTTCGGGCTCAAGGCGCTCGAGCCGGACCGCATCACCGCGCGTCAGATCGAAGCGGCACGGCGCGCCATGACCCGGCACATGAAGCGCTCCGGGCGCGTCTGGATCCGCGTCTTCCCGGACGTGCCGGTGTCGAAGAAGCCGCTCGAAGTGCGTATGGGCTCGGGCAAGGGCACGCCGGAATTCTGGGTGGCGCGGGTCAAGCCGGGCCGCATTTTGTTCGAGGTCGACGGGGTGACCGTGCAGGTGGCGAAAGAGTCGCTGGCGCTGGCCGCCGCCAAGCTGCCGATCAAGACCCGCTTTATCGAACGCATCAGCGAGTAGGCGTGTAATGAAAGCTGCCGATATCAGGGCGATGACCGTCGATCAGATCGACGACGAGGTGCTGAAGCTCAAGAAAGAGAGCTTCAACCTGCGCTTCCAGCGCGCCACCGGCCAGTTGGAGAACACCGCGCGCGTGCGCGAAGTGCACCGTGATATCGCGCGGCTGAAGACGATTGCGCAGCAGAAGCGCGCCGCGAAGAGTTAGAGGATCAGATGCCCAAGCGCAGCCTGCAAGGTGTCGTGGTGAGCGATAAACAGAGCAAGACGGTGGTGGTGCGGGTCGAGCGCCGCTTTACGCACCCCATATTCAAGAAAACGATCCGCCGCTCCAAGAAGTATTACGCGCACGACGAGAACAACGAATTCAAGGTCGGCGACACCGTTTGGATCGAGGAGCACCGGCCGATCTCCAAGCTTAAGCGCTGGGCGGTGGTGCGCGGCGAAAAGCAGAAGGCGTCGTAAGCGCGGCGAGCCGGAAGGAACGAGTGGGGTAGCCCATGATCCAGATGCAAACCAATCTCGACGTGGCGGACAATTCCGGCGCGCGCCGTGTCATGTGCATCAAGGTGCTCGGCGGCTCGAAGCGGAAATACGCCACCATCGGCGACGTCATCGTCGTCTCGGTCAAGGAGGCGATCCCGCGCGGCCGCGTCAAGAAGGGCGACGTGATGAAGGCGGTCATCGTGCGGATTTCCAAGGATATCAAGCGCGCCGACGGCTCGATCATCCGCTTCGACCGCAACGCGGCCGTGTTGATCAACCCGCAGATGGAGCCGGTCGGCACCCGCATCTTCGGCCCGGTGCCGCGCGAATTAAGAGCGAAGAACCACATGAAGATCATTTCGCTCGCGCCAGAGGTGCTGTAATGGCGGCGAAGATCAAAAAGGGCGACTCGGTGATCGTGATCGCGGGACGCGACAAGGGTCGCACCGGCGAGGTCATCGAGGTGCGCCGCGACGACGGCTACGCGCTTGTGCGCGGCGTCAATATCGTCAAGCGTCACCAGCGCCAAAGCGCCACGGCCGAGGGCGGCATCATTTCCAAGGAAGCGCCGATCCATTTGTCGAACATCGCGCTGACCGATCCCAAGGACGGCAAGCCGACACGCGTCGGTTTCACGTTCGTCGGCAAAGGCGACGCGCGCAAGAAAATGCGCCTCGCCAAGCGCTCGGGAGTCGAGATCGATGGCTGATACGGACGAAAAGAAAGCCAAGAAGGCGGAAAAGCCGCAGCGGCCGGACGTTGCCGATCAGGCCGACAAAGCCGTCAAGGCCGTCAAGGCCGAGAAGGTCGAGAAGGCCGAAAAGGGCGCCAAGGCGACCAAGCCCGAGAAGGGCGGCAAGGCCGCGGCCGACGGCAAGGGCGGCAAGGCCGACAAGCCGGCGGCGCCGCGCGAGCCCGAGCCGCGCGTGCCGGCGCGGCTGAAGGTCGAGTTCGAGCAGGTGATCCGCGGCAAGCTCGCCGAGCAATTCGGCTACAAGAACCGCCAGCAGATTCCGACGCTGGACAAGATCGTCATCAATATGGGCATCGGCGAGGGCGTCGCCGACCGCAAGAAAGTGGAATCGGCGGCCGCCGATCTGGCGCTGATCGCCGGGCAAAAGGCGGTGATCACCAAGGCGCGGAAATCGATCGCCACCTACAAGGTGCGGGCCGGCCAGGCCATCGGCTGCAAGGTGACGCTGCGCAAGGCGCGCATGTACGAGTTCATCGACCGGCTGATCAATATCGCGCTGCCGCGGGTGCGCGATTTCCGCGGTCTCAACCCGAAGAGCTTCGACGGCCGGGGCAATTACACGCTCGGCGTCAAGGAACACATCGTTTTCCCGGAGATCGACTACGACAAGGCCGCCGACATCTGGGGCATGGACATCACCGTGTGCACCACCGCGCGCAACGATGACGAGGCGCGCGCCTTGTTGACGGCATTCAATTTTCCGTTCCGGCAGTGAGGCGGCAAAGCCTCAGACGCGGAACCGCAAGGAGACCTAGATGGCGAAGAAGAGTTCGATCGAGAAGAACAGCCGGCGCCGCCGGCTGACCAAGAAATTCTCCGGCCGGCGCGCGCGGCTCAAGGCGATCGCGCGCGACAAGACCAAGCCGGTCGAGGATCGTTTCGCCGCGACGCTGAAGCTCGCCGAAATGCCGCGCAACTCGTCCGCCACCCGCATCCGCAACCGTTGCGAGATGACCGGCCGGCCGCGCGGCTATTACCGCAAGCACAAACTGTCGCGCATCGCGCTGCGGGAGCTCGGCTCGAAAGGGCTGATCCCCGGCCTGGTGAAGTCGAGCTGGTGAGGGGGGTCGCACGATGTCGATGAACGATCCGCTCGGCGATCTTTTGGCCCGCATCCGCAACGCGCAGATGCGCAACAAGTCCAAGGTCTACAGTCCGAACTCGCGGCTGCGCGAAAGCGTTCTCGAAGTGCTCAAGGCGGAAGGCTACATCCGCGGCTACGCGGTGGTCGATCGCGAAGGCCGCTCGGAGATCGAGATCGAGCTGAAATACTTCGAGGGCGAGCCGGTGATCCGTGAGCTTGAGCGCATTTCCAAGCCGGGCCGCCGCGTCTATACCTCGGTGAGGAATTTGCCCCGCATCAACAATGGCCTCGGCGTCGCCATCGTTTCGACGCCCAAGGGCGTCATGGCCGATCACGACGCCCGCGACGCCAATGTCGGCGGCGAAATCCTCTGCACGGTATTTTGACCGGGAACGCAGGCGAAAGCGAGCAACGGATAACCAGCCATGTCCCGCATCGGCAATAAACCAGTCGCGATCCCCGCCGGGATCACCGCCAATGTCGCGGGTCAGACCGTGAAGGTGAAGGGGCCGAAAGGCTCGCTCGAAGTCGTGCTGCACGACGATGTGACGGTCAAGCTCGAGGGCGGCCGCATCATGGTCAATCCGCGCGCCGACACCCTGCGGGCACGCGCGCAATGGGGCACGTCGCGCACCCTGATCGCCAATCTGATCGCCGGCGTCACCAAGGGCTTCGAAGAGCGGCTCGAGATCAACGGCGTCGGCTATCGCGCCGCGGTGCAGGGCAAGAACCTGCAGCTCGCGCTCGGCTACAGTCACGACGTCGTCTATCCGATCCCGGAGGGCATCACGATTGCGACGCCGCGCCCGGTTGAGATCGTGATCAGCGGCATCGATCGCCAGAAGGTCGGGCAGGTCGCCGCCGAAATCCGCGAATATCGGCCGCCCGAGCCCTACAAGGGCAAGGGCATCAAATATGCCGGCGAGCGCATTTTCCGCAAAGAAGGCAAGAAGAAGTAACGGAGCCGCCCGATGACCAAGCTTAGTGACAGGATCAAGCGGCGGCAGGGGCGCGTGCGCGGCACGCTGCGCCGCACCGCCAGCGAGCGCAAGCGGCTTTCGGTGTTCCGCTCGTCCAAGCACATCTATGCGCAGGTGATCGACGACGATCGCGGCGTCACGCTCGTTGCCGCCTCTTCGATCGAAAAATCGGCGCGGGAGGGCCTGAAGACCGGCGCCAGCGTCGCGGCGGCCAAGACCGTCGGCAAGCTCATCGCCGAGCGCGCCCAGGAGAAGGGCATCAAGGACGTGGTGTTCGACCGCGGCAGCTACCTCTATCACGGCCGCGTCAAGGCCTTGGCCGAGGCCGCGCGCGAGGGCGGGCTGAATTTCTGAGGATCGGATGACGGAGGACGGACGACAGACGACGGAGGACAGATAAAGAGCACGTGGTACGGCGCAAATCTGTCGTCTGTCGTCCGTCGTCTGTCGTCCCTACTCGAGCTGAAGAGTTGATCAACATGGTAGGCAAATATGGCACGTGAACCCCGCGAGCGGCGAAACGAAGAACGCGATAGCGAGTTCGTCGACAAGCTCGTCCACATCAACCGCGTCGCCAAGGTGGTGAAAGGCGGCCGGCGCTTCGGCTTCGCCGCGCTGGTGGTGGTCGGCGATCAGAAGGGCCGGGTCGGCTTCGGCCACGGCAAGGCGCGCGAAGTGCCGGAGGCGATCCGCAAGGCGACCGACGCCGCCAAACGGGCGCTGACGCGGGTACCGCTGCGCGAGGGCCGCACGCTGCATCATGACGTTTCCGGCCGCCATGGCGCCGGCCGCGTCTATCTGCGCGCGGCGCCGCCCGGCACCGGCATCATCGCCGGCGGTCCGATGCGCGCGGTGTTTGAGACGCTGGGCATGCAGGACGTCGTGGCAAAATCCCTCGGCACCTCGAATCCGTACAACGTGGTACGGGCGACGTTCGACGCGCTGAAGCATCAGGATTCGCCGCGCTCGGTGGCCGCGCGCCGCAACATCAAGGTCTCGGCGCTGCAGGCGCGCCGCCGCGACGTCGAGGCCGAACAAGCGGCCGATTGAGGCCTCGGGAGCAGGCGATGAATAGCGGCAAGAATGCGGACCACAAGGCTGGCAAGACCGTCACGGTGCAGCAGACCGGCAGCCCGATGCGCCGGGATCACACCCAGCGCGAGACGCTGGTCGGGCTCAAACTCAACAAGATCGGCCGCGTTGCCAAGCTTGTCGATACGCCGCAAACGCGCGGCATGATCGCCAAGGTCGCGCACCTCGTGCGCGTGGTGGAGAAATAGAATGAAGCTTCACGAACTCGCCGACCGCCCCGGCGCTCGCAAGATGCGTAAGCGCATCGGCCGTGGCATCGGCTCTGGCAAGGGTAAGACCGGCGGTCGCGGCGGTAAGGGCCAGACCGCGCGCTCCGGCGTGCGCATCAAGGGGTTTGAGGGCGGCCAGATGCCGCTGCATCGCCGCTTGCCCAAGCGCGGTTTCAAGAATACGGCATTCGCGCGCAAGCTCAACGAGATCAATCTCGGACGCTTGCAGCAGGCGATCGACGCCGGCAAGCTCGATCCGGCGGCAACCATCGATGCCGCGGCTTTGGTCAAGGCCGGTGTTTTGCGCCGAGCCAAGCACGGCGTGCGCGTCCTTGGCGGCGGCGAGATCAAGGCGAAGATTGCTCTCGCGGTGTTCGGCGCGTCGAAATCGGCGGTCGCCGCCGTGGAGAAGGCCGGCGGTTCGGTCGAAATCCTCGCTCCCAAGGCGGAGACGAGCGAACGGGCGGCCTGATGCCTATATAGGCGGGCAACGGAGCACCAGCGGAATGGCTTCTGCAGCAGAACAACTGGCAGCCAATCTCAACTTCGGGGCGCTGGCCAAGGCCGAGGAGCTGAAGAAGCGCATTTGGTTCACGCTCGGCGCGCTGCTGGTCTACCGGCTCGGCACCTACATTCCCTTGCCCGGCATCGATCCCAACGCCTGGAATCAGATTTTCAATTCCCAGGCCGGCGGCATTCTCGGGATGTTCAACATGTTCGCCGGCGGCGGCATCCACCGGATGGCGATCTTCGCGCTGAATATCATGCCCTACATTTCGGCCTCGATCATCATCCAGCTGATGACGACGGTGTCGCCGACGCTCGAACAGCTCAAGAAAGAGGGTGAGCAGGGCCGCAAAATCATCAATCAGTATACGCGCTACCTCACCGTGGTGTTGGCCGCGTTTCAGGCCTACGGCATTTCCGTCGGTCTGCAAGGCGCCAGCAACGTCGTCACCGATCCGGGCCCATTCTTCGTCATCTCCACCGTGATCACGCTGACGGGCGGCACCATGTTCCTGATGTGGCTCGGCGAGCAGATCACGCAGCGCGGCATCGGCAACGGCACGTCGCTGATCATCATGTCGGGGATCGTGGCGCAACTGCCCTCGGCCATCGCCGGCACCCTTGAACTCGGCCGCCAGGGCGCGCTTTCGACCGGGCTCATTCTCATCGTCATCGTGATGGTGGTGGCCGTCATCACCTTCATTGTGTTCATGGAGCGCGCGCAACGCCGCCTGCTGATCCAGTATCCCAAGCGGCAGGTCGGTAATCGCATGTTCGAGGGCCAATCCTCGCATCTGCCGCTCAAGCTCAACACCTCGGGCGTCATTCCGCCGATCTTTGCCTCCTCGCTGCTGCTGCTGCCGACCACGGTCGCCAACTTCACCGCCGGGCAGGGGCCGGGATGGCTGACGCTGATCACCACGCAGCTCTCGCACGGGCGGCCGCTGTTTCTGGCGCTCTATGTCGGGCTCATTGTCTTCTTCGCCTTCTTCTACACGGCGATCGTGTTCAATCCGACCGAGACCGCCGAGAATTTGAAGAAGCACGGCGGCTTCATCCCCGGCATCCGGCCGGGCGAGCGCACCGCTGAGTACATCGATTACGTATTGTCGCGGATTACAGTGATCGGCGCGGCTTATCTGGCGGTCGTTTGCCTGTTCCCGGAAATACTGATCTCGTATGCAGCGGTGCCGTTCTATTTCGGCGGCACCTCGCTGCTCATCGTCGTCAGCGTGACCATGGATACGGTGGCGCAAGTGCAGGGATACCTGCTGGCCCACCAATACGAAGGCTTGATCAAGCGATCGAAACTGAGGGGGCGCCGTCGATGAGATTGATCCTGCTGGGCCCGCCGGGGGCTGGCAAGGGAACGCAGGCTCAGCGTCTCGTCGCCAAATACGGCATCGTTCAGCTCTCGACCGGGGACATGCTCCGCGCCGCCGTGAAGGCGGGCACCCCGGTTGGCCGGCAGGCTCAGGAGATCATGGCGCGCGGCGGGCTTGTGCCCGACGATGTCGTGGTCGAGATCGTGGCGCAACGGATCGCGCAGCCGGACGCGCACAAAGGTTTCATTCTCGACGGGTTTCCGCGCACGGTGCCGCAGGCCGCGGCACTTGATCGCATGCTGGCGGAGCGGAACCTGGCGCTCGACGGCGTGATCGAGTTGCGCGTCGATGAGGACGCGCTCATCAAGCGTATCGAGCGCCGAATCGAGGAGATGAAGGCGCGAGGCGAAGCGCTCCGGGAGGATGACAACCCTGAGGTGCTGCATCGCCGATTGAAGGCCTACCGCGAGCAAACCTCGCCCCTGATCGACTATTATCGGGATAAAGGCGCGCTGATTACCGTCAACGGCATGGCGCCGATCCCGGAGGTCGCCGCCGCCATCGACCGGGCGCTACCGGCGGAGCCGGCAATAGGAAAAAAGTCCAGGAGGGAGCGTCGATGACGGCCAAACCGGCCGAATGATACCGGCGAGGCGCTCGATCAGCCGAAAACCGGGAGACTCGGCGCCCAGTGATAACTATTTACACGAAATCGCCAGCCGAGGTTGACGAAAGCGCGGGGAATCCATTAATAAGCATAGAATATCAGGTCGGAGATTTAGCAGCGATGCCAAGCCGCAAGGGCAGGCAGGCGTTGGCTTTTTACGTTTGTGGCCTTCTCAGGTGACATTCGAATCGACAGATCGCAGCCGGGCGGTGCAGGGACACCCTGGGCTGGCCCGCATAAGGAGTAACTGAGGTGGCCCGTATCGCCGGCGTCAATATCCCGACCAACAAGCGCGTCGTGGTCGCGCTGCAATATATCCACGGCATTGGCCCGGCCAAGGCCAAG
>Ga0187855_10002751_pt1 | contig 13182 bp, 16 predicted proteins | sample June2016WEW_8_10_2_FD_132969 | JGI IMG/M metagenome (GOLD analysis project Ga0187855, IMG submission 132969) | Peatland microbial communities from SPRUCE experiment site at the Marcell Experimental Forest, Minnesota, USA - June2016WEW_8_10 | ecosystem: Environmental > Terrestrial > Soil >...
CCGAACACCTGGAGACCGTACGTCAATTGATCCGCGCGCATTCCTACTGGCGGATGAAGCAGCTCGCGGTGGACGTGGTGATCGTCAACGAGAGAAACACTTCCTATATGCAGGATCTGCAAAAGGCTCTGGAGTCCGTCGTCCGAGTAAACGTGTCGCGATCAACATCTCTGAAAGATAGCGCGCCAGGGGCCGTGTTTCTGCTGCGCGCCGACCTGTTGTCTATTGAGGTGCGAAATCTCCTTCAGACGGTCGCGCGTGTGGTGATCGTAAGCCGAAGTGGCGGGCTCGCCAAGCAAGTCAAGCGGCTCATCGAAATCGCGCCTGCCGCCGAACCGCCAAGCCTGAAGCCGCGGATCGCGAGTTCGCCTGAGTTTATCGCGCCGTCGCAGCTCGAATTCTTCAACGGAATTGGCGGATTCGATCGAGATGGACGGGAATACGTCACCATCCTCGACGGCGATCAAACGACGCCTGCGCCTTGGGTGAATGTCATCGCCAATCCCTCATTCGGCTTCCAGGTCTCGGCTGACGGCAGCGGCTACACATGGTCGCTCAATAGCCGCGAGAACCAGCTCACTCCCCGGTCGAACGACCCCGTCAGCGACAGCTCCGGTGAAGCCATCTATGTGCGCGACCAGGACAGTGGAGATGTCTGGACGGCGACCGCACTTCCCATCCGCAACGACGGCTCCCGATACATTGCCAGACATGGTCAGGGGTACAGCCGATTCGAGCACGTGTCGCATGGGATTGCGCTCGATCTCCTGCAGTTCGTGCCGCTCGACGATCCCATCAAGATTTCCAGGCTGAAGATCAAGAACTTCTCGGGCCGCCGGCGGCGGCTATCGATAGCGGCATATGTGGAGTGGGTGCTCGGACCTTCGCGCGCCGCTTGCGCGCCCTATGTCGTCACGGAGATCGATCCCAAAACCGGTGTGTTGCTTGCGCGAAATCCGTGGCGCATGGAATTCGGTTCCCGTGTGGCCTTTGCCGATTTGGCTGGCGAGCAGCGTTTTTGCACTGGCGACCGCACGGAGTTCATCGGCCGGAACGGCACATTTGCTTTGCCCGCCGCGCTTGCAAGCCCAAATCCGCTGTCCAATCGCGTCGGTGCTGGCCTCGATCCTTGCGGCGTTCTGCAAACCGCAGTGGAGATTCGGCCGAACCGTGAGGTCGAAATTACATTTTTGTTAGGCGAGGCGGAGACGAGAGCGGAAGCCCTGTTGCTGGTCGAACGATTTCGTGCAGCCGACCTCGATGAGCTTTTCCGAGACGTGGCGAGCTACTGGGACCAAACGCTAGGCGCGGTTCACGTTCGCACGCCCGATCGTGCGATGGACATCCTGTTGAACCGCTGGCTTCTATATCAAACGATCGTTTGTCGATTGTGGGCTCGATCGGGATTTTACCAGGCAAGCGGGGCTTATGGCTTTCGCGACCAACTGCAAGATGGGATGGCCCTCTGCTTGTCGCAGCCGGGGCTGACACGGGAGCATCTGCTGCGAGCAGCCGCACGGCAGTTTACCGAGGGTGACGTTCAGCACTGGTGGCTGCCATCCTCGGGCAAGGGCATTCGCACGCGCGTTTCCGACGACCTTCTCTGGTTGCCCTACGCGGCAGCGCAATATGTAACAGCGACTGGCGATCACACAGTCCTCGACGAGCAAACGGCGTTTCTCGATGGAATGGGTCTCGCGCCCAACCAGCACGATGCTTTTTTTCAGCCCATGCCCTCGGACGAAAGAGCCACTCTTTTCGAACACTGCGCGCGCGCTCTCGATCGGAGCCTTGCGGTCGGACGGCATGGCCTACCGCTGATCGGCGAGGGCGACTGGAACGATGGATTAAACCGGGTCGGTGCGGGCGGGCAGGGCGAAAGCATATGGCTGGGTTGGTTTCTTTACGCCACCATTGCGAATTTCGTTGCGTTCGCGGAGCAACGGAGTCAGCACGATCGTGCAGCGTTCTGGCGCCAACACGCGACTTCGCTGCGCGACGCCATTGAGCGAGAGGGTTGGGACGGCGACTGGTATCGCCGTGGCTACTTTGACGATGGAACGCCGCTTGGGTCTGCATCGAGCAGCGAGTGCCGCATAGACTCTATTGTTCAATCCTGGGGAGTGATCTCCGGCGCGGCGGAACCGGCACGCGTCGCGCGCGCGATGGCGGCGGTCGACGAAAATCTCATCTTGCGCGATGATGGATTGGCTCTGCTCTTCACGCCGCCCTTCGATCAAACCACGCTGGACCCCGGTTACATCAAGGGCTATCCGCCGGGAATCCGCGAGAATGGCGGGCAATATACTCATGCCGCCATCTGGTCGGTTCAAGCATTCGCCAAGCTTGGCGACGGGGACAAGGCAGCCGAGTTGTTATCGCTGCTCAATCCCATCAACCACGCCCGCACGTGGGCCGCCACGCAACGCTACAAGGTGGAACCGTATGTGGTGTGTGCGGATGTCTACTCCGTTCCGCCACACGTGGGGCGAGGCGGCTGGACCTGGTACACGGGCTCGGCCGGATGGATGTATCGGGCAGGTCTAGAATCGATTTTAGGACTCACCGTGGAGCGCGCCACATTGCGGCTCGATCCCTGCATACCGCGAGCGTGGCGAGATTTCGAAATAGCGTTTCGCCACCAGACGACTCGATACGAAGTGTCCGTTGACAACCATGCCGGGGTTTGCCGCGGCATTGCCCGCTTGGAACTGGACGGCCAAGTGCTCCCTCACGGTTCGATGCACATCACGCTGGTAGACGACGGCGGAACCCATTGTGTCCGAGTGATACTAGGATGATCAGCCTGCAACGCAGGCACAGCGAAAGTAACGCCAATAGACGGTCGAGGACGCGGAAAACGTTTTCGTTTGCCGAGGTGGCCTTGGGATCCGGCATATGGCGCACGTTGTGGCGGTACACGAGTGCTCACGGTAGCACTTTACGCAGACGAATATCTCGTTGTCCAAACCAAGAGTACGATTGGCCGCCTCAATCTGCTTGAGTCGCAACTCGCCACCACAGACGTCGCAGTGCGACGAGGGCGGCGGCTCGACAAGGGTGCGCATGGGATTTCCTTTCGCCCGATATGCTTCGGAACGAGGAAACGGGGCGCTCGAAAAGGTCCCGATTGAAAGGTTGGATTGAAAGCCCGAACGTGTTGCGTTGACGTCTCGAACAATATGTAACTGCTCGCTTTAGAGGGGTCTGTCTAGTCAAACTTCCGGAGGCACACGGGGATGTTCAACTGCTCCACCAAGCGGCCAAACTACCAAAAAGGGGGCCATGCATATTGTTCTTCGACTCAGTCACTTACCGAGCAATATTGCTCAGCTACGATGCGTTCCCTGCGGCAGTGGCCCGTATCCAAGCTGGCAAGAAGGCAATACGGCCTTGCGTGGCGGGCAACATCTTGGATTCGGTGTAGTGCGCCGGTATCATAGAAATTCCAAAAATGGAGACAGCGTGCGATGGCGACCGGTATCGTGAAGTGGTTCAACCCGACCAAAGGTTATGGGTTCATTCAGCCGCAAGGGGGCGGCAAGGACGTTTTCGTCCATATCTCGGCGGTAGAGAGGGCCGGTCTGTCGACCCTCAACGAAAGCCAGCAGGTACAGTACGAAGAGGTTGCAAACAAGGGGAAGACCACGGCGGAGAACCACGTAGGTGAAGTGAACCGCATGTCGGGCGCCCCAGGCGCCCCTCCGTGGGGTTGGCTCGTGAGTAGTCCCGATCAGAAGCCTAACGATCTTGACGCCATTCTCCGCGACGGGGCGGCCTCCAGGGAACTTGCGGTGGAGCTAGGCCAAGGCGATCCGAACGCATTTGAGTCCGCAGCAGCCAACGAGAACGTGCCACGCGAGCGCACAGGCTGAGGCGGCGGCTTCTGAGCCGACGGGGCTAAATCCAATATAAAAGCCGCCGGGCGGTGGCGATGCGCGTTAGGCGGCCTGCCGCCGAACGCGAGCAACGAGGAAAGGCTTCAACATGGCCGGCGGTGATGACGACTATGCTGACGCGTTCAAGAAAGCGAAGCTTGAACACGACCAACAAGGGGAAACCCCCACAGAGGCAAAGCGTTTGCAGGCGGAAGCCGATGCAGACATCGCCGTATTGAGCAATGTGGTGCTGCCCCAATTACATGCTGCTGCTCAGAAATTGCACCCGCTCGGCGGCAAAGTAGAAATTCGGCAGTACGGTCGCACCGGAAGAACCTTACGGCCCGCATCGGTTGCTTTCCGCATAACGGATCAGCAGGATCAGCAAGATCAGTCGGGCTATGGAAAGGGCCACCAAAGCCGCGCCTATTTGATTGTTCCGCGCGGTGGGGTGGTCACGGTCACCTGCGGCGACGGTTTCGACGTGACAGGCCAGCCGAAACAACCCAAGAACGTAAGCGAGGAGATCGGTATCCAGCGACGCGATGACGTGACAATCGAGAATATCAAAAAGCTAATCATGCGTGCGATCGAGGAATACCGAAACGATCGCGATCTACCCGGCTCGCGGATAACAATGATCACCTGAAATAACGTAAAGGCTGGCGTGGCAATGCTGAGGCCCCTGCGGCCCAGACGTGCTCAAAATCGGCGAGTTCAGCAACCCGAAAATCCACTAGCGGTTACCTACGGCACCGTCTCTCTGCTCTTAGCGGTTACCTACGGCACCGTCTCTTTGCTCTTAGCGGTTACCTACGGCACCGTCTCTCTGCTCTTACATGGTGTAACTATAAGTCCGCGTAGCTCAACGTTCGGAACGCGCCCAATAAGCAGTTACGGAAGCTCCGTTTGCTGAAAGAAATGCACATCCAATGCGTTCGAAGGGGATCAGCCCTTTAAAGCTATCGAATATCTGGTTCAGGACATCGTCAACCAAGACTCCCTGCTCGAACATCCCAACCAAATCGAAAAGCTGTCGAAGCTCACGTTCTCGGCGGCTCAGGGTATCCGCAAGGAGCTGCAGTTCCTGGCCAAGCCGCGACAATGGATCGGTGCCGCCGAGGCGGAGATTTGGAAGCGACCTACCGCGTCGTAATTTTGCGACCCAGGCCGCATACGCGTTCACGCGATCTCGTAACGCGTCGGGATCGGAAGCCACCCTTACCAAAGTCTCGCTCTCCATTTGCCATGAACTCCGGAGAAGGATGGAACCGAATTGTTAATTTCTCAGAACGCCTTTGTCGTGACTGATCGTGTAACGAATGCAACGGCATTTAATTTTATTTTGACGCTTGTGCAACTCTCGAACAGACCTGCCTGCGCCGCCGACGGTACGGGCAAATTCGGCAGATCGGGGTCAGAGCGCTGCGAAAACTGAAGCACCCGCGCTGATCAAGTGTACTCAGTATTTTCCTCAACGAAGAGAATTTATTCGCCTGCGGACGCGACTTCCGCTCAGGGTCATTCACGTCGTTTCGGAGCTGCGTCCCGTACTTCCGCTTTAGCCCCATAAGCCGACATTTTGTTGCGGCACAATATCTGTCGCGGTGGACCAAGACACGACTCCTCGCTTCGCTCGGCTCCGGAATGACGATGGCCAGATCTCGTCAGCCGTAGACTTACTCAAGTCCATAGTGCCGGTGGCAGGCGGCGCAAAGGCCATCCAGCCGATCGCTGACTTCTGAGACCGCTTTCAGATCGTGGGCTTCGGCGGCGACATAAGCCTGGTTCGCCGCCTCGGCCAACCTTTGCACGTAGAAGATCCATTGCGGGTCACGCGCCCGCTCCGGGATCATCAGTGCGTTGGTAGCTTCGGCTAAAGTCGCCGCGCCACTCACGATCTCTTCCCAATCGGCTTCGGTTTTGGGAGACAGATCGTGCTCGCCCTTCTCGTCGATCACGACCGCATTGACGCCCCAGACGATCTTCGCAGCCGGCGTGAGCACATGCTCCATTAAGGTTTTCATGTCGACATGAGCTTGAAAGGGCGGCATCGACGCGACGTCTTCGCCCTTCGATGGCAACGCGACGGCAGCGGCAATCACCGCGGCAAGAACAGCAAGAGAGAAGCGCATGGTCATGTCGTGCCGGCCGCGTCTCAACCCGGCTTCATGGTAAAGCCGATCCAACGCCCGCAGGCGACCGCCGCTATCCACAACAGGATCGATACGCCTCCGGCAAGGCGCGCCGGCTGCGGCAGCCGGGCATCGTTGTCCCATTTCGACATGTCTTTCGCGCCGATGAAATGGAAAATCGCCATATTCACTCCCGCACAGCTGATCAGGCAAAGCTTGGCGACGAAAAAACCGTTGCCCAGATATTTGGTTGCATTGGAAATGAACAGCAGGCTGCCGGATGCGACCGCGACGCCAAACGCGCCCCAGGTCAGCGGCAGAATGCCGTGCGTGACGCGGCTCACCGGCCGGTTGATCCAGGCGAACCCAAGGAGCCGGAGGTCAACGGCAAGAATCGACCCGACCACCAGGCAAATCGCCAGCACGTGGATCGATTCAATCAGCGGGAACAGCAGATCGTTCTCGCGGATATTGTCCGCCAGCGCGCTATTCTCGAAATACGAAATCAGATCCGCAAAAAGCCGCATCATCCGACCTGCGTGTAGGCAATCCAGCGTCCCGCGAAGAGGATGCCGCACCAGACCAGGATGGAGACGGTCGCCGCGAGCTGCCCGGCGATTCGGCGCCTACGATCCCGCTCCCAAAATTCCGGCACTGCGCGCAGCGACCATTGCAGGGCAAGTGTCAGCAGCACAGCGACAGCGAGCAGCGCCATCTTGATATAGAAGGTGTTGTTAAGGAGCGTCCGCCGCGGCTCACCGATGATCAGCAAACTTCCCGTGATCAAGAGGATCAGCAACACCGGCCAGATCGTCGGCAGGAAGCGCCGGGCGACGTCCGCCAGCGGCACGTCGCGTTGCAGGGCGCGGTAGAACCGGAGATCCACTAGGATGGCTGAAGAGAAAAGCACGGCTACGCTGAGAATATGAATGGTTTGCAGGGCAGGAATGACCCAGCCGTAGGTCTGGATGGTGTGGCTCAATGGCGTCGCCGCCAGCCACTTGCTCAGGGCGCGCAGCAGAATATCGATCGTCATTGATCGGACGGCTGCAGGGAGAAACTTAGCTCCTGACCGTTCGGCAAATCGACCTTGAGCAAAAACCCGCCGGGATTGCCGTCGCGTAGCGGCGCGTAGTGGAAAACAGCGTGATCGCCTGGCTGGAGCGAGCGTTTGGTCCAGCCCGAGCGGGTCAAAACGCCCGGGCTCGAGACTTCAAACACCAAGGTCTGAGCCGGCTCGCCGTCCTTAGCATCGCACTCGATGACGAAAGTGATGTGCGGATTGGTCCAGTTGACCGTCTTCACCGTTCCTTCCGTGGTGCGAAGATGCTGCATATCGTAAGCGGCGCCCGAGTGGTGCGCAGCCGCGATACTGCCAAAACTCACGATCAAGCCGGCTGCAATGAAAGCAACACTGCGCGACACCATTTATCTGCGCCTTCCTTATTTCGTGCTGACCGACCCGTCCGGATTCTGCGGATGGGAAACGAATATGTCGTTGCCGTATTGATCCTTGCCGGGAACCAGGTCTTCCTGTTCGCATTCGCCTTCGATGACCTCGTAATGCCGATCCGGATAGCGATGGAACATACGCGTGGTTTTCCAGGGTGCGGTCAGAATCTTAGGCGCCGTGATTTCGAGGTCGTCATGGAGGACGTTCGGCTTGGCCAGATACAGCCGTTCGACAATATGCATGTCGCCGTTATTGGGGATGCCGACCGCTTCGCTGGTGGCGATATAGGCCTGCGGCGCAATGCCGGTGGTGTCGACCACCAGGACGTCGCCCTCCCAATGGCCGATCGAATTGCCATGCAGCGTCAGATCCGGGTCTTCCGGATGCGACCGGCCATCCGTATAGATTCGCCGCATGCGGTTGCCATCGACCTCGCCGAGCATGGTGATGCGGCCAGGTGTTGTCAGCCATTCGAACACGTTGTGCGAGATCAGCATCCAGGTCGGCATGCCGGGCGGCAGACAATGGCTCAACACCAGGAACGGCCGACCCGCCTTCTCTTCGGCAATCAGGCGCTGGATCTGCGGCACGATCTCCGGCTTCCAAGGCGGGACATTCTCGGTTTCCTGGCGCTGCTGGTCTTTGACGTCCGGTATCCAGACACCGTCGAAGTCGCCGGGCGTGGCAGCCGCCCGCGAAACGACGGCCATTCCCATCAGCGCCACGGCTATGCCCAGTGTCGCCGTCCTCTTCACAACTGTATTCACGCTGGCCAACTCGTGCTCACCGCCCCGAACGAATTGTAGTCCGATTGCGCCACCTGCGGAAGTCGCTGATGGTGGGCACGGTCCGCTGGCAGGTAATCAAGTCATTGCGCAATTGCGGTGACAGTGTCAGCCGCGCACACGCGAGATCGCAGGCAGATATTTCTTTCGCTTCGCGCGGCCGTGCCTGATTGTCCTTTGGTCCCTCCCAGAAAGTGGCCCAAATGTCCGGTTCGGGTCATCCGCGTCATTTTGAGGGCGTAGCAAGCACTTCCGCTACACTTCCAGCTTCGGACGTATCGCATGCCCCCGCATCATTTCGAGAACTCAAGGGTGCAGGTGGCTAACCGTAATGCGGCAGTAACCAACCAGAAAGGCAAGCAGGGAATAATCCCTATCCCGGCTCACAACCGAGACAATCGCTGGAGCATAGGACCCGATGGTACCGCAATCGATTACGACATCAGAAACAAGTTGGTCGACCCGCCGTTTCGAGGGTGAGACGGGTAAGAATATTGGTCCGTCGGATTCCTCACGCCAAATAGTCGATGAAGCGATGATGGTGCGCTGCATCGAGCTATCGCGCATTGCGGTCGGCAAAGGTGAATATCCCTTCGGTACGGTCATCGCCTGCGATGGAAAAATCGTGGCGGAAGCAATCAATCGCACCGTCCGGCAGAGTGACGTGAGCCGGCACGCGGAGGTTATCGCTCTATCCCAGGCGCACAAGATGATTGGCCGAAAGCAGCTTCGTCATTGCACGCTCTATACCAATATCGAACCATGCGCGATGTGCTCCTACTGCATTCGTGAGGCCGGGGTTGGCCGGGTGGTCTATGCACTCGGCTCTCCCGTAATGGGCGGGCTGTCGAAATGGAACATTTTGCGTGATGAGGACATGTCCGGCCGCATGCCGCAGATTTTCGGTCCTGTTCCAGAGATCGTGAGCGGCGTCCGGGTGCGTGAGGCCCAACAAGCCTGGCGTGACTGGAGTCCAATAGCCTGGCATATGATCAGGTTACGCGGCCTGCTGACAGAGCCGTGCGAGCACGACGATAACGTCCATGTACGGCCCGCGCACAACCGATCGCTGTGGCACCACCTGCAGAGGCTCTTCGAGTGGACCGGTCAAGCCCCTGGCGAGGCGAACGCATCGGATCTGAGGGAGCAGGATTTATAATCAGCGCACATCCTCGTCGTGGTGTTGCAAATCGTCGATCCAAGCTCACTGGACACTCTATAAAGCGCGTTCGAGCGTCTTCCGCCTTGACCCCGAAACCCGATACATCGCTGCGTCGCACGAAGCGACTCGAAGGGTGATGCGCGTCGCTTCAAGCACCCGCGAGGAACGTCCGCTCATCCTCCGATCGCGACCGAATCGCTGCATTGCGACAAGTGACGTTCAGGGCCACGAGCGGCTAGGCCGCAACGCGGTGCATGGCGGCTTTATCACGAGCACCGTTGATTACCTTGACCGATTTTTCGATTGCTGACCACAAACCAGCAATTTCCCCGGCCGAACAAGGGTCCGACATAGATTCTTTCACGCCGTCGGCTTCGCCAAGCGCCAGCAAGAAGCTTGCCCGGTGGGTGATCTGGCCGCCCCAGACAGGAACTTCCAAATGAGCCAGGTAACTACGAGCCGAGGCTACTGCCGGCGCTTCAATTTCCTGACGTTTTGGTGGCGCAGCGTTAATAACCACGGCATAGGGCGTGCCCACCTGCCGCGCGAACGCGATGGTTTCCTGCACAGCGTCGATGTCAAACAATCCGAGTCGGCATGGAATAATAACGAGTGTCGCCGCCTCGATAGCTTCGATGACGCTCACTGACGCGTTAGGTGGCGTGTCAATAAAAATCCACTTTACACCCCGTCGCTCGGCCTTTTTGACAATATGGGCAATGCCGCGCTTCACGGTCTTTAAGGGCAGCGCGTATTCGGCGCGCAGTTCATTCCAAAGCGTGAGCGAGCCTTGCGGATCATCATCAACGAGCAGACAAGCCCGCGTCATCCTGTACACGTGGACGGCAAGATGTGCAGCCAAAGTACTTTTGCCAGCCCCGCCTTTGCGCGACGCGAAAGCGAGTACATTCATCGGGGCAATCCGGTGCGCGGGATGAAGCGCTAAGACGAACCGTGATGATTCGCAGCAGCTTTCTGCTGGCTCAGTTTCGAATTATAAGATGAACAACTCGTCAATTCTCATGTCATACAACTGTCACAATCGCTATGTGCCGAAGCGGTTTTGTTTTGACGGGGACTACGCCAGGCCGATGCCCTCTTCCAAGCAACCAGAGTCCGCTCCGGGTCATCAACTGCCGCGCCAACTCACTACAGGCGCGGCTGCTGTACCCGTGAAAGCGGACTCGAAAGTGGCTGAGCGTCGCGGCCGGGATGGGCCAGGACCGGACATTACCGGCGCTGCGTCGACGCGCGACCGGGGTCCGAATTGGCGACTTTGCGGGTGCACTCATAAATCGCTCCGCCAGCGGAGTAAGTGTGCGATCCTTGACTGTGATGAACCCGACCGGCGCGGGAGGCGACGAGGTTTTGACCGGTAGAACCTTGAGGCGCATTCGTTTGCCGCCAAAGCGCATGACGGAGGCGGGAACGAGACCAAGCCAACGTCCCGTTTCGATCAGGCGCATGTAAAGATGGAGCGACACCGTCACTACCGTTGCAGACGGAGGTTCAAGGTCGCTTTTTCGGAACACTTCCTCGTGCAGCGACCGCGCCAGACTGCCAGGTTGCGCCAGCACCCATGGCTCTCCAATCAAATCGGCAAGCGTCAGATTTGGCCGCTTCGCCCAACGACTCTCCGCCCCGGCGACGACAACAGGCGGTTCATCAAACAACGGCTCCGCGATCAAGTCAGGTTCGGTCATCGTTGTGGGAAGTCGCCCGACCACCAGCTCAACTTTTCGGTCGCGCAGATTGTCATATTGCTGAATTGCGATGTTTTCAGGCAAAACGTTCACCACTGCGCGCGGGAACTCTTGCGAAAATCGTTCAATGATCGCTGGAAGCAAACCGGCATCCGTCACGATTGACGAGCCAATCCGCAGTTCGCCTACGTCCGGCTGTTTGATGAACTCGATCTGCTGCAGGCCTCTGCGCATTTCGTCAAACACCGCGACTCCGGATTTGAGCAACGCGCGGCCGTAGTGCGTCGGCTCGACTCCTGAGCTGCTGCGATCAAAGAGCTTGACGCCAAGGGTGTGCTCCAATTCCGAAATCGTCTTGGATACGACGGGATAGGACACGGCCAATTCTTCCGCCGCCCGAGTCATGCTGCCCGCCTCCGCGACCGCGAGCGCAATATGAAGGTCGCGCAGCTTGACGCGGCGACCGATCCGATCCGTCCATTTCATTTGCGGCCTAGCTGTATGGTCAGGGGGTATGCCACAAAATAGAACTAACCAGCTATACCGAAATCTGGCAAGTACAAAACCGTAAATTCAAAGCGCATTGCTCGCACGCAGCAACCCGAAGGGAGAATCGTCATGGCTGGAAACTCAACATCACCGGTATCCGTCGTCCTGGTACACGGCGGCTTTGTTGACGGCGCAGGTTGGGAAGGCGTCTACAACATTCTGAAGAAGGACGGTTACAACGTCAGCATTGTTCAAAACCCAACAACATCTCTGGCTGACGATGTGGCTGCTACGCGGCTCGTGATCGCGCGGGCGCAAGGGCCGGTCGTCTTGGTCGGTCATTCCTACGGCGGTGCTGTCGTCACCGAAGCCGGCACAGACCCGAAAGTCGTGGGGCTCGTCTACATTACGGCGTTTGCCCCGGATAAGGGCGAGTCCGTCGAGTCCCTCATCAAAAATCCGCCTCCCGGCGCACCGGTTCCGCCGATCTTACCGCCGGTGAACGGCTATCTGTTCCTCGACACGGCGAAGTTCCGCGCTTCGTTCGCAGCAGACGTCAGTGAGGCAAAGGCCGCATTCATGGCCGACTCTCAGGTGCCGTGGGGTGTCGCTGCTCTCTCCGGTTCGATCAGCGACCCCGCCTGGAAGACCAAACCAAGCTGGTATCTGGTCGCGACCGAGGACAAGATGATCCCGCCTCCCGCTCAGCGCCAAATGGCAACGCGCGCCGGCGCCACTATCGAGGAAGCTGCTGGCAGCCACGCGATCTATGTATCGAAGCCGGAGGCCGTGGCGGCGATCATTGCCAAGGCGGCGAAGAGTATCAGCGCCGAAATGGCCGCGTGATCTCCAAGGTGGCAGTCAGCTAGCGCAGCCGGAATCCACCGCCGGCCTCACGTTGAGGCCGGCGGCGTTTCAATCCTTGAAGAAATTCGTAATGTCCGGGTTGGGTCATGTGCGACCGAATGAGGCCATCCATTTGAGTCCGCTTTGACCTCAACCTCGGACATGTCGCTGAGTCGCACTAACCGACGCTTCGGGCCAACAGCCGACTCATGCACTGAAGCAAACCGTGCGGTTGTTCGGCTTCGGCGTCGCTCCAGCTGTTCGCGTAAACCCGCTCAAATCGCTGAACCAAACGACGGCGTCAATTTGCTCTGCAATGCCGCGGATGATGCGTCCGCCAAGAGTAACGGAATGATGGCAACGGATTTCGAGGGATAAAAAAAAGAGAGTATTTCTCGAACGGTTGCCGAATAGAGAATCTTTATATCGATTTTCGAGGAACGAGACAGTTGACATGCACTGCCCGTATGGGGAATTGAAACCGTACCTGGGCTGCTAAATTTAAATTTTTGAACAAACGGTGACTTGGCCCCGCCCTTGAGCAGGGGTATTATTGACAGGTGCCAGAACGGACGCTGGATGTACGCGCATGTTCTGACGTCGATCCCCGTGTCATAGGAGCGACCCATCAAATGATAATGCGCATCCTCCGAAGATGGCTTCGACTTATGGTCGGGCCTGTGTCACGTCACACCGATCAAGGCGATATGCGGAAACGCATTTTGGGCTAG
>Ga0187855_10002757_pt1 | contig 13170 bp, 14 predicted proteins | sample June2016WEW_8_10_2_FD_132969 | JGI IMG/M metagenome (GOLD analysis project Ga0187855, IMG submission 132969) | Peatland microbial communities from SPRUCE experiment site at the Marcell Experimental Forest, Minnesota, USA - June2016WEW_8_10 | ecosystem: Environmental > Terrestrial > Soil >...
ATGAGGTTGAAGACCGCGGTAAAGATAATGATCGCCCAGCCCCAGTTGTAGGCGCCCTGACCGAGAAAGTTGTGCAGGAACCGCAAGGCGAAGTAGAGCGGCTTGGAGATAACGGCCATCCAGCCGAACTCGATGAGCGGCTCAAGGGAGGGACCATCGAGCTTTCCGCCGTTCCCGGTGGAATGGATGGTCTTGAGCAGATCCATCTGCTTGGGTCCGGCGAAGAGACGCAAGCTGGTGGCGCCGCTGGAATCGCCGACCGCCACGCCCAAGATATCCGCCGGAGTCTTTTTGCTGTTGGGATCGCTTGGGTCGGTGGGCATCTCGATGCTGTTGTGCAGAGTGACTGCGGTGGCACGGCCGGGATCGTCGGGCAAGAAGGCCGCGGCGAAATAAAGATCCATGACCGAGGCGTATTGATATGGCTCATCCAGAGTCGCATTGCCACTGACTTTGGGCGCAGCCAGGGAAGAATGGCGTCCATCGACAGACCATGCGAAGTAAGAGGGCGTACGCGTTTGGGCGCCTCCCCTGTTCATCGACGGAACAAACTCTTCCATGTCGCCGAGGCCGGCGGGCCACTGGACGAGCGCGCGAACCGGCGAACCATTTTGCCTGACCTGAGTCTCGACAGAGATCACGTAGCTTGAGTCGAATTTGAAGGTCTTGACCGAGTCGATGCCGTTGGCGGCGTAGTGAAAAGTGATGGCGGTGGGCGCGAGGACCAGGCCAGTGGCGGTCGGCTGGGCGCCCGCAACGGTCACCTGATAGAGCGCGTTATTCAGTTGCGAAGTGAGCCCTGAATCGTAAGTGAAGAGCGAGAGGGGAAATCCGAACTTGGCCGCGGCCTGGGGCTGGACCATGTCGAGCGGTTTGCCGGCGGAGTCGGAGTATTTCTTCAAAATCCAGCTCTTGACCTGGGCGCCGCGATTGGTGAAAACAATCTTGAAGAGCTCGTTCTCTACGGTGGTGTCGGTTTCGAGAGTGGCGGAGATTTGCGGAGTGGTTGACTTTGCGGGTGCGGCGGGAGCGGACTGCGCCTGACCCGGCGCGGCCTGAGCAGAAGTCGATGCGGGCTGCGATTGTGTTTGCGCGGGCGGCTGCTGCGGCTCGGGCTTGGGCTTCACGAAGAAATACTGATAGCCGAGAAAGACGGCAAGCACGAGCAGCAGGAAGGCCATCGTGGAGCGCAGGTCGCCGCCACCAAGACCACCGCCGCCGCCGCCAGGAGAACCTTGTGTTTGCAGATTGGGATTATGGATTTCGGGCAAAGGGTGCTTCCTATCGTTCCAACGGTCGACCCGCTGGGTGACCGCTCCATCTATGGTAAAGGTTTGTGGGGACAGGGCGCTGTGTCGGGCCGGACTGAGAGAGGCGGAACAGGATCGAGGCCTCCACGCGCGAAGGGATGGCACCGCAGCAGCCGACCCAGGGCCAGCGCTGTGCCTCGCCAGGGACCATGGATTGCGATGGCCGTGGCCGCATAGTCAGAACACGTGGGCAGATACCTGCATCCGCCGTGACTGATGGCATGCAATGGAGGCGAAAGCCAGCGGCGATAGAACGCGATGATGGCGAGCAGTAGACGCGTCATGATGCAGGCTCGACCGCGGAGGCGGATCGCTTTGCGGAGCGAGACGCTTCCAGGGCGGCCTGTTCAAGGATACGCACAATCTCCCCTTCAAGTTGCGCAAATTCCATGGTGAGGACGCTGCGGCGGGGATGAAGGATGAGGTCGGCGCCGGCAGGCAGCAATTCAATATGACGGCGAAGCGCTTCTCGCATGCGGCGCTTGATGCGGTTGCGCTCGTGGGCTTTGCCAAGCACTTTGCCTACAGTGAGCCCGATTCGTGCGACAGGTGAAGGCATTCCGCCGGGCGCTTGCAACGCGAAGAACCAACTCATGGAGGCCGATTGACGCTTGCGCGCGGCCGCGTAAACGCGCAGATAGTCGGCATGCTTGCGCAGACGCAGACCCGACAGCGATTTGCGCTGAGCAGAGTTGGAAGTTGACGTCATGAGTAAAGGTCGAGCGAAAGCGCCAGCGTCAGAACGAAGAGTGCAGGTTCCCGCTCAGGAACACGCGCCACAGACGATCAGTCGCGATGCCCGGCGCTAACCGAGACGCGTTTTCGGCCGGCTGCGCGGCGGCGGCTCAACACGGCTGCGCCGGCTTTGGTCTTCATGCGCGATCGAAACCCGTGCTTCTTCACGCGGCTGCGGCGGTTGGGTTGGAATGTTCGCTTGGGCATAGATACCCGCTCCTGTTTCGTGGTGAGAATCTCAATACTGGCAACAAAATAAAGTATATCGGAAGCGACGCGTGGAATCCAGCGACCGGGCTACACGGTACACGGCAGTAGCCTAGTTCGAGCAAACCCTTCCCTCAGCGGCTAAAGCCACTCACATCTTGAACCGGTTGCGGCACGACTGAAGTCGTGCCCTTTCAAAACCATTCGGAACTCAGCTACCACCGGCTACACATCGCAACGCGGCAAACCGGCTCGGAGCGGTGGTGCATCCTAGAAAAAAGCGAATGGAAGAGGGCGAGCGACCAAGAAAAATTGCTGTTCGTAGAGGCGCACGAACCACTAAAGCAAGGACTTTCACCAACCTTGGTGCAAGAAAGCGAGCTCGAAGAAAACTTATGTGAAAGGGGGATTGCAACGGCTTCGAGATGTGCTACTATCGGGACCGTTCAAGAAATTTCCAACGCAGTTTCGAATCCCCCGCAGCACGGCATTTTCTCGAGAGTCTCTCCGAGAGCTGATCTTCAGGGGTAAACCAGCGGCACACAGATTCCGGTCATTCCGCGGTGGGCGCGAAGCAGACGCTTCGTACCCGAGAGAAGACCGTCGTTTGAAAAGCCGCAGAACGAACCGCATGGCGTCACGCCGGCGGAGAAGTAAGGATTGTACGATGGCATTTGCAACTACGCCGACTTCGGCACTCAATCCCTGGCTGCAGATTCTGGCCGCACTAGAAAAGAAAGTTGTCCGCCAAACATTCGAAACCTGGCTGAAGCCGACACGATTCAGCCACGCAGCGGGCCGCAGGCTTTATGTACGTGTGCCTTCACCGGAGTTCCAGCACATCGGCGACAAATACGGGGACCTGATCCAGGAAGCGATCGATCTGCAGGCACTGGAATTTGACGATGTCAGCTTTGTGACCGCGGAAGAAGATCCGTCGGTTCCTCCGCAGCGGAGGGATGGTGGTTTTGGGCCAGTGGCAAGCCATGCGCCGACGGCGCCACCCGCGCCGGCGACCAGAGCGCCGGAGCAGGGGCGCTTCGACTGGTCGACCGCAGCGCAATTGAATCCCAAGTACACATTCGACGCATTCGTGATCGGAAATGGAAATCAATTTGCGCGCGCGGCGGCACTTGCTGTAGCCGAGCGGCCATCGCGGGCTTACAATCCGCTGTTCCTGTATGGCGGCGTGGGAATGGGCAAGACGCACCTGATGCACGCCATCGGGCACGAGGTGAAGCGCAGGCAGCCGGTGGCGAACATCTGCTACTCGAGCGCCGAGAAGTTCACCAACGAGATGATCAACTCGATCCGCAACGATCGCATGACGAGCTTTCGCGATCGCTTCAGGACGGTCGACGTTTTGCTGATCGACGACATTCAGTTCATCTCGCAAAAGGAGCGCACGCAGGAAGAGTTCTTCCACACGTTCAACGCGCTGCACGAAGCGATGAAGCAGGTGGTGATTGCTTCCGACCGCCCCCCGAAGGAGCTGACCGAGATTGAGGAGCGGCTGCGCTCGCGCTTCGAGTGGGGCTTGATTGCCGACATTCAGCCGCCGGACCTTGAGACCAAGGTGGCGATCCTGCTGAAGAAGGCAGAGAGCGAGCAGGCGCACCTGCCGACCGACGTGGCGCTGTTTGTGGCGTCGAATGTCCGAACCAATGTGCGCGAACTTGAGGGCGCGCTCGTGCGGCTGATCGCCTGGTGCCAGCTGAACCGGATGGAGATCACGCTCGGCGCCGCGCAGCAGTGCTTGAAGCAATTTATCGACATGCAGGTGCGCAAGATCACAATCGAAGCGATCCAGCGTGCGGTAGCCGAACAGTTCGGCATGCGGGTTGCCGATCTGAAGCAGAAAAATAACTCGCGCAACGTGGTGGTGCCGCGGCAGATCGCGATGTACCTGGCCAAGCAGATGACTGAGGCCAGCCTGCCGGAGATTGGACGCCAGTTCGGAAACAAGCATCACACTACAGTGATGCACTCGATCAGCAAGATCGATGAGCAGCGGCGCAACGACAAGGACCTGCACCGCACGTTGACCAAGCTGCAAGATGTGTTGAACTGCTAGACGCTGCCATCGCGAATTGCCTAATTAGAACAAGTCTCTCCGCCTTCCGGCGGCGGGCATATTACTTTTGGCACGATCACTAGAAGATTCCTTCGGTTCTCCCGCGCTGCGAAAGTTCTAAACTAGGACTGGCTTCTCTAATAAGGAGGCAGCCATGCGAACTCCCCCGTTCGCGTTCGCGGCATTCTGCGCACTCACCGTGTGTGCCGCGGCGCAGACTCCGATCGATGTTCAGCCCGTGAAAGACCTGAGACCCGGCGGCACGCTCGCGACCTGCAACTACGCGCCGGTTGCGGCCGAAGCTCCGTATTTTGGCCGGTTAGGCCAGGTTGAGAGGACCAACGCCGCGGGCTTCGGCGAAGACTATTCCATTCACGGCAAGGCCGGGACCAATGTGAGTTGGTTCGGGATTGTCCGCGGAATCTCTGCTGCGCAGCCGGGAGGCGAAGTCACGCTGCTGGCCCAGCACCATTACTTCGACGGAATGACGGACTGCCACATCATGCTGGTGGCAAAGACCGGCGATGGGGATTTCGAGGCAAAGCTGAAGATCGATCCAGCCAGAATTCCTGCACTGTCTTTGGTGCGCGTTTATGGGAAGGTGACCGGCGAGCGTGGCGGAGTGCCTGAAATTGCCGTCGATTACATTCGCGTGTGGCCGTGGCTTACATTCACATTCACTGACCTGGCCGGGCCGGACCACAGCAATCCGCGCTGGTGGCAGGCGTCGCAAGTGAAGCCCGGCGACCAGATCTATATGCCCTATCCGAACGAGAACTACTATCTAAAGGTTCTCGGCGATCCCGCGGAATTTGGGATGAACCTGAAGGCGGACTAGGCGAGACTCGAGCGGGCGGCCGGTAGCATCGCTTTTCTGAAGATTTTCTCCGTTCCTCCGCCCCTGCGGCTGCTCGATCCAATCCAACGACTTTCCCGGGCGCCCCTTGGTTCGCCACAGCAAGCCGAAGTTGCTCTGGGTCATCTTCGGCGCTCCCTTCGGGAGCGAAGTGACGGCGATGCGATGGTCCACAATCAGGGTCCGGTAACGGTGAGCTGATGCCAGCCGCCGCCGGGCGGCGCGATTGCGGAGTTGACAACGTTGCCCGATCCATCGGTCCAGTAGCCGCTCTGCGAGCCCGTCCATACTGTCTGCGATTGGCCGGTAAGGGGATCGTAAGTCGGGGTGACACCGACCAGGGCGTTGTCGAAACTCTGCACCTGCGAAGCTTGTGCAGCTTGCTGATTTTCGAAGGCGCTGACCTGGTTGCGCATGGCCTGCATCTGCGCGTCGAACTGCTGGACCTGCTGCGCGAGCTGGGCCATTCGCTGCTGCTGGCGGGCCTGTTGATACTGCAGTGCGTAGGCATCCATCTGCTTCTGGTAGTTGAGCCAATCGGGACTGAGTTTGAAGGTCTGCGCCAAATGAAGCAGGATGGTTCGCGCCGTGTCGAGCTGCGCGGATGGAGCGATGAGGCTACCCAGCGTGGGCGCGGTCCATATGCTGCCGGTCAGCGTGGTGCGGATGTCGTCGAAGGCAATTTTCTGGGCGGAGCCGCAGGAGTAGGCGATGCGGCCGGTTGAGGATTGATTGCCGGTGCCGGCATTGGGAATGTAGTCGGGAATGGAGAAGTTGACGTCCGCGGTGTCGGAAGCCGGGCTCTGGCATGTCTTGGAAAAACGTACGTGAGCGTAGAGGACGGCGAACTCGGGGCCGGTACGGTACTTGGCGATCACGAGTTGGGCCTGGGCGCCAAGATCGTCGATCTGGCCTTCGGTGGGATGAAGCGACGTGGGCAGCGTGTAGTCGGGAACGGCGACATCGCCGAGGCGGATGTTGGTTTGGCCGTCGGGCGAGGTGAGATCGATCATGGGGCGCTCATCGGAGTAGCCCATGCGAAACAGGCCGCCGCGCACCGTCCATCCCTGGGGCACCTCGGCGGTGAAGGCCTTCTCGTAAGGATCCTGGAATGAGACCCACGTGGGAGCTGTGGCCGAGTTAGCGGCGCGCTGCGAGGCAGACGACTGTGAAGAGGAGCGACAGGCAAAGTTGGCGAAGCAGGAAACGAGAAGTATGGTTGCGGCGAGAGCGGGGGTGGCGATTCTGCGGCTAAACATGGAGCCTCCTGCACGGGACACGTGTCTTATCACGCCGGAGGGGGCAACAAGAGTTGAATATCACGACGTTGGAAGGACGGTCAAGAAAATCCGGAGGTATTGAATGGAACCATAGAACCGGAATTCAGGACAATTTTGTTGGCGGGTCTTTGAGGTAGAGGTCGACGTAGTCGAGATAATTCTGCGCGTACTCGACGATGAGGGCGCGATCCTTGTCGGTGATTTCGCGGCGCAATTTGGCGGGGACGCCTGCCCACAGGGTACGAGGAGGGACCACGGTGTGCTCTGGAACGACGGAGCCGGCAGCGATGATGCAGCCCTCGCCGATGCGACTGTTGTTAAGGACTCGCGCGCCCATGCCGATGACACAGTTGTCGCCCACTACGCAGCCGTGGACGGTGGCGTTGTGGCCGATGGTGACCCAGTCGCCGACGACGACGGGATAGAGGTTACGCTGGCCGTGAAGGACAGAGCAATCCTGAACATTGGAGCAGGCGCCGACACGGATGGAGTTGACATCGCCGCGCAGCACTGCGTTCATCCACACCGAGGAGCGCTCACCGAGGACGACGTCGCCGAGGATTTGCGCCGAGACGTCGATATAGCAGGTGGAGGGGATTTGGGGCGTGTGGCCCTGGTAGGAGCGGATCATGGAAGAAGAACCTCCGGCTCGCAAGGAGCCACGGACTCGATTGTAAGAGAGGATCTGAGGGTCCGCTGAACGGGTGGCTGGTTGGTTTACGCGAGGGGTTGGAATGACCCGGTGTGGGAACCCGGAAGTGCGCGGAAAGCTATGCGGAAGCGGCTTTCTAGCGTATTCTGAATGAGCCACTTTGGGCAGGTTTGGAGGTGTGTCAGTTGGCAGAGGTTCGCATACAGGAAGGCGAGCCGCTGGAAAACGCGTTGCGCCGGTTTAAGCGGAAAGTGCAGCAGGAGGACATCATCAAAGAGGTGAAGCGTCACTCCTACTACCTCAAACCCGGCGAGAAGCGCCGCGTCAAGGCTGCCTTGGCGCGCAAGCGGAATCGAAAGAAGGCTCGTAAAGAGCAAGATTAGGTCTTTAACCCTACGCATGAAGCAGCCGGTCAGGCTCCTCCGTTCGATGAGAGCGGAGGAGGCCAGACAAGTGATAGTGGACTGGGACGGTCGTGCGGCGGTTGAATTGCAGTTGATTATTCCTCAGTTTCTGAAGCTCGATGCTGTTGCGGCTGTTTCGTTCTTCGCTTTGCGAAGAGTTCCATAGACGCAAATCGCCCCCCACGGAAACTGAAGAATTGCACCGGATCGCTCTGCGCGATCTCATGCAGCATGCAAGGCTGCCTGGAACTAGCAGGCAGATTGGTATACCGCTTTATTCTTTAGGCGGTCCGGGCCCCTTATTAGTACCACGAACAAGAACAGGGAACCGGAACCGGCAAGTCTTCAAGGTCCATGGCCGATTTCGGTGTGAGTCCCTGCGAGGGAAGCCGGCCATGGAGTTTACCGATCGAGTGCTCAAGTGCGTCGACTGCGGCGCAGAGTTCGTTTTTACAGCAGGCGAGCAGGTTTTCTTCCACGACAAACAATTCAAGAACGACCCGAAGCACTGCAAGCAGTGCAAGGCGAAGCGCGCGCGCGGATCGCAGCGGGTGCGTCCGGAAACGCGGACGACTTGTTCCGAGTGCGGCGCGGAGACGACCGTCCCATTCAAGCCCACCCAGGGCAGGCCTGTGCTGTGCCGTTCCTGCTTCCAAAAGAGGGGGAGCGCGCAGCCGGCGGGTCAATCGGCAGCGGCGCGGGATTAGAGCGTTTCCTCCAGATGCGCATGGCGCCGCCGCACCCGACAGCGGGCGCGAGGATGCGGTTCTACGGAAAATTCGCGAAGATCACATCGCCGCGAAAACCGGATGGAAATCCGGCGTTGCGAACCAGCGTGGCGAGTTGCGCCCAGTGACGTTGACTGTGGATGAGCGCGTGCACGGCGATCTTTCGGCGAGAGACGGTTCGCAGTTCTGGCGGAACCCACTCGAGTTTGAGGGGGTAGGGAGCACTCCAGGAGCCTTCAGGAGCCGCGAGCAGGTCGTGGAAGATGGCGGCCGCACGGCGATGAACGCCGAAAAGAGCTTCAAGTGGGCCGGCCGGAATTTGCTCTCTCGGCGTCTCAGGTGTAGCGGCGAGCCGCTCGCTCCAGCGAAGTTCTGCACCCCAGATATGGCGAACGAGCTCCTGCACGCTGGCCGTCTCGCCGATGCCGCAAGGCAGTTCGAGAAGGTTCGGGTTGGCGTCGAGATGAGACTTCCAGTAGTTGGCTGATTGCTCGTTCCAGACGAGCAGTTCTTCGAGGGTGATTCCAACGCTCATGGTGAACCTCCCGTAGCGGTTGAGCGAGCCCGGCATGTCAGCCATGCGGCGCCGGCAGACTTGCTAACCTGCTGACTCGGTGACTTGCCTCTGATTCAGGGCGCGATGTCCGATGTCGCGCCGGTAATACATTCCTTCGAAATGGATTTCAGCCATGGCCTGGTAGGCGCGGGAAAGAGCGTCGGAGAGCGAATCGGCGGCGGCAGTGACGCCCAAAACACGGCCCCCGACAGCGAGGAGTTGGCCGCCCATCAGCGCCGTCCCTGCGTGGAAGACCTGTACGCCCGGAACTAGTGCGGCGGCACTCATGCCGGTGATAGGCATGCCGGTTTTGTAGCTGCCGGGATAACCGGCGGAGCTGGCCACGACGCATACAGACGCGCCGGGCGCCCACAGCAATGGAGTTTCGGCGAGGCGGCCGTCCACGCAGGCTTCGAGCGCGTCGACGAGATCGCTTTCGAGGCGGACGAGAACGGCCTGCGTCTCAGGATCGCCGAAGCGGGCGTTGAACTCGAGCACTTGCGGCCCGCGCGCCGTGATCATGAGGCCGCAATAGAGGACTCCGGTGAAAGGCATCTCTTCTTCGGCCATGCCGCGGACGGTTGGTTCGGCGATGTGATGCATGATCCATTCGGACATGGCGGGATCGAGCATCGAGTCCATGGAGTAGACGCCCATGCCGCCAGTGTTTGGGCCGGTGTCGCCCTCGCCGATGCGCTTGTGGTCCTGCGCAGGAACGAGCGGCGTGACGTGCCTGCCGTCGCTGAGGCAGAGGAAGCTGATTTCGTCGCCCTCGAGAAATTCCTCGATCACGACCTGCTGCTCGGCCGCCCCGAGGAGCGCGCCTGTGAACAGGCCCTCGGCGGCTTCGGCTGCGACGGTGCGCGAGGGGCAGACAATGACGCCCTTGCCGGCAGCGAGGCCGTCGGCCTTGACGACAATCGGCGGATGAAACATCTCAATGGCGTGCGCGGCTTCGGCAGAAGAGGCGCAGACAGCGTAATTGGGAGTGGGGATGCCGTGGCGCTGGAGAAAGCGCTTGGCGAAGCCCTTGCTGGTTTCGAGCATGGCGGCAGCGCGTGTGGGACCGAAGACCCGGAGGCCGCGCTGCCGGAGCTCGTCGACGACGCCGATGGAGAGAGGCAGTTCGGGGCCGACGATGATGAGATCGGGGCGTTCGGCTTCGGCGAGGCGGACCATGGCGCCGAGGTCTTTGAGATTGAGGGGAATGCAGCGGGCGATCTGGGCCATGCCGCCGTTGCCCGGAGCACAAACGACCTGAGAAACGCGCGGGCTGCGCGCAACGGCCCAGGCGAGCGCATGTTCGCGGCCGCCGGAACCGAGGATGAGGACTTTCATGAAGTGCACCTTACAAAGAATGATTCCAAGACCAGAAAAACAATGGTCGGCAATCAGGGGGTGGGAAGTCAAACGGGGGGAGCGCGGGAAGATCGCGACACTGTGCATTCTCTATACTGAGGCGGGACTCGCGGGAGGTTGTGCGCCGGAGTTTTCGAGAGAAGGAAAATGGTGGAGACGCGCATCAAGCCGTATGCGGAGCAGGAAGCCGAGCGCGAGAAGCGAGAGGCACAGCGGCGGGCGTTTCAGCGCAACCAGGTGTTCGGGCTTCTGATTCTCGCGGCGGCAATCTGCGCCTGGTGGCTCTGGCATACGAATCCGAAATGGATCTTTCCGGCTGGATGGTGGAGATGGTAGGTCCTGCGCGGACGGCGAACGCTTTGGACGAGAGCCGTCACCCGCTCGTCATCATTCTGCTGGGGCCGACCGGGAGTGGGAAGACCGGCCTATCGCTCGCGCTGGCCGAGCGGTTCGACGGTGAGATTGTGAGCTGCGACTCAGTGGCCGTGTATCGCGGCATGGAGCTGGGCACAGCAAAGCCGGCGCGCGAAGAGCGGGAACGGATTCCGCATCATCTGATCGATGTGACGACGCCGGGCGAGACGTTCACCGCGGGCGAGTACTCTCGATTGGCTCGTGAGTCACTCCAAGAAATAAGAGTGCGCAAGCACATGCCGATTGTGACCGGGGGAACGGGACTTTATTTGCGGGCGTTGACGGAGGGGCTGTTTGCGGGACCGACGCGGCAGGAGTCTTTACGGGCGAGGCTCAGGTCCAAAGAGCAAGAGCGCGGAAGCGCATGGCTGCACAAAGTGCTGGCCCGGCTGGATGCGGAGTCGGCGAAACGGATTCACGCGAACGATGTACCCAAACTGATCCGCGCGATCGAGGTGTGCGTGGCGGCGCGGAGGCCCCTCTCTACTCTTCTCCAAAGCGAGGGAAAGAATCCGTTGACGGGATTCCGGCTGCTGCGGCTAGGGTTGAATCCGCCGCGGGCTGCGCTGTACGAGCGCCTGAACGAGCGCTGTGAGGCAATGTTCGCCGCAGGGCTGGTGGAGGAGACGCGCGGGCTGCTTGCCAAGTATGGCGAGGTGAAGGCGCTGGACTCGCTGGGTTACAAGCAGGCACAACGCGTGTTGCGAGGCTCTTGGACGAGCGACGAGGCGGTGCGAGCCGCGCAACAGGGGCACCGCAATTACGCGAAGCGGCAGATGACATGGTTCCGCCGGGAGCCGGAGGTCAAGTGGATCGAGGGGTTCGGAGATAACGTCAAAACGGTGGAATGCGCGATCGCGATGGTTGAGAAAGAGTCAGCGCAATCCCTGCGCAATTTAGACTGACCGTGTGGACGTTTGTGCTATCCCAGGTCCCAGAATCGGGACCTGGGGCACCCATGATCGTGCGGGAACGGAGAGACAAGTGGCAGATTCGAATCCAGAGACGATTTACGACGTGGCGGTGATCGGCGGCGGGCCGGCGGGTTACACGGCGGCAATTCGCGGGGCGGAGTATGGGCTGAAGGTTGCGCTGATTGACGCGAGCCCCAAGCTGGGCGGGACATGCCTGCACGTGGGCTGCATTCCCACCAAGACTCTGCTCTTCAACGCGGAGCTGTGGGATTACCTGAAGGAAGCCGAGGAGTTCGGCATCAAGGGTGTTGAATCTCGGGCGCTTGACTGGGCCGCGGTGCTGGCGCGGAAGAATGCCGTGATTGCGAAGCACGTCAAGGGCCTGGAATTCCTGATGAAAAAGCACAAGATCGCGGTTTTTTCTGGTTTTGGACGAGCGACTGGGCCGGCTCAGAATGGCGTGCACACCGTCGACGTGGATGCGAGCGGCGTGAAGAGCCAGGTGAAGGCGAAGAACGTGATGCTGGCGACCGGCTCGGAGGCCAAGCTGCTGCCGGGATTGAAAGCGGACGATCGCATCCTGACCAATATTGAAATTCTCTCGCTCGCCGCGCCTCCGAAGTCGCTCATCGTGATTGGTGCGGGGGCGGTGGGCGTGGAGTTTGCATCGATCTTTCGCAGCTTCGGGACCGAAGTGACGATTCTGGAGTTTCTGCCGCGCATGGTGCCCGTGGAGGACGAAGAGATTTCGAAGGAGCTGGCGCGCGTGTTTCGCAAACGCGGCATCGAAACGCAGACAGGTGCGAAGGTTGAGAAAGTGGAGAGGACGGCAGACGGCGTGCGCGTGAGCTACACCGATGCGAACGGCAATCCGCAGGTGAAGGAAGCCGAAAAGGTGCTGGTGGCCGTGGGGCGCGGACCGCTGACGAAGGATATCGGTCTGGAAAAGACCAAGGTCGAGCTGGATCGCGGATCTGTGAAGGTGAATGAAGTGCAGGAGACTGCGGAGCCGGGCGTGTTTGCCATTGGCGACATTGTGGCCGGGCTGCCGCAACTGGCCCATGTGGGCGCGATGAGCGGCATCGTGGCGATGGCGAAGATCGCGGGACGGAAGTACCGGCCGGTGCGGAAGGACCGCATCCCGAGCTGCACCTACACCGAGCCGCAGATCGGTTCGGCCGGGCTGACCGAAGCGCAGGCGAAAGAGAAAGGCTTCGAACTCAAAGTCGGCAAGTTTCCCTTTGCCGGGAATTCGAAGGCGACGATCGTGGACAGCCACGACGGCTTCGTGAAGGTGGTTGCCGATGCGAAGTATGGCGAGATCCTGGGCGTACACATTATCGGGCCGCAGGCCACGGAGTTGATTGCCGAAGCAGTTGCCGTAATGGAGCTGGAAGGTACCGTGGACGAGCTGATGTTCACCATCCACGCACACCCCACGCTGAGCGAAGCGATGCTGGATGGATATGGCGCGGTGGAGGGGATGGCGATTAACGCCTGAAGAGCAGCGGAGTTAGCGGGGTCGGCGGGGCTACCGGAGTTAGACGCGATCGAGATCTGCGAAGAGCTCCTGCGCGGAAATGTGGATGGACGTTCCAGGAATGCTCAACTCGCCGTCGCGGACCAGTTCCAAACCCTTCGGCGTGGCGCGGTAAGCAACGCGGGCATACGGGTCGATCAC
>Ga0187855_10002758_pt1 | contig 13168 bp, 10 predicted proteins | sample June2016WEW_8_10_2_FD_132969 | JGI IMG/M metagenome (GOLD analysis project Ga0187855, IMG submission 132969) | Peatland microbial communities from SPRUCE experiment site at the Marcell Experimental Forest, Minnesota, USA - June2016WEW_8_10 | ecosystem: Environmental > Terrestrial > Soil >...
GGATTGCCTGGCGTGATGGTATCCAGCACCTGCACTACCTCCCACGGTTCGTGATTCTGCTCCACCATCGAACGCTGGTAGAGCTTGCCGTCCTGCCAATAGAAGCGGCGCTGCCGCCAGGGAGTGCGGAGCAGCACGAGATCGGTACCGCCGGGAGGCGCGGCGGCTGCTGAAGTTTTCAAGCTCGCCTTTTTCGAAATAGTTCCGTGGCAATCTATGCAATCCACCTCGACGGCGTTGCGTGTCTCTCCATAGAGATTTCCGTTGCCGTGATTGTCCTGCGCGAAATGGCAGTCCTCGCAGTGCATCCCTTTTTCGAGATGAATGTCGCGCAGATGAACCGCTTTCTCGAATTTGTCCTTGTCGTCGGAAGGCACGACGTTGTCTTTCGCGTCCAACAAATCGCCTTTGCGATCGCGCTTGTAGACGGCGCGAAAAACCCAACCGTGGCCGTGGAAATCCGCAAATTGCGTGTGCTTGAGCTGCTGGTTGAATTCGGGAGTGCCGATCTTTTCGAGGAAATCCAGATCCTTCCAATTACCGCGGGCGGCTGCGCCTTCCGGATTTGCGATCCAAGTTTGATAGCGTTCCGCGTCGCTCGGATTGTGTTGCTTGGCCGGATACATGTGCTCGCCGTCGGTCTCGTTGTCCCACCAGATGTAGCCGAGATAAGACGCCACCATGTTCGTACCCGGATGGATGTGGCAGACGATGCACTGGCTGGTGGGAATGGAGCGCGTGAACTCGTGCTTGATGGGATGGCCGCGTTCATTGCGCGGGATGGTGGGGTCCATCTGAAAGCTGTGAGCCTGATTGCCGAACTGCCCATAAGGGCCGGAGTGAATCGGCGAGCGATCGTTCGCGTAGATGACGTGGCATGCGGTGCAACCGCTTTGCCGATAATCGCCCGGATGGTCGTTGGTGCCGGGGAGGGAAAGAAGGGGATCGAGCAGGCGCGTTTTCTGCAAGCCCAGGAAGACGGGGTCGGTGCGCAGCTCGGTTCCGAATCCGCGATCGCTCAGCTTGACGTCGGGGCGGCCGGGATCTTCTTCCGGATTCGGATTGCCGATTTCCGATCGCTCACCGCCGCCGCGCTCGAAAACGCGCAGTACGTTGCCGGGCTCGGAGACTTCCCAGCGGGCCAACGGTTCGAGATGCGGAAGTATTCCGTTGACGCGGGTCTGTTCCTGGGAGGGCGGAGGAAACGTGTTGATGCGTTGCGGCAGCCCATCCACCGAGTAGCTCTCTCCGAAGCGGGCGTCTTTATAAACGAACGCGCCGTTGTTATAGAGCGCGGCCTGCCATAACATGGCCCCGTGAGTCATCATGCTGGTTTGTACCGCACGCACTTCGCGCGCGTGGCAGCCTGAAGTCCCGCAGGTTTCCTCCGCCACTCGCAGATCGCCGGGATTGACGAATTTAATGTACTCCTTGCTTTCCTTCAACCAATTGGCGTTGGCGCGGACTGGATTGGCGGAGCTCTTCCACATGTCGGGATTGCGCGGCTTCGGGTGGGCCTGCTTTTTCGCCTGATCGTAGGGTGCGTCGCCCGATTTGGTTCCGGCGGGCGGTTGAATAGCGGGATCGCCGCCGTGGCAATCGGTGCAGCCCAAGCGGAGGGTCCCGGTGGGATGCATGGATGGAGAATCGGTTTGGCCATGACAGGCGACGCAGCCGGTGCTTTTGCGGTCGGCCTCTTCCTGCGGCTGCAGCAAGCGTGAGCGATCCGATTGCTGTGCCACCAAAAACGTGCACAGAAAAGCAACCGAGACGCCGCAAGCGCCGGTGATCGCGAGTGTCTTAGAAGCGGAAACGTACATTTGCGAATACGGCGAGCAAAGTTCGATTGGTGGAAATTTCGCGGAATCCTTGGAACGGATCAAACACGTTGACGCCGCCCGTGAGCACGATATTCTCCGACAACGGCGGACGGTAGGTGAGTCCAAGCCCTGAATCCGCGCCGACGCCCGCGTGAATCGGGCTTTGGAACAGCAGCAGCTCCAACGGTTCGGTATGCGCGAATCGAATCAAGTTCAAATTCGCAAACGCCTTCAGTTTCGGCGTCAGGTCGGCATCCACCCCCGCATTGTATAAGAACAGGCCAGGATTGACGAAGTTGGCCTGCCCTTCCAACTTGCTGGATTTGAGATCGGGCACCAGACTCCCTCCATTTTCGAGCGCCACGCCGGTGCCGGTGAGGCGCAAGCCTTCGCGATCCCAGAAACTGAAGAAGCCGCCGGCGAAGTTGGGATTGTCGAAGATAGTGTCGAAGCCGCGCGCGGTGCCGTCCCGAGGATCTTTGTCGCCGGATGCGTAGAAGAACGACGTGCGGTAGCGCAGCCAGTTTTTGTCCAGTGACAACTCCACCGCAGCCATCTGCGCGTTGATGGAGACCGGGCGTCCGGCGAGCGAATTGAAAGTGTCGTGGCCAAGCACCTGATAGAAAGAATGCGTGATGTTGATGGGGCCCAGGTGGCCATCGCCGTTGAAGCCGTAATAATAGGCGCGAATTGCGTGCGGTTTCACCAGGCCAATGGCGGCCGGCCGCGCCAGAAAATCATTGTTGTCGAACTTGAACGACGGATCGTCCTTGTCGTAATGGAAATTTACTTCGACGGTGTAGCCTTTCTTGAGGAAGTCCTGCCGATACACGTTCGCAATCATCACCTGCTGCTTGCGATAGTCAAAGGTGTTCAGGCCGCTATTAGTATCCTTTTCGAGCATCGCGAAGTAAGCCAGGTTGTATTGATAGCGATTGTTATCGAGGTTGCCGAAGATGCGCAAGCCGGGCTCCTGATCGGAAAAAACGAAGCCGCGAAAATCGCTGTTGAACGACTGGATTCCCGCGCGAACCGAAATGAAATCGTAATTGCTGCTGAGGTCGGCGAGCTTGACCTCGACGAAAGCTTCCTGGAGTCCGACATGCGTATCCAGCCGTGTGGTTCCATCACGCACGTCGACATTGACGATGCCGTTTTCCTGTACGGCGAGGTAATTGATGTTTAGCTCGGGCGTGATTTTGATTTGCCAATCCACCGGCTTGAACGAAGTGTCGCCGTGAAACAGATCAAAAGAAAATGTCAGGTTCTGGCTCAGAAAGAACTGGCCGAATTTACCGAAGAATTGCTCGCTGCCGGCGTTTGCAGAACCGAGTCCGCTCGGGACTGGAATCCGGCGCCCGTCTACGAACGTGTCGCTGATGAAAGAAAGGTTCAGGAAAGTTTCATTTCCGATGATGGGGTAATCGCCCTTGAGTTTGTTCTTATTGAACGGATCGTACCAGTGGCCTTGGACATAGGGATATTCGCCCTTCTGGTCGTAGCGGCGATAGTCGGGGAAATCGTAGGCCCAACGATTCGGCATCACGTTGAATACTTTGTCAGCGCTGGGCAACGGCTCCAGGGGCCGCGGTTCGCCGGTGGTGGAAGGTGGAGGCTCCTGAGGCAATGTTCGATAGGGAGAGCTGGGCGCGACTTCCGGAGGAGGCGCGGCGGGTGCGGGTCCGAGTGCGGGTTCGCGGGGCACTTCGCGCACCCCTTCAGCGCCAGTGGGGATGGCTTTCAATTTGAATTCGATTGCGAAAACATCGCCGGGCTTGAGCTCAATGTCGCCTTGTGCAAAAGGCTGAAATCCTTCGCGCGCAGCTTTCACCTGGTAGCGGCCGGGTTTGAGATTCAGAAAACGAAACACACCGTCGCCGGTAGTTGTGGTCGGAAAACTTTTGCCGCTGGAAAGATCCTGCAGGATGACGGTGACGCCGCCCAAACCCAAGCCGGCCTCGGTACGCGCGATGCCTTGGACGGCGGCCGTGGTGGCCGCAGTTTGGCGAGGGATGCGTTCCTGTTGCGCCGAGCCGCGTGCTTCCAGCGCGACTGGAGAGGTCGCGAGGATGAGCAGCAGAAGAGGGCCAGTCGGGAATCGGAACACTGGAACCTTCTTATAACAACACAGGCGGGAAGGCGAGTGCCACAGCGAGAAAGCTGGGTAGCATTAGGGAACAACGTTGGTCACAGAAGTCGGAAGCGTTCGCGGTTCGCAGGCGAAAGCGCCTGCGCCACTCACGGTTCGGAATGGTAACCGCCGCGCTGTTTGAGGAGCGCGGACATTTTTTCTTGTTTGGATTGTTCGGCTAGTGCTAGTGGTGTCAGGGATGCGCCGCGGATGTTGGCCCGGGCGTTGATGTCCGCGCCGTGATCCAGGAGGAGTTGGGCGAGTTCGACGTAACCTTTGCTGGCAGCGATGTGGAGCGAGGTTTGTCCTAAGGACCTCTGGTGAACGTCGGCGCCTGCGCGTAGTAGAAGATCTGCGATTTCCAAATGCTGGTTGCCTAGCGCTGTATATGCCAGCAGAGCGATGTCATGAGCGCCGCATTCGCGGATGCATGCGGGATCGTCGTTGATCAAGCGCTTCACTAGGGATTGCTCGCCCAGCAATGTCGCGGTACAGGTGGAGACTGGGGCGCCCAGGTCGGCCAGGAATTGGGCCATCGGCGTCAGGCCCATATGGGACGCGGCCTCAATGGCCAGTTCATCCCAGGTGGCGCGAGTCATGATGAGCGTGGGGCACAGTTTTTGAAGGTGCTTCACTTTTTCGAAATCAAAATGCGCCACCGTCACGAATTGATTGATCCAATCTTGCGGGATTCCATAGTTGTCCTCGCGGGTCATTGGATTGCCGTGCAGATCCTGTGTGTAACGGCGGCCGTAGTATACGCGCTCCACCGATGGGGCGTTCGCGAGGAGGGATGCGTCGGCTCCGCGATGAATCAGCATGCGCACCAAGTCAGCGTAGCCGCGTGCCGAAGCGAGTTCGAGAGCGGTTTTGCCATCGCGACGCCGCGCGTTCGGATCGGAGGCGTTCATTAATAGGAAGGTCGACATTTCGGTGGCCACGGCGGGATCGGGATAATCCACGGCGGCTAAAAGTGGGCTCTCAGGGCCGGCGCTTAAATCTGCGCCCTTCATGGCGAAGAAAGTCACCATGGCGGGCTTTCCGGCTTCCGCGGCGATATGCAGCGGCGTGCGGCCATCTGATAGGCGGTGATGGGCCAGGCCGGGGTCATCCTTTGCGATCTCGTTGGCGCGCTTGTTGTCGCCGCTCGCGGCCGCCTCGAAGATATCCTTTATGAGGCCGCGTCCGGCGATCTCTTCGGCAATCTTCGGCTGGCCTTTGAGGCAGGCCAGGGTGTAGACGGAAACGCCGGCGGAATCCCTGGAGTAGCGGAGGGCCGGGTCGCGGTCCAACATTAAAGTCACGTTTGGAAGATCGCCGGCTTCCACGGCCTGGCGGAACTTTTCGGAATCCAGGGGGTTGGTTTTGGTTTCAGCGGCTGCGCCGCCGCCCGGGAATATGCCGGCTGCACCGGCTGCTAGAAGAAGCTCACGTCGGTTGGTCATGCACTGACTTTCCACGATTGCTTCTTACTCGGCAAGGCAGACGGTATTAATTTTTTGTTGGTGGGGAAGTCGAGATCGCACACGGGCTTACCGGGCGCTATTAACAGCGCGACGTCTTCCGACGGGTGCCTAGAGGCGGTCGCTGGATGAGGCCGCCGTATACTGAAACCGTGCAGGCAGCCGGCGCAGCCGCGGTGATTCTTCGGTTCGGAGCATTCGAGCTGGATTTGAAGAACAATGAACTGCGCCGCGCGGGCGTATTGCTGAAGTTGTCGCCACAGCAGTTTCAGGTGCTGCGGCTGTTGGCGGAGAACGCGGGGCAACTGCTCAGCCGTGAGGACATCCAACGCGGCGTATGGGGCACCGATACTTTTGTGGATTTCGATCGAAATCTCAACGTGTGTGTAGCCCAGATCCGAGCCACTCTGAACGACGATTCCGACGCTCCACGGTTCATTCAGACGGTTCCGAAGCGCGGCTATAAATTCATTGCGCCGGTGGAGCGGGTGACAGCCGAGGTACCGCTGGCGCAGGCGGTTGTGGCGCCCGCGCGGCCGCAGGCACGTCCTCGGTGGCTGTGGATTGGCGCGGCAGTGGTGGCCAGCGTGGTGATTTTGATTGCGTATGCGAACTGGCCACGATCCAAGGGTCCGGTGCGCACCATGATTGCCGCGTTGCCGTTCCAGAATCTCACGGGCGATCCCAAAGAAGATCTATTTACGGACGGGCTGACGGAAGAGCTAATCAGCCAGTTGGGTAGTCTCAACCCGGAGCGAGTGGGAGTGATCGGGCGCACTTCGGTGATGCGTTACAAGAGCGCGCCGCACGGGATCGATCAGGTGGGGCGCGAGTTGCGCGTGGATTACGTCATGGAAGGCACGGTTCGCCGCAGCGATGGACGGCTTCGAATCAGTGCCCGGCTGATTAAGGTAGCGGACCAGGCGCAGGTCTGGACGGACACCGTGGAACGCGCGGACGTGGAAATGTTCCGGATCGAGGAAGAGTCCGCTGCGCACATCGCGAACGCTGTATCGGAAAAGCTGGTGGGTGGCGCGGTGGCATCGCGAGCGGCATCGCATGCCCGGAATCAGGAAGCATATCAGGCCTATTTGAATGGACTGTACCTGGAGCACAAGGAAACCCGCGCGGACCTGGAGCGCAGCATCGATTATTTTGAAGAAGCAGCCCGGCTGGATCCTCAATTCGATCCGGCTTACTCGGCGGCAGCGGAAGCTCGCGTGGGGCTGGCGCGGTCCGGCTCGGCGTCGACGCCCGAGATCTGGACGCGAGCGCGGGAAGCGGCGGAGAAAGCGCTGAGCATCAACGCGCTAAACGCGGAAGCGCAAAATGCGCTGGCCAACGTGCTGTTTTGGCGCGAATGGAATTGGCCGCTGGCGCAGCAGCATTTCACGCGTGCCATCGCAATTAATCCGAGTCTTCCCGTGGCGCATCACGATTACGCGTTCTTTCTGGTTGCGATGGGGCGGACGGAGCAGGGTATCGAGTCGCTACGGCGCGCAATTGCGTTGGATCCGCTGTCGGCGCGGGTGAACATGGATGCCGGATGGCTGTATTTGCAGGCGCACCGTTTTGACGACGCGATCCGGCAGGCGCGGCGGGCGCAGGCGCTGGAGCCGGCTCTTGCCGAGGTGAACGCGTGCATCCTGCGCAGTCTTTTTTATCAGAAGAAGTACGGCGAGGTAGCCGGTATTCTGCATCTGGCGGCTGGGAATCCCGAAGAGGCTTTAAAGCGCTTGTATGGGCAGAGGCTGCAGGATGAGGAGAAGGCCGGGTCGCGGGATTCATTTGGCATGGCCACACAATATACCTTTCTCGGGCGGGATGCGAAGGCGTTGGATGCGCTGGAGCAGGCTTATGCGGATAAGAGCATCATGATGCCGCTATTGAAATCTGAACCCGGGTTTGAAGCGCTACATGGGGAGGCAAGGTTTCGGGAGCTGGCGCGGAAGTTGGCTTTGCCGTAGCCTCTTAGCCACTTCAGTCGCGCGGCACCAGCCGAATCATGCTCAGGTTGACAGTGAAGACGCGGTCGTCGGTGGGTACGCTCCATGTTGGGCCGGCATTGATTTCGATGTGATATTCCGAACTCTCCGAAAGGTCGGCTTCTACGATGAATAGGCCGGGGCGATCGAGTTTCCAACGGCCCACTTCCCGCCCGTTGGCGCGGGCGTGCAACTCCACAGGATGCCCTTCGCTAGCGTGACCGCGAATCCGCAACCGTTGTGGACCGGGCTTGACACGCACCAGGTGAGCCGCTGCGTGCTCACCAATCCAGCGATATTTGTTTCCGAACACGCCTTCGAGATCGTACCAGCCTTCGAGCAAGCGCTCATTGTGGCTCGCCAGACAGAAGTCGATCACGTCTTCGCGATCGCCCGGGTAGAGTTCAGCGCGTTCGGAGGTTGGCAGCAGATTATATACTGCGCCTTCGTTCGGCGCGCGATAGCTGCATTTCAAACATTGCAGGGTGTCGCTCGAATCGCGATGCAGGGGGGAGTGGCAATCCGGGCAGCGCAGCTGCAACTGAAATTCAGATTCGTTGAAAGGGACACGCGCGGTGTCACCGGCCTTGCGACAAACCGCGGCTAGCGTTCCGCCCAGCAATCGCGCGGCGCGCCATTGGGACATCGCGCCATTCTTGACGATCCGCTCACCCCACCCGCGCTCCGGCACGAACATTTCGTACTCGGCGTCTACGAAATGCGCGCGAATCAATTGGTGCCATTCCTTGATGCCCATGCTGTGGTTCTGCCGGATTCCGAAGCTTTCCTCCTGGTGCGCGCCGATGACATCGCGGACCAGATAACCCAGCAGGCCCCAATCGGACAAGCGGCGCTCCCAGGGTTTCATGGTGTCGTAGTAAGGGCAGCGGTAAAGGCGCAGCGTCAACTTGCGTTTCAGCGGCTCTTCGGCGAAAAGGAAAGTGCCGCCGGGTGCGAGCACGCGCTTCACTTCCAGAAATACGCTCTCCATATTCATGAACTGGCTGAGCATCTGAAACGCCATGACGAAGCGCAGCGATCCGTCGGCGAAAGGCAAATTCACGGCATCGCCGGCCACGCGGATGGGCGCGCGGGAAAGCTGCCAGCGGTCCTGCAGGGCGGTGCCATAGCGCAATGAATCGGCTGAAATGTCCAAGGCAAAGCCGCTCGCGCCGAATTCATTGGCCAGCATGTAGCTGGTGTGTCCGACGTTGGAACCGATCTCGAGGAAGGGCGTCATCTCGCCGATGAAGTTGAGATGGTTGCGGATCACCGCACCGCGGCGGACATTCTGTTCGGCGTAATGCGCGATGGCGCGCTCGGGTTGCCCCAGAGACGCGAAATTGTGAAACTCCACTTCCGCGCGCTTCACCGCGAGCGACTGAGCTTCCATCAAAACAGCATCTCCAACGCCAGGGAGCGGAGATCGGGCAGCAGGACATCGGGCGAATAAGTGCGCAGCTCCTCGATCGGTACCAGACCGGTTGCGACTGCGATGGCGCGAATTCCGTTGGCTCTCGCGGCACGGACGTCGTTGGGATGGTCGCCGATCAAGGAAATGTTGCCAGCGCGGCTGATCCATTTTTCTTTGCGCGCGCGGCGGATGGCCAGGCGGACCAATCCGGCGCGGTCTTTCGCGAGCTCGGCGAAAGCCCCAAAACGGAAATACGGCTTCAAACCGGCGCGTTCCATCTTGCGCCAGCCAATCCGCGAGAGGTTTCCGGTGACGAGACCGGTGACAACGCCACGGCGCTGGAGAGATCGAAGCACGCGACGAACACCGGGGCACACCTTACGTTCGAGCGGCGGCACGGTGCGAACATAAATTTGCTGCGCGCGCTCCACTACGGCCGGCATCGCTTTGCGGATGGCCGCTGGTTTCATTCCGGCGCGAGTCATCATGATGGTGAGAATATCGCGATCCAACATGCCGGATACGGGGACGCCGTCGGTAGTGGTTTCCAAGCCCACGGTGCGACGGATGGCTTCTACCAGTGCTTCACGATGATGCTCGCCGGCGCGGCGGACAAGAGTACCGTCAATGTCGAAGAGCACTAGAGCGTCCACGGGTTCCAACCTTTTACTATAAGGCACCGATTACTATAAGGCACCGACTCTCTTACGGTCGCGGGTCCGAATGGGCAATCGGGGTACAATCAACGGCATGGACATCGATTTCCCGAACGGAAGGAAACTTCGTTTGGTGATCGGTGACATTACCAAGATCCGCGTTGACGCTATTGTCAACGCCGCGAATTCCAGCTTGGCGGGCGGCGGAGGCGTGGATGGGGCAATTCATCGCGCGGGCGGGCCGGCCATCATGCGCGAGCTGGATGAAGTGAGAAATAGCGCCGGAGGATGTCGAACCGGCAGCGCTGTGGTGACCAGTGCCGGCGCACTTCCGGCGCAGTATGTGTTTCACGCGGTTGGACCTATCTATCGCGACGGGCGGCACGGTGAACCAGATCAACTGGCGGGGTGCTATCGCAAGTGCCTTGAGCTGGCTGAGGAACGCAACGTGCGCACTATTAGTTTTCCCGCCATCAGCACCGGCGCGTACGGTTATCCCGCGCAGGAAGCCGCCAGCATCGCGCTTGAGACCGTGGCCGCTCATTTGGATGGTCCCGATACGCACGTGCGCGAAGTTTTGCTGGTATTATTCGACGCTGGTTTTTATCAGCTTTATCAGCGCGCAGCAGCGCACTCGCTCTCGAATTGGATAAAATAGAAATTCATGCAAGTGCTGCAGGCCGGCGATCACAAATTCCTGTTGCTGGAGCTGGATCCAGATTTTGTGGCCAATATCGCCAAGCAGGCCGGTTTTGAATACAAGATCGAAGACAACAAGCGTTGGCTGTGCCTGGACCTGCTGGCGGCCGACCGTCAAGCTCCGCTGCTGCTCTTCGATGCGGCGGACCCCGGCAACCTGGGTTGGTTTTCTCGCTGCCAGTTTTATGTGGACGGACAATCCGGCGCCGTACTGCAAACGCCGATTTCCGTTGCGAACCAGAAGGATCGCTCGGGCCGCACGCTGCCGCATTCCATCCGGCTGCAGATCGCCAAGGAGCTGCCTGCATCATTTCGTCTGCCGGGCAAGCAGCCCGTAAATGAACAGATGGTCTACGCCGTGCTGCACAATCTGCTGAACGCCCTTTTGAATACGGGCGTTGGAGTTTGTGGAGGGCCCGCTGTAAAGCCGTTGGCGGGGCGGACAGAAACCATCGGGACGCGGAATTAAATCACATCAATTCTCGCTGGGTCTTTCAATCTTTTCGACGACAAACACCGGCACCGGGCCTTTCTTTGATTCAAGCTGGAGGCCAAGTTGCTCTTTTAGCGCCGTGAAAATGGAGCCCTTACCTTCTTCTGCGCCGTCTTCCGTATCCGGTGTCCATTCCAGCTTTACCTTGTAGTAAGCGGTCAAGCCCGTTTCATCAATCACAGGTCGCCCAACAATGTCAGTGAGCATGGACACAATTCCTTTCATATCGGTGGTCATTGCCAATTGACCATTTCTCATCCTGGCAATCGGGTCCGCCGGACTGTTTTCGTCGACGACTTGCATTTTGTTCCCGCTTTTGGCTAATTTCAAGGAGTAGAAGGGCATAACCTTCGTCTCAGTTCCAAGCACGAGACCGAACCGATCGCTTAGCAACGCCTGCACGCGCTGTCTATGCCGAGTCATATAACTCGTAAAACTTACAGGGCCCATCGCTGGCCCGAGCGGTTCCGGGTCTACCTCCTCTGGCTTTGCAGAAATGTCGTACCGATCCGTCTTGATCCACGGTGGGCCGCCCGTTAACTGCTGATCGCGGATATAATAAGCGCTCGTGATCAGCTGCCAAACAGTGACATTCTGTCAACGGAAACCGCCGTTAGCTTCCGGGATAAGCCAGACCACGGAAGACTCAAGATCTGACGGCTTAATGACCGCCACTTCGAATTTATATGACGGCGTTGGCGGCAACGGCTGCGCAGTCGACACGTTGAGGGCGAAAGGAAGCGCCATGATGCGCAGAGCTCCAAACAGAGGTAGAGACGTCATGCCGATCGGCTTCTCCATGCAAGGCGTGACGCTTCTCATATCGAATCCGTTGAGGGTGGAAGCGGTGTAGGCCGGGTAGCAACGAAAATGCCTTAAAGGCAATTCAATTATTTCAAGACCGAATTCAGCGACCCTTGTCGATAACCTTCCAGATCGATCGTTACGTAGTGAAATCCTAGCGGCTTGAAGATTTCGACGAAGGCTTGCGCCATTTCGGGAGTCAGGGCGCGGGCGAGTTCGTCGGGGGCGATTTCGATCCGGACCAACTCGCCGTGAAAGCGCACGCGGAATTGGCGGAAGCCGAGCGCACGGATTCGCTCTTCGCCCACTTCCACCGTCTTCACGTTCTCAACTGTCACGGCCGTTCCATAGGGGATGCGCGAACTCAGGCAGGCGGACGCCGGACGGTCCCAGGTGGAGAGGTTGGCCAATCGGGATAGTTCGCGGATTTCGGCTTTTGTTAATCCGGCATCGACGAGCGGCGCTTCCACTTCGTGCAGTTTCGCAGCGCGCTGGCCGGGGCGGTAATCGCCTAGATCATCTACGTTCACGCCATAGACGATGTGCGGAATTCCCCGCTCGCGGCCTAAGGCGTCCAATTGCGTGAATAACTCGTCCTTGCAATGGAAGCAGCGGTTGGGATCGTTTTTCACGTAATCGGGATTGTCGAATTCGTGAGTTTCAATGTATTCGTGCCGGAATCCGCATTCGCGGGCGAATGCCTCCGCATCGCGCTTGTGAGATTCGGGGATGGATGCGGAGTCGGCGGTGATGGCGATGGCATTGTCCGAGAGCGCGCGGTGCGCTGCCCAGGCGAGGAAAGCGGAATCGGTGCCGCCTGAATAGGCCACCATGACGCGGCCCAGTTGCTCCAGGATCGAGAATAGTTTTTCCTGCTTTTGGGCTAGCGAAGCGGCGTCGAGTTTGGAGGCGCCGAGGCTCACTAAGGTTGCCATACCTTCTTAGTATAGCCAGTCAACTCCAGGGACGGGACAAAAAGTGGTTTCATAGAAGCTATGACCTGGAGACCCATTACCGGCTTGATTTTCGCATCTGCATGCTTCGCGCAGCAACTGGCCGTGACGCCGCCCATGGGCTGGAACAGCTGGAACAAGTTCGAAAAGAATGTCAACGCCCAGGTGGTCAAAGAAATTGCGGACGCCATGGTATCCAGCGGGATGAAGGACGCCGGCTACCTGTATGTCAACATCGACGACACTTGGCAGGGAAAGCGGGATGCGCAGGGAGTGCTTCAGCCCAACGAGAAATTCCCCGACATGAAAGGGCTGGCCGACTACGTCCATTCCAAGGGACTGAAGATCGGAATTTATTCGTCGCCGGGGCCGCAGACTTGCGCTGGATACGAAGGCAGCTATCAGCACGAGGAGCAGGACGCGCGCACTTGGGCCGCATGGGGTATCGATTATCTTAAGTACGATTGGTGCAGCGCGAAGACGGTCTACAAGGAAGAAGAGATGCCGGCAGTCTACAAAAGAATGGGCGACGCACTGAAGGCCACCGGGCGTCCCATCGTCTTCAGTTTGTGCCAGTACGGACTGCACAAAGTTTGGGAGTGGGGCGCGGCTTCGGGTGGAAATTTGTGGCGCACCACCGGCGATATCGAAGATACATGGAAAAGCATGTCTACGATTGGTTTCGACAAGCAGACGGGTTTGGAACAGTACGCGGGACCGGGGCACTGGAACGATCCGGATATGCTCGAA
>Ga0187855_10002760_pt1 | contig 13161 bp, 12 predicted proteins | sample June2016WEW_8_10_2_FD_132969 | JGI IMG/M metagenome (GOLD analysis project Ga0187855, IMG submission 132969) | Peatland microbial communities from SPRUCE experiment site at the Marcell Experimental Forest, Minnesota, USA - June2016WEW_8_10 | ecosystem: Environmental > Terrestrial > Soil >...
CGGCCGACCGGATTGGCGGAATAGCGGCAATATCCATACAGGTCCTGCCAGGTGGGATACCGAGTGACGGTCTGGTCCTGCTCGAAGGCCCGGATCAGATCCGCAAACGGCTCCTGCGGTATGGAGTGGCTAGCCACCGTGCCGCGCAACGCAATAAACACAGGATGCGAGGCTTCGCCCGTGTACATAGCGTCGAGCTGCTCGCGCCACCAGGCCAGCAGACGCAGGCTCTCCGTCCGGTCGCCCATTTCGTCGCCGAGATCGTCGGCCCACCGGCAGTAGGCGTAAACGTTGTAGAAATCCTGGTGCAGACGCTTAGGTAGCAGGAAACTCACCACGTGAAAGTTCTCGTAGTGTTGGGTGGCCAGCCAGCGGGTGTAGGCTTCGGCCTGCGCGATGGTGTAGCGCTCCGCGAGCGCGGCCGGCGAGCGCACGTAATCCTTGGGGGCGAGGAACACGGCTAGCGAGCCGACGCGGAGACACGGCGACGCGGCAACGCGGCGACCCCCAATCCGGGCAGCCGGCCGCCGTTCGCGGGTGCGGGTCTCATCACGGAATAATGGCCGTCTTCAAATGGCCATTGTGACTCATCAGGTGGCGCATCACTTCGAGCAGATTGGCCAGCGGCTCCTCGCTGTTGACGAAGGCCCGGGAAGTAATGTCGCCGCGAGTCACCAGTTCCAGCGCCTTGCGGATGTAGAGAGGCGTGTGATGGAAGCTGGCCTTGCAGGTGATTTCGGAGTAGTGCAACAGGTTGGTATCGAGCATCACCCGGCTATCGTTGGGACAGCCTCCGAAGAAGTTGACGGTGCCTCCACGGCGAACCATGTCCACCGCCCAATGCCATGTTTCCGGTTTGCCCACGGCCTCAATCGCGATGTCGGCTCCGTGGCCGCCGGTGAGGTCGCGGACGGCCTGCACGGTGTTGGCGTGCTGGTCCGCGCGAACCATCTCATGCGCGCCCATGGCGGCGGCGCGATCCAATTGCGTCCGGCGCCTGCCGATGGCTACGACCCGGCACCCGTAGAGGTGCGCCAGCCGCACGAACATAAGACCGATAGGCCCCAAGCCAATGATGGCGATGGTGTCGCCCGGACGAGGCGCCGCCTCTTCAAAGCCCTTCAGGACGCAAGCCAGTGGCTCGACCAACGCCGCATCATGATAGCTGACGTGCTCGGGAATCCGGTAGGTGTTACGCTCCACGATGCGCGCCGGAATGCGTATGTACTCGGCGTAAGCGCCGTTATTGAACAGCAGATCCTCGCAGAGGTTCTGCAAACCGCGGCGGCAGAAGAAGCATTCCTCGCAAGGCGCCGAATTGGCGGCCACCACACGCTGGCCCACCGATACAGCCCGCACGTCCTTTCCTACCGCCACGACATCTCCCGCCAGCTCGTGCCCGAACACTGCGGGCGGCACGATCATCCGCGCATGATAACCGCGGCGGAAAACCTTTACGTCGGTGCCGCAAGTGAGGGCGACTCGAACGTGGACGAGGATGTCTCCATCATCGATCTTAGGTATGCCTACCGGCTCCACTTGCAAGTGTTCCTTGCCATAGAGCACGGCAGCCATCATCTGCGTTTTCACAGTGACCACCTCTGTGGCTGAACGATAATTTTCAATGATTCAGGGCCTGGATGCAACGCCAAATCGAATCCTGAACGGATTTTAACAAGCGGCAGCCGGTGGGAGATGAGATTTTCCACAGGCAGTGCCCCGCTAAAGACGAGATCCGCAGATTCCTTCTGCAAATCGACGGAGGCGCTGTAGCACCCGAACAGCGTCCGCTCGCCTACGCAAATAGCCGCGCCGGAAACATTCACCCGCTCGGTATCGGAGGTTTGGGCGAACAAAAGAATGCGCGCTCCCGGACGCGAGATCCGGATCGCTTCCTCCACGATGCCGGGAACCGAAGCCGCCACAATCACCAGATCGGCGCCGCGGCGTTCGGTGAGACGATGGACCTCCGCGGCCACGTCTGTTTCGCACGGGTCCCAGGCTTCCTGGGCGCCGCACTGGCGCGAAAGTTCACGCCGCGCCGGAATTGTATCCGTCGTCACAATGGTAGCGCCGGTGCGCCGCAGGAGCATCGTAAATATCAGGCCGATAGGGCCCTGACCGATTACCACGGCAACTTCATCGGGTTGTGCCGCGCATTGGACCACCGCTTTCAAGCAGGTGTTCACCGGCTCGACGAAGCTGGCCCGTTCGAATGAGACGCCGTCCGGAATCTTCTCGACACCGCGCTCCACGATCCAGTCCATGGCCTTCACATACTGCGAGAAACCGCCCCCGGCTGGCTCAAACCCCGCGGTGACACCTACCTTTTTGTAGACCGGGCACTGCGCGTAGAGTTTGCGGTGGCAATAAAAACAGTTCCCGCACGGAATGTGATGAAATACCACTACGCGATCGCCGGGCGCAAACTGCCGCACCAGCCGCCCGGCGCGCACGACCACTCCAGCCGTCTCATGTCCATAGATGCGCGGAGGGGCCAGAAGGTTGTGCTCGATCTTCTTCAGGTCTGTGTGGCAGATCCCGCAAGCTTCCACCCGCACCAGGATCTCACCGGGTCCGATGTCGGGAATGGGCACCTGCTCCACCAACACAATGCTCTGGCCCTTGTAAACAGCCGCGTGCATGGTGGATGGCACAGTCCAGTCAGAATCGGCAGCCGGCAATGAATTCTCCTAATGTACGCGAAGCGATGCGGCAGAAATTGCGTAACCGAAACAATTCCGGAAACGCTTTTCTAGGGTTCCCGAATGCAGACGTTAGAATACTAATTGTACCGAAGTGCCCGTCGGAACGGAGAGCCCTGTTGAAATCCGTAACAAAGCTTTCGCCAGCGGTATCGGTGACTGCACGCACGCAGAACAGCGGAATACCCTGTTCGACGGCGCGCTGGGCGACCCCGCCCGCTTCCATTTCCACGGCGGAAGCCCCGGTGGCCCGCAGGATCTTCTTTTCGGCGGCGGTCTGCGCCACGTGGTCGATGGAGGCGAGCACGCCTGTCGCGTGGCGGGGCAAAGCCCCAGCCTGTACGGCGCTGGGCACGCACACCTCGAACCTGCGTCCCGCCGCCTCCACGGCCGTCGCCATGAAAACGTCGCCGATATTCAAAGCAGGGTCAAGCGCCCCACAAAATCCCATACTGACAATCGCCTCCGGCCGGCATTCGGGTTGGGCTACCGCGACGGCTCTGCCGGCATGCGCCGCGCCGGCGCCGTTCGCCACCATCCACAGTTGCCGTCCCCCGGACTCCCCGTAACGGGCCCAGTAGACCGGCCAGCCAACCTTCCGCACGCCGGAACAAAACGGCAGCAACCCGGCGAACTCGCGGGGCTCGGCAGCCACTAGCAGTATCCGTTGGCCCGAAACCATTCCACCGCCCGGGCCAGTGCGCCATCCGCGGAGCCCGGATCATACCCCAACTCGCGCGCGGCCTTCGCGTGCGAAACGTACATCTTCTTCCGTGCCATGCGGACGGCGTCCAGCGGCGCCCGTGGCGGCTTCCCGCTCACTCGCGCCCACGCGGTAGTCACCACTCCCGCCGCATACGCTACGGCGTACGGTAGCTTCACAGTGGGAGCGGGGCGGCCCGCGATCGCCGCCAGTTTCTCCAGGATTTGCGCCAGCGTCAGGTTTTCCGCTCCCAGAATGTAACGTTCGCCCTCGACGCCCCGCTCGCACGCCAGCAATTGTCCCAGCGCCACATCGCGCGCATCCACCACGTTCAAGCCCGTATCGATAAAGGCCGGCATGTCTCCTTTCAAAAAGTCCAGGACGATCCGGCCGGTCGGCGTCGGCTTAATATCATGATCCCCAACCGGCGCCGTCGGATTCACAATCACTACCGGCAACCCGGAGGCCGCAAATTCCAGAGCCACCCGCTCGGCCAGAAACTTCGAGCGCTTATATGCGCCTTTCATGTCTTCGAGCGCCACCGGGCACGTCTCGTCGCCCTCGCCCCCTGGAGGCACTCCGATGCACCCGACCGTACTGGTATACACCACGCGGTCCACGCCAGCCTTGCGCGCGGCTTGCAAAATGTTGCGTGTGCCATCTACGTTGGAGCGATACAGTTCGCTCTCGTCCGCCGCCCATAGACGGTAATCGGCCGCTACGTGAAAGACTAGCCCGCAACCCCCGGCTGCGCGCTCCAGAGCCGCTGGATCGCGCAGATCCCCCGTAACCGGCTCCGCGTCCAATTCGCGAATCCTGCTGGAGGGCCGGACGAGGGCCCTCACGGAATGCCCGCGCTCCACCAGGAGACGGGCTACGTGCCATCCCAGAAACCCCGACGCGCCCGTGACCAGAGTGGGTTTCACGTAAGATGGCGCTGGCCAGCCCTAACGAAACGCCCAGGTCAGCATCTTGAAGCTGTCGGCCAGACGCGCGTTGATGCCCAGCGCCGCCGATGGCTCATAGCCGCAGTGCACCATGCAATGCTCGCAACGCGGATCCCTGCCGCGACCGTAGTCTTCCCACGGGGTCTGCGTCATTAGGTCTTCGAACGTCTTGTAGTGGGCGTCGGTAATCAGGTAACACGGCCCCTTCCAACCTTTGACGTTGTAAGTCGGGTTGCCCCACGCGGTGCAGGGCAGGTCCCGGTCGCCCTTCAGAAATTCCAGGTACATGGGCGTCTGGTTCAACCGGAAGCGCTTGAAGAGCGTATCCACATCGTGAAACTTCTCGTGTATATCGTCGCGCGTCATGAAAATTTCGCGGTCGTTGACGGCGGAATATCCGTACGCCGGAGAAAGCTGGTGGCCGTCCACGTCAAACGGCTCGAGGTACTCAAACAGCGCCTCGATCTCTTTCATGTCGGTTTCTTTGTAAATGGTGGTGTTGGTGCAGACCATGAAACCGGCGGCCTTGGCCGCTTTGATGCCCTCGATGGCTTCGCGGAACACGCCTTCCCGCTCCACGCAAATGTCGTGGGTCTTCTCGAGGCCGTCTAGATGCACGTTGAAGAAGAAGCGCCGGTCCGGCTTGAATTCGTGCAGACGCTTCACGATGAACATCCCGTTGGTGCACAAGTAAATGTTCTTGTTGCGCTCCAGGATGCCGGCCACCAGTTCGCCGATCTGCGGATACATCATGGGCTCGCCGCCGCAGATAGAGACCATGGGCGCGCCGCACTCATCGACGGCCGTCAGGCATTCTTCGAGCGGCAGGCGCTCGGTGATGGTGGATTCGTACTCCCGTATGCGGCCGCAACCCGTGCAAGTCAGATTGCAGGCGTGCAGCGGCTCGAGCATCAACACGATCGGGAAGCGCTTGCGGATCATGGGATGCGGCTCGCGATTGGCGCGGTCCGCGGGGACGCCGCTCAGGATGCGAAACGGGTTCGCGCCGTCGCGCGCGGGCGCGATATCTTTCTGCCACTCCGGCCGCGGACGCATCTTGTTCTTGAAAATGTATCCGGCCATGCCGGCGGTCATTGAAAGGGGAAATCTCATAATTGGTCCTCGGGCCGTAGGGGAGCCGCGACCGCCGGGTTGACAGGCGAAAGCGCCTGTCCCACCTCGCTGCCGAAGGCTTGGCAAGTACGTGGGGCAGGCGCTTTCGCCTGCCAAGCATGACAATTCAGAGTCAAAACCGCACTAAGTGGCATGCAACCCTCCTCCAGCCCCATCGCGGCTCTTAACAAACTCAGCAAGCGCGATCAACGGGAAATACAGCCGGTAGTAGTGATAGTTCAGATAGAAAACCTTGGGGAACCCGGTGCCGGTCGCCAGTTCCTCGCGCCAACCCCCGTCGGACCGCTGCGTGTTCCGCAGGTATGCGATGCCATGGTTCACGCTGAGGCTGTTGGTGTCGCCTCCGGCAATCAAGCCCATGAGCGCCCAAGCCGTTTGCGACGGCGTGCTCTCCGCCGGCACGAAGCAGCCTTGATCGTAGCTGGAACAACTCTCGCCCCAGCCGCCATCGGCGTTCTGAATGGACCGCAGCCATTCGCCGGCCCGCAGGACTTCAGCCTCGCGGTCGCTGTACCCCGCGGCACGCAAGCCGCGCAGAGCGAAGCACGTGCCATAAATATAAGCGACGCCCCAGCGGCCGTACCAGCTCCCATCGGGCTCCTGGTTGCGCACCAGGAAATCTACGCCGCGGCGGACGGCGGGATGCTCGCCGCTCAACCCGTGGGCCCCCAGAGCCTCCAGCACCCGGCCGGTAATATCGGGACAGGTGGGATCCAGCATGGCGTTATGATCCGCGAATGGAACGGCGCTGAGGAATTCCCAGTTGTTGTCCACGTCGAAGGCCGCCCACCCGCCATCGCTGCCCTGCATATCGAGGATCCAGTTAAGCGCGCGTGCCTGGCAAGCCTTCTGCGCCGCCGAATCCGCACCGCGCGCCTGGCTCAAGGCCAACATGACCATGGCGGTGTCGTCGATATCCGGATAATGATCGTTGCGGAAAAAGAACGCCCAGCCCGAAGGCTCCGTCTTGGGCCTCTTCACCGACCAATCGCCCTTGCTGCGGATCTCCTTCGAAAGCATCCAGCCGGCGGCGCGCTGCAAGGCGTGCGCGGCGAAAGCGTCGCCGTTGAGCGACTGGGCCTGAGCCACGGCATAAGCCGCAATGCCCGAGTCCCAGATCGGCGAGAAGCACGGCTGGAAGAAGAAACGCCGCCCGTCATCCACCATCAGCCGGTCGAACTGCTGCCGCGCCTCCACGCTGGCAGGATGGTCCGGCCCATACCCAAGTACATCCAGGGCCATGACGGCATACATCATTGGCGGATAAATGGCGCCCAGCCCATCGGAGTTCTCGAAGCGCGCCAGCATCCATTCTTCGGCTGCACGCAGGGCCTTCCGCCGCAGCGCGCGCGAGCCGTACTTTTCCCAGAGCTTGAGGAAGCGGTCTCCGGTCAGGAAAAAGTTGCGCCATGCGGCAGGAGCGCCATCGCGCCGAAACTCCAGGCTGACGCCCGGCTTGAACAGTTCCTCCAGATTGAACCCGGCCGGAACCGGGCGCCGCGGATTGCCCGCGTGCACGATGGCTAAGGCCACCACGATGGCGCGCGTCCAAGCCGACATCTGGTAGAGGAAATTGCCGGGCAGCAGCATGATCTCCGGCGGGATCGAGGGACAGTATTGCCGGGGATAAAGATCGAACAGGCTGAGGTTGATCTTAACGTAGCTGTTGGCCGCCTGAATGCCGCCGAGCTCCAGAATGCGCTCACGAGCGCGCGCCAGCCGCGAATCGTCGGGCGCCAGTCCCGCGACCTTGAGCGCAAAGTAGGCTTTCACCGTCGCGCTGATCTCCGCGGGCCCCTTGGCGTAGATCGAGAAGCCGCCATCGGGGAGCTGCCGGTCGAGAATGGAGCTCACGGCCTTGTCGATGAGACCACGCGTGGGCGGATTCCAGACCCCGCCTTCCGGCGGATGAATCCACAGTTGCAGGAGGATGTAGTCGCTCTCCAGCGTGGAATCGGCCGTCAGCTCGGCGCACCAATAGCCGCTCGAATCCTGCAGCGTTAGAAGGTGATCCGCCGCGCGGCGGGCAGCCTGCGCGGCCGCCGACACCAGGGTCTCCTGTTGTAGGGCAGAGGTACTCATCGTGCGGAAATGGTCGTCAAGGGGGCGGTCCGGGTCAGTTCCGCCGGCAGCGAGAATCGCACGTCTTCATCCACCAGTTCTACCTCTTCCAGCCGGCGGAAGCCGTGGTCCCGCAGAAATTCGACCAACTCCTCCACGAGATGTTCCGGAGCGGATGCTCCGGCGGTCACCGCCACGTTCCGTACTCCGTCCAGCCAAGCGGGATCGACTTCCTGGTAGTCGTTGACCAGGTGAGCGCGCACTCCGGCGTTCTCGCTGACCTCGACCAGCCGCTTGGAATTGGAGCTGTTTTGGGACCCCACCACGAGCAGCAAATCGCAGTGGACCGCCACGCCTTTGACCGCCATCTGGCGGTTTTCGGTAGCATAGCAGATGTCCTGCGCGGGCGGGCCCTCGATCAGCGGAAAGCGCTCCTTGAGGCGAGTGATGACGTCGCGCGTTTCATCCAGGCTGAGTGTCGTTTGCGTAAGATAGCGAACGCGCGTCGCATCCGGCAGTTCCAGTTTATCCACGTCCCCGACAGTCTCGACTAGGTAGCTGCGATCCGGCACCTCGCCCAGAGTTCCAATGACCTCATCGTGATGTTTGTGGCCGATCAGCACGATGCTGTAGCCTTCGCGCGCGAAACGCACGGCTTCCAGATGGACCTTCGTGACCAGAGGGCAAGTGGCATCGATAACTTCCAACTGCCGTGCGTTGGCTTCTCGCCGCACTTCCGGCGCCACGCCGTGTGCGCTGAAAATCGCGCGCGCGCCGATGGGCACTTCCTCGATTTCCTCGACGAAAACAGCCCCAGCCTCGCGCAATTCATCCACCACGTGCTTGTTGTGAACGATTTCTTTGCGCACATACACAGGCGGGCCGTACAAATCTAAAGCTATCTTAACCACGTCGATAGCCCGCACCACACCGGCGCAAAAGCCCCGCGGCTTGAGCAGATATACCTTTTTCTCCGAGCCGTTGTTCACGGCTATGGGTTTCAAGGGCATGTATCGTCTCTGGTGCTGAACTATTAGATTACAATAGGCGAGGTTCGGTTGCATAGCAGTTTCCGCCGGCCACCTCGCGTTCGGCTAGACTGGACTCATGCTGGAATGGCGCCGTTTCGAAGCTCCGGACCGCTTCGCCTGCCTTGTGGTGGCGTCCGATCTCGGCATCCGCGCGATCGAGTTGAATGCCGGCACCGAAGTCGCGGGGCGCGAGTGCAAATCCAACCCACTGCTGCGCCAAGCCGTCGACCAATTGCGCGCTTATTTCGCCGGCGAGTTGCATGATTTCAAACTCCCCTTGGACATGCAAGGCACGGAATTTCAAAATCGCGTCTGGCGCCAGTTGTGCGAAATTCCCTACGGCGAGACTCGCAGCTATAGTTTCGTGGCCAACGCCATCGGAGCCCCCAAGGCCGTGCGGGCCGTCGGCGCCGCGAACGGCAGCAATCCGATTCCGATTGTGGTGCCGTGCCATCGCGTCATCGGCGCGGGTGGCTCGCTGGTCGGATATGGCGGCGGATTGCCCCTGAAGCGATTCCTGCTGGATCTGGAAGCCCGCCATTCCCACCTGTTCCGGGAGGCATGATGTTGCGGCGATCGTTCCTGGCAGGCGCCGCGCTGGGTAGCGTGGTACGGCGCGCGTGGGCCCAGCAGGTGGTCACCGATGGAACCGCCACTACCGCGGAAGTGTTCGTCGAGCGGCCGCAGCCTGGCAAGCCCCATGCGGGCAAGGTGCTCGCCGCCATCCAGCCGCACTCCGACGACGTGCCCATCTTCGCCGGAGGCACGGTCGCCAAGCTGGTGGATGAGGGTTACACCGGTTACCTGATCCGCGTCACCAACGACGATATGGCCGGACCCGGTACGGTCGGCGACACCGTGCTCGAAAACGAGCGCGATAACGACAACGTCGCGCGGGTGCTGGGGTTGCGCAAGGTTTTCAACCTGAACTACAGCAATCACCAACTGGACCAGGAGTCTCCACGCGAAATCCGCGCGCGGTTCATTTTCCTTTTTCGTCTGCTGAAGGTGGACACCATCGTCTGCTACGACCCTTGGGGGCACTACGAGGAGAACCCCGATCATTATGTGACGGCGCGCGCCGTGGAGGCCGCCTGCTGGATGGCGGCCGGCGCCAAAGACTATCCGGAGCATTTCGAGGCGGGACTCCAGCCGCATGCGGTCAAAGAGAAGTACTACTTCGCGCGCGGGCCGCAATTGGTGAACCGCGTGGTGGATATCGGCGCCGTGATCGATCGCAAAGTGGCCGCCAACCGTGCCAACTTGGCCCAAGGACCCGCCGGACGCAACGGCGCGTTGTTGCGTAAGCAGCTCGCCGATAAAGGACAGCGCCTGCCCGTGCTGGGAGACGACGACGAGACCGCCAGCAACAACTACATCCGGGAGATTCTGCTGCAGCGGGACATCGAGACCGGCCGGCGTTACGGCCTGCGCTATGCCGAGCCGTTCCACTACATCGGGCCGCAGGCGGACTTCGTGGAAGAGTACATTCGCCGCAACGCCGTGCCGATACGGTGAATTAACGTGAGTTAACGCCGGCGGGTCAGTAGGTATCCTCTCCCGCAACGAGCAGGCCTTCAAATATACAGACTGACCCTCGATATCGTTGCCATTGTCGGTCATCGGCCTGCACCTCCTCGAGTTTCTTGAGGAGATGCCGGCGGCCACGGCTGTAGGGGCTTTGCTTTAAGGCAGCTACAATGCTGCATTAGTGGATCGAAACCAGTTTTTCATCGGTCCGTCCTAGTCGGACCATCGATGTCCGCTTGACCAGAATCCAGCGTGATTTTGTCCTCGGGGTGGATACCGGGCTCCCAGCGGAGCATGCCAAACGGGTAGTGCGCTAATTTAGCGGACTACCGCCAAACATGGCCGTCCGCCGCACCGTGTTATCCTCAATAGAGTAATTCTTTCCCGGAAACCAACCTTGAAAATCGGCTTTGTCAGTTTGGGCTGTCCCAAAAACCTGGTGGATAGCGAAGTCATGATGGGCCAGCTTGTGTCGCGCGGCCACGAATTGACGCCGCATCCGGACCAGGCTGACGTGCTGGTAGTCAATACCTGCAGCTTCATCGATCCCGCCAAACAGGAGTCCGTCGACACCATCCTGGAGATGGCCGAATACAAGAAGACCGGCCGTGCCAAGAAGCTCATCGTCGCGGGATGCTTGGTAGAACGCTATCGCGGCGACATCCGCAAGGAGCTGCCGGAAGTGGATGCGCTCATCGGCACAAACGAGCTCGACCGCATCGCCGGCCTCTGTGAAGGCTGGGCCGAAGATGCCGGGCCGTCTCCGGTGCGCGATTATCTGTACCACGATTTGACGCCGCGCGTGCGCGCCACACCGGGTCACTACGCTTACATCAAGATTGCCGAGGGCTGCGATCATCCCTGCACTTTTTGCGTAATCCCGCAGTATCGTGGCCAGTTCCGCAGCCGCCGCTTCGAATCGGTGATCGCCGAAGCCACGCGCCTGTTCCGGCAGGGCGTGCGTGAGATCAACCTCATCGGCCAGGACACCACCTGCTTTGGCGAGGATCTCGGGTTGCGTGATGGCTTGGCGCACCTGCTGGCCCGCCTGGCCGAAATCGAAACGCCGCACGAAAAGTGGATCCGCTTCCTGTACGCCTATCCCAACAAGGTGACGCAGAAGCTGCTCGATACTATCGCAGAGCACGATGCGCTGGTGAAATACATCGACATGCCGTTGCAGCACTCGAGCGCAGCCGTGCTGAAGCGCATGAAACGCGGCGCTTCCGGCGATATTTTTCTAAAGCTGATCGAGCGCATACGCCGCACCATTCCCGGCGTGGCCCTGCGAACCAGCTTCATCGTCGGCTTCCCCGGCGAGACCCATCGCGATTTCGACGAATTGTGCCAATTCGTGCAGGCCGCCGGCTTCGACCGCCTGGGAGTCTTCTCATACTCCGACGAAGACTCGAGCGCCAGCTATCGCCTCGACGGCAAAGTGGATGCCCGCACCATTTACAACCGCAGGCGCCATTTGATGGCCCTGCAGCGCAAGATCGCGCGCGCACGCAATCGCAAATTGGTGGGATCCGAGACGCCCGTATTGGTATCCGGCCTCTCCGCGGAGACAGACCTCCTGTGGGAAGGGCGCATGCCCACGCAAGCCCCAGAGATCGACGGCGTGACCCTGATCAACGATTTCGAAGGCAGCGAACCGTATCCGGGCCAGATCCGCCGGCTGCGCATCACCGAAGCGCACGACTACGATCTAGTGGGGACGTTACTGGAGGGTAGCGACCGAGCGGGCGAGTGGGCGAGCGGGCGAGCGGGCGAGCGGGCTGGCCTGGTCCAGATCAAAACCCCTGCCCCCGACCCCCGACCCCTGCCCCCGAGCCACCGTGAGGCGGAGAGCAATGACCGAGCGGGCGAGTGGGCGAGCAGGCGAGCGGGCGACCTTGTGCAAATCAAAACCCTAGCCCCTAGCCCCCAGCCCCCAGGTCCGGGCCACCGCCAGGTGGCTCCATGACGTGCCCCATCTGCAAGAAAGAAGTACAGCCCACCAACCCCGAACTCCCCTTCTGTAGCGAGCGCTGCCGCATCGTCGACCTGGGCAACTGGGCTACGGAAAAATACGTCATTTCCACGCCGGCGCACCCCTCGGATCTGCCCGAACAGGAAGACGATGGCGATTCGCAGTAATGCCGCCAATGTCCTTTCGACCTGGTTCGGATGCGGCTATGCCCCCGCCGCGCCAGGCACGGTAGGCTCGGCCGCGGCCATCGGCATCGCGGCGCTGATCGAGCACTATGCCGGTTGGAAACCGTTCTGGTTTGCGCCGCTCGCCGTGGTGGTATCGGCGCCCGCCATATGGGCCGCCGGTGAAACCGCGCGCCAGGCCCAACTGAAGGATCCGGGATTCGTAGTGGTCGACGAAGTGGTGGGGCAGTGGCTGGCGCTCTCCGGCGCACGATCGCTGAACTGGAAGTCCTACCTCGCCGCTTTTCTGCTGTTTCGCCTGTTCGATATCTGGAAGCCGTTTCCAGTGCGCCAACTGGAATCTCTGCCGGGCGGCGTGGGCATTGTCGCCGACGATCTCATGGCGGGCCTGTACGCCGCACTTGTCTTATTTCTGGCAGGATGGTTCAATCTTTATTAAATATGCCAATTCGGAAATCGGCCGACGGCCGTCCGCAAATCGCGCAAGTCAAGCCGGTGGCCGCCATCGCAGGGGGGGAGTTAGTCATTCAGGGCAAAGGCTTCGCGAAAGCGGACCGGCCCCGCGTCACCATCGGAGACATAGCCGCGCCCATCGTGATCGGCTCGGATTCATTAGTGATCGTGCGGGTTCCGGAAGGCGCCGCCGCCGGCGAACTGGTGGTCGCCAGTGGAAGCCAGGCAAGCGAAGCGTGGGTCTGCGATATAGGCATCCCCATCGCCGACAACCTGCATCCGGTAGCCAATCCGGCGGTCGACTCTTTCGGCAACATCTATAGCACGTTCAGCGGCTCGCGCGGGCAGAAGGTCGCGGTGGCCGTATACAAGATCGATCTGCACTACAATACGAAGCCGTTCATCAACGACATGATGAACGCCACCGGCCTGGCCTTCGA
>Ga0187855_10002761_pt1 | contig 13153 bp, 12 predicted proteins | sample June2016WEW_8_10_2_FD_132969 | JGI IMG/M metagenome (GOLD analysis project Ga0187855, IMG submission 132969) | Peatland microbial communities from SPRUCE experiment site at the Marcell Experimental Forest, Minnesota, USA - June2016WEW_8_10 | ecosystem: Environmental > Terrestrial > Soil >...
CGCCACGCCGTTGACGGATGCCGGTTCGTGGCGGGCACCGACATCGACCCAGATGCCGACCGAGACGGTCTCCACATTGTCCATGCTGTCGGTCAAAACGCGCAAGCCGTTCGACAGACGGGAAAGCTGGACGCTCATCGCCCGCCCCCCAGCCGCGCGCGGGATTTGATGAAATCCTCCACGGCACCGAGACGGTTGGGAAGTTTTTCCAGCCGCTCCGGCAGTTTCATGATCTTGGCCAAGCGCGGCGGCGCTTCGGGCCTGATGCCGGTGGCGCTTTCGACCGCGTCGGGGAATTTGGCCGGATGCGCGGTCGAAACCACCACCATCGGCCCCGAGATATCGCCGCGCGCCCGTTTGGCGGCGGCCAGCGCCACCGCGCTGTGCGGATCGATCAGCCGGCCTGACTCCTGGTAAACCGCTTTCATGGCGGCGCGGGTCTGGTCCTCGTCGACGCGATAGGCCGCGAACAGGCCACGCGCTTTATCCCATTGCGGCTTGGCAATCGGCAGCTTGCCGGTCTTGCGGAATTCCGAGAAGGCGGAGGTCACCGCCTTGCCGTCGCGCCCGGCGAGCTCGAAATAGAGCCGTTCGAAATTGCTCGAGACCTGGATGTCCATGCTCGGCGAGATGGTCGGCTCGACCGGGCCCAAGGACATGTCGCCTTGGTTGAAGAACCGCGCCAGGATGTCGTTGCGGTTGGTGGCGACGATCAGCCGCGAGACCGGCAGGCCCATGCACCGCGCGGCGTGCGCGGCATAGACATTGCCGAAATTCCCGGTCGGCACCGCGAAGGCGACCGGATTCTCCGGCGCGCCCAACGTCACCCCGGCCGAAACGTAATAGACGATCTGCGCCATGATGCGCGCCCAGTTGATCGAATTGACTGCCGAGAGCTGGAACGCCGCGCGGAATTTTTCATCGGCGAACATCGCCTTCACCAGATCCTGGCAATCGTCGAAATTGCCGTCGACGGCGACGGCATGGACGTTGGGCGATTGCACCGTGGTCATCTGGCGGCGCTGCACCTCGGAAATGCGCCCCAAGGGATAGAGCATGAAGATGTCGATCGAGTCCCGGTCGCGGCAGGCCTCGATCGCCGCCGATCCGGTATCGCCCGAGGTGGCGCCGATGACGGTGACGCGCCGGTTCTTGCGCTTGAGCACGGCGTCGAACAGCGGCCCGATCAGCTGCAAGGCGTAATCCTTGAATGCCAGCGTCGGTCCATGGAACAGCTCGAGCAGATAGAGATCGGGCTCGAGGCGCCGCAACGGCGCCACGGCCGCGTCGTCGAAACCGCGATAGGCCCGGTCGATGATGGCGCGCCAGGAGGATGGCGATACCGCATCGCCGAGGAAAGGCGACGTCACCGCAAATGCCACTTCGGCGTAGCTCTTACCCTTCAAGGCGCGCAGATCGTTTGCGTCGAATAACGGCCATTTTTCAGGCACATAGAGCCCGCCATCGGGCGCGAGCCCGGCCAGCAGAATGTCGTCGAACGGTCGCGCCTCGGCCGGAGACCGGCCGTCGCGGGTGCTGATATAGCGCATGATGATCCGGGAAACGGGCGGGATGCGGGCCGACACTAGGCCGCGAGATAGCGCGTGCGCAAGTGGCGCTCGAACACGGCGGTGCCGAGCTTCTGACCGGTGGCCTGGGCGATGATTTCCGCCGTGGACAAGCTCGAACCGAGCCCGTGCACATGCGCGCGCAGCCAGGCGAGCAGCGGCGCGAAATCGCCCCGGGATATCCCCTGGGTGACGGACGGTTCGCGCCTGGCCGCGTCGAACAGCTGCGCCGCGGTCAACGCGCCCAGCGTGTAGGTGGGAAAATAGCCGAAGCCGCCATCGTACCAATGGATGTCCTGGAGGCAGCCCTGGCGGTCGTCGGGCGGCGTCACGCCCAGGAGTTTTTTCATGCCCTCGTTCCACGCATCCGGCAAATCCTTCAAGCCGAGATCGCCCGCGATCATGGCGCGCTCCAGCCGGTAACGTAAAATCACATGTGCGGGATACGTGACCTCGTCGGCGTCGACGCGGATCAAGCTGCGCGCAACCCGCGTGCCGAGACGGTAGAGATTCTCCGCCTCCCAGGAAGGGCCCGAGCCGTTGAAGCACCGGCGCAGGACGGGCGCGGCGATGGCCAAAAATTCCCGCGAGCGGCAAAGCTGCATTTCCATCAGCAGCGACTGGCTTTCATGGAGGCTCATGCCGCGCGCAAATCCCACCGGCTGGAAGCGCCAGGCCGCGGGCAGCCCGCGGGTGTAAAGCGCGTGGCCGGTTTCGTGCAGCACCGCCATCAACGCGCGGCCGAAATCGCTTTCGTCGTAGCGCGTGGTGATGCGCACGTCGTCGGGCGTGCCGCCGGAGAAGGGATGCTGGCTGACATCGAGCCTGCCATGGGCGAAATCGAATCCCAGCTTGTCCATGAGATCGTGGCCGGCCTGGCGCTGCGCCTCGACCGGGAAAGGCCCGGGCGGGCGCAGCGGCGCCGGACGTTTGCCCTGAAACGCGAGCGCGTCCTCGATCAAGCCGGGGAGAATTTCGGAAAGCCGCGCGAACAGCGGATCGATCTCCGCGACGCGGCCGCCGGGTTCGAACTGATCCAAGAGCGCCTCATAGGGCGTAACGCCGAGCTTGGCCGATTTGGCCTGGCCGATCTGGCGCGTCAAATCGAGCACGGTTTGCAGCAAGGGCCGCACGCTTTCGTAATCATTCGCCGGCCGCGCCTTGCGCCAGGCCATCTCGCAAGCCGAGCAGGCGCGCGACGACGCCTCGACCAGATCGGAGGGCACCGCCGTCGCATGCAGCCATTCGCGGCGCATTTCCCGGAGATTGGCGCCTTGCCAGGGATCGAGCCCGGCTTCCGCATCCGCGGCGGCGAACAGATCGGGCAGATCCGGGCCGGTCAGCAGCTCGTGGCAGACCACGTCGAGCGCGGCTTGCTGCTCGGCGCGCGAGGCGGCGCCGCCTTCGGGCATCATGGCGTCGGTGTCCCAGCTCAGGAATCCCGAGGCCTCCTGCAACAGACCGAGGCGGCGGAAGCGGGATTCGAGCGCGCGATAGGGGTGGTTGATCACGGCGGTTCCTTAAAACGGCGGCGCACGAACACGATATAGACGCCGATCAGCCCCGCCGCCAGGGCGAACCAGGTGATGGCGTATTGCAGGTGGTTGTTGGGCAGGTCGGTTTCGGTCTGCGCGCCCACCGGATATCCGCCCGGCACCGGCGAAGCATCGGCGTCGAGATAGAATGGCAATGCGTTCTCGATCCCTTGCGACTTGGCCATGGCGGGAATGTCGACATAGTACCAGGTGTTCCGCGCCGGATCATTGGCGGGCACGAACGGGCCGGGATGTTCCGGCACGCGCAGCAATCCGGTCACGGTGGTATCACCCTCGATCAGCCCTGCCTTTCGGGTCTCGGAAGACTTGAGATTCACCGGCACGAAACCGCGGTCGATCAACAGGACTTCGCCGTTTTCGAGCCGGAAGGGCGTGATGATGTGGAATCCCGCTTCGCCGCGCCGGGAAATGGCCGCGACCGGCATTTCATCGTCGTTGAGGAAACGGCCCGAGACATGAATCGGATGGAATTCGAGCGCGCGCGCGTCTTCCAGATTCTCCGGCGGCGCCACCGGCGCGGCGTCAAGCGCGGCATTACGCTGGGCGATGAGCGCCTCCTTCCAGCCGAGCCGCTCGATCTGCCAGAAGCCCAGGCCGAGCAACAGCAGGAAACCCAGCGCCGCCCAGAAGGAGGGCCAGAACAGCCCCCGTTTCACGGATTCGCGTCCCGGCCCAAAGCGCGGTGGCGGTATTGCAGCGCGATCAGCCCCGCCTTCATCGGCCTGAGCAGCAGGATGGAGCCCGCCAGCGTCACCGGCGTCCACAGCGCGATCTGCACCCAGAGCGGCGGGGAAAACAGTATCTCGAGCAGGATGGCGCCGAGGACGACCAAGGCCCCGAGGATCAGCACGACGAACACGGCCGGTCCGTCGCCGGCATCCTCGGCCGCGAAATCGAGCCCGCAGACGGAACAGCGCGAAGCGACCTTCAACAGCCCGTCGAACAGCTTGCCCCGGCCGCAACGCGGACAACGGCAGGCGAACGCCGCCACCGCAAACGGAACCGGAGGATAATCGCCGGCGCGCATCACGCCCGGCCGCGAGCGGCGGTCAACCGCCGGCGGCGAGCGCGCCGCCCGATCCCCACCAGTAGATGCAGGTAAACAGGAACAGCCACACCACGTCGACGAAGTGCCAATACCACGCCGCCGCCTCGAGGCCGAAATGATGCTCGGGAGTGAAATGCCCGATGATCGAACGGAACAGGCAGACGGCGAGGAAGATGGTGCCGATGATGACATGCGCGCCGTGGAATCCGGTCGCCATGAAGAAGGTCGAGGGATAGATCCCGTCCTTGAAGCCGAAGGCGGCGTGGCTGTACTCGTAGGCCTGAAGCGCGGTGAAGGTCATGCCCAGCAGCACGGTGACCAACAGCCCGCGCACCAGGTTCTTGCGGTCGTTTTCCAGCAGCGCGTGATGCGCCCAGGTCACGGTGGTGCCCGAGAGCAGCAGGATGAGCGTGTTGAGGAACGGCACTTCCCAGGGATCGAAAGGGCGGATGCCCTTGGGCGGCCAGATGCCGCCGACCGGATAAAGCGACGACGAGAAGAACGCCCAGAAGAAGGCGGAGAAGAACATCACCTCGGAGGCGATGAACAGCGCCATGCCGAAGCGCAACCCGATCTGAACCACCGGATTGTGATAGCCGCCATATTCTCCCTCCATGACGACGTCGCGCCACCACACGAACATGACGCCGAGCACGCCGAGCATGCCCGCGGCCATGAACCAGGGCGGGCCGCCATGCATCCACCACACCGCGCCGCCGAACAGAACGCCGGCGACGGCGGCGCCGATGATCGGCCACGGGCTGGGATCGACCAGGTGATAGGGGTGTTTGTGTGCGGCGGGGCCGGTGCTCATGATCTCTCTCGCTTAACGCAAACTGTTCGGTGAAACCGGTTCGGCCGAAGCCGAGGGGCCGGGAACGCTCTGATCCGCGGCGCGGAACATGGTGTAGCTCAAGGTGATGGTGTCGACATCGCGGTCCTCGGCGTCCTTGACGATGTCGGGATCGACGAAGAAGGTCACGGTCAAATCCTTGCCTTCGCCGGGCTTGAGGCGCTGCTTGGTGAAGCAGAAGCATTGCAGCTTGTCGAAATAGATTCCGGCCTTGGTCGGGGTGACGTTGAAGGTGGCGGTGCCGGTGACCGGCGCGCTCGAATGGTTGACCGCGCGATAGGCCACGGTCTTGGCCTCGCCGGGATGGACCTGGACCGAAATCACCTCGGGGTGGAAATCCCAATCGAGCTCGGGCGACGTGGTGGCGTCGAACCGCACGGTGATGACGCGGTTTTCGACCTCGGTTGCGGGCGCGGTTTGGGCGCGCTGGGTGGTGCCGTTATAACCGGTGGCGGCGCAGAACAGGCGGTAGAGCGGCACCGAGGCCGCCACCAATGCCACCATGCAGCCCAGCACCAGCAGCAGTCCGCCTAGCGTCAACCGCTTTTTGCCCGAGGCGTGCATCACCAGCTCCCCATGCGGGCGAGCGCGATCAGATAGAACATGAGCACCACGCCCAAGAGCGCCGCCAGCAGCGCGCGGTTCTTGGCGCGGATGCGCTTTTCCCGTTCGTTCATGACGATCCTTGCCATCATGCGCCGAATACCGGGGCAAGGCCCGAAACCAGGCCCGGCGCACGGTCGAGCGCCATGAGCAGGAACAGCAGGAACAAATAAAGGATCGAGAAACCGAACATCTGCCGGGCATGGCCCGTATCCGTGCTGGCGAGGACGCGGCAAGCCATCAGCGTGAACAACGCCGAAAGCGCCACGGCCGCGATCCCGTAAATCCAGCCGGTCACATGCAACAAGGCCGGCGCCACGGCCACCGGCCACAGCACCAGGGTGTAGAGCAGCATCTGCTTCTTGGTCTCGCGCGGACCCGCGACCACCGGCAGCATCGGCACGCCGGCGCGGGCGTAATCGCCGGCGCGATAGAGCGACAACGCCCAGAAATGCGGCGGCGTCCAGAAGAAGATGAGCGCGAACAACGCCAGGGCCGGCCAGCCGACTTCGCCGGTTGCCGCCGCCCAGCCGATCAGCGGCGGGAAGGCGCCAGCTGCACCGCCGATGACGATGTTCTGCGGCGTGCGGCGCTTCAGGCCGATGGTGTAGACGAAGACATAAAAGCCGATGGTCAGCGCCAGCAGCGCGGCCGCCACCCAATTGAGCGCCAGCCCCATCACCATCACCGAGGCGCCGGCCAGCACGCAGCCGAAGCCCAGCGCCTCACCCGGCGCCATGCGCCCCGCCGGCAGCGGCCGGTTGCGTGTGCGCTCCATCAGCAAATCGATGTCGCGCTCATACCACATGTTGATGGCGCCCGCCGCGCCCGCGGCCACGGCGATGCAAAGCACCGCCACCGCCGCCAGCAGCGGATTGAGGCGGCCGGGCGCTAGATAGAGCCCGACGAAGCCGGTGAACACCACCAGCGACATCACCCGCGGCTTCAAGAGCACGACGTAATCGCCGGCGGAAGTGCCGAAGGCGGCGGTTTCCCGGCGGGCGAGTTCGGCGGATGTCATCTGGCTCACGGGCAATCGTCTCCCGGCTCAGTGGCCCGGGCCGGAAGCGATGTGCGGCAACTCGTCATAGGAGTGGAAAGGCGGCGGCGAAGACACCGTCCATTCCAGCGTCGTCGCGCCTTCGCCCCAGTAATTCGCGCCCACCTTGCGGCCCGCGAACAGCGTATGGAAGATGATGAAGATGAAGAACAGCGTCGAGGCGAAGGAGATGAAGGATCCGATCGAGGCCACCATGTTCCAGCCGGCGAACGCGTCCGGGTAATCGCTGACGCGCCGCGGCATGCCGGCCAATCCCAGGAAGTGCATCGGGAAGAACGTCAAATTGACGCCGATGAAGGTGGTCCAGAAATGGATCTTGCCGAAGGTCTCGTTGTATTGCCGGCCGCTCATCTTGCCGATCCAGTAATAGAATCCGGCGAGCAGGCCGAACACCGCGCCCAAACTCAAGACGTAGTGGAAATGCGCCACCACGTAATAGGTGTTGTGCAGCGGCCGGTCGACGCCGGCATTGGCCAGCACCACGCCGGTGACGCCGCCAACCGTGAACAGGAACAGGAACCCGATCGCCCACAGCATCGGCGTCTTGAACTCGATCGCGCCCTCCCACATGGTCGCGATCCAGGAGAATATCTTGATGCCGGTGGGCACGGCGATGACCATGGTCGCGGCGGTGAAATAGGCCTGGGTGTCGACGCTGATGCCGGTGGTGAACATGTGGTGCGCCCACACCACGAAGCCGATGACTCCGATCGACACCATCGCATAGGCCATGCCGAGATAGCCGAAGATCGGCTTCTTGGAGAAGGTCGAGATCACCTGGCTGATGATGCCGAAGGCCGGCAAAATCATGATGTAGACCTCGGGGTGGCCGAAGAACCAGAACAGGTGCAGGAACAGCAGCGGATCGCCGCCGCCGGCGGGATCGAAGAACGTGGTTCCGAAATTGCGGTCGGTCAGCAGCATGGTGATGGCGCCCGCCAGCACCGGCAGCGACAGCAGCAGCAGGAACGCCGTCACCAGGATGGACCAGACGAACAGCGGCATCTTGTGCAGCGTCATGCCGGGCGCGCGCATGTTGAAGATGGTGGTGATGAAATTGATCGCGCCCATGATCGACGAGGCGCCGGCCAAATGCAGCGAGAAGATCGCCATGTCGACCGACGGCCCGGGATGGCCGATCTTGGACGACAAGGGCGGATAGATCGTCCAACCGACGCCCGCGCCGGCGGGATCGCCGACCATGGTCGAGCCCACCAGCAGCAGGAATGCGGGCACCAGCAGCCAGAAGCTGATGTTGTTCATGCGCGGGAAGGCCATGTCGGGCGAGCCGATCATCAGCGGCACGAACCAGTTGCCGAAGCCGCCGATCAGCGCCGGCATCACCATGAAGAACACCATGATGAGGCCGTGCGCGGTGATGATGACGTTGTAGAGCTGGTGGTCGTTGTGGAACAGCGGGTCGCCCGGCACCATCAGGTTGAGACGCATGATGACGGAAAACGCGCCGCCGATGAGACCGCCGGTGATGGCGAAGATGAGATAGAGCGTGCCGATGTCCTTGTGATTGGTCGAAAAGAGCCAGCGCGAAGCGAAGCCCGGGTAGTGACCGCCCTGGGCGTCGTCGTGTCCGTGATGGGCCGCGCTCTTTCCGGTAGCCATGTCCCGTTCCTCGTGAATTGCCTATTGCGCCGCGCCGGCGGCGAATTCCCGGACGCCGCCGTTCTGGCCGAACTGTTTCTTGGCGGTATCCACCCACTTGGCGAAGTCGTCCGCGGAGACCGCGTGGATTTCGATCGGCATGAAGGGATGGTTGATGCCGCAGATCTGGTTGCACTGGCCGTAATAGGTGCCGGGCCGATCGAGCTGCATCCAGGCCTCGTTGACGCGGCCTTCGACCGCGTATTCCTGCACGCCGATCGAGGGCACGAACCAGCTGTGGATCACGTCGGTGCCGGTGACCAGGACGCGGATCACGGTGCCGACCGGAACCACGACCGGATTGTCGACCGACAAAAGCCGAGGTTTGCCTTCCTTCTTGGTGGTTTCGTCGTCCAGCATGTTGCTGTTGAAGGCGATGCCGCCCTGGTCGGGATATTCGTAGCTCCAATACCACTGATGCCCGGTGATCTTGAGCGTCATGGTCGCGTGCGGATTCTTGTCCATGTAATAGAGCAGCTTGAAGGACGGGATGGCGATCGCCACCAGGATCAGCACCGGCACCACCGTCCAGATCACCTCGACCAGGGTGTTATGCGTGGCCTTCGAGGGCACCGGGTGGCGCTTGGCGTTGAAGCGGATCATCACGTAGAGCAAGAGGCCGAGCACGAACAGCGTGATCAGGGTGATGATGACCAGGACCTCGTCGTGGAGCGCATCGATGCGCGCGGCAACCGGCGTGGCGGGAGCCTGCCAGCCGAGCTGCCAGTCATGCGGCTGATCGGCGAAAGCGCGGGCGGAAACCAGCAGCAGCGGCACCCACAGCGCGGCCGCGACGCGTTGCGCCCGGCGCCAAAAGCGCCCCAAACCCTCACCCGGAAACCCCACCATGTCGTTCCCCTCGTCCCGGCCCCCATGCCGGGTCAGATACATTATGGCACCTTAGATACCGTTCGCCAGACGGCGATACCAATCGCAACATTGCGACTTTATGCCGCATAAACCAAGGGTTTCGGCGGCGCCGTTTCGGCGCTGGCGGACGAGGCCCTGGCACCCCATCTCTCTTTCTGGCAAAAGGATTTATCCACAGGAGTCACATGGCCGATCTGGCCCGCACCGATGAACTGTTCTTCACCCAAACCGGCATGGACCGCGCGCGGGTGGAGAAGATCGTGGCCGAGGCGCTCTCGGGCATGGATGACGGCGAGCTGTTCCTGGAATGGAGCCAGTCGGAAGCGCTGGCGCTCGACGACGGGCGCATCAAGAGCGCGGCCTTCGACCAGTCCCAGGGCTTCGGCCTGCGCGCGCTCAGCGGCGAATCGGCGGGCTATGCCCATGCCTCGGAGCTGTCCGAGGCGGCGATCAAGCGCGCGGCGGCGACGGTGCGCGCGGTCCAGAGCGGACAAAGCGGCGTCGTGGCGGAGTACCCGCCGGGCACCAACCGCTCGCTCTACACCGACGCCAATCCGCTGTCCCAGGTCGATTTCCCGGCCAAGACCAAGCTTTTGATGGAGATCGACGCCTATGCCCGTGCCAAGGACCCCCGCGTCCGGCAGGTGATGGCCTCGCTGGCGGGCGAATGGCGCGCGGTCGAGATCATCCGTTCCGACGGCGCGCGCACGGCCGATATCCGGCCGCTGGTCCGGCTCAATATCGGCGTCGTGGTCGAGGAGAACGGCCGCATGGAAGCGGGCGGCTCGGGCGCGGGCGGGCGCATCGCCTATGAGCGCTATCTCGACCCAAGGCAGTGGAAGAAACAGGTCGACGAAGCGCTGCGCCAGGCGCTGGTCAATCTCGGCTCGGTGCCCGCGCCGGCGGGCGAAATGACGGTGGTACTCGGTCCGGGCTGGCCCGGGGTCATGCTGCACGAAGCGGTGGGCCACGGCCTCGAAGGCGATTTCAACCGCAAGAAAACCTCGGCTTTCACCGGCTTGATCGGGAGCCGCGTGGCGGCGCCCGGCGTCACCGTGGTCGATGACGGCACGCTCAAGGACCGGCGCGGTTCGCTCACCGTCGACGACGAAGGCACGCCCAGTTCCTATACGACGCTGATCGAGGACGGGATCCTGAAGGGCTACATGCAGGACCGGCTCAATGCGCGGCTGATGGGCATGCGCCCGACCGGCAACGGCCGGCGGGAAAGCTACGCCCATGCGCCGATGCCGCGCATGACCAACACCTACATGCTGGCCGGGCCGCACGACCCGTTGGAGATCATCCGCTCGGTCAAGCGCGGGCTTTACGCGGTCAATTTCGGCGGCGGCCAGGTCGACATCACCAACGGCAAATTCGTGTTCTCGGCCTCCGAGGCCTATCTGATCGAGGACGGCAAGGTGGGCAAGGCGGTCAAGGGCGCCTCGCTGATCGGCAACGGGCCGGACGCGCTCACCAAGATTTCCATGATCGGCAACGATCTGAAGCTCGACGACGGCATCGGCACCTGCGGCAAGGACGGCCAGGGCGTGCCGGTCGGCGTCGGCCAGCCAACCTTGCGCATGGACGGCCTGACGGTGGGCGGCACGGGTTCATGAGTTGCCTCTACCGTGTCCGCGCGTTTGCGGCCGGTCTTTTAATATTCCTCGGTGTCACATCTGCCGCGACGGCTTGCGGCCTGGGCGACGCGCCCGATGCGCGCTGGCGCGCGGAAAAGCTCCAGGGCGAGGCCTGGCTGGTCGACCCGTGCGGCGCGAAGCTGTTTTCGACCGGCGTCAACGTGCTCGATGGCGGCTATTCCGTCGCCAAGCTCGACCGGCCGCGTTACGACTGGCACCGCTACGATGGCTCGCTCGACCAGTGGATCGGCGAAACCCGGGCGCGGATGGCGCAATGGGCGTTCAACACCGCCGGTTCCTGGTCGTTGCCGCCGCAGCAATTGCGGATGCCGGGCGTGATCAATCTCGAATTGGGGCGCAACGCGAAATTCCACTGGTTCGATCCCTTCCGGCCGGATATGGGCCGGATCATGGACCAAAAGGCGCGCGAGCTGACCGCGCCTTACCGCGCCAACCCCTACCGCATCGGCTATTTCTCCGACAACGAGGTGGGGTGGTGGGACGGCGCGCTTTTCACCTTCTATTCCCGCAAGCCCGCCGAGAATTACACCAAGCAGCGCCTGGTGAGGACTCTCGAGGAATATTACCACGAGGATTGGCGGAGATTTTCCGAGGATTTCGCGCCGCCGGCCGAGGTTCATTCCTGGAACGGCTTGCTGGCGAGCCAGGCGACGGCCAAGCTCAGGCCCGGCGGCCAGGGCGCCAAATTCATCGCGCTGTGGACGCATATCGTCGCCGAGCATTATTACGCGCTTTCGGCGCACGCCATCCACCGGGCCGATCCCGGCGCGCTGTTTTTCGGCGACCGGCTGCCGATCTATTACGACCCGGCGGCCATAAGAGCCGAGGCGCCTTACGTCGACGCGATATCCACCAATTACAACGTCGACAGCCCCGAGGGCTGGATCGCGCCCTATTACTTCGACGGGTTGCGCGCCTTGACCGGGGCCAAGCCGGTGCTGATCTCGGAATGGTTTTACGCCGCGCATCAGAACCGCACCGGCAACCTCAACAACGGCCATCTCATGACGGTGGACACGCAAGCCGAACGGGCATCGGGCGCTTCGGCGGCGGCCAGGAATTTCGCCGCCATTCCCGAGGTGCTGGGGGTGCACTGGTTCCAGTATTACGACTATCCGGTGGGCGGGCGGCAGGACAGCGAGGATTACAATTTCGGCCTGGTCGATATCGAGGACCGGCCTTATGAGGAATTGACGGCGGCGCTGGGCGCGGCCAACCGCGCTTTGCCCGCGATCCACCAAGAAGCGGCAAAGATGCCGCGCCAGGACCGCGCCGCACTCGTGCTGCCCAAGGCGGCGATCGACCCGGATCACGCCTCGCTGATCGACTGGCCCAAAGCGCAATCGCTGCTGCCGCCCTTGCGGACGGAAAAGGGCGACGTGGCTTTCGGCGAGGCCTATCTCGCCTGGAGCGACCGGGGAATTTCGCTCGCCACCATCGGCCAGGATTATTACGACACCGAGGTGCTGGCCTATGACGGGGCGTTTCCCTTGAGCGAAGCCTATCGCATCGAGCTCGACATGGACGCCGGAGCGGGGCCGAAGCGCTTCACGCTCTATTTCATCCCGCCCAAGGGCAAGACCAAAGACTATCCGCCGATGGCGCCGATGCTGTGCGCGGGCGCGCCGGCGGAGCATCACGGCGGCTCGTGTCCGCCGGTGCCGGGCGCGGCGACGCTTTATTTCGGCGCCGACCAGCCGCGCATCGTCGCCGAGACCACGATTCCCTGGCAGGCTTTCGGCCTCTCCGGCCCGCCCGAACGCAAGCGCATCACGTTCGAGGTTTCAGCGCGCAGCTGGTTCCGCGCGCGCTGGATGTCGCTCTCGGGGCTCAATCCTGAAAAAGGCTCGGCCGATCCCGCCGCCTGGTCCGAAGCCACGCTCGGCGGCGACGCGGCGGCGACGCAGTAAACACCGGGACGCGGGCTTATAGAGACGCCGCCGCCGGAAACGGCCGGGGGCCGTTCGCGCTCAGGACGGCCCGATGAAATCGCGCTTGCCGATTTCGACGCCGTTGTGCCGGAGGATCGCGTAGGCGGTCGTCACGTGAAAATAGAAATTGGGCAATGACATATTGAGCAGAAAGGGCTGCCCCTTGGTTTCCACCGTCCGCGACGGGAATTTGATCACCAGCTTCCTGTCTTCCGAGCCGTTGATCTGCTCGGGCTTGAAGGAGCGGGCGAATTCCAGCGCCTTCGCTATCCGCTGCTTCAATTCCTTGAAGCCGGTCTCGGTGTTTTGCAGCGTGGGCATCTCCTGCCCGGCCAACAGCGCGC
>Ga0187855_10002763_pt1 | contig 13152 bp, 14 predicted proteins | sample June2016WEW_8_10_2_FD_132969 | JGI IMG/M metagenome (GOLD analysis project Ga0187855, IMG submission 132969) | Peatland microbial communities from SPRUCE experiment site at the Marcell Experimental Forest, Minnesota, USA - June2016WEW_8_10 | ecosystem: Environmental > Terrestrial > Soil >...
CGCTTGACGATGAGATCGTGCGCACCGCGGCGCTGCTGGTCGCCGGTGAACCGACCGACGAGGCCGCGATCGACGCCGTCACGATCGAGGCGGTGTGGATCTTCCAGATGCCGATGGCGCTGACACTCGACGCCCGCCTGCCGGAAGAGCGCTTCAAGGGCGCCCGCGCGGCGCTGGCGCGCGCCAAGGTGGTGGGGGAGGAGCACCCCGGCGTGCATGTCGCCACGGCGACCGTCCGCGCGCGCAGCGTGGGCCAGGCGATCGTCGAGGAGGCTCGCCGCCGCGGCGTGGAGGCGATCGTGCTGGGCGCGGAGGAGCCCTCGCGGATCCGCGGCGGTGCCCGCTTCGGGGGCCGCAGGGGCCTTGAGAGCTACGCCGGGGACGTCGTGCGCTACGTCGTCGCCCGTGCCCCCTGCCGTGTGATCGTCACCGCGTCCCCGCTGCGCCTCGATCCGGGCGCGGACAGCGATTCCGATCCCTCGCTTCCGCGCGCGACCCGACCTGCCGCCGGGGCCGGCATCGTCTAACCTCCGGCTCATGTTCGTCTTGATCGTAGGCGCCGGGCGCGTCGGCTCGGCCGTCGCCCGCTCCACGCTCGCCGCCGGTCACGAAGTGTCGGTGCTGGACGAGGATCTGCTCTCGCACGAGCGCCTGAACGCCGGTCAGGCGACCAGCTGGGAGGAGGCAGGGGGGCTGTTCACGGTCGGCACCGCGCTTGAGGTCGAAGCGCTAGTGCAGGCGGGCGTGGAGCGCGCCGACGTGTTCATCGCCTCGACCAACGGCGACAACACCAACCTGATCATCGCCCAGATCGCCCAGAAGCGCTTCGACGTGCCGAAGGTGATCGCCCGCGTGATGGACCCCGCGCGCGCCGGCTGGTATGGCGAACTGGGACTGCACACGATCTCTCCGACGCAGCACGCGATCGAGATGTTCGAGCGCGCGCTGACCGTCGAGCACGCTGCCTAACCACCACCTCGCAAGGACTCTGGCCCACAAATCATGTACGCGATCATCGTCGGCGCAGGGAAGGTCGGGCGCAACCTCGCTCGCGAGCTGATCGCCAAGGACCATGAGGTGACGCTGATCGAGTCCTCCCGTCCCCGCTACCTCTCGATCGAGGAGGAGTTCGAGCACGCCGCCCAGTACGGCGACGCGACCGAGCTGTGGGTGCTGGAGCGCGCCGGCATCCAGCGCGCCGACCTCGTGATCGCGGTCACCGGCGACGACGAGGACAACATGCTGGTGTGCCAGGTTGCCAAGGAGAAGTATCTCTGCGATCGCATCATCGCCCGCGTCAACAACCCCCGCAACCACGAGCACTTCAAGCTGCTGGGCATCCAGCCTGCCGTGTCCGCCACCGACCTGATTCTGCGCCTGATCGAGCACGAGGTGCCCCGCTACGGCCTCGTGCACCTCTTGGCGCTCGAAGAGGAGCGTCTGGAGATCATCGAGCTGGAGGTCGTCCCCGGCGCCCCCGCCGTGGGCCGGCGCGTAGCCGACATCGAGCTGCCCGAAGGCTCGCTGATCATCTCCGTGCTGCGCGGCGGCGCGGGCTTCGTCCCCAAGGCCGACACGGTGATCGAGGCCGGCGACGAGGTGCTGCTGGTGCTCGACCCGGGCCTCGAGGGCTCGATCACGGGGTTCTTTGCGCCCAATGGCGGCCTGCCGGGGGGGTAGGGGGTCTCTCGTCTGTAGTGCGGTCTCGCCTCGTACGCGCTCCTCGGGCCAAAAAGGGACGCCTCGTGCGTTGTACGGGGGGTTGGTCAGGGTGAGCTTGGAGTGATGACCGGCAGTCCCTGTGCGCCTGCGGCTGCCAGCAGGCGATGGTCGTAGGCGAGCAGCTCATCGGCTTCGACGCGAAGCGCACTGGCGAGATGGATCGCATCAAGGGTGCGGACGGTCGCGGAGGCGAGCTGACGGCTGGCACGCAGCAGAGAGGCGCTCACCGCCACCAGCATGCAGGAGGACAACAGCCGGTCAACCTCTGTCTGCACCTCCTCGCTGGGGTTCGCCAATTTCGCTGCGCGCGCGACCTCGACGAGCGCGAGTCGGCTGGTGACCATGACGGCTGGATGATCTGTCAGATGGCGTTCGAGCGCGGAAGTCTCCGGCTCCTCGATGACGAGCTTCACCAGCGCCGAGGAGTCGACGTAGAGAAGGCGCCGTTCAGCGCTCAGCGCGATCTTCCTCAAGCGCGTAGCTTGCGGTGACAGCGCCCGTCACGGGGTGGCGCCGCAGAGGCTCGTCGAGCGGGATGCCCGGAGTGATGTCGCTTGCCTCGTGCAACCGGTCGATTCGATCTACCGGCGCCGGCGCAAGCACCGCAACACGCTCCCGATGGTGGGTGATCTCGATCGTCTCGCCGGCGCGGACGCGACGAATCGTCGCGGTCAGGTTGTCGCGAAGCTCGCGTATCCCAATCTGCGCAGACATTGTGGCCACACGCTACCACAGCTTGGCGCGCGGGCTCGGCCGCAGCGGGTTTGGGAAGGCCGCGCTCATCCTCTGACGTGACGGTCCACTATCCTTGATCTCCCGGTCCGGGATGGTGTAATCGGTAACACGCGTGCCTCTGGAGCACGAATTTGGGGTTCGAGTCCCTGTCCCGGAGTACGCTTACGCCCCGTGTTTACGGGGCGTTTCGCGTTCCTGGGGGGTGCTCGGGCCAGGATTTGGGCCAGTTTTGCGATCGCAGCCTGGGCGGGTGCCCCGGAGCGGGGTATCGTGAGCGCGTGCTTGACGATGCGGTGATAGCGGAGGCTGGCCGTCGGTTGTCAGAGGCGGCGCCACCACAAACGCGGGTGATCCTGTTCGGTTCCCATGCCCGGGGCGAAGCCGGCAAGCACAGTGACTTGGACTTCTTGGTGATCGAGCCGGAGGTCGAGAATCCCGCCTTGGAGTCGGTGCGGTTGCGCAGGGCACTCGGCGATCTGGTGCTCGCCGCGGATGTGATCGTTGCGAGTGAGCACCGGGTGCAAGAGTGGCGTGATGTGCGGGGGAGCCTGATCCACGCGGCACTGGCTGAGGGACGGGAGTTGGCGGCCTGATGGCCAGGGAGCAGGATCTCGCAGAGCAACTTCTTCGTCGCGCTGACACGGACGCGGCCGGGGCCAGGGCGATGCTGCCGATCGACGAAGTAGCGGACGTGCTCGTCTGCTTTCACGCCCAGCAGGCTGTTGAGAAGGCGCTCAAGGCCGTTCTTGCTGCCCGCGGCGTGGAGTTTCCCTTCATTCATGACATCGGTGGTCTGACCAAGTTGTGCAGGGAAGCGGGCGTACCGCTACCGGACGAGATGGATGGTGTAGACCAACTGACTCCCTACGCGGTTGGCCTGCGCTACGACGATGACACGGTGTACGCCGTCGAGCGTGAGACGGCGTCGAGGTGGGCAACCGCCGCGGCCCAGTGGGCTCGGGGCCTGGTTGAGGAGTCTGGGGGTGGACAGAAGTCCTCAACCGAGCCCGAAGCCGTCGATGGTGGCTGAGTTCTGCAGCGCGGGACCAGCGGGAGCGAGTGCTCTCAGGCGTCTGGGAGGAGGCGCTACGGGACCGTGACCCTGGAAACCCATCGCCGAGCTTGACGCGGCGCTTGATCGAGGAGACCCCCGCTACGCCAAGGGCCTCGCCGACGAACTTCGGATCGAACGCGGGAAGCCCATCCCGCTGGAGACGGCGGCGCGGTTCCTGCCGTTGATCGCTGCGGCCAGTCCGAGCGAGTTCGATGCCTACGCGATCCGATGGCTCGCGCGGTGGCTGAGCGAGGCGCCAGCGCCGACGATCGACCAGGCTGTGGACGTCGCTACGCGTCTCGCGGAGCTGCCTATCGAGCCCGATGTGATCGAGGCGATCCGGGACGCTGCGAGCTGATGACCCGCGATCGTGATCTTGATCTCAGGCGGGGCCGGCGGACGCCGGCCCGCGAAGCTCGGGCGGGCAGTTCTCGCGGATGTGTTTGACGAAGTGGCGAATCCCGTTGTGGTACTGAGATGTCGTCCAGATCGACCATGCCGAATAGGTCAGCATCATCGCGCCCACAGGTCGCGGGATCGGCTGGGAAGTTCGCTTCTGGTACGCGAGCCAGAAGAGCAGCGGAGTGCCAATCAGAGCGGCACGGGCGCCGAAGAGCTTGTGTCGTATCTGCAGGCTCTCCGTTTCCCATCCGTTGGCGCACCAGCGGGCCACGTGCTCGCAGTTGAAACCGATCCCGTCGTATTGACGGGGCGGCGGACACTCGACAAGCCATTCGGCGCGGCGCATGGCTAGCGCCGGGTTGTGGTCGGGGGGATTCACGACATCCACCCGGTCAGTCTTCGCGAAGTCCTCGTACGCTCCGCGTTCGATCCTCATGGCCGGTTTGTTCGCTGTCGATCCTGCGAACTCCACGATCTGGGCACCGGGGAACATGATCGCGTGGTGCGTGTATGGATACCCCCAGCGTCGTCGGTGGACGCGAACGTGATCGCCCGGCGCCAGCATTGCCCGAGGATGGCAGGTATTCCGTTTAGACGGTGCCGCTTCCGAACGCGACCACTTCCGAACGCGACCATAGACTGTGGGCCGGTGGATACCGTGATCACCGCTATCGTCGGATTCGGCGGCGTCGCTCTGGGCGCGTTGTTGACCGCGTGGTTGACTCGTCGCAATGAGCGGCGGTCGCGTGCCGAGGATCTGCTGGTCCAGGCACTAAACGATGCAGTGGCCGCCATCGCTGAGGTCGCACATGGAGGAGACCGGGACGCTCAAGCTCATTACGCGTCGGCATCCTCCCGGGTGGCGCTGCATGGTCCGCGGGAGGTCGTTGAGGTATGGCGGCGATTCCAGGACGAGGGGAACACGAACACCGAGGCCGGCCGCGCCTCTCTTCTAGCCGCCGTCCAGGCAGCCAGGAGAAACCTCGGGCATGAGCCAGTCTCCGATGCGGACTTGCGTGTCCTACTGTTCGGTTCGGATCGGCTGGCCGTAGACTCGTAGCGTGCTGGCCAAGCTCGACCATCTTCTGTTGCATCCGTGGGTACAGCGATTCGCCAGCTTGACTCAAGGCTCACCCCGCAACACCGCCTTCGGCACAGGTTCTTGCCCGCCCTCGTCGATCGCTGTGCCGCCGGTGACGGCCTGCCAGTGACCGTCCGACAGTCGAAACACCATAGCCTGCGGTTGCGCTGCAGGCCAGGTTGCCGCCGCCCATTCGCCTTCGACTTTGATAGTCGTCAGACAATCGCCTTCGCTCTTGCTGAACCCGACGAGATGAGCCTGGTTTGCGGCGACTTCTAGGTTCGCTTTCAGAGCTTCGTTTGAGGAAGTGCCGCAAGACTCCTTGCTCTGGGGGGCCACGGCTGGCGCGACAGGTGTCGCAGATGTCGGCAACGTAGTGGTCGTCACCGTGTTGCCCGGTGCGGAGGTGACGGAGGCAGCGACTGTCAGCTCACAGTCGGGCATTTCAGCTTCAGCAGCGTACGCACTCACACCCCGGGCTTGGCGCATAACACCCTTGGCCGCCGCTGCGTAAGTCGTTGGCCCCGTTTCGGGATGCAAGAAGTAGAGAAAATAGGCTTTTAGCTCTTCAAGGTTGGCGTGCCAGCGCGCCGCCGCCAATGCACGCTTTCCAACCATGTCGTCGCCTGCCCCAGACGCTTCTTGCAGGATGGCGCTGGCCGAAATCCTGAGCGCTGCGGCGCTTCGAAGCCCCGTTTCGACTACAGATGGTTCTGCGGTCGCGGCTTCTGTACTTGCATGTTCCGCATTGGCAACGACGGTCTGCAGAGCAGGTATGGATTCACGGCACTCTGAGTCGATTCGCGCTAGGAACGGATTCACGGACACGTGACGAGCGGCTTCGGGGACACCCGACCGATCCGCACCAGTGCTGGGCGAGCTGGGAGCCGAACTCGCACCACCACACCCTGTGATCACCGCGGCACACACAAGAGACACGAATGCATGCCAAGTCCTCGGTCCGCACCTCCGTCCACTCGCGCAAATCCGCGATCGGTTCATTACAGCCGGTCCCTTGCGGTGCTGAACGACCGTTCGCTCGCCATGCTGAGTGCCCGTGCCCCGCGTGCCGACATTACCCACCCCGCGTGAGCGGGCGTGTGCGCAGGCTGATCACGAGCTCTTGCTGGCCCGTAGCCCAAAGGCTGCCACGGCTTGTCGGGTGGGGCAGGGCGAGCACGTCGATCTCGGATTGCGCCAGCGTGATCTTGCCTCGGTGAAACTGGTCGCGGTGCTCGCTCCAGGACGCCTCGCCCAGCAATCCGATCGCCGTTTTCGCGTCCCCACCGAGCGCAATGAGAACTCCGGGCGCGAGCAGTTCCAGCTCTCTGCGCGCGAATCGTTCAGGGCAGTTGACCCGCATCGCCTCCGTGGGTTGGCTGCGGTTGTGCGTTGGCGAGCACTTGATGGCCTGCACACGGGCAACGCGCTCGTAGGCAGCCGCCGCTTCCTGGGGAGTGGGCTGCTCTACGGGGCCATGTCCGTCGAGACTGACCAGAACAGCGAGCGCCGTCGCCATTGAGCGGTAGGCAAACCAGCTTCCGTGTGGCTTGCGTCCCCCTTGCTCGAGCACTTCGATCGCGGTTTCGGCGATCGCGTACTCCACCCCGACCGTCCACCATCCATCGCCTTTCTTCTCGGCGTTGTTGATGTTGAGCGACACCAAGCACACGCCGCCAGGCCGGTACGACTCCCCAACCCAGGGCCAGAAGATCGAGCCGCTCTCCCCGAGCTTGTTCTTCGCAGGGAAGACACGCGGCAGCCTGTCCTGCTCTCGCGCCCAGCAATCCGGTGCGGACGGACAACAACGGTGCAACGCCAACGGCTGGCCGTCCGTGATGACCCCAGCCGCCTCGTAGATCCCGGTGAGCTTCGTCAACATCCGTGTCCGTGCCGGCGTGCTCCAACGGGCGTCGTGCCACGTCAGGATGTCCCCGACCTGCTGCTTGTCCATCGCGTCAAACTACATCACCGACAGCCGCAGCAACTCCAGCCTGTCGGTCTTCACCTCCAGTTGTGAAACGCCGTAGCCGTCGCGTCATGCGGGCCAGTGTCGTCAGCGTCCTCGATTCGCGCTGCGATCGGGGGTGCGATCAGAGTTCCGTGTCGGTGGGTTGAGCCAGCGCGCGAGGCGCAGTGGCCGAAGTCGAGTGGGATCGAATTGTCCCAATTGGGGATCGGATAGCTCGCGGTGGGCGAGCGAGGGTGTCTGAGTACGACTGTTGGCCATCTTCTGGGCCAGGCGCGTGATCCGTCCGGCGTCTTGTCCTTCCTCGCCGAGGTCCTCGCGTGCGATGAACCAGGTGGTGCCGCCGCGCGCGCGGGTCGCCTCGACGTAGGCGGTCTCCTTGCTGGTCTGCCAGCCGCCGGTGAGCACGACGGAGCGCTCTACGGTCGCGCCCTGCTGGCGGTAGACGTGCTGCGCGTAGGCCAACCTCAGCGACTCAAGGTGCTCGCCGGCGAGCTGGATCTTGCGCTGTGACCCGTCGATCGTGACGGTCACGCCTCGCTCGTGGATGGCGCTCACTTGGCCGCGGGTGCCGTTCTCGACCCGCGGCTGCCCTCGGGGACGGTGCTGCGCAGTGAACGCGATCAGGTCGCCTTCGCGTAGGCCGTAGTGGACGCCTGGCAGCGGGATCTCGTGGTGTCCGAGTTCGCCTCGTTCTGCGCGTAGGTGTTGGGCGCGGGCGTTGAGCCGGTCGATCTCCGTGTTCGCCGCGTCAGCGATCAACGCGACCTCGCGGATATCGCGCCCGTTCGTGAGCGTGGCCCACGTTTGTACGGCGTGCTCTGCTGCCTGGTCGCGGGTGTCGGAGAGGTGCAGCTGGCCGCGTGAGGCGTAGTGCGCCATCGCGCGCTCTGGTTCTCCTGCGCGTAGTGCTTGCCATGCGCGCTGGTCGGCGGGGTCCTTGGTGCGGTGGATGTCCGCCAGCTCAGCGGTCGGGGCGTGGCTGGTGAGCCGGTCGAACATGCCGCCTGGGCCGATCGAGGGGAGCTGCTTGCCGTCGCCGACAGCGATCAGCTTTGCCCCGGAGCGCTCCACGAGCCCGGTCAGGGCGTCGAGGCGCTTGTGGTCGACCATCCCCGCCTCGTCCAGGACTACTGTCGTGTCCCTGCCCACGTGGATGGTCCCCGTGTTTGCGCGGGCGACCAGCGCGTCCAGAGTGAGTGTCTGCCCGGCCAGCGCGGGGCTGTCGGCGCCGAGCCGCGCGGCGGTGGAGCCGGACACCGCGACCCCGATCGTCTCTCGCCCGGCGTGCTGCTCCGCGCGGGCGGCGGCGTCGATCACCACGCCCTTCCCGGTCCCGGCCGGGCCGACGAGGACCGCGGCACGCTCGGGACCCGTGAGGACTTCGAGCGCGTGGTGTTGCTCGGGGCCGAGCGGTCCGCCGATGCGCTCCGCGACCTCACGGGCGGCGTTCTCGCGTGCAGTGTCGCCGACGTCGCGGCCTGCGGGCTGGGCGAGCTGGGTGGCACGGCGTTCGATCGCCTGCTCTTGCGCCCGAACCGTCAGGGTGGTCATCCGCCCGCCCTCCAATGTCAGCACGCGACGGTCGCTCACCATCTCCCGCGTTACAGCGAGCGCCTGATCCGGCGCCATCTCCCCGACGGCCTGCTCCAGCACGACTGCGCGCAGGTCGCGCTCCTGGAAGACGGCGTGCTGCTCGGTCAGCTTCGCCTCGACACGATCCTCGATCGCGCGCTTGGTTGCAGGACGCTCGGACGCGCCGATCAGCCGCACCGCCTCATCCGGGCCGAATCCGTGATCGCAAGCGGTCTGTGTCCACACTTGTTGCAGGTCCGAGCGTGTGGTCAGCTCCTTCGCTCTGCGGTTCTCGAGTGCGAGGTTGCGAAGCTCGCCGCGTTCGGGTGAGCGGCCGTAGCGGGCACGGAAGCGCTCCGCGGCGCGGGCGACCTCACGCGAGCGACCGGAGAACGCCTCGCACAGCTCGCGGGGGACACCCGCGATCTCGAAGTACCGGCCATCCTTGCCGGTGGCCTGCTCAACCGCGTATCCCTCCCGCACGAGCTCCTCAGCGAGCGCTGAGCGGTAGAACGCGCCGAGCTCCCGCGCGGAGCGGAAGATCGGCCGCGACGCGACCGCGACGATCCGGTCGTCCTCACGAACCGCGCCGGTGATGACTACGTGGCTGTGCAGCTGCGGGTCTGGGGCCTGGGCGCCCTGGACTCCGCGGGCGGTGGTGTGCCGGTACTCGGTGGCGATCACGTCCTTGGCCTGCTCTTCCACGACCTGGCCGCTGTAACGGCGTCGCACGACCGGCACCTGCTCCCGTAGATAGAGAACCGTCTGCTCGACCGCGCTGGCGTGGGCTTGCTCGATCTGCTGGCGCTGCCACGGGTCGCCGAGCGCCCACACTGTCGAGACGGACTTCGGGGCGCTGAACGTCACGTCGATTCCGCCGCCCCGGCCGCCGCCGGCGCCCTCCGGACGTAGCCACCGGCCGGTGCCTGGGTGACGCCCCTCCATCAGCGCGATGAAGTCCGCGCCGTCCACCGGCTCGCCGGCGTGAACCCCGAGCCTTTCCAGGGTCTCGGCATCGGCCAGCCAGCGGCCGGGGGCCTGGGTCATCTCGCCGTCGGGGGTCAGGTAGTAGTCCCCGCGCTCGGGCTCCACGGTCTTGCTCTCCAGGTAGCGTGCGTACCCGCTGCCTCGGGACGCACCTATGCTCGCCGCAGTCATCACATGGGTGATGACCCTCAACGCGCCGAACCGGCCACGAAATTTGCACAGCACTCGCTGTGCCACGGCACAGCCGTGCATGTTGTCTGTCCTGGCTTTTTGTCGTGCCGCCGGACGTGTCGTGGCGACACAAGCATCGGCGGCGGGGTCGCGCCGGCTACTTCGGAGTGGAATGATTTGTCGTGGTGCGGGCGACTGACCGAGCGAAGCGCAGGCGTCAGGGGCTTGTGGCCTGCCGCGCGGCTTTGCCCTTCGAGGGCCTTTGAGATGCGCGCCCCAATGTCGCGCCCGCACCGGTGCTTCGCGCAATCTGTTGGCCGGTCCGTGCAGGTTGGGGTCTGTAACCCCGATGGCCCCAATATCCCCACGTACGGCAGTCACCCTTGCGGCCCGGAAGCAGAGCGCGCCCGCCCTCGCCCTCAGCGTCGAGCAGGCATGCGAAGCGCTGGGCGTGTCGTGGGACACCTGGCGCGCGCATATCGAGCCCGACGTGCGCCTCGTGCGCCTTGGGCGCCGCAAGCTGATCCCGGTCAGCGAGCTACAGGCTTGGCTTGACCGGCACGCCGAAAGCGTCGGAGTGGGGGAGTAGCGTGTCGAGCTATCTGCAAAGCGCCCCCGCACCGTTGTCGCGGCCGGGGGCATGACATAGGAGGTTCAGCTCCCATGCAATCGGCACCGTACACCGCGGCATCGTCTGGAGGTGATTGCTGATGGCCACCGGAGTGCGTCAACGCCACGGCAACGGCTGCAACGGCAAGGGTCGCTGCGACTGCCCATGGCGTGCCGAGGTCTACTCGAAGCGCGACGGCTGCAAGCTGCGCAAGACGTTCCCCACGCAGGCGGCGGCAAAGGCCTGGCGGGCGGACAAGCTCGCCGTTGCGAACAAGGGCAAGCTCCGCGCGCCCACGTCGATGACCGTCCGGCAGGCCGCTGAGACGTTCATGGCTGGCGCCCGTGACGGTTCGATCCCGACGGCATCGGGCGCCCGCTATAAGCCTGCGACGCTGAGGGGCTACAGGGTCGGGCTCGATAAGCGTCTACTGCCGGAGCTTGGCGATAGGCGCCTGTCGGATGTCGAGCGCCGCGACGTGCAGGCGCTCGCCAACCGGCTTACCAGCGAAGGGCTGAGCGCGAGCACCGTGCAGAACACGCTCGACCCGCTGCGCGTCATCTACCGGCGTGCGATCCGCGACGAAGAAGTCACGACCGACCCGACCGAGCGGCTTGAGCTACGCCGGCCCAACGGCGGGCGTGAGCGCGTCGCCAAGCCGATCGAGGCAGCCGAACTGATCGCCGCCATGCCCGAGGATGAACACGCGCTGTGGGCGTGCGCCTTCTACGCCGGGCTACGTCGAGGGGAACTGCGGGCGCTGCGCTGGAGCGACGTGGACCTACCGGCACGGGTGATCCGTGTGGCGCGTGGCTGGGATGCGATCGAGGGCGAGCAGGACGTCAAGAGCGCCGCTGGCAAACGTCGCGTTCCGATCCTTGACCCGCTCGCAGATGCGCTGACCGCACATCAGGCGCTGACCGGCCGCTCGGGCGAGGCGCTGGTGTTCGGCAGGACCGCGACCGACCCATTCAACCCGGAAACGGTGCGCCGGAACTCGCTCGCAGCATGGGGCTGGCGGGAAGTCCCGAACCCGGAGTCCGAGGGGCCGAAGGTGATCCACGTGAGGGAGCGAGACGACGCGCTGGCGCCGATCACGCTGCACGAGGCGCGGCACACCTGCGCGTCGCTCCTGATCGCCGCCGGGGTCAACGCGAAGGCGCTGAGCGTCATCATGGGGCACTCGACGATCGCCATGACGTTCGACACCTACGGCCACATGATGCCCGGTGGGTTGGACGAGGCGGCGGCGGCGGTGAACGCCTATCTCGCACGCCCGGCGCTCAAGCTGGTGGCGTGAAGTGCTCGGGCCAATCTCGGGCCAGTCGTGCCCTGATTCGGTCGGATTCAGCCGGACTCGGCCGGATCGGCGGATGGAGGGTTTCGCCTGTATTGGAGTCAGATTTGGCTCTAGCACAGGGATTGCGCGATCCGCTGCCCACGCTTCGAGTCCCTGTCCCGGAGTAGCAGGAAACGGCTTGGATAAGTCAGATACGGCGGGATCGCTACCTGTTCACGCCAGTTCTCGCGCCAGTCCCGCACACAAGCTGCCTATTCGGCGCTGCCCCGGCGAACGCCACCACATGAGGCGCTACTGTGCGCGTTCGTGCCCAAGGATCGTCGCCGTCGACGCCGTCTCATTGGGGATGTGAGCATCGTGATCGAGCGCACCAGCTCCCATCCGGTCGAGTACGCGGTAATGCTCATCGTGCGGCGCGGTGGCCACTGGCATACGGTGAGAACCTTCGACAACGCCCACGATCCTCAGGAGCACCACGAGCACCGCTACATCGGCTTCGAGAAGCAGCCGCCGACCGTCACGCACGGGCCCGTCAACGAAGCTATGTACGTCGCCGAACTCAAGCTGCTGGATGGCTGGCGCGATATCGTTGAGGAGTGGGAGCACACACGGTGAGCACGATCAGCGAAAAGACCGACAAGCTGTTCATGGCCGCGTCGCACAGCGACGACGACCTCGGCTACCCCGCCGATGTCGAGTTCGTCCCCGCCGATGAGGAGTGGGCCGACGAAGTCGTGTGGCAGAACCTGACCGCAGGGCAGGCGACCGTGCTGGTCGGCGAGGAGATCGAGCTGCTGCTGACACCGCTGCGCCGCGGGCCGCTCGACCGCCTCCGCGGCCGGGTGCCCGTCAACGTCTCCCATCGCGTCCACGGCCACGCCACGCCGTACGCGACCCCCAGCCGCCTTGGGCGTCATCCGGTGCGGCAGATGCGCCGGCTCGCGCACGCGTAGTCCGCCGCGCCGGTCCGACACACAGCCCGTTCGAGTCCCCGAGTGGTGCCGCTGCGGCGGTACGAGCCGAGGGTTACCGAACTAGTCGGATTCAACCGGACCCAGTCGGATCGGCAGACCAGCTGGAAACCGTGTGCTGGAGCTAGATTTGGCTCTATCACCGAAGATCCGGCCGGGACCTTCACACGGTTCGAGTCCCTGTCCCGGAGTAGCAGTTTCTCCAGTACCAGAGCCAAACCGGGCGGGGCCTATGGCCAGTCGATCCGCTGGGTCAGTTCGGCCGGTCCGAGGTCGATCAGGGCGCTGCGCTCGACCGCGTGGTACACGCCGGTGCCCTCGTTGAGAGCGCGCCAGTCGATCGCACGCCTGTCGGGGTCGACGATCAGCACCTCGTCCACGTTGTGTTTGGCGTAGAAAGGCAGCTTCTGGAGGGTCTCGTCTTCGGGAGAGAGCACCTCGACCACCAGCGCGGCGGTGGACATGTACAGCTCGTCGGGACCGGGCGCAAGCAGGCCGCAGTCAGGTATACGGTAGTCGTCGGGGCTGCCGAGGTTGAACTCCGCCACGGCCTCCAGTCCGGCGACGCGGGCGAG
>Ga0187855_10002767_pt1 | contig 13143 bp, 11 predicted proteins | sample June2016WEW_8_10_2_FD_132969 | JGI IMG/M metagenome (GOLD analysis project Ga0187855, IMG submission 132969) | Peatland microbial communities from SPRUCE experiment site at the Marcell Experimental Forest, Minnesota, USA - June2016WEW_8_10 | ecosystem: Environmental > Terrestrial > Soil >...
AGGTCAGTGACGCGCGCGCCGCGCGCGCGCATCGCCGTGAACGCCTCGTGGCCCGGGGTGTCGAGGAAGGTGATCTGTTTGCCGGCGTGGCGCACCTGATAGGCGCCGATGTGCTGGGTGATGCCGCCTGCCTCCCCCGCCGCGACCTCGGTCTGGCGGATCGCGTCCAGCAGCGAGGTCTTGCCGTGGTCGACGTGGCCCATCACCGTCACCACCGGCGGGCGCTCGACGAGGTCCGCCTCGGCGTCCTCAAACACTGGCTCCACTTCAACGTCGTCGGCAGCATGGACGATCTCGATCTCTTTGCCAAGCTCCTCGGCGACCAGCAGGATCGCGTCGTCGGAGAGCGTCTGCGTGAGCGTCGCCATCTCCCCCATGCTCATGAGCTTCTTGATCACTTCCGGCACCGGCACGCCGAGGTACTCCGCGACGTCCTTGACGGTCGCGCCGGAGTTGATGCGCACGAGGTTGGCGTCGCGGATCGCGGCGGTATTGTCGATTGGCGCGATCGTCTCGTCGTAGGTGCCGCGCCGGCGGCGGCCTCTGCGCGGCCGGCGCTGGGGCTGGTTGGCGGGGCCGGCCTGCTGGCGGCGCGAGGCCTGCGAGTCGATCACCACGCGGCGGCGCCCAGGCTGGCTGGCGCCCGCGGGGGCACGCTCGCCCGTGCGGGAGTCGCGCGTGGGGCGCACCCGCTCGGCGGGAGGACCGCCGGCCGCGGTGGGCGCCCCACTCGCCCCGTCTCCGGCGGGCGCGGCGGTGACTGCAGGGGCCTCGGCCGGAGGCTGAGGTGGGGGTGGCGAAGTAGGCGCGACAGCTTGTGGCGCCTGTGTCGTTGGAGCCGGTGAAGAAGTGGCCACCGTCGGAGCGGCCGATGCCGAGCCGTTTGCGCCAGCGGCGCCATCAGCGTTCAACGCGCGCAGCGCGAGCGACTCGTCGACCGAGGATGAGACCGTCTTGACGTCGATGCCGGCGGCTTTGAGCTCGGCGAGCAGCGCCTTGCTCTCGACTCCCCGATCCTTGGCGATCTCGTGTACGCGCTTCTTGCTCATGATTTTGAAAAAGCGAGGGGCCCGGCTCGTCGGCCTTCGGCCGACTGCGCCACCCTCTTGGTCGATTCTACGAGCTTGGGATCGAGTGTCACAGCAGAGCGCAGCGCACGGGCAATGCCACGGCGGCGTTCGGCCAGCCGCAGGCACTCATGGTTGGGCGTCGTCGCGGCGCCTGCTTTACAGAGGTAGGCACCGCGCCCGGGGAGCGTTCCGGCAGGGTCGATTACCGCGCGTCGCGATCGCCCACCGGCATCGCACGCGACGGCGATCCGCAACAGCTCCGGCTTCGGCGCGATCCGTCCGCAGCCGACGCATCGGCGCCGGGGTACATGGCCACCTATGACGCCTGCTCCTCTGTCGCCACGGCGCCGCCGCCGTTGGCGCTGAGCTCGGCGACGCTGTCACCCGCGACAGCCGCCAGCGCCTGGTGGGCCTCCAGGCCGCAGTAGCGCGAGCCGGGCAAAGCGGCGTTGGGGCAGCGTTTGCCGTTGGAGAGGATCGCCGAGCAGCGACCGGAGACTTCCTCCTCCTCGTAGCCGTGCTCGGCCTCCTCGGCGGCGAACTCGGTCTCCGAGCGGATGTCCACGCGCCAGCCGGTGAGGCGGGCGGCGAGGCGCGCGTTTTGGCCCTCGCGGCCGATCGCCAGCGAGAGCTGGTCGTCGGGGACGATCACCGTGGCCTGCTTGGCCTCGTCGTCGACCAGCACCTCGCGCACGCGCGCCGGCGAGAGCGCCTTGGCCACGAAGCGGGCAGGCTCTTCGTTGAAGGGGATGATGTCGATCTTCTCGCCGCGCAACTCGGAGACGACCATCCGCACGCGCGAACCGCGCGGCCCGACGCAGGCGCCAACCGGGTCAACGCCGTCGGCGTGGGAGATCACCGCGATCTTCGAGCGATACCCAGGCTCGCGTGCGACGTTGGCGATTTCCACCAGGCCGTCGGCGATCTCCGGGACCTCCAACTCAAACAGCTTCTTGATCAGCTCGGGGTCGCGGCGGGAGACGATGATCGAGGGGCCCTTGGTCGAGGCCGACACCTCCTTGATGACGGCCTTGATCCGCTGCGAATGGTCGTAGCGCTCGCCATCGACCTGCTCGGACTTGGGCAAGAGCGCCTCGACGCGCTCGCGTAGCTGCACGAGCGTGTAGCGGGAGTCCGACTGCTGCACGATCCCGGTGATCAGCTCGCCCACGCGGTCGCGGTACTCCTCAAACATCATGTCGCGCTCGGCCTCGCGGATGCGCTGCAGGATCACCTGCTTGGCGGTCTGCGCCGCGATCCGCCCGAAGTCGTCGGGCGTGACGTCCTGTTCGCCGATCTGGTCGCGGTACTCCTCGAACTTGGCGGGATCGATTTCCGGCTCCTCCGGTTCGCGCAGCTCGCCCGTCTCGGGATCCACAGTGGTGCCCTCGTCGATCGTCTCCACGATCAGATGAGCCTCCAGGCGCTCGGGGATGATCAGTTCGATCACGCGGAAGTCGGCCGTTTCGCGGTCCATTTCCACGCGCGCGTACTTGGCCGAGCCGGGCTGCTTCTTGTAGGCGGACAGCAGCGCGTCCTCCAGCGCGATCATCAACTTCTCCGGCTCGATGCCCTTCTCGCGAGCGAGCGCGTGCATTGCTTCGAGGATTTCACGTGACATGGCTGTTACTCCTCCACCAGGTTGGAACGGCGGATCTGCGCGTACGGGATGCTCACCAGCGTCCCGTCGGCGGCGAGCGTGATCTCGGTGTCGGAGGCCCCCACGAGCTCCCCGGTATAGCTGCGCCGGCCCGCCGAGGAGGGCTGGTTGGCCAGTCCCCCCGTTGGCTGGTCGCCACGCGTACGAACCCGTGCGCGGCGCCCGACGAAGCGGCGAAAGTGGTCGGGCTTGGTGAGCGGGCGCTCGATGCCGGGCGAGGAGACCTCCAACGTGTAGCGCTCGCGCAGCGGGGCAAGCGCCGACGTCACGCGCTCGCAGAGCGCGAGCGTCACCCCCTCGGGATGGTCGATGAAGATGCGCAGGGTCGGGTGGGCGGGACTCGAAACCACCTCGGCGAGTAGCACCTCGACATCCGGCTGGCTCTCGACGAGCCGCTCTTCGATCTCTGTCTGCAACGTTGTCATACGGCCCTCCTCACAATAAAAAGAGCGGGCATCCGCCCACTCTCGGTCCGACTGCCGGCGTCCGAACGCCGACACGAAAGCTGTGGGTCGAGAATAGCATCGGCCATCTACTGGGCGCCATGCACCGCGCGCAACGAACGCTCCCGGTAGATGCGGTAGTCGCGGCGCTCCGGGCGCAAGGAGCAGGCGAGCGCCAGTGGGTGACGCGCCTCCTCGTGGCGGCCCAGCTGTTGCATCGCGCGACCCAGGCAGAAGAGCGCATAGTCGTTGGTGGGCGCCTGCGCGGCGATCGCGCGAAACTCCGCCGCGGCGTCCTCGTAGCGCTGCGCGTGGAACAAAGCACGACCAAGCGCCTCGCGGATCGAGGCCTTGTCGGGCTCGAGCTTGCGCGCGCGGGTGAGCGGCACGATCGCCGCCTGGTGGTCGCCGTGGTCGAGCAGCTCGCAACCGCTGCGGTAGAGGTCGTAGACGCTGTCCATACACCGCATTTTAGAGGGCCACTCATCCCGCTTGGGAGTGCCACTCATCCCGCTTTGGGGTGCCACTCATCCCGCTTTGGGCAAGCGATCCACAGCATCCAGGATCGCCTCGGCGATGCTCCCCTTGGAAGCGCGAGGGATGTGCTCCTCCCCCTCGGCGCTGACGATCGTGACCTCGTTGCTGTCGGCGCCGATGCCGATGTCCGAGCGCGAGATGTCGTTGACGACCACCGCGTCGAGCCCCTTCTCCCGCAGCTTGCCGCGCCCGTACTCGATCGCGCCGCTGCCGTGCTCGGCGGCGAATCCCACGAGCGTCTGCCCGGGGCGCCGTCCGGCCGCCAATGTCTTGAGCACGTCGGGTGTCGCTTCGAGATCCAAGCGCAGATGCTCGCGGCCGGCCTTCTTCAGCTTGCCGTTGGCAGGCTCGGTGGGACGGAAGTCGGCGACGGCGGCCGCCATCAGCAGGACATCGCATCGCGGGAATTCCTGCTCGCACGCCTCACGCAGTTGCTCGGCGGTGGCGACCTCTCGCCAGGCCACCCCCGCGGGGCGAGGCAGGGCGATGTTGGCCGCGATCACCGTCACCACGGCCCCGCGCGCATGGGCTGCCTCCGCCAGCGCCAACCCCATGCGCCCAGAGGAGCCGTTGCCGATGAAGCGCACGCTGTCGATCGGCTCGCGGGTGCCGCCGGCGGTGACCAGCACGCGCCGCCCTCGCCACGCACCATCGGGCGCTGAGTGGGTTGGCCGGGGAGTATTGGCCAGCACCTCCTCGCAGAGCTCCAGCAACCGCGCGGGATCTGGCAGGCGGCCCACCCCCTCCTCGCCCTGCGAGGCAAGGCGGCCGGCGTCAGGCTCGACCACGTGCACGCCGCGGGCGCGCAGCGTGTCGAGGTTGGCGCGCACCGAAGGGTGCTCGTACATGTGGTTGTTCATCGCGGGGGCCACGACCAGCGGGCAGGTGGCGGCGAGCGCGGCGCTCGTCAGCAGGTTGTCGGCGAGGCCGCCGGCGAGCTTGGCGATCGTGTTGGCCGAGGCGGGGGCGATCAGGTAGACGTCGGCGTTGCGTACAAGCTCCAGATGGCCGATCGGCTCGTGGGTGGGAGGCTGCTGGTCGGGGAACGCCCCGTGCGCGGGGTCGCGCTCGAACTCTCCCACCAGCACCGGCGCGCCGCTGAGCGCCGCGAACGAGGCACGGCCCACGAAGCGGCAGGAGGCGGGCGTCTGCACCACGCGCACCGCGTGCCCGGCGCCCGTCGCCAGGCGCACGAACTCCAGCGCCTTATAGGCGGCGATCCCGCCGCTCACCCCGAGCAGGATTCTGGACATACCTGGGTTTTAGAGGGCCGAGGCATTACGAGCAAGCGCTGGTCGGCGGCTTGCCCGACCCCGTCTACCGATAGTGGTACTTGATCTTCCCTTGCGCGATCTCCTCGAGGGCGATCGTGAGGTAGTTCTTCGAGGTGGTTTCGATCATCGGCGGCGGGAACTCGTCGAAGGTGCCCTCGCCAAGGTTGTGGTAGTAGCTGTTGATCTGGCGCGCGCGCTTGGCGGCTACCAGGACGGAGGCGTAGTTGGAGTCGACGTTCTCCAGCAGATGGTCGATGCGGGGGGAGATCAAGGTGGTGGTGCCCTTTCGTGGTGGGGCTTGGATTGTAGAGGGTTGGCGCCCATGCCCCGGCAGCTCTTACTCCTCCAGCGCCCCGGCGACGATCGCCACGAGCTGCTCGAGCGCCTCTTCAAGACGGTCGTTGACGACCACGTGAGCGAACTCCGATTGGGCAGCCAGCTCCTGCTCGGCGACCCGCAAACGCCGCTCGACCTCCTCGGGGCCGTCCGCGCCGCGGCCGATCAGGCGGGTGCGCAGCGCGTCGAGCGAGGGCGGGGCGATGAACACCTGCAGCGCCTCGGGCAGCGCGGCACGCACTTGGCGTGCGCCCTGCACCTCGATCTCCAGCACCAGCGGCACGCCCGCCCGCACGCGACCGTCGAGCTCATCGCGCAGCGTGCCGTAGCGTCGCCCGGCGTAGTCGGCGTGCTCGACAAACCCGCCTTCCTGCACGCGCTGCTCGAACTCCTCGGGGGTGAGGAAGTGGTAGTCGATGCCGTTCTGCTCGCCGGGGCGCGCCGGGCGCGTGGTGGCGGAGACTGACAGCTCAAGCTGCGGCAAGCGCTCCATCAGGCCGCGGATCAGCGTTCCCTTGCCTACGCCTGAGGGGCCCGTGATGACGAACACACGCGCCATGGCTCGAACTAAACCGCAATCACAGGACGGAGGGCGGCCTAGCGGCCGCGTAGGAGCGATACCAGCTCCGAGCGTTGGCGGTCGGAGAGCCCGCCGATCGTCTTGCTGGGGGCGATGCGGCAGAGGGCGAGAATCTTGTTGACCTTGACGCGTCCATACTTCGGCACGGCCAGCATGACGTCGAACACCTTCGCGGTTTCGATGTACTCGGGCGGTTCCAATAGAAGTGTGTGAATCGATAACCGCCCGGCTTTCAGCTCGCGCTTGAGCCGCGCGCGCTCGGAGCGAATCCGGTTGGCTTTGGCGAGCGCGTCCATACGCTGATCGATGGAGCGTTCGGGGGCCGCCGAGTGCTTGGTGGGCGTCGTGCCCGTCGCCGTCATCATGGGCGGCGAGTCTACACACCACCGCCCGGCGATGATCGCGCGGCACCCCAATTCACCTCAAGCTCGACTTGAGGTTGAGGTATGTGGAGGGTAGTGGACGGTGGGAGCCCGTGTTTGCAGGGGTTTTGCGGGCGTCTCCGGGAGGCCCACGCGGCGCCTACGGCACTCCTCGGCGAGGATCCGCGACCAGACGACTCGATTGCCCGCGTGCACGACTGGAGCGTCGGCGCGGCCGCTCAGAGGGTCTCCTCGCGGCTGCCGACCAGCTGCTGAATCGAGCCGGCGCCCGCGGCGCGCACCCGTTGCGCGAGCGCACGGTTGACGTGCGACGGCCACGCCGGACCGCCGTAGACGAAGCCGGTGTAGGCCTGCAAGAGCGTAGCCCCGGCGAGGATCCGCTCCCAGGCATCCTCGGGCGTGGAGATGCCCCCGACGGAGATCAGCACCAAGCGATCTCCCACCCGAGCGCGCAGCAGACGCAAGACCTCCACGGCACGCGTGCGCAGCGGTGGCCCCGACACCCCCCCACCCTCGACACCGGCGAGCGCCGAGGGGTGGGAGAGGAGGGTGCGCTGTTCGCTGGTGTTCACCGCGACGATCCCGTCGATCCCGCGCTCCAGCGCGAGGTCGGCGATCGCGAGTAGCTGCCGGTCGGCGAGGTCGGGGCCAACCTTGACGAGCAGGGGCAGCTCAACCCCCATCTCGCGGAGCTCCCGCTGGACTTCGCCCAGCAGCGGCCGCAGCAGCTCCACCGTCTGCATCTGTTTGAGCCCCGGCGTGTTGGGTGAGCTGACGTTGAGCACCAGGTAGTCGCACACGGGGGCGAGCGCGCGCACGCCGGCGCAATAGTCGCCGCCGGCGCGCTCCAGCGGCACAACCATGCTCTTGCCGACGTTGGCACCCACGACGACATTGCCGGAGCGGCGTCGCAGGCGCTCGGTGACTGCGGAGGCGCCTGGGTTGGGAAAGCCCATCCGGTTGAGCAGCGCGCGATCGCGGAGCACCCGGAAGACGCGCGGCGGTTGGTTGCCTTGCTGTGGCTGGGCGGTGACGGTGCCGACCTCGACGAAGCCGAAGCCGAGCAGGCCGAGGCCTTCAAAGCAGCTGGCGTCCTTGTCAAGGCCGGCCGCAACCCCGAGTGGGCTGGGGAAGCTGAGGCCCAGCGCTTCGACGCGAAGCGCCGGGTCACTGGCGGCGAGCAGCCGCCGCAGCAAGGCGGCGCAGCCGGGGATCCGGCACGCCGCGCGCAGCGTGGCGGACGCGAGGCGGTGCGCTTGCTCGGGCGACAATCGCCGCAACAAGAGGTTGAACAGAGCGGCGTAGATCATGCGAGAAGCGCCCGGGGGCCGCTGTGGCCGGCGCCGTAGCGAGCCGCCGGATGGCTCACATCACCCCGGCCCCAGGGCGCTCCGGGGAGTCGCCGGCGGGCGCCACACCATCCGCCTCGCGACCGGCATCCGCGCCTGCCGTTTCGCGCCCGCGATGGAGCTCCTGCAGGCACAGCACCGGCGGGGCGCCCGACTGGCGTGCCGAGGAGATCGCGCGTGCGGCGGAGACGCCGGCGGCGAGCGTCGTCAGACAGGGGACGCCGCGGGTGACGGCGGCGCGGCGGATCTGCCAGCCGTCGGTGCGCGCGCCCGAGCCGGTGGGGGTGTTGACGACCAGGTCCACGTCGCCACGCTCGATCCAGTCGAGCACGTGCGGCGAGCCCTCCGAGACCTTGTTGAGCGCCTGCGCGGGGATCCCCATGCGCGCGATCGCCTCGGCGGTGCCGCGCGTGGCGAGGATCCGGAAGCCGTTCTCGTGCAGGCGCTCGGCGATCGCGAAGGCGCCCGCCTTGTCGGCATCGGTGACCGAGATGAACACGGTGCCGTGCAGCGGCAGCGGGCAGCCGGCGGCCGCCTGCGCCTTGGCGAACGCGGTTGGAAAGTCGCGTGCGATCCCCATCACCTCCCCCGTCGAGCGCATCTCCGGGCCGAGCACCGCGTCGGAGCCCTCGAAGCGGTCAAACGGCAGCACCGCCTCCTTCACCGACACGTGGTCGCCAAAGCCCAGCCCTTCGCGCTCGCGCGGCAGTCCCAGCGCGGCGATCGGCTCGCCCAGCATCACGCGGCAGGCGAGCTTCGCCAGCGGCAGGCCCACCGCCTTGGAGACAAACGGCACGGTGCGCGAGGCCCGGGGATTGGCCTCGATCACGTACAGCTGCGAGGCGACCACGGCGTACTGCACGTTCAGCAGGCCCACCACGCCGATCTCAAGCGCCAGCTCGCGCGTGGCGGCGCGGATCTGCTCGAGCATCTCGCCTCCCAGCGAGTGCGGCGGCAGCACGCAGGCGGAGTCGCCGGAGTGCACGCCGGCCTCCTCCACGTGCTGCATGATCCCCCCGATCCACACCTCTTTGCCGTCGCACAGCGCGTCCACGTCCAGCTCGATCGCGTTCTCCAGGAAGCGGTCGAGGAAGATTTTTTGATGGGGGAGGGCTGTGTTCTGGGTCGCCGGGCCGGTCGCGGCGGCGGCAGTGGCCGAGGCGCCTGCCGCCCGGGCGATATCGCTCGGCGGTTCCGGGCGCGGTAGCTCGCGACGCAGATAGTCCGCCAGGCCCTCCGGCGAGTAGACGATCTCCATCGCGCGCCCGCCGAGCACGTAGGAGGGGCGCACCAGCAGCGGGTAGCCGACCTCCTCCCCACGCTGCAGCGCCTCCTCCATCGAGCACGCAGTCGCGTAGGGCGGTGCCCGGTAGCCAAGGCGGCCGAGCAGCTCGCCGAAGCGGCTGCGATCCTCGGCGAGATCGATCGCCTCTACGCTCGTGCCGAGCAGCGGCACGCCGGCGGCGTGCAAGCCCGCCGCGAGCTTCAGCGGGGTCTGCCCGCCGAACTGCACGATCACGCCCTCCGGCTGCTCGACCTCGATCACGCCGAGCACGTCCTCCAGTGTGAGCGGCTCGAAGTAGAGGCGGTCGGAGGTGTCGTAGTCGGTGGAGACGGTCTCGGGGTTGCAGTTGATCATCACCGCGTCGCGCCCCGACTCGCGCACCGTCATCGCCGCGTGCACGCAGCAGTAGTCGAACTCGATCCCCTGCCCGATGCGGTTGGGGCCGGCGCCGAGGATCACCACCGAGGGGCGCTCTCCCCGGCGCACCTCATGGGCAGGCGGCATGCCGTCCGCCGAAGGTCGCTCCCACGCCGAGTAGTAGTAGGGCGTCTGCGCGGGGAACTCCGCCGCACATGTGTCCACCGCCTTGAACGTACGCTCGCCCGCGAACGGCGCCTCCGGGTCCTGCGCCAGGGCGTGCAGCTCACGCAGAAACCACAGATCGACCGCGGTGCGCTCGTGTACCTCCTCGATCGCCACGCCACGGCGGAACAGCTCAAGGATCGCCTCGAAGCGCTCGGGGGCGGGGACGCCCAGATCCTCCAGCAACTGCTCGTCGGAGACGGCGCCAAAGCGCGGTGGCTTATCGAGCTCGCGCGAGCGCAGCGCCTTCGCGAACGCCTGCCCGAAGGTGCGCCCGATCGCCATCGCCTCCCCCACCGACTTCATGTGCGTGGAGAGCGTCGACTCCGCGCCGGGGAACTTCTCGAAGGCGAAGCGCGGCCACTTCACGACCACGTAGTCGATCGTCGGCTCGAAGCACGCCGGGGTGAGGCGGGTGATGTCGTTGGGGATCTCCTCCAGCAGATACCCCACCGCCAGGCGCGCCGCGATCTTCGCGATCGGGAAGCCCGTCGCCTTGGAGGCCAGTGCCGAGGAGCGCGAGACGCGCGGGTTCATCTCGATCACCAGCACCTCCTCGGTGCTCGGGTTGACCGCGAACTGCACGTTCGAGCCCCCCGTCTCCACCCCCACCGCGCGGATCACAGTGAGCGCCTGGTCGCGCAGGCGCTGGTAGAGGCTGTCGGGCAGCGTCTGCTGGGGGGCCACCGTGACCGAGTCGCCCGTGTGCACCCCCATCGGGTCGACGTTCTCGATCGAGCACACGATCACCACGTTGTCCGCGCGGTCGCGCATCACCTCCAGCTCGAACTCGCCCCACCCCAGCACCGACTGGTCGAGCAGCACCTGCCCGATCGGCGAGGCCTCCAGGCCCCGCGAGACGATCGTGCGGAACTCCTCCGGCGTGCGCGCGATCCCACCGCCGCGGCCGCCGAGCGTGTAGGCGGGGCGCACGATGCACGGCAGGCCGATATCGGGCAGCGCGTCCAGCGCCTGCGCGAGGCCGCTCTTTACGTCCACGCGGCGAAGCTCCTCGTCCCAGCCCGAGGCGATCGCGCTGGCCGGCATCCGCAGGCCCGCCTCGGCCATCGCCGCCCCGAACAGCTTGCGATCCTCCGCGCAGGCGATCGCCTCGTAGTTGGCACCGATCAGCTCCACCCCGTAGCGCTCGAGCGTGCCGTCGTCGTGCAGTGCCTTGGCGAGGTTCAGCGCGGTCTGCCCGCCGAGGGTAGGCAGCAGCGCGTCGGGGCGCTCGCGCTCGATCACCTGCGCCGCCGGCCCCGGCAGCAGCGGCTCGATATAGGTCGCGTCCGCCAGCTCCGGGTCGGTCATGATCGTCGCCGGGTTGGAGTTCATCAGGACAACCTCGTAGCCCTCCTCGCGCAGCACCTTGCACGCCTGCACGCCGGAGTAATCGAACTCCGCGGCCTGCCCGATCACGATCGGGCCCGAGCCCAGGATCAGGATGCGGTGGATGTCCTCACGCCGTGGCATCAGCCAAGGCTCCAATCCTCAATGAACAGCCCCTCCCCAGACCCCCCTTGTGGGGGTCCCCCCTTAAAAACCCCTTCGTATCCGTGTGCGTCATGCCGTCGCCTCCGCGATGCGCTGCAGAAAACGGTCGAACAGGTACACGCTGTCGTGCGGGCCCGGCCCCGCCTCGGGGTGGTACTGCACCGATCCGCCCGGCACGTCCAGCAGCTCCAGGCCCTCCACGGTGCGGTCGTAAAGGTTGACGTGCGAGAGCTGCGCCGCGCCGAAGTCGGTCTGCCAGCGCACCGGCTTATTGCCCTCGATCGTGCCCTGCCCGCTCGGGCCCACCACCGCGAAGCCGTGGTTCTGGGAGGTGATCTCCACGCGCCCGGTGTGCAGGTCCTTCACCGGGTGGTTGGCGCCGCGGTGGCCGAACGGAAGCTTGTAAGTATGCAGGCCCAGCGCCCTGCACAGCAGCTGGTGGCCAAGGCAGATCCCCCACACCGGCTTGCGCCCGATCAGCTCGCGCACGGTGTCCGTTATGTACCCCAGGGCGGCCGGGTCGCCCGGGCCGTTGGCCAGCAATATCGCGTCCGCGTCGCTGCCCAGCAGCTCGGCCGCCGGCGTCGCGCACGGGTACAGCGACACGCGCGCGCCGCGCTTGACGAGGTTGCGCACGATCGAGCCCTTGATCCCCGTGTCGATCACCGCGATCCGCGGCCCGTCGCCGTCGCCGTGGTGGCTGACTTCGGTGGGGCTCACCACCGCCGCTAGATCCTGCCCGTCCATCGGCGGCTCTTTTTCGATCAGCGCGCGGGCCTCGTCGGGCGCGATGCTCACGGGGAAGATCCCGCCGCGCATCGAGCCCTGCTCGCGGATGTGGCGCACCAGCGCGCGCGTGTCCACGCCGGTGATGCCCTGCACGCCGCAGTCCTGAAGCCACTGCAGCCAGCCCCGCTCGGCGCTCGGCGCGTCCTCGTTGTCGCACGCTTCGCGCATGATCGCGCCTCGTGCCCACGCGCGCTCTGACTCCATCGCCTCGCTGCTCACCCCGTAGTTGCCGATGTGGGGGTAGGTGAAGGTGATCAGCTGGCCCGCAAACGAGGGGTCGCTGATCGACTCCTGGTAGCCCGACATGCCGGTCGTGAACACGACCTCGCCGACCGTATGGCCGTCCGCCGCACACGCCTCGCCGTCGAAGCGGGCGCCGTCCTCCAGCAGCACATATGCGCTCGGCTCGCTCACAGGATCAGCCTCTGCACTTCCTTGAACTCCGGCGTGCCCGCGCGCTCCAGCAGCTCGAACAGCGCCGCCTCCACCGTCGTGATCACTGCGCCGGCGCGCTCCATGCGCTCCAGGCCCCGCTCGTAGTCGAGCGTGTGGCGCGAGCCGACCGCGTCCGCCGGGACGTGCACCTCGATGCCGCGCCCCAGCAGGTCGTGGACGGTCTGCGAGACGCATACGTGCGTCTCGATCCCGCACACCAGCGCCTGCGTTCGCCCGTGCTCGCCGATCCCCGAGCGCTCAAAGCCCTCCGCGCGGGCGGCGGAGAAGACGCTCTTCTCGATCCTTTGCTCGTCCTCCAGGCCAAGCTCCGGCGCGCTGTGGCCGAGGCCCTTTGGGTACTGCTCGCTCACTAGCGCCGGCAGCCCGAGGATGCGGGCCCCCTGCACGAGCTTGGCGCAGGAGCTTGCGACGCCGTCGAAGGATGCGTAGCCACGGAACGCCTCTTGGACGTCCACCACCACCAGCGCCGCGCGCTCGCGCGAGAGAAGGCTCATACGGCCACCGCCCTGTTCGCGCCGGGTGTACGCGTGTCTCTGCCGTCCACCTGTGCACGGTATGCCACCGCGCCCCCCGCCACAGTCAGCAGCACCTTTCCGCGCAGGCGCCTGCCGGCGAAGCAGCAATTCGCGGAGCGGCTTTGCCAGCCGTGCTCGCCCGCCACCCACTCGGTGTCCAGATCGATCAGCGCGATGTTGGCCCCTGCACCCTGGGCGATCGTCGGGACGGGGAGGCCAAACAGGGCGGCGCCGGCGGTCATCCGTTCGAGCAGTACTCCCAGGGGCAGTACTCCTGGCAACACCAGCTGGGTATAGAGCGCGGCGAACGCTGTCTCCAGGCCGGTCGTCCCCATCGGGGCCTGCGTGAACGGCAGTGCCTTCTCCACCTGCGCGTGCGGCGCGTGGTCG
>Ga0187855_10002768_pt1 | contig 13139 bp, 13 predicted proteins | sample June2016WEW_8_10_2_FD_132969 | JGI IMG/M metagenome (GOLD analysis project Ga0187855, IMG submission 132969) | Peatland microbial communities from SPRUCE experiment site at the Marcell Experimental Forest, Minnesota, USA - June2016WEW_8_10 | ecosystem: Environmental > Terrestrial > Soil >...
AGCTGGTCGAGCGTGTCTTGCTCGGCGGCGCGCGAGTGGATCACGAGCGGCTTGCCCAGCTCGCGCGCCAGCTCGATCTGCGCCGCGAACGCGCGCTCCTGGTCGGCGCGGGGCGCGTAGTCGCGGTAGTAGTCCAGCCCCGTCTCCCCGATCGCCAAACAGCGAGGGTGGGCGGCGAGCGCGTGCAGCTCCTCAAGGGCGGCATCGTCGAAGCCTGTCGCGTAGTTGGGGTGACGGCCAACCGCGGCGTACACCTGCGGAAACGCCTCCGCCGCCGCCAGCGCCGCGCGGCAGGAGGCGCCTGCCGTGCCGACGGTGAGGATCCGCGTCACCCCCGCCTGCTCCGCCGCCGCCACCAGCTCCGTGTCGGGGGGCTCGCAGAGGTCGAGGTGGGTGTGGCTGTCGATCATCGTGGGCCGCGTTGCCAGTGGTTGTTTTTTGGGATTGGGGAGGGGCTCGGGTTGTGCGGTGGGGCGCTCACTGCCTGGGAAAGAGGGGTTGGAGCTCGCCCACGGGGGGGGCTGTGGCGGGAGATCCGGCCGCCATGCCGGCAGGTGGGCGGGCCCCCAAAAATGCGCCGTCAAGCGTGCGGTCGTCGACGCCCAGCGCATCCAGCAGTTTTTCGGTGCTCGCCGGCAGGTAGGGGATGAGCAGCAGGCTCACCACGCGCACCCCTTCGGCGAGCGAAGCGAGCACGCCATCCAAATCCGCCTGCTTCGCTTCGTGTTTTGCCAACGTCCACGGCGCGCGCTCCTCGACATAGCGGTTGAGGCGCCTTACCCGCTGCCAGATCGCATCGAGCGCCTGTGTGAGCTCGGCTCGGTCGAGCAGCTCGCACACCTGTTCGGCGAGTCCCTCGAAGTCGCCGGCCAGCTCGGGGTCGATCGGCGCCGCGGGCAGCACCCCGTCGCGGTAGCGGCGCACCATCGCCAGCGTGCGGCTGGCGAGGTTGCCGTACTCGTTGGCCAGCTCGCTCTCGTAGCGCTGCTCAAAGGCGGTCGTTGACACCGAGCCGTCCTGGCCGAAGGGCACGTCGCGCAGCAGGTAGAAGCGCAGTGCATCCGCCCCGAAGCGCTCGATCACGGCGAACGGGTCGAGCACATTGCCCAGCGACTTGCTCATCTTCTCGCCTTCCATCAGCAGGTAGCCGTGGACGAACAGGCGATGCGGGAGCTCCAAGTCGGCGGCCAGCAGCAGCGCCGGCCAGTAGATCGCGTGAAAGCGCAGGATGTCCTTCGCGATCAGGTGGTAGTCGGCCGGCCAGAAGGTGTCGGTGAGGTCGTCCTCGCGGGCATAGGAGAGCGCCGAGTAGTAGTTGAGCAGCGCGTCAAACCACACGTAGAAGACGTGCTCGGGATCCCACGGCACCGGCACCCCCCAGGTGAGCTTGTGGCGCGTGAGCGGCACGTCGCGCAGGCCTGAGCGGATGAACGAGAGCGCCTCGTTGTAGCGGCTGCGCGGGGCGACGAAATCCTCGCGCTCGGCGTACAACCGCTCCAGCTGCTCCTGGAAGGCGGAGAGCTTGAAGAAATAGTTGTCCTCCTGTTCGCGCACAAGCTCGATGTGATGGATCGGGCAGCGCTTGCCCTCCTCGATCTCGTTCTCCGCCTTGAAGTCGGCGCAGCGCGGGCAATACCACCCTTCGTAGGTGCCCTTGTACACGTACCCGTTCTCGTGCACCCGCCCGAGGATCTCCTGTACCTTCGCCATGTGCTGGGGGTCGGTGGTGCGGATGAAGAAGTCGTTGGAGGCCCCCAGCCGCGGCGCCAGCGCACGGAAGCGCTCGGCGTTGCGATCCGCCAGCTCTTGGGGCTCGATCCCGAGCGCGTGCGCCGCGTCGGCGACCGGCTCGCCGTGCTCGTCGGTGCCGGTCAGGAAGAACACCTGCTCGCCGCGCTGGCGGTGGTGGCGGGCCAGCACGTCGGCGGCGATCGTCGTGTACGCGTGCCCGAGGTGGGGCGCCGCGTTGACGTAGTAGATCGGGGTCGTCACGTAGAAAGATGACATCGCTCGCCCAGGCTACTGGCTGGCACCGTCACTTCAGTCGATCCGGCGAGGGAGCTCCCGCCTAATCGGCGGCGCCGGCGCCATCCTTCCGGGCAGCTCGAGAGCCGTAAACGGCGCCCGCCGCCCCCACCACCAGCACGACCTCCCCCTTGGGGGGACGCTCGCGGTAGCGCGCCGCCAGCTCGGCCGCCGACCCGCGCGCGACTTCCTCGTGGAGCTTGGTCAGCTCGCGGCAGACGGCCACGGGGCGCCCCGGATCGGCCAGCGCGAGCATCTCGAGCGTGGCGGCGAGGCGCTTGGGGGATTCAAACGCCACCAGCGTCTCGGAGGCATCCACCAGCAGGCGTTCGCGCTGGCCACGCTTGCGCGGCAGAAACCCCACAAAGCACCAGCGGGCCGCTGGCAGGCCGGAGGCGACGAGCGCCACCGGCACCGAGCTGGCCCCCGGCAGCACCTCCACCGCGACACCTGCCGCCAGGCACTCACGCACCAGCAGGAAGCCGGGGTCGGACACCACCGGCATGCCGGCGTCGCTAACCAGCGCAACCGTCTCGCCGGCATCGACCCGCGCCACCAGCTCGGGGAGGCGCGCGCGTTCGTTGTGCTCGTGCAGGCTCACCAGCCGCGCCGCGCGAATCCCGTGGCGATCGAGCAGGATCCGCGTATGGCGCGTGTCCTCGCAGGCGAGCACGTCGGCCTCGCCCAACACTCGCAGCACCCGCAGCGTCACATCTTCGAGATTGCCGATCGGCGTGGGGCACACGAGGAGTCGCCCTGCCGCTCGCCCGTCTGCAGGCGCCCGCCCAACGTGCGCAACGTGCGCGTCATCGCCGGGCATTGGGCCAATATAGAGAGCGTCGATGGCAGAGGAGACCGACCCCAAGCCGCAATACACCCGCTACCGCGCGGGGCGCAAGCCGCCTCGCCCAGTCCCTGGGGCTGTCGGTGTGGACGGGCCGGCCCGGAGCCGTGGAGGCAGCCTGTTAGAAGAAGGTCGAGGCAGCCCACCGGCTGGTCGAGGCGGCCCACCGGCCGGTCGAGGCGGCCCACCGCAGCCGCGGCGCCCGGGCACCGCGGCGCCTGGCGCACGGCCCTCCTGGTGGCGGCGGATCACCCCCAAGCGCGCCGTACTCGGACTGCTCGCACTGCTCGTCGGGTGGGTGGTGCTGTCGCTCGTGCTGTTTCTCGCCAGCTCTCACTTCCGGCGCATCTCCCCACCGGCCAACGTCGCCGGCCAGCTCGAATCGGCCGGTCCGCTGCTCACCTCCGCCAACAACATCCTCGTGCTGGGCTCCGACAAACGCCAGAAGGACTCAAGGGAACCGGGCGCCGACATCAACGGACCCAGCCGTTCGGACTCGATCATGCTGATCCGCACCGGAGGCGGGCACGCCGCGCGCCTCTCGATTCCCCGCGACACGGTGGTCGAAATCGCCGGCCACGGACTGCAGAAGATCAACGCCGCCTACGCCTTCGGCGGCCCCGCGGAGTCGATCTCGGTGATCAAGCACTATCTCGGCGTACCGATCAACCACGTGATCGAGGTCAACTTCGAAAACTTCCCCGCGCTGGTGGACGCGATGGGCGGCATCACCTACACCGGTGGCTGCGTGGTGTCCTACCTCGACGGCGGCTCGGCCGATGGCGGATTCACGCTGCGCCTGTCCGCCGGCACCCACCACCTCGACGGCGAGGAAGCGCTGGCACTCTCGCGCACCCGCGAGAATCGCTGCGCCCCGCAGCAGACCGACCTCCAGCGCGAGGAACGCCAGCAGAAGCTGCTGCTGGATATGAAGGCCCAGCTGCTCTCCTTCTCCAGCTTCCTGCGCCTGCCGCTGATCTCCTGGAACGCTCCGCCGACGATCATCTCCGACATGAGCGGCCCCCAGCTGCTCGAGCTGTTCGCCGCGCTGGAGATCGGCGGCTCGCCGTCCACCCACCTGCTGGAGCCCACCGGCCAGATCATGCTGCCCGACGGCGAAGAAGGCCTCACCGTCTCCGAAGCATCCAGACGCGCCGCCGTGGCGCGCTTCATGGCGGGGTAACCGTCGCGCTTGGTCGGGCCCGGGTGGCGGCCAGCCCCTCGCTGCGGCCCTGGGCAGCCAGCCCTTCGCCTCCGGTAGCCCGCGTCAGCCTTTCCCTGCTGCCCCGGGCAACGTTCAGCCCTTGGCCGCGGCCGGCTCCGGCTTCTTGGTGGAGGAGCCCTTCTCGGCCTTAGGCTTGCTCTCCGAGGTCGAGCCCTTGTCGCTCGACGAGGAGGAGTCGCTCTTGTCCGCTGAAGAGGAATCAGAGGAGGACTTGGAGTCCGCAGAGGAGGAGCTCTCCGCCGCCGCCGCATTCTCACGCTGGCGTTTGCGGGTGCCGTAATCGGTGTTGTAGAAGCCCTTGCCCTTGAAGTGCACCGCGGGAGCGTGCAGCACACGCTGCACCTTCACGCCCGTCTCAGGGTCCTCGGTGAGGGCCTCGTCGGAGAACGACTGGACAAGCTCGAAGGTGCTTCCATCTGGGCGGCGGTACTCGTAGATCGGCATTGGCACTCGGATTATAGGAGTGCCAGGCGTGTGGGACGGGCCGCGGCCCATACGACCAAGCCCAGGTCGGCGCTCCTGGAGCCGGCTACCGCTCAATGGCCGGCGTACGAACGCCGGCTGGCGAGATGCGCAGATAGAGCATTCAAATCAGAGTCGTGCTCGGAGACGAGCCGCCATGCGATGTCCCGCATGAGCCCAAAGCTCCGTGGCCCCTCCTCATCGTCGGGGGAATGTTCGCGCCAATCCAGCTCCGGTTCCAGCCTGACATATCCGCCCATGCCGAGGCTCCGCTCAGCCACGGCGGCCACGAGGTCTGCGAGGCCGCTTCGCGCGGCATCAAGCAGCGGGAACGCCAGCTTGGGGTCCCGCCAGCTCTGCTCGTCCACGGGGTCCCGCCGGCTGCCTCCACCGAGGGCCAGCAGTAGGGGCTGATCTTCGATGCCATGCTCCAGCGCGGCCAGGGCAACCAGCGTGGGGTTGGCACCGAAGAGCGCTCCGTCGACCAGCGTATCCGTGCGCCTCAGCTGTGGATCGGGAACGTGCACGGGCGCGACAAAGGGCGGCGTGGCCAGCGTTGCGTGCGCGGCCGTGGCCATGGGCAGGTCCTGGTGCGGGTCCTCTCGCGCGGCGAGCGAGTCGAAGAAGCGCACACGCCGCGCGCCCATGTCATAGACGCACACAACCACGCGGACGGCGGCGGCGCTGAGAGGCGTGTCGCCGAAGCGCTCGAGCAGCCAGCTGTCGAGCGCCTCGGACTGGCGTCCTGAGTGAGTGAGCCGCACTGCACGCACCACCCGAGACGGGGCCGAGGGTGAAACGATCGACGCGAGCTCCCGATGGAGCTTCTCGTCGAGGTCGAGCGCCGCGTAGCGAGGAGATCCGTTGGCCTCCGGACAGGCGAGCAGCAGGGCCATGAGACCGCCGGTAGACGAACCCACGAGGATGTCGAACAGGCGCGAGACGGGCAGTGCGGTGCGCCGCTCGAGCTCTTGTAGGACGAACGCCGGCACCATGGCTCGTGAGCCTGTCGCGTCGAGGGCGACGGCGCGATGGCCCGCCGCGGCGGGCAGGGCGGAGTTATAGTCGGTGAGCGGTTCCATGAGCCCCGATCTCCAGGATACGGCACGCAGAGGGTGATCCCGGTTTCAGCCCTGCTTGAACAGGAGGCGGTGCGGACCGCCATCGCGGTGCTCCCAGCACGAGCCGAGGCGGCGGCCAAAGCCGCCGCCGGCACCAAGAGCGAGACCCTGACTGCCACCTACGTGGACCCCGCGCTCACTCAGCAGCTCGCCTCGCCGAATCATCAGATTCTCTACGGCAGGCGCGGGGCCGGCAAGACCCACACCCTGCTGGTGATGGAAAAGCGCCTCATGGGTCGCTCCGGCGAGATCGTGATCTATGCCGACCTCCGCGAGCTCGGCGACACACGGCCTCAGCCGCCGCAGGAGCAGGCGGCCGGCTACATCCGGCAGCTGCTCGCCATTGTCGAGCGCGAGTTCGCAAGACGCGGCGAAGACAGCTACTCGTTCGCGCAGGTGTACGCCCGCCCGCACCATCAGCTGGACGCGTTCCACGAGGTCATCGACCAACAGGGGTTCGCGGTCAGCGAGATCATGAGCGAGCGCTCGGCGGGAGAGAGCGCTGAGCGGAACACCTCGCTCCGAGCGGCCCTGGAGCCGACGTCCCCCGGCGTGTCCGCCAGTCTGGCATCGGGTCGGGAGAGACATAGCGCGGAGCGCGAGGCGATCAGGCGCATCCCGGTGGAGCAAGTCGACTTCACGGCTGTTTCGGGGGCGCTCCAAAAGCTCAGCCGCGCCGGGGACCTCAGACGCCTGACGCTGCTGCTCGACGAGTGGTCGGAGGTGCAGCCCGCCGAGGCACAGCCATATCTCGCGGAGTACATCAAGCGGGTCTTCTTCCCCGTCGAAGGACTCAGCGTGAAGATCGCCGCTATCCAGTACCGCTCCCGCGTTGGCGTGCGGCTCCCAAATGGCGCGGTGCGCGGCTTCGAGGAGTACGCAGACCTGTTCCCCCTGACGATGCTCGACGAGTCCGCTTTCTCGTACGATCGCGACCCTGCGGAGGTCGAGAAAATGTTCGCCGAGCTCCTCTACCGCCACCTGACCGTCATCCTCGCGCAGGCCGCCTCGGAGGGCGGTCTGCCGCGCAAGCCCGTGACACCTCCCCCGCGTGGCCCGCTTCAGTGGCTGGCGAGGCACAGGCCGGGCCGGCGAGCGCCACCGGCCTACGAAGACGACATCATCTCGCGGGTGGCCGACGAGCTGCGACAGCCGGATTGGAGTGAGACCTTCTTCGAAGCGGCTGGCAACGCCTTCATGCGGTCGGAGTTCGGCGTGTCAGGGGCCGCCGAGCTCGTTGCGGACCTGTTTGAGGGCAAGGCGTTCGGGGAGCTCTCGCGGGGCGCCCAGGGCGTGCCACGCGACTTCGCGAGCATCTTGCAGAATGCCGTCTTCGCATCAAACACGCCAAAGCTCACGCAGCACGCAATGAGAACCGCGATCCGCGCATTCCACACCGCCAAGCTCGAGAATCTGCACGACGCAGAGCGCCAGATGCTGACGGATCTGACCCAGAAGATCACGGGCCGGCACGCGCGCTGCTTCCTGGCCGACCGCGATCTGACGCGCGATGAGACGTTCCAGACGCTCGTAGATCAGCGGCTGCTGCATCGGCTGCAGCCCCGAGTCCCCGATCCGCAGGATCCGGCACGTACCTACGACGCCTACACGCTCGACTATGGGTCCTACGTCCTCCTCCTTGCCGAAGGGAAACTTCCCGACGACGACCTCAGCGACAGGCTCACCGACGAGCCCAACGCCACCGTGGCACCGTATAGCGATGGGCGACGGATGCGCCGAATCATCATCGGGCTCGCCGACCTCGAGGCAGAGAACGCAGAGCCGGCGACGGGTGGCGAGACGGACGCGTAGGAGAATCCTGATCGGCCGACCGTTGCCTTCGCCCTTGGGCTCCTAATCCGCCAGCAGCGCGCGCGCGCTGGCGATGCCGGCACGGATCGTCGCAGTGAAGTCGCGTTCGGGCTCGGAGAGCATCCGCAGCGCGAACCCGTCGCCGAGCGAGAAGAGGATCTCGGCGATCGCCTCGGGCTCGGCGTGCAGCCGCAGCACCCCCTCATCCTGAGCCACGGTGAGCATCCCCGCGACCTGCTCGCGCATCGTGCGCAGCAGGTTGGCGTACTCGGTCGCGATGTCCTCGTTGCGCCGCGAAAGCGTGAACAGCTCGAACAGGAGCGTGATGAAGTCGGGATCCTCACGGATCGCGTCCTGCAGATGCTGCGCCATCAGACCGATGAAGTCCTCCGCCGTCTGCGCCCCAGCGAGCTGCTGCTCCAGGCGCTCCAAGCGCAGCTGGCAGTCGCGGCGCACGGCCTCCGCGAGCAGCTGCTCCTTGGTGCCGAAGTAGTAGTGCAGCAGGCCCCGCGACACCCCCGCCTCGCGCGCAACGCGCTCGAAGGTGGAGCCGGCGGTGCCGTGTTGGGCAACGCTGCGGCGCATCGCCTCCACGATGCGCTGGGCGCGCTCACCCGAGAGCGGCCTGTCCCTGGCGCCCCTGCTAGGCGAGCCGCTCTCCACGACCGAAGCCATCGTTCTCAGGGTGCAGCGACAGGCCGCCGGTGAGGCGTCAGGGCCTCAGGAGGCAGGTGCGCCCACCGAGCTCGGCGCCTCCTGCGCCGGCATCGTGGTCGAGCTGTAATCGAACTCCTCCTCGGCCCCGAACAGCAGGTCGAGCACCTTCGAGCGCAGGCTTTCGCTGAGCGCCACGGCGAGCACGCCCGCGACCAGCGCGAGCATCAGCGTGCGGGCAAGACCTCCGCGCCGGCGCTTGCGCTTGGGGGGCTCTTTGAGCGCGGTGCCGGCGTCGCGCAGGGCGCCCACCGCCTCGGCGAGCTCGCGCTGCAGCTTGCGATCCTCGAACAGCGCCTTGGTTGCCGGCTTGCCGTTGCTCATCCGCCCGTAAGCGCTGCGCGCGGCGAGGTAGGCCGCGAGCAGGCTGCCGCGCAGCTCCTCGTCCTCGATGATGCGCTTCACATACTGGTTGCTCTGGGCGGCGCGGGCCGCCGCCGAAGCCTTGCCGATGCTCTCTTTTGCCGCCATGCAGCCACCGCCTCTACTTGGAGCTTGGTTACCGTGGGTCCACCCCAATATACCCCCTCCTGCGAAGCGCTATGCGTGCAGCGCCGCCTGTTCCTGCGCCGTGGGAAAGGCCCAGGCGGCGCGCGGGCGCTCCTGGCGGAAGACGAAGCGCAGTTGCGGCGGCGGTTTGAGCTGGGCAGCGTGTGGCCTGAACGTGGCGCAGGGCTCCTCTAAATCGAGCGCGCACAGCATGTTGCGCTTGAAATAGCATTCCTCGCACGTCACTTTGCGCGCGGCAACGCGCGCGCTCTTCCTTCCCTGCGCCAAGGTCGCTCCCCATAAGTCGAGTGTTTTCGAGTCGCCCGCCCACCGGCTGGAGGGCGAGAACCGACGAGGGCAGGGATCAAAGCACCCGCCGACGCTCCGCTCAAGGGGCCTTCTCGCAAATCGCAGAGAAAAGATTTTTTACCCCGGAAAGAGCTGGCAAAACGTCACTTTCCTGTGACGATCGCATGGATTGCCGCATTTTCCGAGGTTCTATGTCGCTCACCCGACCAACCCAAACGCCTCATCCGCGCGGTCGGCGACGTAGCCGGCGATCGCCAGCGAGGAGGTGGCGGCGGGCGACGGCGCGTTGCGCACGTGCAGAGCCCGCTCGGTGTGCGAGAAGACGAAGTCGTCAACCAGCTTGCCGTCGCGCCCGAGCGCCTGGGCGCGAATGCCGGCGAAGGCGGGCTGCACGTCGCCGACCTGAAGATCCGGCACGTAGCGAGCGGCCGCGCGCACAAAGGCGGCGCGCGAGGCAGCGTGGCGCAGCTCGACGGCGCCGGTGCGCCACCACTTGGCGAGCATCCGCCAGGTGCCGGGCCAGCCGAGCGTGTCGCGCAGGTCGCGACCGTTGAGCGTGGCGAGGCTGTAGGCATCGCGAGCGCCAACCATCAGCGCCGTCGGCCCGATCAGCACATCGCCGTCGATGTGCTTGGTGAGGTGAACGCCGAGGAACGGCAGCGACGGGTCGGGCACGGGGTAGATCAGCGAGCTCACCAGCTCGCGGCGCGCGGGCGCCAGGCGCAGATAAGCGCCGCGGAAGGGCACGATGCGCGGGTCGGGATCGGCGCCAGCGGCGACGGCGAGGCGATCGGCCCACGCGCCGGCGCAGAAGATCGCGTTGCCGGCTTCGGTGACGCCCTGCGCGTGCGTAAGGCGCAGCGAGCGCCCCACCGCGGAGATCCCCTCGACGCCACAGCTCCTCGTCACGGTGGCGCCCGCGGAGAGCACGTCCTGCGCGTAGGAGCGCGCAACCGCCGCGAAGTCGGCGATGCCCGTGTCGGGGGAGTGCAGCCCGGCGATCCCCCGCGCGTGGGGCTCGAGCGCCTCGATGCCGGCGGCGTCGAGGCGGCGCAGCTCGGGAACGCCGTTGGCCTTGCCGCGGCGTTCGAGCTCATCCAGGCGCCCCAGCTCGCTCGCGCAGGGCGCGACGATCACCTTGCCGCAGCGCTCGTGGGCGATTCCCCGCTGCTCGCAGTACTCGTACAGCCTGCGCGCGCCCTCCACACACAGACGCGCCTTCAGCGAGCCCGGCTGGTAATACACCCCCGCGTGAATCACCCCAGAGTTGTGACCGGTCTGGTGCATGCCAAGTTGGGCTTCGCGCTCGAGCACCGACACCGACAGCCGCGGATGGCGGTGGGTCAGCTCACGCGCCAGCGCGAGACCCACGATCCCGCCGCCGACGATCGCCAGGTCGCACTCGGAGGGCGCTTGCGAGGCGGCCTCGCCAGCCGACGGTGACACGTGCGTCTGATCCGATGGCGGCACGCGCGTCATTATTGCCGGTATGCACATTCTCCTCACCGGCGCCAGCGGCTTCATCGGCTCGGCCCTCGCTCCCGCATTGCTGGCGGACGGACACGAGCTCCGGGGCCTGACGCGCGATCCCCAGCGCGCGCAAGCGGGGTCGCCAGCTCACACTTCGGCGATGGAAATCTTCCGGGGCGACGTCCTCACCGGTGAAGGACTGGCGGATGCATTGGCGGGAGGGGAGGTGGCCTACTACCTGATCCATTCGATGGAAGACACACCAGGGAGCCCACCGGGAAGCTTCGCCGAGCGTGAGCGCGTGGCGGCGAGCACGTTCGCTGTGCACGCGCAGCACGCCGGCGTCAACAGGATCGTTTACCTTGGCGGCCTGCTGCCGAGCGCGGGCCGGGTCTCGCCCCATCTGGCAAGCCGCGCGGAGGTGGAGGAGATCCTGCTCGAGCATGTTCCCGATTCGGTTGCCCTGCGTGCCTCGATCGTGATCGGCGCACAGTCGCGCTCCTTCCGTCTGCTCGTACGCCTGGTGGAGCGGATGCCCGTGCTGACGCTTCCGCCGTGGCGCAGGTTTCGCACGCAGCCGATCGACGTGCGTGACACGATCGCGATGCTCGCCGCCGCTGCCCATCCCACCAGCGTGAGTGGCCGTACGCTCGATATCGGCGGACGCGAAGCGCTCACCTATGAGGAGATGCTGCGACGAATCGCCGAGCTGCTGCTACTTCCACGCCCAACGCTCGGGGTGAGGGTCACAATGACGCCGCTCACCGCCCACCTCGCGGCGGCACTGGCGGGCGAGGATCCAGCATTGGTACTGCCGCTGATGGAAGGGCTGCAGGGCGATCTGCTGCCCGCCGATGACCATGCGGCCGACCTGCTGGGGGTGGAGCTGCACTCCTTCGACAGCGCCGTGGAGTGCGCGCTGCGCGAGTGGGAGGCGGCCGAGCCGCTCGCCGCGCGATGAGACCCACAGCAACCCACCCCCCGTTGCTGCGGCTCCCCAAGCAACAACGGAGCGGGGGCAAACGATGAGCGTCGTATCCCTCTCGGCACACATCGCCGCCCCACCGGAGGAGGTGTGGAAGACGGTGATGGACCCCCACCGCCTCGGCGAGTGGGTCACGATTCACCGCGCGCTGCGCTCAGCCGACAGCGGGCCACCCAGGGTGGGGTACGAGATGGAGCAGCAGGTTCATTTGCGCGGCGTGAGCCTCGACATTCACTGGCGCCTGACCCAATGCCAGCCATGCAGAGTGGCTGTGTGGGAGGGTCGTGGGCCGGCCCGTTCACGCGCTCACACCGAATATGTGCTGCGCGCCGAGAGCGACGGAACACACTTCGACTATCGCAACGAGTTCCGCGCTCCGCTCGGGCCGGTGGGAGCGCTCGCCTCACGCGCGCTCGTGGGGGGAATGCCCGAACGCGAGGCCCAGCGCACGATCGAGCGCCTGCGCGAGTTGCTTGAGCGGGGAGACGCCTCCCGTTCCTGAGCCTTGCCCGCGACCAGAGAGAGCCGGGGGTGGTGGGTCGAGATCAAATGACACACAACAGGCCCCGCGTCCTCGCCCGAGCGGCCAAACCGATACCCGGAAGGAAATGAATGCGAGACGGGGAACTGACATCAGGCTTGCGTCGTGGTGGCACGACGTGTGAATGTTGTAAGGTAAACCGAAACCTCGTGATGAGAATCACGCAATCCGAGTGAACAGGATTCAACTGTGACCGACTTCCTTGACGAGAAGCACCGAGAGATCACCGATCGGCTGGCCGAGCTGCAGCCGCTGGTGGAGGAGTACCAGCGGCTGGAGGCAGCCGTCGCCGCACTCGACGGCTTGGGCGGCAGGTCGGCCACTGCGCCAGCCGCCGCGCCCAAAGCCGCCGCCAAAGCAGCACCCAAAGCGGCCGCCAAAAAAACCCCCGGCCGTCGTGGACCGGGCCGGCCGAGGGGCTCGAAAACCAAAACCAAAAAAGCAGCTGCCGCTCCCGCGACAGCCACGGCGGCAGCTCCCGCGGCGGCGGGCCGCGGAGGCGCGAGGCGCAAAGCGGGCCGGCGCAAAGGCAGCGGCACACGCGCTGCACAGGCTCTGTCCTTCGTGCAGCAGCAGGCCGGCATCACGATCCCCGAGCTGGCTGCCAAGATGGGGATCAAGCAGAACTACCTCTACCGGGTGCTGCCGATCCTCGAGGAGGAAGGCAAGGTCGTCAAGCAGGGCAGAGGTTGGCACCCGAAAGGCAAGTAACGGTCTGACGAACACCAGACGTACAACAGCCCCGGCGTGCGACACGCCGGGGCTGTTTTTTTGGGGTGATTCGACTCAGCTACGCGCCGCCGAACGCGATAGGCCGTAACCAGGGTGATTGGTTGGCGTCCAAAAAGAACAACCAACCACCCGCCCCCCGGCTCACACCCACCACGCGCGACTCAGACCACCGCGGCCGCGCCCGGCTCAGATCAACCCAAGCTCCCGCACGGCCTGACGCTCGTCCTGCAGCTCCTTGACCGATGCGTCGATGCGCGAACGGGAGAACTCGTCGAGCTCCAAACCCTCCACGATCGACCACTCACCGCCGGAGCAGGTGCAGGGCAAGCCGCAGATAAGACCCTCGGGGATGTTGTAGGAGCCGTCGCAGGGTACGCCCATCGAGACCCAACCCCCGTTGCTGCCGAGCA
>Ga0187855_10002770_pt1 | contig 13135 bp, 11 predicted proteins | sample June2016WEW_8_10_2_FD_132969 | JGI IMG/M metagenome (GOLD analysis project Ga0187855, IMG submission 132969) | Peatland microbial communities from SPRUCE experiment site at the Marcell Experimental Forest, Minnesota, USA - June2016WEW_8_10 | ecosystem: Environmental > Terrestrial > Soil >...
ACCGAGATGAAAGAGAAAAAAGCTCGCGTCGAGGATGCTCTCAATGCCACCCGCGCCGCGGTTGAGGAAGGGATCGTGCCGGGCGGCGGTGTCGCGCTGCTACGCGCGGGCATTGCGCTCGAAAAGTTGACGCTCCCCGGTGACGAACAGTTCGGCGTGACCATCGTTCGACGCGCATGCGAGGAGCCGGTCCGCCAGATTGTGCTCAATTGTGGAACCGAGGGCGCCGTGGTCGCCGAACATATCAAGAACCAGGCGGATCCAAACTTCGGCTTCAATGCCGCCACTGAAAAGTACGAAGACCTGGTGAAGGCCGGCGTAATTGATCCAACGAAAGTCACTCGCACGGCCCTGCAGAATGCAGCCTCCATCGCATCGCTCATGCTCACCACCGAGGCCATGGTCTCGAGCGTCGCGGAGGAAGCAGATTGAACAAGCGATTACTAAAGCGCCACAAGCGACAGGTCGCCCGCGCGAAGGAACATGTGAAACTGTCGGAGCCCGACGTGCGAACACCGGAACAAATAACCGCTGCGAGAGAAGCCGGCCGTTCCGCCGGCGGCAGTCGCGGAGGCTCCGAAGCACCGGGCGCTATGCCATCCATTCGAAAACAATCGGGCGCCGCCGCACGCAGCCCGGCGAAAGCCGACGCATAGGGCAGATTATGATCCGCACGAGAGCAGAGAAATTCTCCCACTGCCCCTACTGCAGGTCTGTCGATTTTAGAAGTGTTGGCGTGCGAAACGCCCTGGAGAAAGCTATCAACTGGCTTCTCCAGCCCTATCGGTGCTCGCTGTGCGGTCACCACTTTTTTCTGTTTCGCTGGCAAGCTCCCATCGGCGGAACAGCATAGTAACTCACAAATCGCGCAGAACTGACCCACCACCAACTACTCAAGTCACCGCGTCGCGCCGGTGAATTCGTATACTTGCACCGCCTTCCGCCCACTGCTGCCGAACCCGAGTACCGAACTCGTGGAGGCAAACACGGGCCGCAATTGCTGCAATGGCTCCAGCGCTACCGGACTCACCATCGGATTATCGCCCACCAACACGCAGCCTTCATTCCGGCAACCCATTTCCGCCGCCAACGCTGCCTTCGCGGACTCGAATCGCTTGGTTGCAAGTACCTCCTGGTATGTCCTACCGTTGGGAAACGTTTTCTGACGAAGAGATAGAATTGTCGCGCCGTCGCGCCCATCCACGGCTTGGCCTCCGAATACGAACAGCCGGATCGCCATGCTTCGATAGTAGGCCGGAAGATAAAACATCCTCGGCGCCAATTCGCCCGCTGCGTTGGATTCGTACACCAGCAGCAGATATTCCCTTTGCCGATGCCTCCTTGCATACGCGAAGAATAACGGAAAATCGCCGACCATTACGTTCTGTTCGGATGGCCATAGCGGAAGCCGCTCGTCCACCACTACGTAGCGCGCGCGCTGCGCTTGCAAAAGTGGAACCGCTTCCTGCTCGGACTGCGCTAGAAAAAAATCGGCGGCAGCGGAGGCGTTTTCCTGAGTCGGATTCGTCACCGGGATTCGTCTGGCCACATCCTCAATCCAATAGCCGTAATCCCACCAGGCCAACACGCTGTAGGCGCTGGAAGGATAGCGATAGTCTGGCCCGAAATCTCGCCGGCGGTATCTCGCATAGAAAAATGCTGGATCCACGAACGGTTCCGGAGTGGATGCGCGCATCCACTGCAACGTCTCTTTCCAGTCCTCCGATATTCCCGTGGATGCATAGCCGTTGATTGCTGCGTAGAGGTTCGGCCCGAACACCAGAAGCGCCAGGCATAAGCCGATTGCCCACGCCGCCTTGCGGCCGGATGCGATCAGGCAGTCTGCCGCAAAGCCGGTCGCGAGCGCCACGGCAATGGCATAGTAGTAAGTCATTCGGAGTTGGCCCATCGCTAGCACAAACGTTGTAAGGCCCCAAAAGAAGATGAGCGCTCGCCCTGGATCCCTTCGCTTGAGAAGATAGCCGCCCAGCAAAAACAATCCGATCAATGCGAAAAAGAACGCGCCGTAAAACTGGCGCAAGGCCGGAATCAAAGTGAAATGACCCAGCTCATACACCGGGGATTGAAGCTCGTCCACTCCGCCCGAGGTTCCAAACAGGGACGGCATCAGATGCGTAACCACGATTTTCGCCGGGTGGCGCAAGCTATTCGCCAGCACTGCCGTTACTGCAACGATCGCCAATCCGCCAGCTGCCAACCCTCCGAAGAATGCCGGACCCGGGCGTCGAAATCGCCGGCACAACTTGGCCCACAATTCCAGAGCGCCGATCCCGAGCGTCCCGAGTACGAGCGCGGCGATGGTGTAATTCATCCACAACAGGTTGTGGAATACGAGGCAGATGCTCAGAGCGATCAGAAACGCCACGTACAACGGCCGGTACGTCGGGTCGGATTTTTCCCCTGCTGAAAACCATCGCACGCGATCGTAAATTGCCCACGCCACTACTACTCCAACCACAATTGCGGACCCGTGAAAGGTCAGCAGATAGGCTGCCAGCGTAAATCCCGAGGTGATTGAAGTTCCGAGCGCCGGCGGCCGTTCCATCGCGTGCAATAACAGAAAAAAGAACAGCGTCACCAACAGGCTTTCCATAATATGGTGATCGGTGAATCCCAGGCTCGATACGCGCAGATAATGCCCTGGCAGAGTCGCGATAACCGCGGCTGCCACGAGAGCCGCGCGCAATCCAAATACCAGCCTGGCCAGGACGAAAACGGCTACCACTTCGAAAACGGCCAGCACCGCCGGATACCAGGCGGCGATTCCGTCGAGCAGCGATTCCGATGGCGCGCCCCCGCCGGCCAGCCATGCGATCAACCCCAGCAGCCAGTCATAAAACGGCGCGGTCGCAGTATCGTGGACCTGGCCAAAAATGACATATGGGTCCACCATGCTGCGCCATGGGAAATGTTTGACCAGATTCTCCGCCACGCGCACGTGGTACCACGCATCGGTTTCCTGGAAGTTCACGAAGCCGGACTGAAATACGAGATCGAAGCGCGGGATTACCCGGATGCACAACGCCAGCAGTCCGAGCCCCGCCACCACAATCCAATACCAGCGGTTCAGGATGGCCGCGAGCCATCCCGCGCGTTCCTGTTGCGGGGCGGGCGTTGGTTCCAGTTCTATCGTTCGCTCATTATGGCATACGCGCTCAGTGGGGCAGGATGTCATCCCAATGTCAGTTAGTTTTTGTGCCACACCGACCAAGTGCTGAATCCATTGTGGCGCATGCACTCTTGCGTGCCGCGTCGGCACTCCTGCCGACGCCTGGCTTGCCCGTTGGCGGGGCCTACGGCGAAACATCAGGCGATTCCTCCAACAACATAAGTCCTTTAAAATGTCCGTGGCATCAAAAACTAAGTGACATTGGGATGTCATCCTGCGGCGGGTTGGTAACCCGCGCTGCTTGCGCCGATCAGCAATCGGCGCGCAGCTGACCCTCTGCCCTGCTCCGGTTAAAATCAGGTGTGCGATGCGCGAAATTATAGGGACCGTTCGGCAGGCCCTCGATTTGCTGAATTCCCGGCTGCGCCGGCGCTGGCTGCTGCACGTGCCGTGGGCGCTCTTTTCGGCGGCGCTCGAAATGATCTCCACCGCCGGCATGCTCATACTGATCCGTCTCATCAGTGATCCCGCCGGCGCCGCGGGCGTCTCTTCGCTAAGGATCGTCCACCAATGGATCTCATTCGAACCTGGCTTGCGCTTCAACGCCGTGTTCGCGGCGCTGGTGGCTCTGTCTTACGTGGTGAAGAACAGTCTGCGGGTGGTTGAGATTTACGCCCAGCAGCGTTGCGCCGCCGCAACCGCGGTCTGGATTTCATCCGGTCTGCTGGAGCGATACTTACTGGCGCCTTACAGCCTGCATCTGCGGCGCAATTCCTCCGACATGCTCAACAACGTGAGTTACGCGGCGGACCAAGTGAGTTGGCTGGTGCTGCAGTCCGTCACAGCCTTAATTTCGGAAGCCTTCATCGCACTTGGCATTCTGGCCGTGCTGGTGGCTCAGCTTCCCTCGCTCGCGCGCGGCGCGGCAGCCGCCACGGCCGGCGTTACCATTCTCTTGCTATGGATCACCCAACAACGACACATTCGCTGGGGCGGGCTCCTGCACAACGCCAACGCTCAGAAACTTCAGAGCGTTCGCCAGAGTCTGGCGGCCGTCAAGGAAGCTAAGATTCTGGGGCGGGAGCGCTATTTCGGCCGGAGGTTTGCGCGGATCCGCTCCGCCCTCGGCGATCTGGAAGCCATGCAGGTCACCAGTGAAATCATTCCGCGCGTAGTGGTGGAAACCACATTCGTAATGGCGCTCGCCGCTTTGATTATCATCTCCTGGCTGCGGCCGGATGCGGCCGGGAATTTGACGCTCACGCTCGGTATCTTCGCGTATGGCGGGCTGCGGCTATTACCTTCCTTGCACCTGCTGGTTTATCGATTCAACCGGGTCGGCTCGGGCGTTGCTGCCGTCCATGCGGTTGTGCGGGATTGGAATGAGCTCGGGCCTTACATTGCGGTCAGCAGCGCAGCGGACGCGGCCATCGCCATGAAGGAATCGGTGGTATTTGAGCGCGTGTCATTTTCATACGAGAATTCCCACACCGACTCGGGTGAACCTGCTTTGAGCGATATCAACCTCACCATTCGCCTGGGTGAGTCCATTGGAATTGTGGGCCCCACGGGTGCGGGAAAAACCACTCTTGTCGATCTGATGCTGGGGATTCTCGAGCCCACCGCTGGAACCATTCGCGTGGATGGCCGCGATATTCGATCATCGCTGCGGGCTTGGCAGAGGCAGATCGGCTATGTCCCGCAGGCTGTATACCTGATCGACGACACCATCCGGCGTAATATCGCTTTGGGGCTGGAGGACGCGGAAATCGATGAAGCTCGCGTAGTGGAGGCGGCTCGCGACGCGCAGTTGGATGGATTCTTGAGCGGGTTGGCGGAAGGCTTGGACACGGTTGCGGGCGAGCGCGGACTCAGGCTTTCAGGAGGAGAGCGGCAGCGGATCGCGGTGGCGCGGGCTCTCTACCGGCGGCCCACTGTTTTGATTTTCGACGAGGCTACCGCCGCTTTGGATAACGCCACCGAACAGGCTCTCACTCAAACCATTCATGGCCTGCATGGCCGGATAACAACTGTATTCATCGCCCATCGGCTAAGCACCGTGCACGATTGCGACCGGCTGATATTCCTCCGCGACGGAAGAATTGCCGATGTCGGAACTTATGCCGAGCTTGAAAGGAATCCGGAGTTTCAGGCGCTGAGTGCGCGGGCTCCGGAAACGTTTCCGTAGGTCTTCGACGGGTATTTACCTGGATCCGGCAGCACGCCGGAACACGGGGGCGGCGTCGCGCCGCCAGGCCACGGACCAGGTCTCGGAAAAGGACGCTTCAATGTTACGCTGCATGCGCTCGAGAAATTGCGGATCGCCAGGAAAACCCTGCAGCAATTCGTCGATCCGCTGGGCGAATTCGTGGCCATCTCGAAAAGTGACCGCGGTGCCCTCAGGCTGTATCTGTTCCGCCAGGCAGGGGCCGTAATCCAGCACCGAAGCCGGCGTTCGCGCGCCAAAGAAATCCATTATCTTCATCGGAAGATCCACGCCGGAAGAGGATCGGTGCAGGGAGAACCCGATGTGAGCCGCGCGCAACAGTTCGCGATAGTCGGCTGGTTCGAAAAAGGCAGTGCGTGGGATTACGCGGCGCCACAAAACGCGCGAGAGCCGTTGTTCCAATTCCTCGCGCAATGGTCCGCGGCCGGTAATCAGGACCATCAATTGCGGTAAGGGCCGCCCAGGCGCTTGGGAGTCCCAAATCTTCAGCCCCTCGATCAGAAGGTCCATGTCTTCATCAGAGCTAAAGCTGGTGGGGCAAATCCCGAGCGCCGCACCGTCCGGGAGCATCAAGCCGACCCGCGCAAGAACATCCCGCGCGGCCGCGCTTCTTTCCGAGATAGGCAGCAACGGCAGCAGTTCCCTGGGCTTGTCATAAAGCATGATGGGATTCACCAGGCCGAATTCGTCCACTAGAATCCGGCGCATGGCTTTTGATACGCAGAAATTGGCGTCCGCGTGGCGGCCGAACCAGCCCTCGCAAGTTTTCGCGAACCGAACCACGAAATGTTCCGGCCCTAAACGGGGCGCGAGCATTGTGTATCCGAAATTATGCCAGTCGATAATGAAAAGTGAACCTCTCATCCGTGCCGCTATCCAACCTGCTAATAAGGTAGGAAGGGTGGGTGGATTCTGCACCAAAATTGCATCGGCGCGCGGCGTTCCGGCCAGCAGCATCCACAGCGACTCGAAGAGCAGACAGGCTGCCCGTAGCGCCGTCACCAGCAGAAACCAAAATCGCGGTACATTTTCGGCAGCCCTCCGAAGAGTGTGAATCCGGCACACCCGAATTCTTTGGCTGCCTAAAACGGCGCCGTCCACAGGCGTCTCGTGGTATCCGCCAAGCGAGACCGCTGCTCCGTCCTCGGCCAGTGCCAAGGCGTGATTCAACATGCGTGGACTTCGTCCCAGATCGCCCAACACCAGGACCGTCGCGCGATAGCGGTGTGGTTCAGCTGACATAAGGAGAAAGACTATGATAGCCGGGCCCAACGTCCCGACCAGCCGATGCGTAGATCGCGAAAGCTCGGCGGGCGACCTGGTCAGTCTAGTAATTATCTAAGTAAGTAGTACTTCCGAGTCCTCTAGTCCCGGTGAGCGTGGATAGCCGCGTTCTTGCTAATGTAAGACCCTAAGTTGTTAAACCAGGAACCCTTTAGGGTTCCGGATACAAAAAAAGAGGAGAACCAAAATGAAAAAGTTCAAATTGTCTTTCTGGCTCGCGCTCGCGACCGCCAGCATGTTCGCAATCCAGCTCGCCGCGCCGGCTTCCCATTCCAGCCGCTTCGACGATCCTATGCCAACTTGCCCGCCGGAGTGCCCGCAAAAGCCCACCAAACCGCCAGCTCGCTGAATTCTGAAATGGGCAGGGCGGCTGGTGGCTGCCCTGCTCCGGGATCCGAGACATTATTCGTGTATCAATTCCGGGCCGGGTCTGAATATGCTGATCCAAATAACCAGGCAAAGCGTCAAGGCGGACAGCATGTAGTTATTTGTGAGGGTCTTTTTCGCCCAGCCCATGTTCACGGCGAAGTAACAAACCGCGTAGATCCCGAAATATGCGGCCAGCATGCTCTCATGCCGTAACAGATTGCTTTTGACGCTATTACGGATAACCACCAGGAACAACAGCGCCGAGAATCCAAGAAATAAGGCTAGAACCGTGGAAACATATCGCTTAGCCAGAAATTCAAACTGCATGACCACCTGCAGTTGAATGGTACCGAAGTGGCTAAGCTCCGCTCTTACGGGGACGGCTGCGAACACAACGGCTGTAAGCAGCAGAAAAAAAAGCACCGGCCGGGCTGGCCTGACAATATAGGTGTATTCTTTCCACATTCCGGAGTGGACTTCGAGTGTCACAGCGATTTGGAGAAGCAGCAGAATCGGCTCAGACCAGAGCCAGAAGTAGGTATAGGAGATAGGCAGAACGCTGCCGAACCCGAAGGTGAAGTAAAACGCTCCCAGGGACCGAAGCACCGCGCAACCCAGGTACAAAGTGAAAATCGGATTCTTCTTCGCCAGACCTGTCCAGAGTAAGTGGGCGCAGAACAGTATCTGCACAGTCACCGAACTGTACCAGAACAAGTTAGTGGGTTCTGACATCTGGATACACTTGTAGAAAGTGTACGGTGAAACCACTAAGCCGTCAACTATAAAATGTGGGGCGGCCTACACTGCTAACCCCGGCGTCCTAACCGTTAAGACCCTCCGTAACATACTAGTTACTTTTCTTCTTGACGGGCTTCTTTGCATTCGGATTACTGTAGTCAGTCTGAATGGTAGCACCGATCATCTGCAGCATACCTTTGGCGGCCTCGGCAAACTGTCCTGCGGGCTGAAGTTGGAGATACTTTTCGAGCGCTGCCTGCATTCCGTCCGGCGCAATCACCTTGCCGTCTTTGTCAGTAGTCAATTTCGCCGAGAGTGCGGTGGCGTACTGAAACTGGGCGTCCGCGTAATCGGGATTGGCTTCGATGGCCTTTTTGAAGGCGGCCTCGGCTGCGGCAGTCTGTCCGGTGTTCACCAGAACGGCGCCCAGATTATAGAAATACTTGCCCGCGTTGGGCGGATCCAGTTGCGCAGCCTTAGTGAGCTCAACCTGTGCTTCGTCGAACTTCTTCGCCTTGGCCAATGCCAATGCGTAATTATTGTGGTAAGCAGGATCGTCCGGTTTTAGCGCGATCGCTTTCTGAAAAGCTTCCAAGGCCTTGCCCAGCGTGGCGGTCTGCTCATCGCCGGTTTTGGTGGCCGCCAGTTGGACGTCGGCGTCCGCGAGGTTGGCCCAGATGACATGCTGATTGGGATCCATCTGGGCTCCCTTCTCGAAGGACTCGACGGCGACCGGATAGTTCTTGGCCGTTAACGCCTCTTTGCCGGCATTGAACGCATCGTTCAACTCTTTGTTCTTGGCCATGGTGGCGGCGTTTTCCTTGGCCTTCTTCTCCAAGGCTTCCTTTTGCTCCTTGCTCAGGCCGCGTTCCTGCTCCTTGCTCAAGTTGCCTGTTTCAACGGCCTTTTGGGTAGCTTGGTTCGCTTCCATGGTCTTCTTCAGATCAAAGTTGCAGGGAGTTGGATCGCCCAACTGGGTGCGTAAATGCTGAACGAAATCGCGCTTCTCGTCGCCGACAAATACGGTAACGGTATATGTGCCCAAGGGCAGCCCGTTGTAAATGTAGTGGCCCTTTTTGTCCGTCTTCGCGCCCTTGTACGTACCTTTCATGTCCTCGCGCTCGATCAGGATCTTCGCGCCCACGGCTGGACTTCCATCCGTGTTCTTCACTTCGCCCTCAATGGCCGAGATCTGCGCCCAGGCGGCGCCGGTAAACAACAGGAAACAAAACGCGTATGAAATGTACCCGCGTGACTTGGCAAGCATCCCGATATCCTCCCCAGCAGTCAATCTTTTAAACTTCAGCATACTACGATGTGTGGCGCTATGCACTCGGGCGTGAAGGGCGCATCAGTAGGCGACGCTAAGCACGTAAGCCTCTCCATAATCGATCACTCCGGCATCTAGCGTACCCTTCTTCAACGGCGCCGTGAAACTGGCGAACCCGCCGGTGGCGATTCCCAAACTACCGAAGGACGTTTCGCCGCTCGCGGCGCTTGGCAACTGCGCCCGAATAGCCGCGGGAACTACGAACTTGCCCGCCGAAGCGGGAGCCCCGCAGTAAAAGCTCTTAGCGCTCGACAGGGAGGGGTTCGTCGGATTCACGATGGTGGAGTTTCCGAACACGGTCACTATCGGATTCGCAGAGGTGCTTCCACCTGACCAGGCAATGGTGATGTCCGCCTGGGGAACGGTCGAGAAATTCCCGGCGTTGGTCCAACTGAAGTTGCCCGGAAGCGTGATGGTTGCGTTGAACGCACCCACATCCACGCCTCCCATCCCCGAAATTGTCCATGCTCCCGGTCCCAGAATGGGCGGAAGGAACACGCCCACGTATCCACCCGAAGTCTGCCGCAGGATATTCGCATTCGCGCCACCTGGTCCATTGATCATCAGCGTTTCCGCATCCGCCACCAGTTCGGTCCCGCCGATCTGGTCAATGGCGGGGAGATTGAATCCCGCGGAGGTGATCACTTGATCGATCACCACGCAGGAGTTCAGGGGCGCCGGATACGAGACAGCGCCGTACGCCACAGGAATCAGGTTATACAGGTTGAACACCGAGCTCTCGTTGGCGTTGTCGAACAAGCCACCGGCGCCCTGCACGGCGCCGCCCAAGGCCGCTGCGTAACCCGACAATATTTGGAAAAGTCCGACGTTCACAGTGCCGCCGCTATCCAGCGTAGCGAGCGCGCTCTCATTTAAACCAAAGATGTGTGTGCAGACATCGCTCCCGCTCTTGGCGATGGGGATCACGAAATCCTGGCTCACCTGCCCGCTGGCGGTCACCGACATCGGAACGTAGCACCCGGTAACGACATCGGCGGGAATCGCGACATCGATTTGGTCCTCGCCCGCGAAACTCGGCGCGCGGCCGGCATAAGTGGGTTTCACGATTTCGCCCGCGATAGTCACTACCACGTTCGAACCCACCTGCACGCTTCCCGGAGCAACGTTATCCGGACCCGTGATGGGGCCGAGACCGGTGCCATAGATTACTACCGTCTCACCGGGATGCGCGGCTTTGGTCAATAATACCGGGGTGGAATCCGTGCCATGCTGCGCTGCTACGTTGCCATAACCCTGAGAATTGGATGTGAAAATCCCCACGCGCGATTGCACCACTGAAATTGTGAACGGAGCGCTGGTTTGGCCATTGTACGTGAGAGTCACGCTGGCATCTCCGACGGGTGTGTTGGAAGGCAGAATGGCTTGCACCTGGAGGGCGGATGTGTAGAACATGAACGCATCGATCTTTTGCCCACCGCTCGAAATTGCGATGGATGTTCCATTCGCGGCCGGAAGGCTGGTGGGAAGCGGCAAGCCAGCCGGGTAGGTGGGCGTGGTGGGACCCATGCCCGTGCCGAAGACGATGAATATCGATCCCTGGGCAATGACATGATTGCCGATCGGGTTGCTCTTCGAATCCAAGGGCGGCGTCAAGTAGCTTGCCGTATTTACGATGGAACCGATTTTCGGTTGAGCCAGTGCCGAAGCTACCGCCGTGACCGCTAACAGAGAGGAACAGACGATTTGCCGCATAGGCTATACTCTATCGCGCTTGCTGGCGGCTGGTGGCTGGCCGCTGATGGGTTCGTCATAATGGAGGTGCTGCCTGCTGCCGCCTGCGGCCTGCCGCCTGAGCCTCTATGTACTTTGGTGAATCCCTCCGCTTCAGTCTCCAAGCGCTGAACGCTAACAAAGTTCGGAGCTTTCTCACTGCGCTTGGTTTGGTGATTGGCAACGCCTCGGTGATTCTGGTAGTCACCATCTCCATTACCAGCCGCGACTACGTGCTGGATCAGATTCGCGGCGTCGGTTCGAATTTGATTTCCGCGCAGTTTTCAGCCGGTACCGACACAGCCACGCAAGTGGACGCCGATTTCATTAAGCTGGCTGACGTGGAAGCGGTGCGACAGCAGTTCGGATCGCGGATCGTCGCAGCCACCGGCGTGATGACGAATTTCGGCCGCATGTTGATCAATGGCAAAGAACAGGATGTCCGGGTGATCGGCTCCGACGACCAATATCCGCTAGTACGAAACATGCGGCTGCTGTCGGGTCATTTTATGGACCAGAACGACGTCGAACAGCGGCAGCACGTGGTCATGCTGACTGAGAAACTGGCGCAGAAGTTATTCGGAAGCACGGCCGCGGCCGTCGGCCGGGTGATCAAGCTGTATGGATTGCAGTTCACGGTAATCGGAACCTTCAAGGAACGGACCGGGACCATGGGGATTTCCGAGATCGCCGACGAAACCGTGCTGATGCCGATCACGGTGATCAAGCTGTTCATGCCTGTGGAGCGAGTTGACCCGATGTATGCGCAGGCACGCTACACCGCTGACGTGCAGCCGCTCACTGCCGCCATCAAACAGATTCTCGAAAGCCGTCACCGGCCAGGCGCGAAATACGAAGTGTTCAATCTCTCGGGATTTCTGGAAGCGGCCGAGAAAATCGCGTGGGTCCTTACCTTGGTGCTGGTGACGGTGTCGGCTATCACGCTGATCATTTCCGGAATCGGCATCATGAACATCATGTTGGTGACCGTAACCGAGCGGACGCGGGAGATCGGGCTGCGGATGGCAGTGGGTGCGTCGCGCAAGGCGGTGCTCGAGCAGTTCCTCACGGAAGCAATAGTTTTGAGCGTGTCGGGTGGACTCATCGGCATCCTGATCGGCATCTCCATTCCACTGAGCGTGCGATTCCTCACGGACCAGATCCGTGTGCCGATTTCACCGCTGTCGATTGTGGTGGCCTTCGGTGTATCGCTGGTGGTGGGGGTAGTATTCGGAATGCTGCCGGCCAATCGCGCGGCGCGGTTGAATCCGACAGAGGCGCTTAGGTATGAATAGAATTCGAGTCAATCCACGAAAGGATTGCGGATTTCCACGCTTCGAATTCGTTGCCTGTGCTGCAGGTCCTCGGTCCAAAGAATCTGGCAATCGCCGGCGATCGCGGAGCTCACTATTAGGGCGTCGTAAAAAGAGAATTGTGTCTCGCCGCAAATCGAGAGTGCTTGCGAGTATAACGATGAGTCCGGGAAAACCTCGCAGAGAGGCATCAGGACGCGTGCCAGGTAGAGCTGAGCTTCGGCGGCCAGCATCGGCTTGGCGAATTTTCGCATCGCAACGTTCAGGAACTCCTGGACCACCTGATAGCTAATCACGCCCGCGCGCGTGTCCAGGGCCTGGGCAACCAAGCCGTTCGCGCGAGCGCGCTTCGAAGGCGACCGGCTATCAAATGTATAAACGAAGATATTGGTGTCTAGGAAGAATCTCTCGCGGGCCCGGCTCATTGATTCAGCGTTCGTTCATCTCATCGCGCGAAATCTTCCTTGCACTGCGCACATGGCCCAAACGCCGCATGAGCTGTCTATATTCCTGACTTCCCGTTTCCCGGCCAGCGTAGCGTTTCAGCCATTCCCGGAAAGCGGCGCCTAGAGTTGTCTTTTCGTGCGCGGCTCCCAGCTTGGCGCGCTCAATTAGGTCTTCCTCAGCGCTCAGGGTGATGTTTCTCACGCATCTCCAGTGTATCTGGCGTTGCGATGGGTGGCGACGCGGCACGCCAGGGGCGTGCGCCAAGCTATTTGTCCCGATAGTTCAGAGGCGGCCTGTGGTCTGCGGGAAGCCTGGACTGATACTCATGCCCGAGGCGGCGCTGTTCGAAACTGGCGCGGGCAGCTTTTAGTTCGGCAGGATCGGTATAGAGATCCATCGCACTGAGCGCCAGAGTTTTGGCTGCCACCAGCATGCCTTTTCTGCCGATGCTCATTCCCGAACAGGCTGCCGACTGCCAACTATGCGCCGGAATTCCCGGGACCCAGGTAGCGGTGTTCAGAGCTGCCGTGGGAACGATCCAGCTTACGTCGCCGACGTCGCTCGAT
>Ga0187855_10002771_pt1 | contig 13126 bp, 11 predicted proteins | sample June2016WEW_8_10_2_FD_132969 | JGI IMG/M metagenome (GOLD analysis project Ga0187855, IMG submission 132969) | Peatland microbial communities from SPRUCE experiment site at the Marcell Experimental Forest, Minnesota, USA - June2016WEW_8_10 | ecosystem: Environmental > Terrestrial > Soil >...
AAGCCCAAGACGCTCAACCACTTTTCCAAGAGATTTCGCCGCTCCGGTTGAATTGCGGACCATCCCATTAGTAACGAAAGAGTAATTGAAGGGTAGATGGGATGAGAAGGTCGACCCCGATCGTAGGCAGCGCTAAGCTGTCGTAGATCAACGCACTCAAAGGTGCAATCCCGAAGGATGGAGGCCGACCCGTGAAGAAGCATAGCAATTCTATGAAGAAGAGTGAACCCCGGATGAAGCGCAGGAACTCGCGAGCGGAAGAGCGGCGGGATCCACGAGAAGTAATGACGGAGCTGGTTTCACAGCTGAGAGAGCAACTGGAGGGAAAGAGTGTTCCTGCTTCGGAATCAGCTGGAGAGGAGCGCGATTCAGTGCGTCCCAATCTGGATTGTCTGACCGTGGGAGTGGATCTTGGAGATCAGTGGAGCAACTACTGCATTCTGGATTTAGGCGGCGAGACGCTTCGCGAGGGCCAGTTTCGGACGAGACGGCAGGAAGTTGGCGAGTTCTTTCAAGGCCTGACGGCATCTCGTGTGGTGATCGAAGTCGGAACGCATTCGGCGTGGATACGGGAAGTGATCGCCGGACTTGGACATGAAGTGTTGGTTGCCAATGCGCAACGGATGGAAGGAAGAAAGCGGCGCCGGCGCAAGAATGACCGGATCGATGCCGCCAAGCTGGCCAGGCTGGGGCGAGTGGATCCTAAATCGCTGTATCCAATTCAACATCGCAGCACTGAAGTCCGCGAGGACCTGCTGATCGTTCGAGTTCGCGATTCGCTGGTCGAGTCGCGGACGAAATTAATCAGCACGGTGCGCGGAATGGTAAAGACCATGGGGGCGAGGGTGGCGTGCTGTTCGAGCATCAGCTTCGCGAAGAAAGCGGCCGACCAAATTCCTCCCCAAGTGCGAGAAACGCTCGAGCCTTTACTGCGTCTGATCCAGACGTTGAGCGAGGAAATCCAGTGCTACGAGAAGCGCATCGAAAAACTGGGCCGTGAGAAATATATGGACACGAAGTTATTGCGACAGGTGAATGGAGTTGGGCCTGTCACTTCGCTGGCTTATGTGTTGACTCTGGAGACGCCGCAACGATTTAAGAAAAGTCGCGATGTTGGACCGTATCTGGGGTTAGTGCCCCAGCAGGAGGATTCCGGCGACAGCCAGCCGCAACTGGGTATCAGCAAGGCCGGCGACAGGATGCTGCGCAAACTGCTGGTGGGCAGCGCGCAATACATCCTGGGCCCGTTCGGGCCGGACACCGAATTGCGCCGATTCGGGATGAAACTCTGCCAGCGTGGCGGAAAGAACGCCAAGAAACGAGCATCTGTCGCAGTGGCACGAAAACTTGCCGTCTTACTGCATCGGCTCTGGTCGAGCGGCGAGGTCTATGAGCCGCTTGGATATGGCAAGGCGATCACCGAATCGGCCGCGGCGTAGAGGGAAAACACAAATATGTTTTGTTCGTTCCAAAGCACGAGGTTGAACAACAATGACATCCACCGCCTTGTTCGGACGACTGCGCGTAACCGCCCGATCCTTTAGAGATCGCCGGTTAGATGGCAGCGTCCCAACAAGCCCAGGTCCATCATCGTTGTGATGGACCTGGGCTTTAGATCGGACCCCAGTATGCACCGGGCCCGCAGTGGCCCATCAGAGTGCGGATAGAAGGCAGGCAACGTGGGTGGCGTCAATACAGCCTCGGAAACAATGCTCGAGGACGAATCAGATGATGTCGGTGGGACGATTCCCACTCCAAATATGGAACGAAGCTGAACTGAAACACGTTCCGCTTCGTTCCCTGATCGAGTGTCGGAGGTGTTGAACAGTATCAAGGGTCAAGATGAACGTCCTCACGGACGCCCTTGACACTGTTCAACACCTCTTCCGGAAAGGTTCCTATGTCCAGACTAGAACGGCCGCCACGTCGGCCTTGACTTTTATGACCTTCTCATAGAAGGGGGTAATACGTCCGGAAACCTCTTGACAATCCAGCCCCAACATAGAATGCTACATAGCATATATCCAAAGGGGAAACTCCGATGAACGCGACTGCGCTCTATAGGACTGCCAGCACCTTGCTCGTTGTGGCAGCCGCAGGAAACACATACGGTATCGTGAGATTCTGGCAGGCCGGCGGAGCACTGAACACGGTGCCTCTCCCAGAGGATCATCGTGTCTCATACGGCCCTCTGGTTCTCGCACTTGGGGTCTTCTGTTCGTTGTGTGTTGTGTTCGCGGCATATCTTGCTTGGCATTTGGGTACGCTGGCAAGAACGGCTCCTCATGCCATTGGTGCTCTGGGATGGGCTCTTTTCGCGTATCAACTCCTCGGCGTCTACGTAAGCTTCAACGAGCTTTCTGGTCTTGTACGGATTCTTTCTGTCGCACTTGCAATCTGCACTGGCTGGGCAGCCTGGCTGACAAGAGGTGCACGCTCGGCGTTGCCAATCACCAACTGAACGAGTAGCAGCCATTCCGTCAATAACACATCAGTAAACGCCTGCACTGGCCAGAAGCAGGGCTATAGATAGAGCGATCTTGCACACCATTTCCCTCTTCTGTCGCACAATGAATCCGGAAGAGCTAAAGATCAAAAGCTAGGAGCTAGAAGCTAGCGGCTAAAAACTGCGACTAACCCCAACGCTGAGACGACTCTGCGCATACCTTCAACAGGCAGATGACCTTGGCGGGAGGCATCGCCGCTACACGAAGAAAGAAAGGAACTTCCTCCCAGAGTCTGGGGGGAGGGGTAGCCGATACCGCCGCGTACCGGCAAGTGCTAAGTTGAACCGGCAGAGATATTTAGCCACAACCCATTCATTCGAAATGGTTTGGCGTAAGTCATTGACTTCTTAAACCCCATAGAATGAGATGTTTCCCCGAAAAGAGGGGAGGGGGTAGGTCTACATCACCGCATAGAAGCTCTGCATCCACACTTGCAGGATGGCCGGGAAGACACCCATCATCACCACCCACAGCGCGATGAAAACGAGAGCAGTCAGCGTCACCGGGTGCACCGTGATCTTTGAGTCATCCAACGCCGGCGTGACGTACGCGCGCTTGAGCACCTGCAAGTAGTAATAGAGCGACACTGCACTCATGGCAATCGCCAGTGCCACGAGAGCAAATGGCACCACGCCCTTGGACATGCCAAGGACCGCCGCAAACAAATTGAACTTGGCCCAGAAGCCCACCAGCGGAGGAATTCCAGCCAGCGAGAGAAACAGCACCAGCAGAATGGCCGCCAGAACGGGGCTGCGCCGATGCAGACCCGCGAACGCTTCCATCTGATCGCTGCCACTCGCCCGCTCCACGGCCCCAACCACGCCAAAGGCGCCGACGGTCGTCAGCCCATAAGTGAGGATGTAATACATCACAGCCTGCGCGCTAACCGGTGTCCGCGAAAAGTAGGCCAAAGCAAGCAAAATATATCCCGCATGAGCAATCGCCGAGTAGGCTAGCAGCCTGCGCACACTGCGCTGCGCCAATGCGGCCAGATTGCCCAGAACCATAGACGCGACAGCAAGAATGGTGAGAGCAAACGACCATGGCGCCGCAAACCCGATGAATCGCGGCATGCGGTCCGCTTGAGTCACAACGACAAAACGCACCACATGTGCGTCGCCAAAGACGTGCAAGGCAGCCGTTCCAATCGAAATCAGTAAGGCAAAGCTAGCCACCTTCGACACGGACGCGATGAACGCGGCTGCCGGCGCGGGCGCACCCTCGTAGGTATCCGGCGCCCAGAAGTGAAAAGGCACCGCCGCTACTTTGAAGCCGAGCCCCGCGGCAATCATGACCAGGGCAGCATAGAGCAGTGGCGCAGCAGGGATGGCGTTCGATCCATACATCGCCTGCATGATTTGTTGCAGATTCGTCGATCCGGTGACCCCGTAGAGGTAACTGAATCCGAAGAGAAGAAACGCCGCCGACATTCCGCCGAAGAGGTAGTACTTCATCGCGGCTTCGGCGCTCATGCCGGATTTCTTCGCAAACGCAGTCAGGATGTAAAGCCCCAGGCTCAGTAACTCCAGCCCGATAAAAATCACCAGCAGATCCTGGGCCGCTGCGATAATCAGGCCGCCGGTCGCCGACATGAGTGTGACCGCGACAAACTCTCCCACATTGCGCGTAAATGCGGAATTGAACAGGAGAAGCAGCGTCAACACTGTCAATGCCAGAATTCCAACCTGCGCCACGGCTGTGGAGCTGCCGGCCGCAAGCAGAAGCTGATCGCTGCCTGGGAATTTCAATCCGCCCTGCGCCTGCAAAGGAATCGTCATGAGCGCCACGCCGCAGCCGATGAAGCCCAGCACCGCGGCTCCAGCAACGCGCAATCGCAAAGTGCTTCTGCGCAAAATGCCGAGATCGACAATCAACACGATCAGCGCCGTGAACTCAAGCGCAGTCTCGGGCAATGTCACTCGGAGAAGGTCCGCGTAGTTCATTGGCCTCCTCCCGCAAGAAATGCCCTTACTGCCGGCTCAATCGCATCAAGCAGAATCTTCGGATAGAGTCCGACCCCAAGGCTGACGGCCACCAGCATCGAAACGCCTGCAACTTCGGGCCATGTGATGGCTGCCAATTCGTGTCCATGCTCATGAATATGCGCTGCTGAGTGTGTATCGCTAAAGAACGCAAGTTGCATTGCGCGCCAGGTGTAGGCCACGCCCACCACGATGCCCACGCCGGCAGCGACGGTCCACCAGGGTTTTGCGATCCACGAGCCCACCAATACTTGAAGCTCGGCAATGAACCCGGAGAATCCCGGCAGCCCCATCGAAGCAATGCCCGCGATGACGAACGCCCATGCCGCAAACGGCAGGCGCTTCGACAAGTGCATTGGTTCCAGCTCAGCCAACTGCCGCGTGTGCGTTCGTTCATACACGATGCGGCCCACAATGGCGAACAGCAGCCCCGCAATGATGCCATGCGAAAACATTTGCAATACAGCGCCGGTCATGCCGATCTGGTTCAGCGTCATCAATCCCAGCAGCACAAATCCCATGTGGCTCACGCTGGAGTAGCCAATGACAAATTTGAAATCGCTCTGCACCAGCGCCACCAGTGCGCCGTAGACAATTCCGATCACCGCCAGCAGGGCAAACACCTCGCGCCACGAGCCGATGCCGAGGTAAGAAAAACCCCACGGGTCCATTCCATGCGGGAACAAGCCCATGGCGACGCGCAGGCAGCCATACGCGCCCAGCTTCATCACCACACCGGCCAGCAGCATCGATGCCGCGGTAGGCGCAGCGACGTGGCCTGTTGGCGCCCAGGTGTGAAAGGGCCACATACCGGCAAGAATTCCGAATCCGACGAACACCAGTGGAAACGCCCACATCTGGAAGCTGACGGGAAGTCCCGCGTGCGCCAATTGCACGAGACCGGTCGAGCGGCTTCCCGATGTCGTGTACGCGGCCAGCAGCCCGATTAGCACCATTGCCGAGCCGACAAATGAATAGAGCGCCAACTTCATGGCGCCGTATTCGCGCCGCGTCGATCCCCAAATCGAGATGAGAAAGTATTTCGGAACAATGGCAATCTCATAAAACACAAAAAGCAGAAACAGGTCGTAGCTGAGAAAAACTCCGTAGACTCCGCCAATGAGTGCCAGATAAAACGCAAAGAACTCATTGGTTCGCAACTCAATGTTCCAGCTGAACAACACGCCCGCCACAGCGGCCAAGCCGGTGAGCATAACAAGCACAAGACTGATTCCATCAGCCGCCAATGTGTAACGAATTCCCATCGCCGGTACCCAAGGCAAATCGGCAATCAGCAAACGCCCATGCCCCATGCCTGCGGCAAATCCAAGAAAAGCTAAGACGCAGCCGGCCGCAGCAATCGCCAGCGCAAACCATCGCGATAGAACAGGCTTGTCCTTCGGCAGCAATGCCTCGAGCAGAGCACCGGCAAACGAGAGATAGATCGTCCAGGCAAGCATGATTCAAAATCTCCAGTGTGCCAGCAGGTTCATCACGGTTGGGTTCACGCTGTCGACGACCAGCTGTGGCAGCAAGCCAAGCAGAAACATCAATCCAATTACGGGAACCATCGCTAACCGTTCGCCGCCGTGCATGTCAGGAAAACTCGCCCACTTCTCCGGCACGGGTCCCGTGAACACCTTCTGGATCACGGTCAGAATCACGGCCGCCGTCACAAGCAACCCAAGAATGGAAACCGTCGCTGCGACCCACGACAGAGGAAATACTCCGCGGAAGATCAGGAACTCACCGACAAACCCATTCAAGCCTGGCAGTCCCAGGGACGAGAACAAAACGATTCCCATCATGCCCGCTAGAACCGGCGCGGGTTTGCGCAATCCTCCAAAATGATCGATCCAACGCTCGCCTCCGCTGCGTTCCTGGATCATCGCGATGAACCAGAAAAGAGCTGCGGCCGTGATGCCGTGATTGAACATCTGGAGGATCACGCCATTCAGCGCTGCTGCCTGGCTTGTCTGCACAGCCGATCCTGCGGCTGGCACCGCCAGCGCGAAAATGGCTAGCAGGCAATAGCCCAGATGATTCACGGACGAATAGGCGAAGACGCGCTTCAAGTCTTTTTGTGCCGCTGCTGCCCAGGCACCCATTACCACTGTGACAACTGCCAGCACCAGCAGAGGCGTGCGAATCTGGGCGATCTGGTGTCCGAAGATCGGCAATGCAATGCGCAACAAACCGTATACGCCCATCTTCGACATTGCTCCAGTCAGCAGCATCGTTACGGGGGAAGGCGCTTCCGCATATGCGGCGGGTAGCCAAGTGTGGAATGGCGCCAGCGGGACCTTGACCGCGAAGCCAGCGAGCACGCCAATCGCAAGACCCATCATGATGGGTCCAAGATGCGCCGTCACCGCCGTCTCCAAAGTGCCGTTGAAAGCCATCGCCCCGAGCTGGCCGAAATCCATGCTTCCGGTTGCAAGAAATAGCGCGAGGAACGATAACAGCAGCGCCACGCTTCCTGCCATGGTGTAAACGAAGAACTGTGTCGCCGCCGGTCCGCGCTTGGCTCCGCCCCACAACTTGATCAGGAAAAATGCTGGAATCAAGCTGAGTTCCCAAAACAAAAACCAATGAAAGAAATTCAGCGCGGTAAATGACCCGAACAGGCCTGACTCCAGCATCAACACAAGTGCGAAATATAGCCCCGGCTGCTTATGGACACGATGCGCCGCGTCCACACTCATCACCGTAACGACCGCCGAGAGCACCAGCATCAAGGCTCCCAGCGCATCGACGCCCAGGTGATACTCGATGCCGAGCGAAGGCGACCATGCCTGGCGCTCTATCAGGCCGATGGACCCGTCACTCGGCAATTTCGTCCAGACAAGCAGAGCCAGCGCCAGCGCTGCCAGTGTCGTCACGAGCGCAACAGAACGGGCATGCCTGCCTGCCATCAGCGCAACCAAGCCACCGGCCAAAGGAAGAACGGTCAACAGCGTCAACAGAGGAAATTCGTTCATCCTCGGCTGCTCCAAATCAAAATCGCGGTCAGCAATACGACGGCCAGCGCAAGCAGGCGCAAGTACATTTGCACGCGCCCGCTCTCGATCCGCGACATGAGTCCGCCGCTGTTAGCCAACTCCTCGCAGCCCTTGTCGAAGCCGCCATCCACCCAATTCAAGTCGAACAGCCGGCTTAACTGCGCGCCTTCGCGGAAGAGCCAGGCGATGCCAGCTACGATTCCACCCCACACGCGACGATCGAGCCAATCTGCAACCCGCGCCCACCAGGCGTAGAACGCGATCACCGTTACCCCGTAGAGTTCGTCGATGTAGAACTTGCCCTCGAGGAGCGTGAAGATTGTGGGGAATGCACGCTCCAAGGCATCCGGATCTTCCACTCTCGTCGGTTTGTTTCCGTAGATCCACCAGGCAACGACAAGCCCTAGCAGAACCACAACCGAAGAGGTAGCCATGAGCGCGGGCAAGCCCGGCTCGCCGAATCCCGCCAGATCGAATCTTGCTGTGTGACCTTCGAGGAATGCCCTGAACCACGGCCACGCCGGCGTTCCAATGGCGCCGAGGAAAATCGCGAAGAACGCCAGGATTGCCAGCGGCATCAACATCACGGACGGGCTTTCATGCGGTTCCCCGTGGCCCCGCCAGTTGCCAAAGAATACGTAGCTGACCTGCCGGGTCATGTAAAAAGCAGTGAGAAGCGCGCCGAAGACAAGCATGTAAAGCGGCGTTTTCGCAACGCTCCAATGCTGTGCTGCCTCTAGAATCCCGTCCTTGCTCCAAAACCCTGAGAAGAACAGCGGAAATCCGCACAGGGCCAGCATGCCGATGGCATAGGGGATAAAGGTCCCGAGCATCTCGACCTTCAATCCGCCCATATGGCGAATGTCCTGTTCCTCGTGGCAGCCATGAATGACTGAGCCGGCGCCCATGAAGAGGAGCGCCTTGAAGAAGGCATGCGTAATCAAGTGAAACATTCCAACAGCCACTCCTCCCATGCCAAGGCCCGCCATCATGTAACCGAGTTGCGAGACGGTCGAGTATGCGAGAATGCGCTTGATGTCGTTCTGGGCGACCGCTATCAGGGCTGCAAACACCGCTGTCGTTGCACCAATCCATGTCACGACTGTCAGCGCAACAGTCGTCCCGCCCACTTGCGCACCGGCCTGCATCAGTGGATACACGCGCGCAATCAGATAAACGCCAGCTGCCACCATGGTCGCTGCATGAATCAGCGCCGATACCGGTGTCGGGCCCTCCATTGCGTCGGGCAACCACACGTGCAATGGAATTTGACCGCTCTTCCCCGCTGCTCCGGCGAAGATCAGTAATCCGATCGCACCAGCCGCAGTCAGCCCCAGGCCGCTTGGTGTGGCCAACAAACCACCAAGCTTCAGAGCCTCCATCGATCCCATGCCGGCGTTGTAGAACAGTAGCGTGCCTGTCTGCGCAAACAGCCACACCATGCCCAGCAGAAAAAAAACATCGCCAATGCGCGTGGTCAGGAATGCTTTCTTTGCAGCTGCGGACGCCGAAGGCTTCTGATACCAGAATCCGATCAGTAAGTAGGAAGTAAGTCCAACCAACTCCCAGCACATGAACAGAAGCAGAAGACTGTTCGCAATGACAACGCCCAGCATCGCTCCGGCAAACAGCGACAAGAAACAGAAGAAGCGTGTGTAGTTCTCATCGTGGGCCATGTAGCCAATGGAATAGATGAAGATGAGCAAGCCCACAAACGTGACCATCACCAGCATCACGGCGGCAAGCGGATCGAGAATCCAACCCAGATCCACATGTGCAGTGCCCACTTGGATCCAAGTGAAGTTAACGGTCTCGCGCACCGCCGAACCGCGGTCCCAGCCAACCAATACATGTCCAAAGGCGAAGAGCGATAGAAGCAACGAACAGCTCAGCGAGCCGATTGCAAGCGTCGCGGACAGCTTCCGCATGGGCTGCTTGAACAACGCGATAATTCCGGACGCGACGATTGGCAATGCCGGAATCAGCCAAAGAATTCCCGATGCCGCCGATTCAGCTATTTGCGGAGTGAACACAGTCCCCTCTTGAATCACTGGCTCACCCTTTCATCCTGTTCATCTCGTCCAAATCTGTCGTGTGGGCGTGGCGATGAATCGAAATCACCAACCCTAGGCCCACTGCAGCTTCCGCCGCTGCGACGGCAATCGAAAAAATCGCAAATATCATGCCGGTCAGGGCCTCGGGATGCGGCAAGTAGCGCCAGAATGCGATCAAATTCAGGTTCGCTGCGTTCAACATCAGTTCAATACCGATGAGCACCAGGATCGCGTTGCGGCGTGTGAGTGCTCCTGCAAGCCCAATGGCGAACAAGAGCGCTGCTACAAGAAGATATCCAGTAAGCGGCGTGGCAAATCCCGTCACTTGGCATCCCCCTTTTCGTGCATCGCCACGATCACCGCGCCGATCAGGGCCGCCGTCAGCAGCAACGCTACGATCTCAAGCGGAAGAACGTAGCGTCCCATGAGCGCGTTGCCGATTTGCAGCACTGTGACGTTCGGAACATTGATCTCGCGGGGCAATCCAGCTTCACTTTGGAGCACTACCCAGCCCAACACCGCAAACACCGCAGCAGAGATCGCAAGGCCCGCGCCCCAGGTTCGGCTGAAGACGCCGCCGTCCTTGGGCGTCTCCGAACTGCGCGTCAACAGAATCGCAAACACTACAAGAATCGCCACCGCGCCGACGTACACCAGGATCTGTGCGAATCCGGCAAACTGTGCGTCGAGTTGAAGGAAAAGCAACGCCAGCCCGGCGAAAACAACCGTAAGCGCCAGCGCGCAATGCACCAGGTTTTTCAGAAGCACTGCTGCCAATCCACCCGCAACCGTGATCGCCGCGAGCAGCCAAAATACAAAGCTCATCGGAGCCCGAGCCTTTCTTGATGAGGATGCCGCCAGGCTGGGCCTTTGAGGCGTCGCCTGCGACGGCTTTCTCTCATGCACGAAACGAAAAGAGGATCATTCCGCATAGCGATAGGTCCTCGGCCCAAAATGCTTCCCGCGCATTCCCGCGCGTCCCGCCGCAACATAGACGATGACCAGGATTGCCGAGCACACCACCCATCGCGCCCAGCCGTCACCCAGAAACCGCCACAATGCTGCGACCATCAAATCGAGCAGCGTCATCGGCAGCACGAATTTCCATGCGAAGTTCATTAACTGATCCTGCCGCAGCCGAGGCAGCGTGCCACGCACCCAGATCAGAACGACAATCGACAGCATGACCTTGGAGAAAAACCAAATCCAGGAGGGAACCCAATTCAGCGCAGCGAGTGGCGCCGACCAGCCCCCAAGGAAAAGCGTCGTTCCCAGTCCGGAGATCGACAACATCCCCAGATACTCGCCGAGAAAAAAGAGCGCAAACTTGAATCCCGAATACTCAGTGAAATAACCGGCCACGAGCTCCGATTCGCCTTCCGGCAGATCGAACGGCGAACGGTTCGTCTCCGCGGTCGCGGCGATTGCATACATCACAAACGCTGCGCATCCCCAGGGCGTAAAGATGTACCAATGCGGAAGGCCCCACGTGTATTGATTCTGCGCCTCGACAATTTTTACCAGCGAGAGCGAACCGGTCATCATCACGACGACGACGCTTGAGAGCAACAGGGGCACTTCGTAGCTGATCATTTGCGCCACCGCGCGCATCGCGCCCAGCAGTGAATACTTGTTACGGCTCGACCACCCTGCCATGAAAATCGATACTTCTGTCGAAGCTCCCATCGCGAAATAAAAGAGCAGACTTGCATCCATGTCCACCAGCACCATGTTGCGGCCGACGGGGAGCACTGCGAAGCCCATGAAAACAACGACCACTAAAAATACCGGCGCAAGAAAGTGGACGACCGCGTCGGCATTCAACGGCACAATGTCTTCCTTGGTGAGCGACTTGATTGCATCGGCAATCGGCTGAAGAATGCCAAACGGGCCCGTGCGATTGGGACCGATGCGATTCTGCATCCGGCCGAGCCCCTTACGTTCCAGCACGGTCGTAATCGCAAACAATCCGGGAAAGACGGCGACGATGCCGATCACGCCGAGTACGACGCCTGCGGCGGCCTGCCATCCTGCAGGCAGAAATCCCACTATCCAATTTCTGAGCAGAATGAAGAGCTGGTCGGCTTTCTCGAGCATCGCTTACTCTCCGCCTCCGGCTGGCTTGGAAGCGGGTAGGGCTTCCGCAGCCTTGGCAGTAGGCGCAGCGGCACCGGGAGCTGGTCCAGATGCAGGAGCGCCAGCCTTCGCAGCTGCGGCTTGAGTTGCGGCTTTCGCTTTCGCTTCTGCCTTTGCCTTTTCCTCGGCGAGCCGCGCATCCACCTCGGAAGCTTCTGTGGGATGAATCTCGTGATAGTACTCGTTCGATTTGGCGAGGTGCTTGCGGTCAAACAACAGACCGCCAAAACGGTCGGTTGTGCTCAGCTCAAACTCAGTGTCCATCTTGATGGCTTCAAAGGGGCATACCTCGACGCAGATCTGACAGCTCATGCAAACCGAAACGTCAATGTCGAACTTCGCAGGGTAGATCTGCATCTTGCCTACAAAATCCGGTTTCTTATCCTTGCTTTTTTCGATGTAGATGCATTTGGGGGGGCATTCCTTCTCGCAGATCTGGCAGGCGACGCAGCGCATCCCGGCTTCCCAATCTGTGCCGTCATATATCAGGAATGGGAAGACACGCGCATTTTCAGCCGTCGGTATTCGCTGTTCCGGATATTCGACAGTCGTCAGCCGTTCGGCCGAGACAAAGCTGCCGGCAAAATTCTTCGCCGTCTCCGCCAGCCCCTTTAGGATGCCTTCACCCAGCAATGCTTCCCCCCAAGTTCAAAGTTCTTAGTTCGTAGTTCACAGTTGCAAACGGTGGTTCTGGGCGGACAACTTAGAACTAAGAACTACAAACTGCCTCACCGATCCACTTCTCCCAGCACAATATCCACACTGCCGAAAATCAAAACTACGTCAGCCACGTTGTGTCCCAGACACATGTCTTCGAGAATCGTCAGATTAATCAAACTTGGCGGCCGCACCCGATACCGATACGGATTCGGGCTGCCATCGCTGATCAGATAAAAACCAAGCTCGCCCTTCGGCGCCTCAATGCGTCCATACGCCTCACCGGGTTTCGGCCTGAATCCGCGAATCTTTGCCTTCGGATCCATCACCGGACCGCCTGGAATCTCCTTCAGCGCCTGTTCCAAAATTCCAATGGACTCGCGCATCTCGAGCATGCGGACCATGTAGCGGTCGTAGATATCCCAGTGATCCCCCAGCGGTACGCGAAATTTGAATCGATCATAGATGCCATAGTGATCCACTTTGCGAATGTCGTAATTCACGCCGGAGGCGCGCAGCATCGGCCCGGTCACTCCGGCGTTGACGGCCAGTTCCGGACGAAGAATTCCCATGCCCTGCATGCGCGCCATCAGAATCTCGTTGGTGCGCAGGAATCGTTCGAACTCATCGACGAACTCCGGGATACCGGCCACAGCTTTGCGCGTCGCATCCAGCCATGCGGCCGACGCATCCACGCGGCAACCGCCAAAGCGCATGTAGTTGCACATCATGCGCGAACCGGTGAGGTTTTCGAAAAGATCCAGAATTTTCTCACGCTCGCGAAACGC
>Ga0187855_10002774_pt1 | contig 13113 bp, 10 predicted proteins | sample June2016WEW_8_10_2_FD_132969 | JGI IMG/M metagenome (GOLD analysis project Ga0187855, IMG submission 132969) | Peatland microbial communities from SPRUCE experiment site at the Marcell Experimental Forest, Minnesota, USA - June2016WEW_8_10 | ecosystem: Environmental > Terrestrial > Soil >...
GCGTCCTGCAGACACCGCCAGCGCCGCAGTTCGTGCTGGTGGTTGGGTCGTAAATCGTCAAGGGCGCGGTAGTTCCGCTGGTGCCAACGCCGGAGAAGTCGCCGCCTCGTTCCGCGGCAGTAGGAACAAAGGTGTTGAAGATGTTCCCCTTGCGCAGGCGGAAGCCCTCATAGCTGCCAAAGAAGAACAACTTATCCTTGATGATCGGTCCGCCTCCGTTGACTCCGAACTGGTTCTGGGTGAAAGGAGGACGAGCTATATCGTCTTGATTGGCGAAGTAGCTGTTTGCGTTCAACACCTTGTTCCGCAAGAATTCGTATCCTGCACCATGGAACCGGTTACTCCCGGATTTGGTCGACAGGTTGATGACTCCACCGGCAAAACGCCCATATTCCGGGCCCAGGTTGTTGGTCTGGATCTTGAACTCCTCGATAGCATCTTGCGTCGGGATCACGGTGACAACGTTGAGATAGGCTCCGTTGGTAGTTACACCGTCAATCAGAATCGAGCTTTGACCGGCCATGCCGCCGCCAACCTGAAAATCTCCCAGAGCAAAAGGATTAGCGCCGACCGGGCTGCCACCGGAGTTGTTCCCCGCTGAAGGCTGGCCCTGCGGGACCACGCCGGGCGCTAATGCCACCAAGGCGAGTGGATTGCGGCCGTTCAGGGGCAGCTCCGTGACTGATCTTTGTTCGACAACCTGCCCCAGTGAGTTGGTTTCGGGCTGGAGCAAAGGCGGCGCGCCGGTTACCTCGATCGTCTCGCTTTGCGCACCGACTTGCAGGGCGATGTCAACCTTGAGGCCGCTTTCGATTTCCACAATGATCGGTTCCCGCACGAACTTCTTGAAACCGTTTTTCTCTGCCTCGATTTTGTAGCGGCCCGGCAGAATATTCACGAAGGTATAGTCGCCGGAAGCACCCGTTGCCATGGTGTGTTTTTCGTTGTTGTCCAGATTGATCAACCTCACGCTGGTGTCGGCTAGCGTGGCGCCGGTGCTGTCGGTGACAGTTCCGGCAATGGTTCCGTATACGTTCTGCCCCCATACGGCCGCAGGAGCGAGCGCAAGAATGAGAACAGCCGTCAAACGAGCCCCAAGCTTCCAGATGTGCATCACTGCCTCCTCTTTACCCGAGCTAGCACTCTTGGTATCGTTACCATACCTTGAGGCGAACTTATATGTTGGGTCTATGAGCGTTGTCAAGGCAAAAATCAGCCAGTATATCGATTTTCTAAAGAACATCCGTTTGCGATCACCGTGACGCTGCGAGCCGGTCACCCCCATCAGGATCGTAACCGTGGCCGGACAATTCTATGTGTGATTTGCGTATTGAAGATGGAACCGTCAGAATTCTGAAGCACCGTAAACGATCACGAAATCCAGAACACAAGTTTGGTTTCAGGGGGAGCCAATGCCAAAGAGACGGTCGGCGAGTCCGACCCTTGCCGACGTGGCGCGAGCGTGCGGAGTCGGGACCATGACCGTTTCACGGGTTGTGAACGGAGGCAGCCTGGTCAGTCCGAGGACCGCGGCCCGGGTCCGAGCCGCGATCTACAGGCTCGGTTACGAGCCCAATGAGGCTGCCCGCATCCTTAAGGGCCATTCCGCGCGAACCATCGGACTTATCTTGCCGGATTTGGCAGACCCTTTCTTTTCCATCTGCGCCCATGCCGTGCAGGAATTGGCAGCAAAGCAAGGCTATATGACGCTGCTGCTTGCCTCCGAGCGCGACTCCGAGCGAGAGGCATGTGAATTGGCGATGATGAAAGCCAGGAGCGTCGCCGGAATTCTGATCGTACCCACGAATGCGAACTGCGTTTCCCAGTTGCAAGAGCTTCAGGCGCGAGGGATTCCGGTGGTGATGCTGGATCGCACTTTTCCTGGATTGCAGGCGGGGGAAGTGATGGTCGAAAACGAGGAGGGGGCGCAGAAGGCGGTAAAGCATCTGCTTGAGCACGGGCATCGGTCGATTCTTTGTGTGGCTTATGACAGCCAGTTCAACTCCGTCAGTCATCGAATGAGCGGATACGAAAAGGCGATGATGCAGGCGGGCTTGAAGCCGCAGTTCGTGGTCGTTGACCAAGGATCTGCGGTGGGGGCCAAGGTTGTGCACAGGCTTCGCGCACCGAAACCACCAACTGCCCTGTTTACGCTCAACAACGTTGCCACGATCCAGGTTTTGCGAGCTCTGCAGCGGGAGCGGATCGATGTGCCTCAGGAGGTTGCGATCATCGGATTTGATGACCTCGAACTCGGAGCTTTGCTGGCAGTGCCGATTACAGCCGTGCGTCAACCGGCCGCGCAATTGGGGCAAAGCGCAACCCGCCTTTTGCTGGATTGGATTCGGCGTCCGCGCGGCTCCGACTCGCGCCCACTCCAGGCACGGGTCACTCTGCCGACGGAACTGATCATCCGCAGGTCCTGCGGATGCCAACCTGTCCCGCGAGTCGAACAGTAACAAAGCTACAAGCAGAGTCTTGGCCGCGTGCGCACCTGGAACGAGTGATTCTTCAGGTTTTGGACCAGCCGCGGTTGGCTATCGGCCCGACCCCTTCCTTAATCGTAACGAGTCGATTCGCAGGAAATTGCTTGAAAGTTTCGTGGAGTCCGCTGGGCCAATAGACGTCGATGTCAACGGTAGTGGAAGTCCCCAAGCCGAAATGCAAACGGGGGTCGTTGCAGGAAAAAAAGCTGGACTGGCTCAAGACGGCTTGCGCCTGGGTCTGGCCCCCGTAATGGACGAGAACCCTGGCCCCAATGGCGCTGCGATTGGACTTTACGCCCTCCAATTTCACCTTGATCCAGTTCGCCTTGCCGCTCAGGTCATTCCGCACCAGCGACGGAGGCTCGTTCAAATTAATGATCAGTATGTCGATGTCCCCGTCGTTGTCAAAGTCTCCAAAAGCGGATCCCCGACTGCAGTGGGACGCCTCTACGCCAGGGCCGGCTTCCTGGATGAGTTCTTCAAAGACTCCTTTTCCCAGATTTCGAAAGACAGCGCGCGGAGTCTTGCTGGGATATTGCGGCAGAGTTCGTTCCACTTGCGGGTAAACATGGCCGGTAACCATGAAGAGGTCTGGAAGACCATCGTTATCCAGGTCAACAATGCCTGCTCCCCAGCAAATGTATCGAGTTTCCACCCCGATGCGAGACGTCCCCGTTGCGTCATCGAAATTTCCCTTGCCATCGTTGTGATAGAGGACGTTGGAGTCGTCCAAAAAATGAGTTTTGAATATGTCGAGATGTCCGTCTAGATCGTAATCGCCGACCCCGACTCCCATGCCCGCCTCCTCCATGCCGTCTTCGCTCAGGGCTACGCCTCGCAGCACTCCTTCTTCACGAAAGGTTCCATCCCGATTATTCATGAATAAAAGACTGGGAGTCGAGTCGGAGGCGACGTAGATGTCCTGCCAACCGTCCTCATCGAAATCCGCCGCCACGACGGTCAGGCCATAAGTGGCCGCAGCCCGATTAATACCCGCTTCCTGCGTCACTTCCGTGAATGTTCCGTCGCCATTATTTCGATAGAGTGAGTGCTTGCCCGTCCCCAACCCGCGAGGCCCGCATTCGACCGGGATTCCTTTCCATTTGCAGTAGGGGTTATCGCCGGGAACTCCTGCAGTTTCGAAGGAGAAGCGCACGTAGTTCGAAACGAACAGGTCAAGGTATCCGTCACGGTTGTAGTCCACGAAGGTACAGCCCGCACCGAACCTCTGTTGATCGCTCCAAAGCCCGGCCTTTTTGGTCACATCGGTGAACGTTCCGTTGCCGTTGTTGCGATAGAGGAAGTTCTGCCCGAAAGTGGTGAAAAAAATATCGTCAAAACCGTCGTTGTTGTAGTCTCCGATGCAGACGCCGCAGGCCCACCCGAGCGAGCACAAACCGGCCTTTTCTGTGACGTCCGCAAACGTTCCGTCCCGGTTGTTCTTGTACAGTCGATTCGTCGTCCCTTCGGGAACTCCTCGGAGACGAGTACCGCAAAGCACAAACAGATCCATCCACCCATCGTTGTCGTAATCAATGAATGCGCAGCCGCATCCGGTGGACTCTACGATGTACTTGGCCATCCCTTCGTCGCCATAAATCACCGGCGCGTGCAGGCCTGCGTCAGCGGCAATGTCGACGAAATGCGCGTTGAAGGGGCGCCCGGAGGGCGCGGCTCTCGGAGCAGGCTTGGCCGTGTGGCCCCCCATACCCTGCTGCGCGAGCAACCGATTCGCGGGAACGGAGAGCAGGGCCCCTACCCCGAGTCGGACAAAGTTACGACGGCTGAAGTGTGGTGTCTTGATCATATCTGCATCAAGGACCAGTTTACGCTCACGATCTGCAAAGCCGGGAAATTGTCAGCAGAAGCCTGCAACTCAATCAACAATAGACGAAATTGAATCTGAAGCAGTGTCGCTGATGTATGCTTGCGCGTTCGGAGCTTCTTGATATTTGAATAGAGAGAAAACGGTAACGTTATCGATCCGGGAGGCAATCATGATCGTGGCTCATCGCGGCAACGGAAGGCTTTTGTTCGAACTGGTCGTAAGTCTGATGATGTTGCTTGGCTTTGCTCAAGCAGCATTGGCGCAAAGGAAGGCGATCTTTCTCAATCAAGGCTGGGAGTTTCGTCAAGAAACAGGGGCAGCGGCCACGGATGGGAAATGGTATCCCGCCGAAGTGCCAGGCGTTGTTCACACGGATCTGCTACGAAACAAAATGATTCCGGATCCATTCTTCCGTTCTAACGAAGCCGGACTGCAATGGATTGAGAACTCCAGTTGGGAATATCGAAGCACCTTCGAGGTAACGCCTGAGATGTTGAAACGCAACCACATCGATTTGGTATTCGAGGGTCTGGATGGCCCTGCCCAGGTGTACCTCAACGGAGAATTGCTCCTTACAGCCAGTAATATGTTCCGTGAGTGGCGTGTTGACGCTAAGCCTCAACTGAAACAAGGTGCCAACCACTTGCTCGTGGTCTTTCCCGCACCGATAAGAGAGGCGACCAAAGTTGCGACCGGCGATTTCTGGCGGCATCAGACACAAACACCCGAAAAGTCGTACCTCCGTAAAGCAGCGTACGAATATGGATGGGATTGGGGACCGCGATTCGTCTTGAGCGGGATTTGGCGGCCCGTAAAACTGGACGTCTGGGACGAGGCAAAGATCTCCAACGTCCATGTGCGTCAACGCGATATCAGCGCTGACCTTGCCCACCTTGTGGTGGAGAGCGAAATCACTTCGGCACAAAAAACTTCTGCCAAAGTAACTGTTACGTATGAACGAGGTGATCACAAGGCCAGCGTATCGCGGGACGTTGATCTGAATCCGGGTGTAAACCACATCGATTTGCCCATCGATATTGCGCATCCAGAACTCTGGTATCCGAATGGTTATGGCAGCCAGCCACTTTACGCGTTTCGCGTGAACCTCCAAACGGGTGCCCGCGTTCAGGATGAACAGACCGTTCGCACAGGGCTCCGTTCCATCGTGCTCCGGCGCGACGTGGACCAGTGGGGCCGGTCGTTCGAATTTCTGGTGAACGGGATTCCCGTATTTGCCAAGGGAGCAGACGTCATTCCCTTCGACAGTTTCCCGACGCGCGTCACCACAGCGGATTACCGCCGCGTCCTGGAGTCTGCGAAAGCCACGAACATGAACATGGTTCGCCACTGGGGTGGCGGTTATTACGAGACCGACGAATTCTATTCTCTGTGTGACGAACTGGGAATCATGATCTGGCAAGACTTCATGTTCGGCAATGAGTGGCAACCCGGCACGTATGCCTTCAAAGAAAACGTGGCGCTCGAAGTGGAGTACCAGATTAAGCGTCTGCGTGACCATCCAAGCATCGTGCTTTGGTGCGGCAACAACGAAACCGAAGCCTCGTGGGAATGGCATAAGGACATCACAAGCACTCTGAATCAGGAAGCTACGCGGCGGATGTGGCAGGACTATCTGACGCTCTTTAGTGGTGTGATTGCTCGTGCGGTCGAACGGTATGCTCCGGAGACGCCCTACTGGCCCAGTTCTCCCAGTGCGGATTACGAGGACGTTTCGGATTCCTACCAGTCTGGTGACGCGCACAATTGGGCCGTGTGGCACGGCATGTTGCCATTTCAGGGGTATGAAAAGACCACTCCTCGCTTCATGACTGAGTACGGTTTCCAGTCTTTCCCGGAACTTCAGACGGTGGAGAGCTTTACGCTTCCGGAAGATCGCACCAGCATTCTGACTCCCGTGATGCTGGCGCACCAGAAGAACACTTCGGGAAACGCGAAAATTCGCGAGTACATGCTGCGGGACTATCCCGAACCAAAGGACTTTCCTTCGTTTCTCTACGCGAGCCAGGTGTTGCAGGCCGAAGGGATCAAGGTCGGAACAGAACACTTGCGCCGCAATCGTCCACGCAATATGGGCGCGATTTATTGGCAGCTCAATGACTGCTGGCCAGTGGCTTCCTGGTCGAGCATCGATTATTACGGCCGGTGGAAAGCTTTGCACTACTATGCCCGTCGTTTCTACAACGACTTACTCGTTTCGCCGCATCGGGAGAACGGCGGCGTGGCCGTTTACGTAGTTTCGGACAAAACTGTGCCGGTCACAGGTGACCTCCGGTTAAGGGTCATGACATTTGATGGCAAAATGCTGGTTGAGAAAAAGGAAAACGTAGAAGTCACACCGTTGTCCAGCAAAATCTATATGCAGCTTTCTGCGGCGGAACTGATGACGATCAGAGAAATGGATCTGACGAAAGTCGCGGTTTCCACAGAGCTGGCTGTTTCCGGCGGCGTGGTCTCTTCTAATTTGATTTATCTGGCGCCAACGGTGGAGATTCATCTGCCGGCTGTGACGCTGAAAACCGAACTGTCGAAGGCCATCGATGGATATCGGTTGAAGGTTACTTCTCCCGTTTTGGCGAGGAGTGTGTACATCTCTTCTGACGATGCCGATCTGGAAGTCTCCGACAACTACTTTGACGTGTTGCCGGGACAGACGGTCGAAATTGGGGTCAAGACAAAAGCCAGTGAGGAAGCGTTGCGCAAAGGATTGAAAATGATATCGCTGGTCGATGCGTTCAATCCCGATGCCGTGGCAAAATCGGCTCCCAGAACCGCACAGGCGGACCCCAATTGGGTGAAATAGGTGATCGCGAAGTCACGAATGCCAGCAAAACAGGAGGTATTCTCGCGGCGATGTTCAGGCAATTCACAATTATGATCTGAGCCCTTACAGACGGGCCTTCCGTTTTGCAGTGTTTTCGTATAACTGAAACTTCTTCTTCCGAGGAACTCATGTTTACTGCAACTGCCAACTTAATTCTCCCGAGCACCACCACCGGATCGTTTCCGCGTCCACGTTGGTTTGACATCAGCATGTGGGGGCGCCCCCTCGACACCTGCATGCAGGACATTCGTTTCCGCGAGAAATTTCAGGATGCCTTGGCCGTGGTGATCAGCGACCAGGAGCGCGCGGGCCTGGATATCGTTTCACACGGCGACTTTCACGTTGATGAAGACCTCGCCGGGCGTGCCTGGCACCACTATCCGCTTCAGCGCTGGGCCGGGTTCGAAGGGGATTACCTCCAACCCGAGGAGACCACAGCGCCGTGGTTACACTATCCGCCGGGTACGCTCCTGAACGAAATCTACACCGGGTGGCGTTGGCCGCACGTTGTCGACAAAATCGAGCATCGCCCCCTGGACTACCCTAAAGTGTGGCGCATCGCGCAGGGAAAGACGCGGAAGCCCCTCAAGTTCGGAACCTGTTGCTCACAAGTAATGGCCCTCTTTTTGGACATCCACACCCCAAAGTACAAAGACAAGCGGCAAGTCATTTGGGACATGGCGGAAGCGATGAACAAGGAGTTATTGTTGCTCCGCGATGCGGGTTGCCGCTGCATCCAGATCGAGGAACCCACCTTCCATTTCATGGCTAACACGTATGGGAAGGACCACGAAGAAGTGAAGTTCATGATTGAAGCCTTCAACCGGGAAGTAGACGGGCTGGACGACGTGGAATTGTGGATACACACATGTTGGGGGAATCCCAATATGCAGCGGGTCATGGAGGACACCAGCTATGCGAACTCCATCGAAATCTACCTGGAGCGCTGCCGTGGGGACGTCTGGACTCTCGAGATGAAAGACCGCAACCAAGCGGACCTTGAGCTGTTCGAACCTTTCAAGCACGATCTCAAGAAAAAGATCTGCATCGGCGCCGTGAGTCACCGTGCGCTTCAAGCCGACCGCCCCGAAGACGTCGCGGTGGAAATCCGCAAGGCGCTGAAGTATGTTCCGGCTGAAATGTTGATTATCTCGAACGACTGCGGCTTCGGGCGTCAGGGCTGCAATCGCGAGATTGCGTTTTACAAGGCGAGTGCACTGGCACAAGGTTGTAATATCGTTCGTCGCGAACTCGGACTCCCGACTACGTACGTGCCTGCCGCCGACGCGAAGCTTCAAATCGATGTGGTTCCTGGCCGGAAGTAGAGAGCTTTCGCCATCCCGGCGGTATCGCCCAAGTATTGTTGTGGAAACGTGATTTTGGCCGCGACATTCGTTCGCCGTCGCTAGAAGACACTGTACCCATATGCATGCTGACCGACATATTGATCATCCGGCAATGCCTTCAGAATTGCCCTGCGCACATCCAGGGAATTCATGCCACCCCGTGTTTTATACAGAACTTGTCCGTTTCGTATCGATGAGTGCGGTGGACTTTGCAGACGTTACCGCCTCGTCCATGTCCACAAATGTCCAGTTGGCTCATTTCTGCTCGTTTCTCCTACGCCAGGACCATTCTCACGACACTGGAATGGGCCGCGCGCTTTTGTTCGCTGACCGCCTGAGTGTAGACGTTCATCGTGGTTCGCACATCGGCGTGCCTCAGCAGTTCCTGCTGAACCTTCACATCCACGCCAAGCAGTCGGAGCATGGAGCTGTAGGTGTGCCGAAACGTATGCCATCCCACGCTGCTCCCAAGCCCAGCGGTTAGCCTGGGTAACGCAGAAAGGCTGGCAGCTCGCTTCGGCAGTTCCTTCGAGGCTACTGTCTACCGGCTTGCAACCGCCCACCCGGCGCTCGCGGTAGCGGGTCTGTTGCAGTACGGGCAACGCAAAGAGGAGGAACGGCGAGCGCAGAAGCTTGCGCGGCAAAGTTCTCTTTTTCCAGGTCTGATCAAACCGGGCGTCAGTGACCCACCGAAATATCGCCGTCAGTCTTGCTATTTGTCAGAACAGTGCAGCGACGACTTTACGGTCAGGTGGAACAAATCGTTTGATCCTTCTTCCGTGATTTATCGAGCTGCAAGAACGGCTGAGGCACAAACCTCAATCGAAGCTCTACCGAATGAAGTTGGGTTGAGCGGAAGAATCGAGGCTGTTCGCGCACCATATCAACGGGAGAATGCCCATCCAGAACATCCTGACGTTTTGTTCCTTTGGACCGCCGATAATGATGTCTAGGTATTCACTCCAGATTGTTCCAGGTGCTCTGACCGTTACGAAATCGTCTACAGGGATGTAGACGAAAAAACAGAAATCGCGGCCAAGTCCTTGAAAAAAATGGTCGGGGAGAGAGGATTTGAACCTCCGACCCCCTGGTCCCGAACCAGGTGCTCTACCAGGCTGAGCCACTCCCCGACTTTGTGCAGTGGGCGCTGGAGGAACTGCAGGCGCCCTTCGCAGGAAACTTCCGGATTCCATCGAGATTATAACACTCGCCGTCGCCCGTTTGCGCGGGCGGTTCACCGCAGGCTGCGTGTTTTGGGGAACCGACGGTTGTCGGGAACTTGCGGTTACGGATACGATAGGCTTTTGTTGGACAAGTCGCGCTTCGACAAGGTTCGACAAAGTTAGACAAACGGTTCAGGTTATCGTTCATCCCCATGAAGACTATCTTTACCGCGACCCGCCTCTACACTCCTGTCGAGGAAATCCAGAACCCGCTGCTGGTGGTGGAGGACGGGATGATCACTGGGGTTTCCGCGCGCGCCGCGAAAGAAGTTCCCGCCGGCACTTCGCTGGTCGATTTCGGCGACGCGGCGCTGGCGCCCGGGTTTGTCGATATTCACATGCACGGCGGGGCCGGACTTGATCTCATGCGGGCCTCGCTTTCGGAACTGCCGCGCCTGGGCAAGTTTCTGATGACTCATGGCGCGACCGGATATTTCGCCACTACTGTCGCCGCCCCGCTCGACGTGACCTGCTCTGCCTTGGAACGGTTGGCCGACGCCATTGACGCCGCGCGCACCACGCCTGACAATTCCGCGCAGGCCCGCCCGCTGGGAATTCATCTGGAAGGGCCGTTTCTCAGCCACAAGCGGCGGGGGGTGCATCCGCCGGAATTTCTGGTTGCACCCACGGTTGCGGTCTTTGAACGTCTTTGGCAGGCTGCGCGCGGCCATGTGCGTATGCTGACCATTGCGCCGGAAGTTCCTGAAGCAATGGAAGTGATTGCCGAAGCGGCGCGGCGCAATGTCTGTGTGAGCATCGGCCATTCCGACGCGGAAATGCCCATCGCGCGCGAGGCGGTCAAGGCCGGCGCGCGACACGCCACTCACACTTTCAATGCCATGCGTCCGCTTGATCATCGCGAGCCCGGCATCATCGGCGAGGTGCTCAGCAATGACCAGTTGAGCGCCGACATCATCGTCGACGGCATTCACCTCGACCCGGCGGTGGTGAAGGTTTTTCTGCGCGCCAAGGGGCACGAACGCGCGGTGCTGATCACCGACGCAATTTCAGCCACCGGCATGCCTGACGGCCGCTACCAGTTGGGCCCGATTGAGGTCGACGTGAAAGACGGCAAGTGCACTTCGAAAGGAAGCCTCGCCGGAAGCGTGCTCACCATGGATCGCGCCGTGCGCAACGTGACCAAATTCTCCGAATGGACCTTGCGGGATGCGGTCCAGGCAGCCACGCTGAATCCGGCGCGGGCCGTGGGTCTGGCCTCGCATCATGGAATTCTGGCGAAGGGCGCCTTTGCGGATTTCACTGTGCTAAGCCCCACGGGCGAGGTGCTCAAAACCATCGTTCGCGGGCAGGGCTTCTAGGAAGCCCCTCAGCCTTTTCAGAAAATATTTTTCGTCCACAGACAAATCTGTCGCGTTCAATTGTCATACCGTTGAGAGCTCAACGTGCAACCCCCTCGCACCAACAGCGTCGAAGTTGAACGGCTCTACCGCGAACATGGGGCAGCGCTCTTGCTCTTCGGTGTGGCCATCTCACCGGATCGCGGACGCGCCCAGGATGCGGTTCACCAGGTTTTCTTGAGAATGCTCGAACACAACGATCTTCGCGAGATTGCGGATGTAAAGGCATATCTCTTCACGAGTGTACGCAACGCCCTTCTAAACGACTTCAGAATTCGTCAACGCAACACCACACTCGACGATGCGTCTGCCTGGTTCGATCCGCCGCAACGGGACTATGCGGCTGAACTAAACATGCGACGCGCGTTGGACTCACTCCCCGATGATCAGCGCCAGGTGCTCGTCCTGCACATATGGGGAGAGCTCACATTTCTGCAAACCGCGGAGGTTCTGGGCATCAGTTCGAACACTGCGGCTTCGCGATACCGGTACGCCCTCGCCAATTTGCGCGAGGCAATGTGTGTGAAGGAGGATTCTTGTGCTAACTCCGGATTTTGATAGTGAGCGAGATGACCGATTCGAAGCCTATTTGAAGCAGTTTCGTCCATTGGCCATCGAGCCGCTTCAGATCGAGACGTCTAGACGCACTGCTCGGCGTTCCTTCAGGCTCGCGGCGTGGGCAACGGCCGCCGCGGCCGTCATCCTGGTCGCATTGGTGCTTGCAATGCACCCTCGCGCTGGCCGGACTGAGTCTAGGGTCGGCCAAGGAGACTTGGCACGCGGAGAGCGCTCTGCAGAGTCGCAGCCTCTGACAATCGGTAGTGCGAACGCCTTGCTGACCCGTGCGCCGTCCGTTAAGGCGGCCCTCGACCTTGTGCCATTCCATCCCCCGTCCACCCGACTGCCGAAAGGCAAACGGAGCGCGCTTGCCGTGCTCAGCGAGGAGAACGACAAACTATGAACATTTTTCGTTTGCTTTCAGCCATCGTCCTGCTCTTGGCGGCGCAGATAAGCGCTGCGTCTTCGACCCGCGAGGCCAACCTCGGCCCGAACGCCGCTTTGCTCTACTGGGCCGCATTTTCCGAAATGCAGGATTCCGCTATCAGTGACGCGACAGCGCTGAATGCAGTCCTTGACGGCGCGGCTCCCTACGACGATTTGCAATACAAGGAACTGGTGGAGAAGAACCGATTCGCGCTCGACATCATGTCACGTGGAACGAGCCGTCCATTCTGCGACTGGGGTCTGGGCTATGGTTTCGCGGAGGAGATGGGACCGGCAACGCCGGTCGGCTATGTTTGGAAAGCGAGGGCCCTCGGTAGCCTGAACGTTCTCTATGCATTCCATCTGCAGAGCGGAGGGAACAAGGACGGAGCCGTGCGAGCGCTGGCCGCTGGAATACTCTTCGCACGTGACGTCGCGAACGGTGGGACGCTGGTGTCAGCATTAGTCGCGAAGCGTCTTCTTATCGCACATCTTAATGCTCTGGCACTGGCGCTACACACGGGAGGACTGTCCGCCGGGCAGCGACTAGTCCTGCAAAAGGCGGTCGCGCAGCTCGGACCGGAAGGCCTCGATTGGCAGTCTGTTATGCGTCGGGAGATGGCGGTCCTTCACAAGGCGGACCCAGGCGATTCAGCGGCCCTTGCAGAGATCGAGCCCGTCTATCAAAAAGCGCTCAACGATCCTTCCACGCTGCCAGCGCTTGAACAGATGCGGTCCAGCGCTCCACAAAGCCTTGCGGCCCTGATTCCCAATCCAAAGCGCGTGCTGGAGGAGAAGCGGGATTTGACCGGCAAGCTTCTTGAGATACGTTCCAGCCTGCAATAGGGGAGTGCGGCCTAGTTGGGCTTGCGACGGCGGGCTTCGGCCAGATGATGCAGCAGCATGAGTTCGTCGGCGCGAGAGAGCTGATCGAGAAAAGAGCTTTCTAATTTAGGGGCTTCATCACTTGCGGTCTTCGCCGGCCCCGCCTGGCGCAATTTGTCGCCAAGCTCCGGCTCGTTGCTCATGACCTGCGAATAAAACCA
>Ga0187855_10002775_pt1 | contig 13113 bp, 11 predicted proteins | sample June2016WEW_8_10_2_FD_132969 | JGI IMG/M metagenome (GOLD analysis project Ga0187855, IMG submission 132969) | Peatland microbial communities from SPRUCE experiment site at the Marcell Experimental Forest, Minnesota, USA - June2016WEW_8_10 | ecosystem: Environmental > Terrestrial > Soil >...
CTACCCAACATACACTCCGCGAGCGCTTGATGTCAACCGCGAAACGCGCCTACCCAACCCGATCTTATGTCCGCGACCGCCAGCCCTTGACAGTTGACCATCGCACAGGCAACCGTACACCATACCCGGCCCCCTTGTCAACACCCAAACGGTTGGGCCCGTTCCTCAGGCCATCAAACACTGAGCCCTACGGCCCAGTCAGGCCTCGTGTGCGCACACATCGTGATACACTGTGTGCACTATGGCTGAACGAGTACGAGGTCAATTGTCGATGCGCCCTCGAAAGGCGACACTCGAGCGCCTTCGCAGGCGAGCTCGACTTTCGGGGGAGCCACGGACCACCCTCGCTGAGCGCTATCTCGACGAGGGGCTACGGATGGATGAAGTCCCCGGTATCTACTTCGTCGACGGCGCGATGGGTCGTCGCCCCGCGCTCATGGGCTCGGGCCTGGACGTGTGGGAGGTCGTCAAGGCCGTCAAGGACAGCGGCTCCGTCGAGGAGGCGGCCGCCTACCTGGAGGTCGAGCCGCGCCTGGTCGAGCTTGCCGTCCGCTACTACGGCTCCAATCGAGAGGAGATCGACGACTGGATCGCCCGCGTCCACGAGTTCAGCGAGCTCGAGGAGGCCACGTGGCGCGCGGCCCAAGAAGCGATCGGCCCGTGAAGCTGCTGCTGGACGAGCATTTCTCCCCAGAGATCGCCCGCCAATGCGCGCAGGGGCAAAGACCTACGGCCTGGTCTGCGTCCCCGCCCGGGTGTCACTGAGCCGCGAAGCAATCGGCCAGGTCGTTGACTCCCTCGAGCAGCTGCTGCAACGCCACCCGGACGAAGAAGATCTGATCGATCGCGGCGGTGAGACCTGGCTGTAGACGGCAGAGGGAGCCACGAAGGCATCCCTGCCCGCGACCACACACTTATTGCTAGCGCTTCTTTCGCTTCGCGTGCTTTGACTTCTTCTTCTTCGACGCCTTCTTATGCGCGGCCTTCGGGCACCCGGTGACGGAGATCTTCGTGCTCTGGCTGATCACGAGGCCGTTCTGGCCGACCATTTCGGTCGGCATCAAAAGCTTCCCGGCCGTCTGGGCCTGGCAGAGGTTCCCGTTCGCCGACAGCGCGGGGTATTCCCGCTCGGGGAGATTCAGTTCGAACGTCGAGAACGGCACGTCAGGGACCGTCGCGAACGTCGCGGTCGTGATCCCCGCTTTGCTGATGAACGTTTCGCCGTGCACCTGCACGGTGACGCCGTCCTCGCCGGTCAGGACCATGATCAGTTCCGGGTACTTCGCGCCGCCGTGGCTCACGAAGTACGCCGGGCCCTTCAGGCCGCCTTCCAGCACCGGGGTCGTGACATGCGCTTCGCCGACGTTCGACGCCTTCGGGCAGTTCGCTGGGTTTTCCGCGAAGACCTTTTCGGTGCAGGCCTTCTGCAGCGTTTTCAACGGCGACGGGAGCTGTTTCGGCAGCGACACCTTGACTTTCGCGACGTTCGCCGCGGTACCCCGCGGGGTGTTCGGCAGCGTCAGCGTCACGTGCAGGCTCGCGCCTTCGGTGCGTGAGGTCTTCGCGGCCGTTGAGACCTTGAATTCCGGTTTGAAGGAGAGCGCCGCGCAGTTCGTGACCTGGAACGGCGAGGCGACGTTCGCGCTCACGCCTTCGCTGCTTTCAAGCTGCCCGGTGAGCTTCATCGGTTCGCAGCTGGTCGGGTTGAACACGAACCCGGGCCGGTTCACCGTCACGTTGATGTGCTGCAACTGCAACGGGATGCCATCCAGGATCGTCGGGAACGGGTCGCTGACGACCGTCAGCTGCGCCGTCGTCGGGTCCACATCGACCTTCGAACGGACAACCTCCGTCCCCAGGTTGAACGGTCCCGCGACGGCCGGCACGACGACATCCACCCCGAACGGCGCGCCATCGTAGGGGCCGGTGATGTACGCCTTGCCGTCTTCGACGCTGTAGGGGTCGTTCCCGAGGCCGGCACTCGCGATCACCTGCCCGATCTGGCTTTCCGCCGGGCAATCACCGCTCGCGGCCTGCGGTTCCTCACACAGCTTCACGCCCTGCAGCCCCGCGGAGATCCCCGGCGGGAACACCACCGAGAGTTTCCCGAGCGTCTGGTCAGCGTCCGGGCGGGTCATCGTCATCGTCAACGCGCTATACGCACCCGCCTGGATGTTCGTCGTGCCCGCCTCGAACCCCGGCTGGAACGGCCGCGGGCTCGAGCACGGCGAGCCGGCCGGCCCACTCGTGATCTGGAAGTGCGAGGAGGGCTTCACCGCCGGCGTACCCGACCACGGTTCAAACGAAGCCTGCGTCGTATACGTCCCGCACAACGCCGGGGTGCTCAACGGCGCCCTGTCCGTCCCAAAGAAGTCCAGCTTGAAATCACTGTAGGGCAGCTGCGGCGTTTCGTTGAACGTCGTCACGAGCTGCCCCGACACCGGGTTCAACGACACCTGCCCCGCGACCTTGATCCGCACCCCCGCAACAGGCGCTTCCGCGAAGATATACAACGCGATCAACGACCCAAACGGGTTTTCATCCTGCGCCGCCAGATACACCGCCCCGGTCAACGGTTCCGCCAGCAGCGGCGTGTTCGCTTCGACGGTCGCGACCTTCGACGCTTCCGGACACGACGGCGCTTCCGCGGTATGCAACCCGATCTGTGCCGGGGAACACGCCAGCAGCCCACCCGCCGCCGCCGGGCTGATCTGCACCCCTTCCGGCAACGCTACCGTCGTGTTCTTCACATCAGCCTCACCCAACCCCACAGGGTTTTCCGTCGATTCCTGCGGCACGTGCACATCGACATTCAACCCCGTCGGCGTGCTCCCCCCCGTCCCATCCGGCGTCGCCGTGACCGTCGGGCTGAAATCAAGCTTTTCGCAGCCCCCGAGCTCCGGCAACGACGCGCTCTTGGAATCGAAGACCCCCGGTTCCTCCCACGAATCCACGCTCAACGTCGCCGTACGCGACACCCCACACGACGTCGGATTCGTCAACAACGGCACCTCCGGTGTCTGCACCGCACATTCATCAATCCCCTCTTCTTCAAGGCCACCTTCTTCAAGGGGGGCTTCCGAGAACCGCGGGCCGATCGGGCCTTCCACCCCTGCTTCGCCTTCACCAAACCCCAGCCCAGGCACACTATAGGCTGCCTTCGCTGCTACTGAAAGGCAGTGTCCGCGTATCCTGTTGTGGCGCGGGTCGGCGGGCACCCCCCAAATCGTGATCTTGCCCGCATACGCCGGCACACCCTGGCTGATATCCGGCGCGGAGACCGTCACCCCATAATCCCCACCAGTACGCACCGACACCAACAAAAACACAGGCGTCGCATTCGCCACCCTGTAACCAAACTCAGCCGCAACACCCCGCGGGGGTTCCAGATTATACACCGGGCTACCCACACCTTCGAACTTGATTACAGGCTTGACCTTACTGAACTCGGTGTAGGCCACCCCGACCGCTGTTTCGTTCGAGCACTTCGAGCCACCACCGCCGAGCGCCAGCGGGTTTTCTGACATGAATTCCTGGTAGCTGCACCTCGGTGTCGCATCCGGATCCCCGACGAACCCCGGCGGCAGTTCAAGCCTCGCGTCCTTCAAATCGCCCTGCGGAAGAAACAGCGTTTCCGTTACGCCCGGTTCCACTTCGACTTCCTCCGGCTGGGGTTCACCCAACACGAAACCAGTCGTCAAACTGTACGGGTGCGACCCAGCTTGCACATCGGGCGAGCCGTTAGCGCCGGCAGCCCCGACTTCCAGGCGCGTCAACCCAAAGGCCCCCATCGCGGGACTCGCGAGCACAAGCACAGCCACAACCACCAGCCCAGCAACAAACGCCATCGGGCGACCCCCAGCCCAGTGAGACCCGGAAGTCCTCAGCCGCGAACGCATAGGAACCCTCATCGCTCTGCCCTCCGCTCCTCGCTGGCCTTCTTGGCCTTCGCCCGCCTGGGTTTGTGCTTCTCCTTCACGCACCTGCCACGACTAGCCTTCTCCGTCTTGGGGCACCTGGCCGCCACCTTCCTCGCCTGCTTCGGCGCGGGCCCCACCGGTACGGGTGCGAGATTGCCGGTGCCGGAGAACGTCGCGCTCGCGGGCGCCCCGAACACCCCCGGCTGAGCTGCCGGTGGCGGCTTGCACGAGTCACCGTTATCGCACGGCGGCGCAGACACCGACACCGGGAACCCACCACCAACCCGCGCGTCATACACCGCGATACGATCACTCGAACCCCGCGCCAGCAACTGATCCGCCGTCGCGATGAACACATCACTCCCGCTCGCGCTCGCATCAAGAAAATACGAGTTGCTATCGCCCGCTACATCAGAGACCGGATACACGTGGCCGTCCTCGTACTCGAAGACGTTCTGGCGGCCGTCGCTGTCGTGCGGCAACAGCGCATCAAAGCTCTCAAAGAACAACCGACTGCCATCCGCGGAGAGATTACGTCGCTGATACTCGACATCCTCAGATCCCTCCTTTTCGCCGAGGCTCGACGGTCCGACCGGGCGCGCCCCGCTCGGATCACACGACGCGCACACCAACCCGCCCGTAGCAGCATCATAGAGATAGACCTCACGACAACTACCGGTTTCGTTGATACCGCCTTCCCCGCTGCTAGCTCCGCTCTGTTCGCACTCGCCCGGTTCGGCCTGCCGGTTGTCATAGCCCGTCAGGCTCCGTTCCGAGACAAACGCCAAATGCGTCCCATCCAACGACACCACAGCCGTATCGAGTTTTAGGCCATTCCGTATACCACCAACCCGCCCCCAGTCAGTTTCATCGCCCGCGGCGAGCCTCGCGATAAACGTTAGCTGACCATCATGATCCAGATACACGTTCGGCTGGCCCACAGCCGGCTCTTCACCCTCGCCGTTCGCCGGGGCCGTGAGTGCGCTCTTGGAGACGAAGTACACGTACGCGCCGTCTTCACCCGTTTCGTTGATCCCGATCACACCCACCACACCACCAGCGATCTCTTCCCGTTCATGGCCCGCCTCGCCTTCAACGTTAAACCGCCACAACGCTTCGCCTTCGGTTGAATACGCATACCGGCCATCCGGCGTCGCCGTCCAATATTCACCACCAACCAGCACAGTACACGCCTTCACCGGTTCAACGCATCTCCCGCCTTCCACCTTGCTCTGTTCCTGGTCGGCATTCTCGCGTATACGCAATTCGCGTTCCGGTTTCGCCGATGACGGCGGTTCCGTAAAGTAGACACGCGAACCATCAGAGGACACCGCATTCCAACTATCCCGGGCGTATTCTTCTGAACCAGAAAACGCGCCCATTCCGGCATCGCCACGGCCTGCCACAGTGACCACGCGGCCGTCCACCCACTCATACAACCCATCGCCTGGTTGTTCTCCTACCTCGTCGAAGGCCACATGGCTAAGATCAGTCGAGGTACCCCTGGGCAAAGCCCACTGTTGGGGCCCATTAAGATAGGGGAGCTGGTCAGATGCGGGTTCGCTTGACACCCACTGGTACGTGCCATCCGTGAGATCGGCCAGGTACAACTCCTGCTGCCCAGCGGGCACCCCACCCACCAACGGAACGTCAGTTCTCACAACCGCCTCCGTGAGTTCCGGTGTGAAATCGAGAACTTCATCAGGGATACCCGGGTTGAGCTGGTACGCCGCGGTCGGCGGCGTGATCGACTCCGTCGCCCAACCACCCGGCCCACGCCGCGAGACAAACTGGTTATTCAACCAGGCGCCAGCAGGATCAGCAAACGAACCCAGCGAGTCAAACGCCAGCGCTTCACCCGACACCGCGGCCCGACTGACATTAACCGTGCCCAGAACCGACCCAGTGTTGGGGTCCGTTGCATCGCTGCCGTTCGTTTCGACCGGCGAGACCAGCTCATACGCACGACAATCCGGCAGCTCCAGCCCATAAGGCTGTTCAGCACGGCGCTGTTCGTTGGAGCAACTCTGCACGGGTTCGGAACCCGGAGCAACAGGAGTAATCAAGGTTTTATCCGGCCCCAGCGTGCCCCCGGGGCTCAGCGAGCTGCTCGCCACCACCCGGTAGTGGTAGGTCGTACCAGGTTCCAAGCTCGTGATCCTGGCGGTCACCGTGCGATCGAGGTTGCCTTCCCCGATCGACGCGGACTCCGGGGTGCTTTGCCCGTACGCGTCGCTGGTCCCGTATTCGAAGTGATAGGTGGTTGCCACACCGTCCGGGTCGATCTCTGCTTCCAAGGTCGCCGCCGCCGCTTCGACATTGGTCACCGACTCGCTCGCGATCGTCGGTGGCGCCGTGCTCGTCGTGAACATCGTTGGCGAACCGACCGCCGTTTCTCCCGCGCCGTTGCGGGCCAGCAGACAGACCGCGTATTCGCTGTCCGGCCGCAGACCACTCACCGCCACCAGCGGGAGCGCTTCCTGGCCCCCACCCAGCGACATACCCGCCGGTTCGGGCGCCTTGCCGCCCCCTTCGCAGCTACCGCCCGTGTTATAGAGGAATTCGTAGGTATCAAGTTCGTAGGAGCCCGCCGGCCCGCTTTTGCCGGGGTTCAACTCCCCCTGGAACGTCGCAGAGGTAGCCGTCACCGCTTCAACAGTGACCGGCGCCGGCGCTTCCGGAGCTCCCAACGCCAACGCCGGGACACTCCCAAACACCAGACCACCAACCAGTGCGCATAGCCAAACCACCCCGACCCACAGCGACCTACGAATACCTACAGGCATATCTCCTCCTCCAAAACAGAGGGGAGCACCCCTCGATCGGTGATGAACAACCACGCGCCGAAGGGCACGCAACAACAACCCACACCACGAACAGGAGAGCACCGGGCTTCACGCCGCCTCACTCTCAAAACGACTATGCAAACGGATACTCCGCGCGACCTGCTCACCCTTGCCGGTGAGCCGCCACGCGTTCGGCTCACCCTTCGCGTGCCCCAGGCCGCTGTTCGCCAGCAGCCCCAGACGCTCAAGGCGCCGCAACAGCTTCGAGACCTGCCCGGGATCCTGGATCCCCGCGAAATCCCCAACCTCACGATTACTCGGAGCCGACCCACGCCCCACAAGCTCCGCCACACCCTCCAACACCCGCGAAGTGCGATACGTCAACCGCATTGGAACGCTCTCAAGCGGATCGGCCACCGCGCGCTCAGCGAACGCCGGCCGCTGCGCAGAGCGCGGCGTCACCACGGGAGGCGCGGGGGCGTCCTGCTCACGCCGCGCCGCCGCAGGACCGAGGTAGGGCAGCACGATCATCCCCATCAACTCCCCCAACAGCTCCGTCAACGGCTCGCGCTGACCCTTCAACAGCCGCGCGTACACGATCCCGAACGCCGCGCCAACCAGACCCTCCGCCGTCAACCGAGTACACCTGCCCGCACGCGGGCTCTCCCGGCCCTCATCCACGACCGCGACCAACCGCCCCAAGACCTCCTCGCGACGCGCCAACACATCCGGGCTGCCGCTCAACGCCTGCACCACACAGACCCGCGCCAGCACCGGCTCACGATCGAAGAACGCCAGGATCGTCCACAGGCCCTGACGCACCCGCTCACGCCACCCCAAACCCTCCAGGCCCGCCTCCGCGAGCTCTCCCGCGATCACACCAACGATGTCCTCCAACACCGCGGCCAGGCACTCATCACGATTCGCGAACGTCTCATAGAACGTACGCCGCGAAATCCTCGAACGCGCGACGATGTCCGCGACCGTCGTGTTCGCCCACCCCAGCTCATCAACCGCCCGGACCGCCGCCGCCAACAGGCGCGAGCGCTGGATCTCTGCTACCTGCGCGCTCTGCTCCCCCGCGCTACGGCCCGCGGCGCGGGCACGCCGGCGCGCACCGATCGGCTCCGGCCGCCGCGCCACCCCCGTGGTCGCCCGAGAGGCCATCACGCCACGCCCCAAGGCGTGCTGTGCCCAACCCCGCACAGCGGGTCAAAACGGCGCCTCGAAGCTAGACGACTACCAGCCTGTGCTTCGAGTGCCCGAGACGAAGAGAGAGAGAGAGAGAGAGAGATGCGACAGCGCCATGCTGGCGCATCTAGCATCAGCCTTCAGCTGACGCGCTGCGACTCCCGTCACGTTTCTCCCTCTTGAAAACACGCTGAACAAGCTCCCTCTCAAGTTGCGACCCAGATCCCTCTACCCAACATACACTCCGCGAGCGCTTGATGTCAACCGCGAAACGCGCCTACCCAACCCGATCTTATGTCCACGACCGCCAGCCCTTGACAGTTGACCATCGCACAGGCAACCGTACACCATACCCGGCCCCCTTGTCAACACCCAAACGGTCGATCCACCCCCAGTCGTGGCCAGCCGGACTCCTGTTCGGCAGTTGGCGGGCCCCTGGCTAATCGACCTTCAACAGCTCCACCTTACAACTGAGCCCCGTGACCTTCGGCCAGTCGCAATCGGCACAGAGCACCGTATCGACGTCCGGGTGGAGGTCCGCCGTGGCAAGGATCAGCGCGTCGGGCATCGGCAGCGACCTGCGCTTGCCTCGCAGCGTCGCGGCGCGCCCCGCGACAGGCATGTCGACCGGCACGAGATCCGTTATCAAGGCGTCGAAGAAGCCCTCCACCTTCCCCCGCGGGTGATGCCCGAGCGAGACGCCGGTCATGACCTCCGCGTAGCTGATGACCGACGCAACCAGCGGATGGGTGCCCACGACCTCCCTCAACCTGGCAACCGTGACCTCGTGCAGAGCATCATCGGCATCCAGGAAGCCGACGATCACGGTCGAGTCGAGCAGGATCAATCCCACTCTCGGCGCAGCCCACGGACGGTCCGGCCGAGCTCGCCACCGGTGCTCAGGGCGCCCGCATACTCATCGAGGATGTCATCCATGCGCGCGACCAGGACACGCCCGGGTCCCTGCGCGCTGACCTGCACGACATCCCCCTCGCGCAACCCAGCCTCACCGAATGCGCCGATCGGAATCGTGATCTGATGCTTGCCGGAGACCCGCGAGCGGCCCGCACTACGCCTACCCCCGCCCTTCGCTTTCTTTACGTCAACGGCCATTGGTAAAGGATAGCAACAGAGCGTGGCTCGCGAAAGGCGCCCCAGAACGTCGAGGCCATCACGCCACGCTCCGAGCCGTGAGAAGCCCAACCCCGCGCGGCGGGTCGCCGTACGGCCCGGTGTGCCACCGGGCAGCGGCGTGATCCTGTTCGGGCTTGACCGCCCCGTCTGTCTCCTGCAGGTCGGCCACTGGCACCACCTCATATCATCATGTGTCACGCTCTACTTCGGGGACTACATAGCAATACGGCGCTATACTGTGACGGGACCATGGCCGAGCCCACCACCAAGCAGAGCATCGCCTTCCGCTTCGACCGCGGCACGGTGACACGCCTGAAGCGGCGCGCGCTCGAGACCCACTCCCCCCAAACAGCCCTCGTTGAGCGCTACATCGAGGAGGGTCTGCGCCACGACGAGCACCCGCTCGTGTACTTCCGTGACGGCGAGGCGGGACGCAGGCCGGCGCTGCTCGGCACGCGGCTCGACATCGCGGAGATCGTCACGACGATTCGCCAGAACGGCAACTCCGTCGAGGAGGCCGCCGACTACCTGGAGATCCCACCGGAGCACGTCGAGGCGTGCCTGCGCTACTACCTCGATTACGAGGCGGAGATCGACGCCTGGATCGAGCGCTCCCGCGCGATCGCACAGCGCGAGCGCGAGCGCTGGCAGCGCCGCCGCCGAGCGCTCGCGTGAGGCTGCTGCTCGACGAGATGATCTCCCCCCGCGTCGCCCGCGACATGCGCACGGAGGGGCACGACGTTCACGCGATCAAGCACGACCGACCCGACCTCACCAGCCGCGGCGACCGCGAGATCGTACGGCTGATGGCAGTCGAGCGACGAGCGATCGTCACCAACGACGTCGCAGACTTCCAAAGCATCCACGACCAGTTCCTAGCCGCGGGCGAGGAGCACCACGGCATGATCTTCACCTTCGACGCAACGCTACCACGCACCAAGGCCGCAATCCCGCAATGGCTGCAGGCGCTGAGCAACCTGCTCGCCGAACACCGCGACGAAGACGCGCTACGCAACCGGATCCATCACCTCGAGTGAGCCGCGGGCCGGCGCGCCCGAGCCGGGGCGTCCATGCTTAGCGACCAGCGACGTTACCCTCGCGACATTTGCCGCCGTACCCCGCGGGCTATTCGGCAGCGTCATAATCAAACCGGCGCCTCGAAGCTAATGGGTTCGTCTGCATCATTGGTACAGGCTCACCATACCCTACGGTCCATTTTCACTAGACCAAAGTTCAGGCGTACTGTACCATTTAGTACAGCTTGCCTGTACCCGGCCCACAGCCCGCAACGTGCCGAGCCCCGGGCGGGCAGCTATTCTCCCCGGCATCTTGGCGGCACACATCTCATGGGGAGGGCTAACGTGGCATCGGTAGAGGCCCACATCACCGGCACCGTTTGGAAGATCGAGTGCGCGGTCGGGGATCGGATCGAGGAGGGCGACACGGTCGCGATCCTCGAGTCGATGAAGATGGAGATGCCGGTCGAGGCCGAGGACGCGGGGACGGTCGCCCAGATCCTCTGCGAGGAGGGCCAGGCAGTCAACGAGGGCGACGCCCTGGTCGTGCTGGAGTAGTGCCATCCCCGCCGGTGGGGCAGACGGCCGGATGCGGCCCGTCCGGGTGTGCCCGCTAGCGTAGCCGCTAGCCTTCTGCTCGTATGCCCTCCAGCGCTCCCCCACGTGACGCGCACGAGCTGGCCGACGGCAAGCTTCTGGTCGACAGACCGGCGGAGCACGTCCTCCGGCTGACGATCTCCAACCCCGCCAAGCGCAACGCGCTCGACCACCCGATCCTCGACGCGATCACCGCCACGCTCTCCCAGCTGGCCGCCGGCCAGGAGGCCCGCTGCGTGGTCGTGACCGGGGCGCATGGGCTCTTCTCAGCCGGCTATGAGATCGGCGGGATCGCCGACGACACTCGCTTTCAGGAAGAGGCCGAGCGTTTGGTCGCGCACCCCTTCACCGCCGCGATCGAGGCGCTGGCCGCGTTTCCCTACCCGACACTGGCCTCGCTGCCGGGGCACACGATCGGCGGCGGCCTTGAGCTGGCGCTGGCCTGCGACCTGCGGATCGGGGCCGAGGAGATCAAACTGGGGATGCCCCCGGCGAAGCTCGGGCTGGTCTACTCGCACACCGGGTTGCGCCGCTTCCTCGATGCGATCGGCGCCGCACGCACGCGCGAGCTGTTCCTGGTCGGCAGCTACATCGACGCCGCGGAGGCGCTGCGGTGGGGCCTTGTCAACCGGATCGCGCCGGCTGAGGAACTCGAGTCCGCGGCGCTCGCCCTGGCGGCGGAGCTGGCCGGCAACGCACCGCTCTCGCAGACCGGCAACAAGCGCGTGATCGCGGAGCTGCTGCGCGCGGAGGGGGCGCTGCCCGAGGAGGTCGAAGCGGAGCTGATCGAGCTGCGCCGCGCCTCGTTCGCCTCGCGCGACCTGCGCGAGGGGATGTCCGCCTTCGCGGAGAAGCGGGCGCCGCGCTGGGTGGGGGAGTAGCGCTCACGGCGCCGGCTCGGGGAGTGGCGCTCACTCCCCGAGCGTGCTCGCCAGCCACTCGCGAACCGCCCGCGCCGTCGTGTCGGCGTGCTCCTCCATCATCGTGAAGTGATTGCCCGGCGCTTCCACGGCGGTGTGCGGAACGCTCAGCGAGGTACGCCACTCCTCGCCGGCGATGGCGCCGAACATCGGTTCGCTGGCTCGCACCAGCAGGGTGGGGGCGAGGATCTCCATTGGCTGCCACTCGGCCAGGAAGCGGCCGTACACCATCATCGCCGTCAGCGCGGCGTCGCTCACGGGCACGTCGGCGCCCTGGCGCTCGAGCATCCAGCCGATCGCCTGGGTCGTGATCCTGGCGAGTGCCTCGCTCCAGTAGGTGTCGATCAACACCACCGCGGCCGGCTGGGCGCCCACGTCTGGCCGAGTGCCGACGCCCGGCTGGGCGCCCACGGCTGGGTGAGCGCCCGCGGCTGGGTGAGCGGCCCCGGCTGGGTGAGCGGCCCCGGCTGGGTGAGCGGCCCCGGCTGGGTGAGCGGCCCCGGCTGGGTGAGCACCGGCGGCCTCCAGGTGCGCCGCCACCGCATACGCGAGCGTTCCCCCGGTGGAGTGTCCCAGCAGCACGATCGGGCGCTCGCCGGCGGCCCGCCGCACGCTCTCGGCCTGCGTCTCGACCACCACCTGGAAGCTCGCCGGCACGCGCTCCCCTCCCAGGAAGCCCGGCACCGGCAGGGCGGACACCTCGCACACTCCACGGAAGGCTCTTGCGAGCCTCGCGTATTGGTGAGGGCCGCCGGTCGCCAGCAGTGACGGCATGCAGATCACGCAGGCCTCCATCGGGCCCTCGCACAGCCGGATTGGCGGCTGCGCCTCGTCGGGTCCCAGGGGGGCGTCGAACGCCGGGCGGAACCGCGCGACGCTCGCCACCGTTGCCATCAGCTCATCGACCTCGCCGAGCTCAACGGCCCGCGGCAGGAGCGAGGCGAACGTGTCCTGCGACCCACCCCCCGCCGGCGGCCCCGCGCTCAGGGCCGCCGCGGCCTCGTGGTCCCCGCCATCGCCGCTGCCTCCCGCGCGCGCAAGCTGCGCGTACACGAAATCCGCCAGCCCGGCCGGGGTCGGACGATCGAACACAACCGTGGCCGGCAGGCGCAGCCCGCTCGCCAGACCGAGCCGGTTGCGCAGCTCCAGCGCCATCAGCGAGTCAAACCCGAGCTCCAGGAAGCGGCGCTCCACCTCCACCGCCTCCGGCGAGGCGTATCCCAGCACCAGCGCGACCTGGGCGCGAACCGCCTCGAGCACCACCCCCGCGCGCTCCCGCTCGGGCGCTTCCGCCACGCGCCGCGCCATGCCGCCGCCCTCGCTCGCCCGGCGCGGCGGCACACTCACCAGGCCCGCGAACAGCCCCGGCAGCAATCCCGCGCTCGCCAGCGCGCGCAGCATCGCCCCGCTCAGACGGGTCGCGACCACCAGCGCGCGCCCGGCCTCCCGCGCGCCGTCGAGCAGCTCGAGGCCCTCCCGCGCCGAGAGCGCGCCCATGCCCATGCGCTTCATCCGCGCGAGATCGGCACCCCCCATGCGGCCCGTCATC
>Ga0187855_10002778_pt1 | contig 13106 bp, 10 predicted proteins | sample June2016WEW_8_10_2_FD_132969 | JGI IMG/M metagenome (GOLD analysis project Ga0187855, IMG submission 132969) | Peatland microbial communities from SPRUCE experiment site at the Marcell Experimental Forest, Minnesota, USA - June2016WEW_8_10 | ecosystem: Environmental > Terrestrial > Soil >...
GCGGGCCGACCTCATCCGGGCCAAGCAGCTCTTGGGGTGGAGCTCGTGACCGGGCACGGCCCGGGCGGGGACGACCCGCCGGCCTCCGCGGTGGTCGTCACCGGCAGTCCCGAGGAGACCCGCGACGTGGCCGGGGCCATCGCCCACCTCTGCGTCCCCGGGGACGTCCTGCTGCTCGTCGGCGACCTCGGCGCCGGCAAGACCACGTTCGCCCAGGGCTTCGGAGCCGGACTGGGCATTGACGAGGCCATCACCAGCCCTACCTTCACCCTGGTCCGCCAGTACCCGGTCCACCCGGCAACCGGACCCACCGGACCCGCCGGCGCAGCCGGCTACAACCAGGGATTCGGCGCCTCGTTCGGCAGCGTGGCCTCCGGATCGCCTGCGCTTACGACCGACACAGCTTACCTCACGGTGCCACACGCCTGCACGATCGCGGCGTGGAACATCACCGTGAACGCGGGAACGGCGACGTTTGATATCTGGAAGGTCGCCACGGGCACCGCAATACCAACTTCGTCTAACTCGATCACGGCGTCGGCTCAGCCTGCGATCTCGACGGGAACGGCGATTCACAGCACGACGCTGACCGGCTGGACGACCTCGGTGTCAGCCAACGATATCGTCGCCATCGATCTCAAAAACGTTGCCACGGCGACTTTTGCTTCTATCGTTTTGGAGTGCGACTGATGAAATGGCCTTTTTTACTCGTGCGGTTCGCGCTGGCAAATGCTGGCGGCACTGCGACGCAACTCGCTTTCTCGCTGGCGTGCGAAAAGGTGATTGGAGGTCAAGCCTAAATGAAGTTTGCAGCCTGCGTGGCACTTCTCTGCTGTTCCGGGCCTGCTTCCGGTTACACCGGATACCGGCTTTTCACGATCAACCACACACTCACGGGGACTGCCAACTCAACGAACTTTACGGTTCTGCTCTCTGGAACTTTCGCCGAGTTCGCCACCACCGCCAACGGCGGCGAAGTGCAGAACACGGTTTCCTGCGGCGTAAACTCGATCACCTGCCCGGCTGATCTGGTCTTTACCAGCGACTCCGGATGCTCCAATCCGCTGGGCGGCTGGGAGTTTGAATCATACACTGCCACCACGGGCCAGATCATCGCGTGGGTCATCGTCCCCACTCTCTCGGTCACCACGAATACGTTGATTTATGCCTGCGTCGGTAACGCCGCCATCACCACTTTTCAGGGAGGCTCCGCGGGCTCGGCCTTCGATTCCAATACCAAAGTGGTTTACCATTTTCCGAACGGAACCGCGCTTAGCACCAACGATTCGTCCTCGGGCGGATACAACGCGACGCCAGCGAACTCTCCGACCGCTGTCACCGGAGAGATTGGCGGAGGCGTACACTTTAACGGATCAGATCAGGACGTCGAATCCTCTTCGTTCCCCTGGACCGGAACCAGCGCCGTCACGGTTTCCTTCTGGAACTATGTGACCTCGTCCGAAGTGCAAACCTCGTTTGCATTCACGGTCGGCAACAGCGCCACGACCGATCCCCACCGGTTTGCCGTTGCCGCTCCCTGGGAGAGCTCCGACATCATTTGGGACTATGGCAATAACACGACCGGTACAGGCCGCGTCAGCGCAAATTACACGAGTTATCTGGGGGCCTGGACCTACGTGACCCTGGTGTCCACCGGGAGCGCGAACACGTATCAGGCAATTTATCTCAACGGAGCCGTCGCTGCATCGGCCTCAAGCAGTGCGTCTTCCACGGTGACTGGAGACCTGATCGTGGGTGCGTATCCTTACGCCAACCAATATGGATCGCCCTTTCAAAACGGGAGCATGGACGAGTTCAGGATCTCTAGTGTCGTTCGTTCAGCATCCTGGATTCTGGCCGAGTATAACAACCAGTCCAGTCCCTCCACCTTCGCCACCGCTTCATCCTTCGTGCCTTTCGGAGCCAGTCCTATCCAACAGGTGGTATGCGACTACTCCTCCGGAAACCAAGCTCCTTGTACCCTCAACTCTTCTACGATAACGATTCCTTTGGCGGCGACTCAAGCGGGGAGCGCACTTATTATGACGTACGGAGGCGGCTCGACCAGTTCCCAGACAATATCCAGCGTGTCGTGCACGGGCTGCACCTGGGTGCAGGCAATCACCTGCACCCAAACACGTGTTGTGTCAGTCTATTACGCCCTCAATGTCCCGTCCGGAACGACTACAGTGACTGTAACTCTGAACAGCATCGACGATTGGTGGTTCAACGTCAGCGAGTGGTCTTTGCTGCCATCGTCGGGGACCGTGATCGACAACAATCAAACCGGATGCACAAGCTCAGCAGCCGGCGGTACGTCGACTACGCAGACAAGCGCCAGCGTGACAACTACGCGCTCCAATGATCTCATTATTTTCGCCGACCGGGCTACTGTAATGTATTCGTCCGGACCGACGAACGGCTTCGTTAATATGAGTCAGTCCGGAAATGAAGAGCTGTTTTCGGCCTACTACCTGCCAGGCGCAACTGGCATGTACTCTTCATCCTTCTCGACATCGAGCGCCGCGATCTACGTCACCGCCGTCGTCGCATTTCTCTCGCGTCCATTTCAGAGATCCCACATAACGTTTGGCCGGTAGCGCGCTTCGACGAGAAGGCTCGGCAATTCGGCAATGAATGCAGCAGATTTTAAATCTCACGAGCAGGAGAAAGCGATGCAAAGCAGGTTGAGATTCTGGACATTTTCCATATTAGTGCTCGCATTGGGAGTTGTGGACAATGCACGCGCACAGGGCATCGAAGGGGTCCGACCAGCCAGAGCCGAGGTTGAAATATTCGGCGGCTATAGCTACATGCGATCGACTACCGCGGTCAGTGGTGCGCCAATTAATCTGAACGGTGCGAGCAGCGCCATGGGTTTTTATGTGAAGAGCTGGCTCGGGCTGGTGGGCGATCTGGGCGTCTACCATCAGGGCGATATCGCGGCAAGCGGACTTAGCCTGACGGTGTCGAGCTATCAATTCGGCCCGCGCGTGAGGTTGCGAAATCACACTCATATGACTCCTTTCGGACAGCTCCTTCTCGGCGTGGGACATGCGGGAGGCACGCTCTATACGCGTTCGCTCGGCCCCGGCCTGTCTCCACTGGGAACAAACAATGGCTTTCTGTTCACGGGAGGTGGCGGAGTGGATTGGAAACTGACCCCCAGGATCGGGATCCGCCTCCTCCAGGTAGAATATCTTCGTTCGCAGTTTCTCAATGGTAGCGGCAACGGCAATCGGCAAGAAAATCTCAGGCTGAGTACGGGAATCGTCTTCAGCTTCGGCAACGATTGACCGAATAGGTCTGAGCAGTGTAGATCTCTTCAGGGAAGCCACCCTCGAGCGAAACAAGTAGCATCGAGGTCGCCCACTCCATAGCCGCGTGAAGGTCGAGAAAACAAGCAACAACCAAGACACCTTGCGCCTGAGTCACCACGTCACGATTCGGTACCCAGTAAATTGAACATGAATACGGCGCTAGCCCAAAATCTCAATTCCAAGCCTGGGTGTGAGGAAAACGCCAGAGAGCGGAAGGCGGTGGCAAAGTGTAATGCTGAACAATTCTCTCCAGTGGTTTGCTCAGTTCCATCCGGCAGATGCGTATTGCTGCCGGGTTCGACCCGAGAAAATCCGATGCCGCTCGCACATTGCTGGGAAAATGGCATCTGAATCTCCACCGGTGCAGTCGTTCCGTCAAGGGCTGGGCGATATGAAAACTCTCGCCGACCAATAGCACATGCTTGCCCAAAAGTGTTATTTATCGCCTCGCAAATGCACTTCGCTAGTGATTGCTCGAATACGAACCGTGACACGGTGTAGTCGACACGTTTCTCACACAACGTCTCATCCTTCATCTGTAAGAGGCGATAAGGCTACGCGTTATTTAGGGGCAACCTGGAGTTCCGTCGGTTGGAGACGCTATCTGGCCTTGGCTTCCTGGACGTATCCGCCAATCTCGTGAAGTAGCTGTCGAGCCGAGACAGGAACGGCAACTTTGCCGCTCAGAATTTCGCGACGGTCGACAGCGTTGCCATACATAGCCCTATCTCCGCTTTTGTCGGCTTGGACGACAGCGCCGTCCAGGCTTACCCCGGCAAAAACACCTTTCGTGCGCGAATAGGACAGAATCTCCGCACTCAACTTAAGGTCGGTGGCCGCAGTGGCGTTTCGCCCCACCGGCCCGGCTGCTACAGAGGCGTCAGCTCCAAGCTTGAATTTGTCGCTGAGCAGGCTTTGCAAAGCGTGATCGTTCATAAACAGCATCACGAGGTCGGTGGACGATCCCCCGATCTGATAACCCACACTCCCGCCGTCAATCGCTACAAACATGGGGGCGCTCCAGCCGCGCTCGGTGCGACACGTGGCCAATCCCCTGCCGTAGTTACCGCCGAATATGAAGGCGAACTTCACTTCTCCTGGAATGATGGCGATGCATTTTGCCGATTCCAGCAGATCGTGAGGAATGCCCCGATCCGGGGTGTTCATGATGTCTCTGAAAACCTCGGCAGCTTTGAGGGTACGCTTCACATCATCCTCGCGGTCTGAGGCGACGGCAGTTAGAGTTACGAACAACACGAGCATTGTGACGGCTAGAAAATGTTTCAACATTTATTTGTCTCCCTTTCATTTCTGATTTCACGGAATTACATTTGCCGGAAATTCATTTGATTCCAAACATGGTACGTTCGCTCCAGAAAACGCAGATCGATCCGCACGTTGTGAACAACGGGATTGTGGATCCTTGAGCGGCTAAGACGTTTTGCGCTTGCAGCCGGGGTGTGCACACAAACAGTCGATATCCGGTGTCTTTTCCAGGACCTCACACTGCGTGCTGCAATACTGGCCCGATGTGGTCGCACACGAACAAATCGGGTGCGCACCCTTCTCACCTTTTGCAATCGACATTCTTTTCTCCAGGCTTCGGATCAGCAGCGGCCGACTTAAGGCTAAATCGTAAGGCATTGGAACGACCGTTGCTGTCCTAAAAGGAACACATTCCGGTGTTCGTCATAGAGAGGCAACCGTCAGTACTGTTTATCGCAAGGTTTGCGCCGACAAAAACCAGGCCACGCTCACCTGGGCAGTTTTGGTGTGAGCCCTTTATTTTAACGACGGAAGAGTTCGGAGAGAACTCACGGCGGAAGAGGCTTTCTCACGACAGGAATCTCGTTACTTGGTTGCGTGCCAGGCCACTTCTTCGGTAGGAATGTCATTAAACAACACGGCGGGTCTTCCACAAAGCAAGCTGATGTACTGTGCTATTCGACACAGCAATTGTCCTGATGTCACGCAAGGATGTGAATGTCTAGCTGCAACTAGTCGCCCAAAACGGAATAAGCTGACACCGGGCGCTGCAGCAGGCAGAAAGAAACGTGAACTGTTGCCTGAGAGACTGGCAAACGATAAAGCGCTCATTTACCTGGTCGGAGGCGGCATTGCCTCGCTTGCGGCAGCTGTCTTCTTTATTCGCGACGGGGACATTCCCGGACATCGCATCGCGATCCTTGAGGAATCACCCACAATTGGCGGAAGTCTTGACGCCGCAGGAACGCCTCGAGAAGGTTACAGCATGCGCGGCGGCCGAATGATCGAAAGCAAATATGTCTGCACCTTCGATCTGCTCTCCTCCATTCCCACGCTGGATGGGAGCAAAACCGTCACGAGGGAGATCTTCGAATGGAATGACATGATGAAGACGTCGTCCAAATCCCGCCTCTTTCGCGGAGGGCATAGAGTCGACGCTCCGCACTTTGGGCTCAGTGAAAGGGATATTCTCAATATCGAGCGGCTGGCGCTCGAGCCGGAGGAGATGCTCGGCCGCAGCAGAATTTCTGACCAATTTGATTCCTCGTTCTTTGAGACGGACTTCTGGTTCATGTGGTGTACGACCTTCGCATTTCAACCCTGGCACAGTGCAGTCGAGTTTAAGCGCTATCTGGTGCGCTTCACGCATATGGTTTCAGGCTTTAATACGCTCAGCGGGATTATGCGGACGGTCTACAACCAGTACGACTCGATGGTGCGACCACTACAGAAGTGGCTCGAAGAGCGGGGCGTAAGGTTTAGACTCAACACCCGCGTCATCGATCTGGCCTTTTACCACGCCGGTGACGACTACTCCGTGCAACGCATTTTCTGTGAACATGACGGCCGGATCGAAGAAGTCAAAGTAGCTACAACGGATTTGGTGGTCGTGACCTTGGGTTCCATGACCGAGGCCTCGAGTCTGGGTTCCATGGATTCGGCGCCAGTCCTCAAGGGCAAATCCGATGGTGGTCCCTGGACTCTTTGGGAGAAAATCGCTGCCGGCCAATCGCAGTTCGGCCGTCCTGCCAATTTCACCGACTACATTGAGCAATCAAAGTGGGTGTCCTTCACCACTACACTGCGTGACCCGACCTTCTTCAATCTGGTCAGGGATCTCACGGGCAATGTTCCTGGAGAAGGTGGCCTCATTACGTTCCCGGAATCCAATTGGCTGGCTTCGATTGTCCTGCCCCACCAGCCACATTTTATCGGGCAGCCTGAGCAAGTTCAGGTCTTTTGGGGCTACGGCTTAGGTGTCGATAAACCTGGGGATTTTGTGAAGAAGCCCATGTCGGCATGCACAGGCCGCGAGATTATGATTGAGGTCATGGGGCACCTGCGAATTGAGGGCGATGCCGCTAGAATAGTTCAAAGCTGCACTTGCATCCCGTGCATGATGCCCTTCATCACGAGCCAGTTTCTGTGTCGCGCAAAAGGTGATCGTCCCCAGGTGAGACCGAATCACTCGAAAAATCTGGCTTTCGTAGGTCAATTTTGCGAACTCCCGGATGATGTGGTCTTCACAGTAGAATACTCGATCCGGTCCGCGCAAACGGCTGTGTATTCGTTGCTTGGGCTGACCCGGACACCGCCTCCCGTATACAAAGGTGAATACGATCCCCGCGTTCTTCTCAAGGCTTTTCTCGCGTTACACAACGGGGGCGCTCACGCGTAAGAAGGTTTTTCTTGGCCCAGTGTCCCTCGGGACACTGAGATGAGCGTTTTATGAAATCGGGGATCGCGACTCCCATTTTCTTCCGATAGCCCTCAATGGTTTATTTCAAGGATCGAACAGCCTCTGTTTTATCGTCCCTCGCCTGAAAATTCCACAGGTATGCTGCTGCGCAGCAGCACAAGAGGCAGATTCTCCACCCACTGTGCGATATGGAACAGTTTTGGTGTGGGAGAGACGTCATAGTTCCAGTCGGGACGCAGCTTGATGGCTTGAGAGCAAGTACCCGGGGAGACAGTGAAATGTCCAAAAACAATTCAGTTGTTGCAGTGTATCGAACGCATACCGAAGCAGACGAAGCAGTGAAGGAGCTTCAGAGCGGCGGAGTTGATATGCACAAGCTATCAATCGTAGGGAAGGGTTATCACACCGAGGAGCAGGCGGTGGGCTACTACACGACCGGCGACCGCATGAGATATTGGGGCAAAGTCGGCGCCTTCTGGGGAGGTTTCTGGGGACTGCTGTTCGGGTCTGCTTTTTTCTTGATTCCGGGGCTCGGCCCCATCCTTGCGGCAGGACCGGTGGTTGCATGGATCGTGGCGGCATTGGAAGGGGCGGTGGAGGTGGGGGCGTTAGGTGCTCTTGGAGCTGGCCTCTACAGCATCGGAATTCCTAAAGACAGCATCGTTAAATACGAGACGGCGCTCAAGACGGATCAGTTCCTACTGATCGTAAATGGGACGGCTGCAGAGGTTGCGCAGGCGAAAGATATCATCGAAAGTACGCATCCTGCTCAATTCTCGCTGCACTCAGGCGAAGCAGTAGCAGCGGCGAAGGCTTAGCGTTCCTCCTAGAGGAATGGGCAAGGCTGTCTCGACGGGTCTTGCCCGTTCGTTCACCTATTAAGCGGATTCTGATACCAGCTTGTTATTCATCCGATCGCGCACATCCAGATTTAGTTATGCGTGGCGGGGGTCAGATGATTGAGGTTAAGTGGCGTGGGTGCGTGCATTGCGGCCAACAAGGTGCCAGGCGTGCGGGCGTGCCTGATCCATGAGGGTTTTTCAGCGAAGCAGGGCGTCGAAGACGACGACATGAACGTGATCTGCTTGGGTGGCCGTGTGGTCGCGAGTACCTTCGCGTGGGAGCTGGTCAGCTGTTTTCTACAAGCTCGGTTCAGCGGCGCCAAGCGTCACCGGCGTCGCTTGGCCAAAGTTGCGGCGCCGGAAAGCGTGGAGCTAAGAACATGAAAGACAATCCTTTGAAACAATTGCGAACGCTCGGCCAGTCCATCTGGCTCGATTACATCCGGCGCGATCTTATCGCCAGCGGAGGTCTCCGGCGTCTGATCGAGGAGGATGGGCTGCGGGGGATGACCTCGAATCCATCCATCTTTGAGAAGGCGATTGTAGAGAGCCACGATTACGACGAGGACGTTAGAGCTATGGCGCGCAAAGGAAAAAGTGTCCAGGCCATCTACGAAAACCTGAGCCAGCGCGACGTGCAGAGCGCCGCCGACGAGCTCCGACCTCTATACGACATGATGGACGGTGAAGATGGATATGTCAGCCTGGAAGTAAATCCCCATCTGGCACACGACACCAACGGGACGATCCAGGAAGCCCACCGGCTGTGGGCCGCGCTAGACCGGCCCAATGTCCTCATCAAGGTCCCGGCGACAGCCAACGGTCTGCCCGCGATCCAACAACTGATCAGCGAAGGAATCAACGTCAACGTGACGCTACTCTTTGGGCTGCCTCGTTATCGGCAAGTGGCGGAAGCTTACATTGCCGGTATCGAATCGCGCGCTGCCCAAGGGAAGTCGATCGAGCGCGTAGCGTCGGTGGCCAGCTTCTTTGTGAGCCGTATCGATGCGCTGGTGGACCCACTGCTCGAGAAATTCAATGCAGAAACAGGTAAGCGGGCGAGCTTCGCAAAAAAGGCACACGGGCAGGTTGCCATCGCCAGCGCGAAGATGGCCTACCAGATCTATAAAGAAATGTTCGGCAGCGACAGGTTTGGGAAACTGACCGCTGAAGGTGCTCTTGTCCAGAGGCTGCTTTGGGCCAGCACCGGCACCAAGAACCCGGACTACAGTGACGTGAAATATGTCGAGGCCCTCATCGGACCGGCAACCGTCAACACAGCCCCGCTGAAAACTCTTGACGCCTACCGCGATCACGGAGAACCGAAAGCTCGACTCGAACAAGACGTCGAGGAAGCCCGCTCGGTTCTAGAGCGACTGCCGGAACTGAACATCAGCATCGACGATGTGACGCGGCAGCTTGAGGGCGAAGGGGTTGCGAAGTTCAACGAGCCGTTCGACAAGCTGATGGAAACCTTAGCGCAGAGGTCGCTACGACGTTCGGCGAGTGCATCGTGAGCATAAGTCCCCTGGCAGGCAAGCCGGCGCCAGCATCGATTCTGGTGAACGTACCCAGACTGGTCACGGCCTACTACACGGAGGTGCCCGACCCTTCGGTGCCGGAACAGAGGGTCATCTTTGGCACCTCGGGACATCGTGGTTCCGCATTTACACAATCCTTCAACGAGTGGCACATCCTCGCCATCAGTCAGGCGATTTGTCTTTACCGAAAGCAACACCAGATTGATGGCCCGCTGTTCCTCGGAATGGACACGCATGCGCTTTCGGTTCCGGCGATGGCAAGCGCCCTGGAGGTGCTGGCGGCCAACGACGTTGAAGTCATGCTTGCAGATGGCAACCAATACACACCCACGCCGGCCGTTTCCCACGCGATTCTCACTTACAACCAGGGGCGCAAGGCGGGACTCGCCGACGGCATCGTCATCACGCCGTCGCACAATCCGCCCCATGACGGCGGGTTTAAATACAATCCTCCAAACGGTGGGCCGGCCGAGGGCGTCGTCACGGATTGGATTCAGGCAAAAGCAAACGAATGCCTCGAAGCCAAGCTCCAGGACGTTAAAAGGGTATCTCTCGATAAGGCCCTTCGTGCCTCCACGACGCACCGGTACGACTACCTCCACGCCTATATTAGTGATCTCGCCAACGTGGTCGACATGGAGGCCATTCGGGGCGCGAAGCTCCGCATGGGGGTGGATCCCCTGGGTGGCGCCGGGGTCCACTACTGGGGGCCGATTGCCGAGCGGTACGGGTTGAACCTCACCGTTGTCAACGAAGCCGTCGATCCGACCTTTCGTTTCATGACCGTGGACTGGGACGGGCAGATCCGTATGGACCCATCGTCGCCCTATGCGATGCAGCGATTGATCGGGATGAAAGGCCATTTTGATCTTTCATTCGCCTGCGACACCGACCATGACCGGCACGGCATTGTCACAAAAAGCGAAGGATTGCTGCCGCCTAACCACTACCTTTCCGTTGCCATTTTCTACCTCTTTCAACACCGGCCGAGGTGGCGCACGGAAGCGGCGGTCGGCAAAACGGTGGTGAGCAGCCAGATGATCGATCGCGTCACCGCGAAGCTTGGCCGGAAGCTCTACGAGGTGCCGGTTGGCTTCAAGTGGTTCGTCGATGGCTTGCTCGACGGATCACTTGGTTTCGGCGGCGAAGAGAGCGCGGGAGCATCCTTTTCTCGTCTGAGTGGGGCCGTTTGGACGACAGACAAAGATGGCATTGTCCCGGCCCTGCTGGCAGCCGAGATCACAGCCCGGATGGACCGCGATCCGGGCGAGATCTATTGCGAACTCAAGCGCGAGTTCGGTGAGCCTGCCTACGACCGCGTCGAAGCGCCAGCCACTCCGGATCAAAAGAAGCTGTTGGCGAAACTCTCAGCCGAACAGGTCAAGCTCACCGAGCTGGCTGGCGAAAAAATACAGAAAGTGCTCACCAACGCGCCGGGCAACGGTGCCCCGATCGGCGGCCTAAAGGTAATCTCCGAAAGCGGATGGTTCGCGGCGCGGCCGTCCGGTACCGAAAATATCTACAAGATCTATGGAGAGAGCTTCCGGGGAGCGGATCATTTGCGCCGAATCCTGGATGAAGCGCAGACGATTGTCACCAGTGCTTTGGGTGCGGTACCGAAGCCGGGCAAAGGCCCCGAATCTATTTCGCCCGCAAACAGTCAGCGAAGCCGCGGAAGCGCGGCATAACGAGAGGAACGACAGATGCATTGGAAGACTAAGGCCAGAACAAATTCGAGGCGGAAACCATGAGCAACAAAACTCGTGTCAACTATCCGCTTTACGCTCTACCCACAGAAGTTCCAGGGTTTGATTCTCTAGCGGAGCTTGCCCTGGACATGCGCTGGTCGTGGAACCATGCCACCGACGGAGTGTGGCGCTCGCTTGATCCCGTACTGTGGAAACTAACGCAAAATCCCTGGGTGGTCCTGCAGACAGTCTCGCGGGATCAACTTGAGCGCGTGCTGGCCGATCCTGCCTTCCGCAAGAACATTGATGAACTACTGCAAGCCAAACGCCAGGCATCCGAGACGCCCGCATGGTTTCAGCAAAAGCATCCGCAATCTCCCTTGACCTGCGTCGCGTATTTCTGCATGGAATTCATGTTGAGCGAGGTACTTCCGATTTATTCGGGAGGACTGGGTAACGTGGCCGGCGATCAGCTCAAAGCTGCGAGCGACCTCGGCGTTCCGGTGGTCGGAGTCGGGCTGCTCTACCAACAAGGTTATTTTCGCCAGGTGATTGACAAGGATGGGGCGCAACAGGCTCTTTATCCCTACAACGACCCGGGACAGTTGCCGATCACGCCGTTGCGCCACCCGAACGGCGAGTGGTTGCGGTTGGAGATCGCTCTACCTGGCTATTCGGTCTGGCTGCGCGCCTGGCAGGTCCAGGCTGGTCGAGTAAAGCTCTACCTGCTCGACAGCAATGACGCCGCGAACTTCCCCGCCCATCGAGGGATCACCAGCGAGTTATATGGGGGTGGACCGGAGTTGCGCCTCAAGCAAGAACTGCTTCTCGGAATTGGCGGCTGGCGGTTGCTCCGCGCCCTGGGCATCAAGCCAGAAGTCTGCCACCTAAATGAAGGACACGCGGCCTTCGCAACGTTGGAGCGCGCGCGGGATTTTATGGAAGAAACGGGGCAGCCCTTCGAAGTCGCGCTGGCCGCGACTCGCGCGGGGAACATCTTCACCACTCACACGGCAGTCGCCGCCGGCTTTGATCTTTTCGCTCCGGCCCTCATCGAACAATACCTCGGAGGGTATGCCGAGGGGAAGCTCCGCGTGACACTCCACGATTTGCTGGCCCTGGGGCGCCAGAATCCGAACGACTCGTCAGAGAGTTTCAACATGGCTTATCTGGCAATACGGGGGAGCGGATCGGTGAATGGTGTGAGTCGCTTGCACGGGAAGGTTAGCCGACAGCTCTTTGAGCCTCTTTTCCCCCACTGGCCGCAGGACGAAGTGCCCGTCGGATACGTGACGAACGGAGTGCACGTGCCAACCTGGGACTCGGCGGCAGCCGACGACCTCTGGACGGAAGCCTGCGGAAAAGACCGGTGGCTCGGGCCGACGGAAAACCTTGGGCAGGACATTCACCGTCTCTCCGACTCGAGACTTTGGCAATTCCGCACCGCCGCCAGCCAGTCTCTTGTTCAATACGCTCGAGAGCGATTGTCGAGCCAGCTGGCCGCCTCCGGCGCCTCGACTGAGGCGATCGAAGGGGCCAAACACCTATTCGATCCCAATGCCTTGACGCTGGGCTTTGCGCGGCGTTTTGCGACCTACAAGAGACCGGACCTGCTGCTGCACGACCCAGAGCGGCTGCTAGGTATATTGAGCAATTCCGAGCGTCCGGTGCAACTCATCATTGCCGGGAAAGCCCACCCGGCAGATCAAGCGGGGCAGGCGTTGATCCAGAAATGGATTCAATTCATTCGGCGGGTCGAGACACGCCCCCATGTGATCTTCCTCGGCGATTACGACATGCTTCTGACCGAGCATCTGGTGCAAGGCGTGGATGTCTGGATCAACACGCCGCGCCGCCCCTGGGAGGCTTGCGGGACGAGCGGCATGAAAGTGCTCGTCAACGGCGGCATCAACGTCTCGGAATTAGACGGCTGGTGGGCAGAAGCATACACACCTGAAGTGGGTTGGGCATTGGGGGACGGTCGGGAACATGGCGACGATCCGGCTTGGGACGCTGTCGAAGCGGAGGAC
>Ga0187855_10002794_pt1 | contig 13056 bp, 16 predicted proteins | sample June2016WEW_8_10_2_FD_132969 | JGI IMG/M metagenome (GOLD analysis project Ga0187855, IMG submission 132969) | Peatland microbial communities from SPRUCE experiment site at the Marcell Experimental Forest, Minnesota, USA - June2016WEW_8_10 | ecosystem: Environmental > Terrestrial > Soil >...
CATGTGCGGCTCAAGATTTATCCCGATGGAGGCGTCGCGCGGTTGCGTCTGCACGGCGAGGCCCACCCGGACATAAAGCGAAGTTCTCGCAGTGAGCTCGATCTCGTCGCGGTGGAAAATGGCGGGAGCGTGGTGACCTCCAGCGATGAATTTTATGGCGCGCCGCGAAACCTCCTGATGCCTTATCACGCGAAGAACATGGGCGACGGCTGGGAGACCAAACGCCGGCGAGGGCCGGGCCACGACTGGGTGATCCTGAAGCTCGGAGTGCCGGGAACAATCCGGCGCGTCGAAGTGGACACGGCACACTTCAAAGGCAATTATCCGGACCGTTGCTCGCTCGAAGCCTGTCACGCTGTTACGAGTTCCGAAGAGAATTTCGTTGCGGCACCGCACGTGTGGCGCGAGATTCTGTCCGAGACCAAGCTCAAGGCGAACGCTCGCCACGTTTTTAACAAGCTGAACGATGTTGGCGTGGCCACGCATGTGCGTTTCAACATTTATCCGGATGGCGGAGTAAGCCGTTTGCGATTGTTCGGGCGGGCCGCGTCTCCGGCTGACAATCGTTTCCACGGAGCGGACCGCTTCAACCGCGTGCCGCCGTCGCAAGCGCGCAAAATGCTGCTGGATTGCTGCGGGTCGCAGCAATGGGTGGAGAAAATGCTGAAGCACATGCCGTTCCCGGACAGCGCGTATGTGCTGGATACGGCGGATAAAACCTGGGCGGCGCTCGGCCGAGAGGCCTGGTTGGAGGCATTTCGCCACCACCCAGCGATTGGAGCAAAGCGCGGAAAAAAGGTACAGTCGGCGGCGGCGCGCCGCTGGTCCAAGGGAGAACAAGCGGTGGCGCAGAAGGCGGATGCGGCGACGCTGACCGCGCTGGCGGACGCGAACCGATCGTACCAGGCGCGATTCGGACATATCTTTCTGATCTGCGCCACGGGGAAAACCAGCAAGGAAATCCTCGAGAGCCTGCGGCAGCGATTGTCCAACGACCCCGAAACGGAACTCCGCATTGCGGCGGAAGAGCAACGCAAGATCACGCGACTTCGCCTGGAGAAATTATTCACATCATGAGCGAAACCACGACGAGCCCAATCACCACGCACGTGCTGGATGTTTCGATCGGAAAACCCGCCGCGGGCGTGCCCGTGGTTCTTGAGGTCGAGGATCTTGGAGTCGGCTGGAGGCAGTTGGGGCGCGGGGCCACCGACAAAGATGGACGCTTGCGCGATCTGCTCGCAGAAGGTGCTCTGGTCGAAGGAACGTACCGGTTGACCTTCGACACGCACACCTATTTCGCGGACCGCAAAGTTGAGGCGCTCTATCCGCAGGTAAGCGTGGTTTTCAGCGTTCGGGAATCGGACCGCGACTATCACATCCCTTTGCTGCTGAGTCCCTTTGGATATTCCACGTACCGCGGGAGCTGATCCATGGCCATACGTCTCGGTGAAAACAGTTACGGCAAATCGCGGGTGCGGCTGCTGCGCGTGGCGCGGCAAGACGGCCGCCACGACATCAAAGAACTGACCGTGGCGATCCGGTTTGAGGGCGACTTCGAGGCCGCGCATACCAAAGGCGACAACCGCAAGATCCTGCCGACGGACACCATGAAGAACACCGTGTACGCGCTGGCACGGCAGCACTCGATCGAGACCGTGGAAGAATTTGGGCTGCACCTGATGGAGCACTTCGTGACCTACAACGCGCAGGTTTCGCGCGTGCGCATCAAGATTGAGGAACTCCTCTGGACGCGGCTGCCACACGGCGGAAAACCGCACGCGACGGCATTTACGCGTGCGGGCGGCGAGAAACGGACGGCGGTGCTGGTCGGAACGCGCGAAGGAACCACGATCCGCGCAGGCGTCGACGATCTGACCGTGCTCAAAACGACGAATTCCGCATTCGAAGATTTTCTGCGCGACCCGTTCACCACGTTGAAGGAAGACCGGAGTCGCATTTTGGCGACGGCCATTCAGGCGGACTGGTTGTACCCCAGCGAAGAGGTAGAGTTCGGGCCGGTGTGGCATGGGGTGCGGCAGATGCTGCTGGAAACGTTCGCGGAGCACAAGAGTTTGTCGCTGCAGCATACGCTTTACGCCATGGGCGAGGCGGTGTTGAACAATTTCGACAGTATTCGGGAAATCCACTTGTCACTGCCGAACAAGCATTTCAACCTGGTGGACCTGGCGCCGCTGGGGATGGACAATCCGGCGGAGGTTTTCCTACCCACCGACGAGCCGCACGGATCGATCGAGGCGACGTTGCGGAAGGCATGACTCCATGCCGGAACTGCCGGACATCGCCGCCTATGTCACCGCGCTGGAAAGACGCATTATCGGGCAGCCGATCGAGCGGGTGCGGCTGTCCAGTCCGTTTTTGCTTCGAACGGCACAACCGCCCATCAGCAGTGTGGAGGGCCGAGTGGTGCGCGAGCTGCGAACCATTGGCAAGCGAATCGCCATCGGAGTCGAAAGCGATCTGTGGCTAGTGTTGCACTTGATGATCGCGGGTCGGTTGCACTGGCGGGTGGCGGGAGTGAAGTTGGCGGGGCGAAATAGCCTTGCGGCTTTCGATTTCCCGCGCGGATCGCTGGTTCTTACCGAAGCCGGTGCAAAGCACCGGGCATCCTTATATGTGCTGGAAGGCGAGGAGGGCTTGCGTTCCGTCGACCCGGGGGGAATCGACGTCTTCAAGAACGATTTCAACGCGTTTCGCGTGGCCCTCACCGTCGAAAACCGGACGCTGAAGAGGGCCCTTACCGATCCACGACTGCTCAGCGGCATCGGCAACGCGTATTCGGATGAGATCCTGCATGCGGCGCAATTGTCGCCGATCACGCTTACGCACAAGCTGAAACCCGAGGAATGGGAACGGCTGTTCGCTGCGACGCGCTCTACCTTGGGGCTTTGGAGAGACCGGCTATGCGCAGCAGCGGAAGTTGAGTTTCCGGAAAAGGTGACCGCGTTTCGTCCGGACATGGCGGTTCATGGGCGGTATGGCAAACCCTGTCCGCGGTGTGGGGAGAAAATTCAGCGGATTCGCTATGCGGACAACGAGACCGACTATTGCGCGCGCTGCCAAACTGGCGGGAGAGTCCTTGCGGACCGGAGTTTGTCCAAGCTATTGGGTTCGGATTGGCCTCGGACGTTGGAGGAGCTCGATGCTCTGAAGCGGCGGTAGGACTAGTGCGAAATGTCCGACGGCTTAGAGACCATGGGCTGCTTCAGCAGCGTTTATTGTGCCCTGCCGAAAGAAATAGCGCCCATCTTTTCTTTCGGAACCAAAAGGCCACAGGCTTCGCGGACTCCGCCCTGCGCTACACGGTTGGACCCTGGCGGATCGCGCTAGGGAGCTTTTGTGGGGAGGGCAAAAGCTACGTAGACGCCGCCAGATGGGGATTTAGGATCTTTGCCACCACCGGCTGCGATTACTACGTATTGGCGGCCGTTGATCGAATATACGGCCGGAGTGGCGTTGCCGGCGAAGGGCAGCGTCGTCTCCCAGAGAAGTTTGCCGCTGGATTTGTCGAATGCGCGAAACCTTTTGTCGTAGTTGGTGGCGCCGATAAACAGAAGGCCGCCGGCGGTGACGACTGGGCCGCCGTAGTTTTCGCTGCCAGTGTTGGTCATGCCTTTAGCTGCGAGTTCGGGGTATTCGCCGAAATTTATTTTCCAGGCGTATTCGCCGGTGTTCAGGTCTATGGCGTTGAGCGTTCCCCACGGCGGAGCGATGGCGGGGTAGCCATCGGGATCGAGGAATCGGCGATAGCCGGTAAAGCGGTAATTCATTCCGGGCGGCGGCGGCGTGGAGCTCACTACCTCTTTGCTTTCCGCGCCGGTGAGAAAATCGACGAGACCCTGCAGTTGATCGGCGGATAGATTAGGGAAGCCGGGCATACGGCCTTTGCCACTTTTGATTGTGGCGGCGATTTGCCCCGGCGAGAGACGCGCGCCGGCATTGACGAGCGAGGGGAACGCTGGAGGGGAACCCGCCAATTTATCGCCGTGGCAGATCGCGCATTGGCTAAGATACGTGGCTTTCGGAGAGTTTTCGCCCGTGTTTTCGGCCAGCGATCCAAGCCATGCCATTTCGTTTGAATTGACGTAGAGAATGTTCGTCTCCGGATCGATAGCCGGGCCGCCCCATTCCGCGGCGCCGTCGAATCCCGGAAAGATTACTGTGTCGATCCCGACGCTAAACGGGACGAATTGGCCTTCGCTGCGGACCTTACGAAAGCGCTCGACGGCCCACCGATGAACTTCCGGTGTGCGGTTCGTGAGCATATCTTCGGTGAGAGTTTGGCGGGCAAAAGGAACGGGCTTCGCGGGAAGAGGTTGTTCAACGGCGGTGACTTCACCGGGAACGGTGCTGGGCGGATATTTTTTATATTGAATAGGAAAAAGCGGAGTGCCGTTTGTGCGATCGAAGAGATAGACGAAGCCTTGCTTGGTGGTTTGCGCTACGGCGTCGATGCTTTGTGCCCCGCGCCTCACGGTAAGGAGCACGGGCGCGGAGGGAAAATCACGGTCCCAGAGATCGTGACGGACACCCTGAAAGTGCCAGATTCTTTTTCCAGTTTTGGCGTCGAGCGCGATGAGGCAATTGGCAAAAAGATCGTCGCCGACACGATTGGCGCCGTAGAAATCGAAAGCGGCGGAGCCCGTAGGGACGTACACAATGCCACGTTCGTCGTCGACGGCCATGCCGGCCCAGTTGTTGGCAGCGCCGGTGTATTTCCACGCATCTTTGGGCCAAGTTTCGTATCCGAATTCACCGGGTTGTGGAACGGTGTGGAACGTCCATCGGAGTTTGCCGGTACGGGCGTCGAAGGCACGAATGTCGCCGGGCGGGGCGGGAAGCGTTTCGGCATTGCGGCCGCCGACAATGAAGAGATCCTTGTAAACGATCGCCGGGCTGGTGAGAGAAATGAACGGTTCGGGATCGTTGCGGCTGAGATTTTCGCGGAGATCGATGCGACCCTCTTTGCCGAAAGTTGCGATAGGTTTACCTGTGGCGGCGTCCAGCGCGTAAACGAAGTGCATTACGCCGACGAGAATGCGCTTGTCGTTGTTTGCGGACCAGAAAGCGAGGCCGCGGTCAGGTTGCGTGCCGATGATACCAGGATCGAACCTCCACAGAAGTTTGCCGGTAGCGGCGTCGAGTGCGAAAACTTTTTGCGTCGGCGTGATTCCGTACAGAATGCCATCGACGATGATCGGGCTGGTCTGAAGACCGCCCGACTCTTGTGTATCGAAGGACCAGGCTTGTTGCAGGGTGGCGACGTTTTCGCGATTAATTTGGGCCAGGGGCGAATAGTGAGCGTTGCCGGGGGCTCCGCCGTTCATCGGCCAGTCTTGAGCCGCGTTGCGCTCATTTTGTGGCGAGCGCGCGAGAAGAAGCGACACAATAGCGAGCGAACAGGTCGCTGACATGGTCGCGACGGCGAAGATTCTAAATTTCATGGCGCAAGTCTAACTTGGAAATCGTAGTGGCATGGAAGACTTTTCTTGGTGGGAGGGCCGGGAGGTCCGTCGCAGCACCAATCGCCACTACGAAGACTTAGCGTGTGCTAAACTGTGGAACGGACAGACCGGAGAGGTGGCAGAGCGGCTGAATGCGGCGGTTTGCTAAACCGTTGTAGGGGCCAAAACTCCTACCGGGGGTTCGAATCCCCCCCTCTCCGCCAGATCTAAGAAGTACGCAAAATCCCCAACAAAAACGAGGAAGTTCAAAGGGAAACAGGAATTGTTACCACTCCTGTTACCGTTTGCGGAAAATGACCCGCTTTTTTTTCCTGCCAACTGAGTACTTTATCTCAAGGAAAAAGAGCATGAACACGGTCAAGGTGATGATTCGAGCAAAGCTGGACGGCAAGTACCCATACCTGCCAGCGGTTATCAAAAGCAACGGACGTGTCAAGCCGGGTGTGGCGATGGTCGGCGGTGTCGAGCAGAAGGTCGAAGGCTCCTACTACCTTCGCTTCACGGAAGACGGCGAGCGGCGCTTCGTGTGGGTCGGGGACGACGCAGCGGATGCACTGACGGCGGCTCGCAAAATGGAAGCGACGCTGAAAGCGACGGCGCTCGGATTGGTCGTTAAGTCATCCCTGCCCGAGACCCGATCCGAACGCATCAAGCTGGCTGATGCCATCGCCGAGTATAAGACAGAAACGCAGGAGCACAAGGCACGCCGCACGTACCTTAACTACGCTCACGCCCTTGACCTGTTCGCCAAGAGATGCCCCAAGACCTATGTAGACGAAGTGGAACGAGGTTGCATCATGGACTTCGCTGCCGCCCTCAAGAAGGACGGGAACGGCGAGCGCACGGTTTTCAACCGTTTCTCCTACGTGTATACCTTCCTCAAGCGGTACGGCAAGGTGGGGATTGTTGGAAAGAACGATTGGCCGAAGTTTGAAGAAACCGAAGCCGAGATTTACTCCGAGGATGATGTTCGCAAGATGCTCGACGCTTGTAAGACTCACGAAGAGCGCACGCTGATTCTGTTCGCATCAGGAACTGGCTTCCGTCACGGCGAAATCTCGCACGCTGAAATTGACGACTTTGACGTAGCGGAAGGCACAATTCAGACCCGATCAAAGATTAAATGGAAGTTCACGACGAAAGACCACGAACAGCGCATCGTGCCTGTGAGCGATTCGCTCATCGAAGCAGTCAAGAAGCATGGGAAGGTGGTGGATGGCACGCTGCTTTTCACAACATGGAAAGGAAACCCAAACACACACTTGGACCGCATCATCGTGCGAATTGCCAAGACAGCGAAGGTCAAGGTCCCCTCGAAGCCCATGCACGCATTTCGGGCGCTCTATGCGACCCGCCTTGTACGAAGCGGCGTAGACATTTATACAGTGCAGCGGTTTCTTGGACATGCGGACGTCGAGACGACACAGGGTTATCTGCGAGCGGTCAAGCGGAACGATCCTAAGTTGCGGGAGCAGGTTAACGCCGCTTCGTTTTAGGGAGACCCTACCTCCGGTTTGGCGCATTGGACAAATTCGACAACAGTTGGTATTATGTCTTTGTAGGTAGTTGGCTAAGAGGCAGCAGGCGAACACGAACCAAGCCTGCGTCCGACTTGGGGTAATGACCCACTCGCTTTCAGGAGAGAGCCCCCTACGGCAGACCCACCAGTGAACCTGCCTTCGTGAAACTGTTCGGTGCAAACCCGAACATTTCAACGGAGGCACGGCATGGCACGAAAAAACCTACTCACCATCAAGCAAGTTGCGGCGTTGTTGAACATCTCCGTCCAGACCACCTACAAGTGGTCGGCGAAAGGCAAGCTGCCGACCGTAAAATTAGGCTTCATGTCGCGCTTTGACCCCGACCGCATTGAGAAATTCATTGCGAGAGGGGAGACGGCATGACTACTGCAATCGTAAAAGCTGAGCCGCTGAGAATTCAGCACCTCGACCATCGGGACGAGCGAGCCGCTCGGCTCCGTGACAATTTTAAGGATTTCATGGTTCAGTCTTTTGCTCTCTTGGGGCAAGTACGGCAAGACTTCCTCGACAAGGGCAAGGATGAGACCATCCTCGGTTGTTCTACGTGGAGAGCGTACTGCCAGAACGTGCTCGGTTATTCCGAATCCCACGTTCGCAACATGCTGGCGAAGTTTGGCAATAACCCCGCCAGTAAGTTCGCCCCAAAGAAACCCCATAAAAAATCGATTCGCCAGATTGCCGACGAAGGCGCTGAACGTCAAGCGGCAATTGAAGTCCAGCAAGCCCGTGACCGTGGGTTCGAGGAAGGTCGTGCAGCCGAGAAGAAGGCGCAGGCAATCCTCGCTGCCACCAAGACGCCGGTCGTACACCCAAATGTTGCCGACCAAACAAGCAGTCTCGCCGACAAGCTGGCGTTCGCCGTCGTTTACCAGTCGCCACAAAACAAGACTACCAACAACATCCATAAGCTAGCGTTGGACTACATAAAACTGCGAGGCATCTGCGAATTCGAACAATCGACCGGTGGCTCAGACAGCAAAAAAACGTAGACAGGTTTCGCACCCTGATATCACGCCGGATCGGAGCGGGGTGCAGCATGGGGCGTCGGCGAAATAGGCGACCGCCGCCGCCCAATCAAAGCAAACGAGGAGTGACAACAAATGGAGCGCAAGGAGTACTTGTTGAGCGAATTGCCCGCGGAACTGCGGGCTGAAGTTGAATTCGCCACCTTTGGGATGGGGATGGATATCTTGAATGTTGTCGGTTTCACACGGGATGGCGTCCGCTACCGCATCTACCGCGACGAGCGGATAAAGGCAGCCGCGAAGACTTCCGGCCTCGTCGACCTACAGGACGCACTCAAGGGAGCGGATGTGCCTACGAAGGACGTGGAAGCCGTAATGGGCAAGCTGGGGTTTGATGTCGAAAAACGACGAAAGTACTGGACGGAAATCGCCGAGCGACAGGCTGCGGAGACTCCAAGTAGTGCACGCACCGAGGGTATCAGGGAAGGGAGTCTCGGCAGTGGGTCGCCGAATCGGAGCGGGGTGCGGCAAGGGGCGTCGCCGAAATAGACAATCAACAGATTCCTAGCCCTGAGCGTCGGCGTCACGATCAGATTTGACGAATCTGAGATCGAAAAAAATCATTGCAACAAAATCGAGAATGAGAGGACGAACGAAATGGACTTATTGAAAGATTCACAACAACTCTTGAAAGACCTTGATGGACTTGATTCCGCCCTCCATCTCGACGTGATCGTGGAGCGTGCCGCAGCGTTCGGGCGCAGATGTGTGGACCACGGCGAGCGCGTCAACAGCCTCATCGCCTTGTTCCCGGACGGCGTTGGCTTCCGGCAGACAGGATTCGCAAGTGCCCAGGAAAAAGAGGAAGTCTTCGGCCAGGCCGCGAACTATCTAGCGCAGCGCAACGCCCGGCTGGCGGTGCTCATTTTGGACACATGGTTGAGCGACTCCAATTGGACGGGCCGTCCGTCCGCAGACCCGAACCGGCGCGAGGCGCTTGTCGCCTGGGCCGTCGTTCCTGATGGCAGAGCCGTGTACGGTTCGAGCACGTTCTATAAGCGGAAAGGCGGACGCATTAAGTGGGATAAGGCGGTAGCCAAACCAGTTGACAAGGACTGGCAGAACTTGCTCCGCCCGTGGGTCGTCGCGGTTGCAGGTCGGACCGCCGGCCTTGTGATCCCAACAAAGGCTGATGGCGAGAACCTCAGAATCTTCCCGCCGCTCGACGAGGGCGGGAACGCGAGCAGAGGAGAACGGAACTCATGGGAATGATTTACTACGAGTATACACTCCCAGAAATGCGGGAGGATGAAAACATGGAATCATCACTGAACTCTAAGGAAAAGTTGGACGCCTTTTTGGCGGGGATTGAACGCACATTGCCAGCGGGCGTCTGTATCAGACGATTACTTCCCGAAGAATGGGGTGATGACGATTGCTTTGAAAAGCTTCCGCGCTACTTATTCTCACGCAGCGAAGTGGCGGTGCCCCCGCCGAATCCTGTCGGAATCGACCTCGAACTGCATAGTGGATATGACCCCTTCGTGGTCGCGGTAGAACTGTATGTAAAAATCGATGACCTAGACGAGCGTTGCGCATGGCTTTACTCAGTCAATTTCGTGGTGGACGACTTCCTCACCAAGGAGGAGGTGCGTACGAAGGTCAATCAGGCGGCTTCCATCATCGCCGGATACCGTGATCGGAAGTTCGAGCCCGAGGATCTGCCTGTTGACACGGCGGGAAGACGCCTAACGGAAGATGACTGAACAGGCGAGGCGACGGTGTGCGTCGAGGAAAGATGAAAATTTGTCAATCGGCGAAGCTGGAGGGCTGGATCGAAGGTACCGAGAGACTCACAAGGGAACAAAACCGCAGAAATGGGGCTTCGTCGAAAGTACCCTCAAGATTTTTCCGGCGACCTGAGTATTGTAACTGAGCACGGAGAGTTTCCGTTGACATCCACGTGAACGCTGAGTGGTTGTAGACGAGCCAGGTGGATTCACTGCGGGTGTCTTAGACAAGCTCGAGAGCGCATCGGCCGGAGCCCTACGGGAGCAAAGCCGACCTCCGATACGTCAACTAAAGCGAAAAAAACAAACACAGCAAACACTGAATCGAAAAAATAAAACCATAAAAGGGTTTGTAGGCTGTCCCGAACAACCTAGCTGTAACCGAGGGGCTGCGGCTCAACCAAAGCCCCTCAAAATCACTTCTCTCAAAGGATTGCGTTAATGTCGAACACCCTCATCAAGCTCATAGACGGCATCTCCCCCGCCAAGGTGCGGGCCGCCCTCAAGAAGAAGGGGCGTGCCTACCACAACGTCAAGCCCCTGCTCTACCAGATAGCCGACAAGACTAGTAACGATAACCATACCGCCGGCCGTGGCGCGTGGTGGAACCAAGCCCACCTTGCGTTCTTCACAGGTTTTACCAAACGGTATGTTCAGGAAGCCGAGTACGCCGCAGCAGCCCTCGGGATGCTCAAAGTTTCCTCTGCATTCATGAACTCGAACCACTATGTCCTCGTGGAGGACGCCATCAAGCCGTTCACGGTCGAAATCCGCAGTTTCAATCAGCCCCTAGAGAATCCGGAGACAAGCGATTCCTCGAACACACCTAATGTGGATGGTACACCCAATGTGCTCGGTGCCACACATGATGTGTCCGACGCTGCACATACCGTGTACACGGAAGGCACACAGGGTGTGGACAAACCCAAAGGTGAATCCAAACGCTTAAACCCAAATGGAACAGCAAAAGGATGGATAGATAGACAGATGAATATAGCAAACACAGAGAGCCTCGCTACGCTCGGCTCTACGAGTTGTGATGTTCCTCTTGCAACTACTTCCCAAGACTCTGAGAGTACAAAAAAAGGGAATCAAGTTCCTGTAAGCGGAAAGGAAAAGGGGTCTCCTGCCGGTGAGCAGCCCACCCCCTGTTCCGCCGCCCCCCTCCCAAAGCACGACCCGATGACGTGCCAGCTAAAGCTGACCGCCTGCAAGCTGTGCACTGAGTGGAGCGCGATTGGCAAGAACCAGAAAGACCACGATACCTTGAATTACCTGACCAACCTGATGAAGCGTATCGGCGGGTTTGACAAGAACCGCTGTGGCCGGGCCGCACTCTGGATTTTCAAGAACCACGACCACGAGGATTACACCTACGTAGAAGTCATGGAGTGGCTCGTGGCCGCTTCCAATGCTCCTGACAACCCGCTGTACAAGCCGAAGAAGCTGAACACGGGGATCGGCTTGGTCAAAAATTGGGACTGGGTCGTCGCCCGCTACCGCTCCTACATTGACTCCGCAGACGAGAACGCCCGTACCCAAGCAAAGGGCGATGGCTACAGTAACGTGATTGCGTGGGTCGCAAAGCGTCTGCGAGGCGCTGCAGCGTGAAATTCGCGGTAGATCCGAAATAGTTCGCGGACGATCGCGCACGAGTCAGTATTATTCGACATGATTTGGAGAGAATTGAGTATAGAAAGATAAAAACCAATGAGCAGGTGATATGGAGGACGCAAACATGAATGAAACCCCTGTGCTGGTTAATTACGAACGCGATTATAAGATCCTCGGGGCCTTCACGGACAAGGCATCGGTGGGGGAATACATCGTCTATCAGCAGGCCGGATGTTCGAGATGAACACATGCGACATGGGTGACTGTTCGGAGTCTATCTATGAGCATGGGGTTTGCTTCTACCATTTCTGGTTAATGTCATGCTCAACCAAAGGCTGTGAGACGCCGCCCACTCACACATGGGCCGGAGACAGAGACTACCCCGCTGGCGACGTATGTTATTTCTGCGACGCCTGTTGGCAACAGTTTTTGGTTGATGAGTCCGTTGACGGTGTATTCGGTGGGAGTCTCGGTACTTATCGGGGTTTCATGATGTCGGCGTATTTGTGGGATTTGAAATGGAGAGATTTGAGAAATGAATAACATGACCTGATGGCGGTGAATGGTTCAGAAACTTCTCAAGCCTGCTCGGCCGGCGATTGAAAGATTGTCTGGAGCCTCTTTGCGCAAAATTCAAAATAGTTCGTTCGCGGACGATCCTGCCAGAGTCAGTAACCTGCCAGTAGCCGACGACGATCCTACAACTCCTTAAAAATCAATCCGTTGCTGGGCTAAGTTTTATACAAATTGGGGTGGTAAAATACGATTGGGTATCTTTGACCATATCGTCCGGAAGGCCGCTGGCCCCCCCAGAAGCGAATGAGGTGCCCTGTGATCACAGGAGGCAAGCATGAGCAGCCCATTCAAACATGTCGTCATAAACGGAAACGGTCAGGCTCTGCACATCACGCGGGGGCCTCAGCTAGCGACCGTGACCAAAGTAACCGCCACGAAGACAGTCTCCCAGACGTTACAGATCCCCAGGAGTATCAAGTAATTCTCCCCGCCAAAACTTGCCGAACCCTGCACCTCATCGCAGGTGTCGACGAAAAGAAACGTCTATTCAGCTTCGCCTGCGAAGGCGAGCCTCTAGCTACCTTTCGTTCGTACGGGCTTCCAAGGCGATGCCCTATTTGCAGCGAGGAATGGCCGATTGGTGAGGAGCGTCGAGGCATGCCGCAACCAAAGGAGAGCCTATGCCAATTCAAGACTTCTTGACCGCCCAGGAAGAATGCCGCGTGTGCATGACCAAGTGTAAGGGTGAATGGGAAGGTCTCCTGGCGCTCGTCGAGCAGGCGCCGCAATTCACCGCCGGGGCCTTTGCTCAGTCGGTCGATGACCGGATGCCGAAGCTGCAGCGAGCGACACGGGCGTCCCTTGCGAGACTCTCGATCTTTCTCCAGGTGCTAAATGAAATCGAGAGCGAGAAGCAAGCAACGGAAGGAGGTTAGAGACTTCTCGTCCGAGTCAATGGAATGCGGGTGGGGATAAGCCGCGACTACGCGGATTTGCATAGACGCCGGCGGCGTGACCGGTAGCCTCAAGCAGGAAGATGGTTAGAGTCCCTCACTCAAACCATGCAGCTGTAACCAGCCAGTTCAGGAGAACCGTGCACTCAGTTAAAAACAAACTCATCGGCTCCCAAACGCTGCGTCACCAG
>Ga0187855_10002795_pt1 | contig 13051 bp, 12 predicted proteins | sample June2016WEW_8_10_2_FD_132969 | JGI IMG/M metagenome (GOLD analysis project Ga0187855, IMG submission 132969) | Peatland microbial communities from SPRUCE experiment site at the Marcell Experimental Forest, Minnesota, USA - June2016WEW_8_10 | ecosystem: Environmental > Terrestrial > Soil >...
AAGCGCCCACAGCCCGTTAAACTGCTTCCTCATGTCCACCGGCTCCTCCGCCAGGTAGATCCTAAAACCCGCGGGGAAGGCGAGCATCAGCGCAGAGCCTTGACGAGCGCCGCCACCTGGGCCGCGTCGTGCCCGCGCACGATCACTCCCCCAGCCAGGCACACCTCCAGTCCAGCCGCATTCGCCGGCATCCGCAGTTCGGCAAATCGCACCGGCCGCGTCGCCGCTGGCGTGCGCTCACGGCGTCGGCGCGTCAGCCATTCCACAAGCGTGTGGTAATTGACGCCTTCACTGCGGGCAAACTCCCGCTGGGTCACCCCGCACCGGTCGTACGCTGCCAAGACCGCGTCCCGTCGCGCGTCACCGGCAATCTTCCGTCCGCGCGAGTCGCGCTTCTCTTCAATTGATACCAGCTCCGCGGAGACCATTGCCATCCCCGCACTTTACAGAGCCGTGATCCGCTACGATAGGGGGAACCCGGCCGGACTCATACCCTGAAAGCCGTCGGCAGCCTCTTCAACTGAGTATCCGGCTTCTTCCAAAAATATCCGAATCGTGCGCCGAGCAAATCCTGAATCGTCAACGATTAGAATAGATTGCAACCCAGCTCCATTTGATGGTTCCGTCCAGGTTGGGGGGGGGGGGCCATTGTGGTTCAATGAATTGCGGCCAAATCTAGATCATTGAACTTTATCTGGTTCCCTATGGCCGGCCCGAAATTGCCATTAGCTTCATGGTGGCAATAGCGGTATATCCAAGGGATTCGGCATGGGACCGATCTAAACCGCGACGCAAGCGTTATCCGCGCATTCGCCCGCCAGGAAAATGTGATCATGGTGATTCCAACTCTCCGGATGGGCAGTATCCTTACGTAGACTCCCATGAACTCGATGAAACCTATTTGCCGCTCAATCTTCCTATTTCTCTTCGTCGGTTTGGGGAATGTGCTTTCGCAAGCCCAGTCCACCGTGAGTACCCCAAATTTCTCGACCATGGTGACCTTGGCACCAGGTGGAATGGCGACCATGGGGTTTGTGGTCGCAGGTGGTCCCACCAATCAGACGCCTGGCTTGTACCTCATAAGAGCCGTGGGGCCTTCTCTTGCGAAATTCGGAATCACAAATCCGGCGCCGCAACCGGAGTTTCAGGTATTCAACGCGCAAGGTCTGTCTGTGCTGTCAGCATACCAGCCAGGACACATTCCACCCACCATCCTGCCGGTGGCCGGCAACCCGCCCGATTGGAATGCAATCTTTACGTCGGTTGGGGCCTTCGCACTGGTTAATGGAGCTCAAGATGTCTATGCCGTTCTAATGGCTTTCACTCCCGGAAGCTACACCATCCATGTACAGATTATTCAGGCAAAGGAGGACAAGTTTTGATCGAAGTATACACATCCCCCACCTACAGCCTTGTTGGCGGTTGATAGATCTATTTAGCCAAATTGTGGTGTGGCCGCAGTGGGCTTTCGCCACCCGCTTGACCACAGTCCTATAACTAGGATCAAGCACTCGCCAGTTCGACCGTAGCGGCCAGCTTGTATTTGCCGGGACGAGGACCGACGCTGGGGAGGATTCTCAACGAAAGAGGCCGACCCGTGGCTTCGACATAACGGGTAATTGTAGAGAGCCGAACATCCTCTCCATGGTTTTCGAGCCGGGAAAGCGCCGCCTTCTGCATGTTAATCCGCTTGGCCAGTTGCGACAGGGACAGGCCGGCCTTCTCCCGGTGCTCCGCCAGAAGCATTCCGATGGCATACTTGCGGTACTTCTCCTCGAAATTCGCCCACGCTTTCGGACTGCGAGCCTTGCGCTCGCTGATGAATTTTTCGATGTCGCTCATGGTAATTCTTTTTTCTGATGCTGTTTTTGTCTGATGTAAATTTTTCGGCGTTCTTCGGCCAATTCCAGGTCCTGCTTCTTTAGGTCCATCGACTTCTTGGCGATTCCGTGGACGGCGATGATGATGGCGTCGCTTTCGATGAAGGAGAGCAGGCGAAATTGCTCCTTGCCGTAGTGGACTTTGATTTCCCAGATGTGCTCCGTAACTTTCTCGAAGAATTTCTTAGGGACAACTGGGTTGGGATATTCCTCGAAAAACCTCACCCCCATCGCGACGGCCTGGGCGCGTTCGTCATCGAGCGTATGCAGCCATTCGGAGACCGGCTTTTTCCCATCGGCCGTTTTGTAGAATTGAACGACGCGGTATTTTCTTCGGATCAAACATGGGTTAACATATTTGTTAACGAACGCTGGTCAAGTCGCAATCGCCGAGTCGGACGGGTCCGGCACCCACACGGTGGCGCTTGGTTCCGAGCGTTAGGGATTTGCCCAAGGATTTGTCTCAAACCTGATCCTCGTGTCTTTCGGACGGCGCTGGACGGGCGCTAAGCCCATCCATGCGTTTGCCGTCGAAATCCGATTTTTGAAAGACTCAGCCTGCCTTATCTGGCCCGAAAGCATTTGCCAAAGATGTGCCCAAAATCATGTTTTTGAATTGATCTCGCTGCATTTGGGTGCATTTTTTGGCCCGTTCTAAACCACTCATAAACAACTCAAAGCACGCTCAGCGAAGCTTTTCCGTTGTTGTCTCCAGGATGGTTCGAGTCCCGTCCATCCCGCCATTTGTAAAAAAGCCCGTTTCCCTGCGAGACGGGCCTTTCGGGTCCAGTTCAAAAGTTGGGGTCTATAACAAAGATTGGGGACTCATCATCGCACGCTGAAGCGCAGAATACTCCTCTGGCGGCACAGCAGATCATCTTCCCCGGCGGGACTTCCGTCAGCGAGGGCACCAAGAGGAAAAGGAGGGGCAAGCGCCGGATCGCCTTCAACGACGAACGCTCCAAATCCTGGGTAGGCTATGGCTGCCATCCTGAAGGCAGCCGGTGGCGCAGGCAGGGCTTTCCCGACTATAAGTCCGCGAGGAGCTGGGCGTACGAGACCAGGGGCTAGGGTTTTCAACTCCCGCATCCAGCTCATCAAGGCCGACGCCCGCGGCTCCCGCCGATTCCAGGACTACAGAGCCCTCATCCTCCTTCATTGCGGAAAGCTCAGCCTCATGCCAGGTCTTGCAGTCTGCTCAATCCACACGGTTTCCTGAAGAACACGTAATTGGCCGGCAAATACGGTATCGACCCCAGAAGCCTGTATCGAAAGGTATGCGAGTTCGAATCTCGCCTCGGGCACCACTTGTTGGCGTCGCCTCAGAGATGATATATCCTGTTGAGACGACCTCCGCCGAAGGTCTCTACTTGACGCTTACTCGCGCACCCGGCTTTAGATCCATCGGATTGTCGTACGAAAGCTTCCAGTCCGCAGCCTCATTGACTGGCTCCGACTTGAGCCCGAGCACTGAATAAGCGCACGCCGCACCCAGCGCCGCTCCGGAAATCATGTCGAAGAAGTAATGGTAGTGCAGGTACACCGCGCCGAACATGAGCCCCGCGGCGGGCGCGCTGAACCACAGCGCGACCCGCGGATACCGGTGCCAGGTCCAGATGAGGGTGAAGATGCACACCCCCGCATGCAGGCTCGGCCAGGCGTCTACGCCCAGGCAGCAGCTGACCAGCCAGTCGTTCAGGGAGGCCGACAAATCCGAATGGACGATCGCGGGAAGGGCCCCCTGGTGGCCGAAGAGAGGGCCGCTTGCGGGAAAGAGCAGGTAACCCGAATACCCCAGCGCATAGAGCCTGAGGAGGCCCATCTGGAGGCGCCCCGTCCAGCGCGACAGGACGAACGCCTCTGCCAGGAAAAGATAGAGGAAGAAGACGAGGAAGCTCGAATACCCCAGGACCGCGAGCGTGCTGATCCAGGGGGAGTTCAGGTTTTGGAACAGCGCAGCCGGGTCGCGCCTGAACAGGGTCTGGTCGATGGCATTGAGAATGCGGTCCGCCCTCCAGCCGGGCGATGCGTTCATCATGCAGCCGATGAGCGCGTAGCAGAGGTTGATGACCGAGAAGTTGGCGATCAGGGCGGCCCGGATGCGTCCCGTGTCGGGTTGGAGGAGGAGCCATCGAAGCCCTACCACGTACAGCGCTAGGCAGGCTATCCAGGCCACGAAGCAGACGCCCAGGTAATGGGGTTCCATGACGACCCGAACGAGGGATGCCGCCAGGAGCGCAATCGCGAACCAGCCGGAGGCCCTGCGCAGGTCGGAGGAAATGGCCTCGTGCGAGGCCGCGATCAACTGCCCCGCCGCCGCCCTTTCAACGCTCGATTGCGGTCGTCCGGAAGTCTGAATTGCGCGCGGTTTCAGACCGCGGTCCATCATGGCGGTTCCTTTGATTCGGCAGTGCATTCGAGCTAGCCGCTGCTTCTCGCAGCTTTTCGTGCAGTCGTCCGATTCGCTCATCGTAATGCTCGTGGTTGCCGGCCACGTGCAGCGCCGGAATGCTAGGAAACTCGTGTCGTGCCCACGCAACGCCCATGATGCCACGGTCGATGTCGAGTAGGTCCGCTGTTCCTATCTCACGGTGCAGGCGACTGAGAGCGCGGATACGCATTTCAAAGGTCTGGATGAGTGGTTGGTTACGACATGTCAAGTTGTGGTGCGTCGCTCCAGCGAGGCGAGCACGTCGGATGCGACGTGGACCTTTCCCCGACTCTTTCCTGTGGTTTCGCGGAGGAGGCCCTTCGCTTCCAACTCGCGAACCGGGCGGATCGTGGTGGGGGTCGCGACTCCCGGCACCCTCGTGGCGGTGGAAATCGTGATGTAGGGATTGGTCAACAACTGATCGAGCAGTGCTTTCGTTCCCTTCGTCTCGCGCAGGAGTGATTCGCGCAGGTCCAGCAATTGCCGCGCTCGCGTCGCCGCATCCTTTGCCGTCGTCTCGACGCCCGAGAGAGAATAACGTGTCCGTGGAACCCACTCCCCGTGCGTTCGGACGCGCTGCAAAAGGTCGTAGTAGTCGGATTTGTGCCGTTCGATGAAGTCCGATAGGTAAAGCAGCGGCTTCGATAGCCGGCGTCGCTCGATAAGAAAGAGGGTGATCAGCAGGCGGCCCACGCGACCGTTGCCGTCGAGGGGCCCGCTTTCTCACACGCTGAGTATTTGACGGATGCGCTTCTCGCCTAAACGAGAAAATTGAAGAAAAAGAGCCACTGAAGAGCCACTAACAGCCCGGTTAACGCAAAGGCCCATTGGAGAGTGCCATAAAGCAGACGGGTTCGAGTCCCTTCCATCCCGCCATTTGCCGTCCAGTCTGGTCAGCTCGGTTTGACCGCGACCATCCGCACGAGGCCCTGTTCGGTCGTCGACTGCTCGATGGCCAGGCCGGCCGCGACGAGCAACCCGGCAACCCGGGCTGCGTCGAGGCGCAGCTTCCGGTAGGAGCTTGCGGACAACTTCCACTCGCCTCCGGATCGTTCGTGGAGAAGGTCGCTTACCTCGACGTAGCCGGGACCGTAGTCGAGGAAGCACGTAAAGAGCCGGTCGGGTTCGCTGCGTACGGGGATGAACCGCTGAGGGCCCTCGAGCTCGCGTGTCGCAAGGTCCCGGAAGCCGAGCACAATCCGCCCGCCACCGGCGAGGGCCCGGGCCGCGTCCCGTAGGAGCGCCGTGACGGACTCGACCGACGGCAGATGGGTCAGAGTGTCGCCCATGCAAACTATGAGAGCGGGAGCGGCGTCGCAGTGGCGCGCGAAATTCGCCAGGTCGTCGGTGACCGCGCTTACAGGGAGCCCCCGGGCATTCGAGCGCAGCTCGGCAAGAAGGGCCTCGCAGAGGTCGAGCCCCAACACGCGGTAGCCGGCCTCGGCCAGTGGTATCGACTGGCAGCCCGAGCCGCAGCCGAGGTCGACCGCCAGGCCTCGCGGCCAACTCCCCATGCCGAGGGCCGAGAACAACTGGCGGTTGCGCGCCGCGGCCGCCTCAAACCCCCCCGCCATCCATGTGTAGACCGGCCCGAGTAGCTGGTCGTAGTGTGCCTTTGCGGTGCTCATCGGGGTCGGAGGATCGAACGCGGTGGGAAGGATTCAAAGGCAAAAAACCTCTTCGTCCAATCGGAAGCCGATGGCCGGCGCGCAGGTGCGTCCGCATCTTGCAACGGCGCACCCCCTTCCCCCGGGCCCTTACGGCCTCGGAAGGAGAAAGAGCAGCACGGCGAGGAAGTGGCAGGTGCTTCCCCCTAGAACGAAGGTGTGCCAGACGGCGTGATGATAGCGCAGCTGGCGCCACAGGTAGAAGACCACCCCCACGGTGTAGCAGAGGCCGCCGGAGAGCAGCAGCCAGAGGCTCCCGTTCGGCACGTGCGCGACCATCGGCCCAATGGCCACGACGATAAGCCAGCCGACGAAGACGTAGGCCATGACCGAGATCAGCCGGTAGCGTTCGCCAAGGAAGAAACGGAACACCGCTCCGGCCCCGCAGAGGCCCCAGATCACGCCGAACAGGGACCAACCCCACGGGCCCCTTAGGTTGGTGAGCAGGAACGGCGTGTAGGTGCCGGCGATCAGCAGGAAGATCGCCGCGTGGTCGAGTTTGCGGAACACCGCCTTCGCGCGCCCGGCTTGGTGCGCGTGGTAGATCGTCGAAATGGTGTAGAGGGCGAGCAGCGTGAGGCCAAAGACGGTGAAACTGACGACGTGCCAGGCGTCGCCACGCAGGCTCGAAAAGACTATCAACAGCGTTAGCATCGCTACGCTTGCCGCGAGCCCGACCCCGTGCGTGACCCAGTTCGCTATCTCCTCGCCGCGGGTGTAGACGCGCGCGCCCGACGCGGCGGGCTCGCTCGCCCCGGCCGGCGACTCGGACGACCGTTGCCGTTTCACGGCTAGATCCGCCCAGGCGTCCAGCCATCGGATGATCCGGCGCGGCTCCGGCCTGCGGAACTTGTCCGGCGTCCATTCCTCGCCGTCGGCGTAGACGGTGCGCGGCATCACGCACGTGCCGAAGGCCCAGTCGGCGACCGGCAGCCCGAAGAATCCGGAGATGGATTCGTTGCAATGGATGACGGCGTGGTGGCGCAGGTGGAAGGCGTACGCCGGCCGCCAGAACCATCCCCAGCGCGGGTGCTCGATCAGGGGGGCCCATTTCTCGAACGACCAGTGGTCGATTGCGTGCAGGACCTCGTAGAGCGTCAGCGAGACCGCCACCGCCGCGAAGCCGGAGAAGAACCAGGGAAAAGAGGGGAAAAGCCACTGCAGCAGGGCGAACAGCGGCGAGATCACCAATGTGAAGATCGCTAGCGAATACCACGGAAAGAACGATGCCTCACCCTGCTCGGGCTCAACGATCGGGTACTTGTTCTCGATAAACAGGATTCCGCGGCCGTCGCGGCCGTGTTTCAGCGCAATCCGCGTGAGCGCGTGGTGAAGCGTGTGCTGCCGGTAGAGCCTGCTAAGGAACGCGATAGCCGGCGTGTGCAGAACGTAGCGGTGGAAGAAGTATTCCACGAAGCAATTCACCATGCTTATGGCGACGAACGCCACGGCGCCCTTCCACGGCTGCGCCAGGACCTGGGCCGTCCAGACGGAGGGGGCGCAGAGCCGCAATGCCGCAAGCAGGCAGGCGAGCGTCGCAAGCACTGTAAACGCAAATAGCGGAAGGGAGAACTCCTCGTGCTGGTCGACCGGTCTTGTGGGCGTGGGGCTCATCGGCCCCGCGTTTCTACCGGGGAAGCCCTCCAATTGCAAACTATGTTCCTCTGCGACCTGCAACGATAAGTACCGATAATCAGCCGCTCCGCGGCGCCGGCCCCGAGGGCAGTGCGGCTGCCTTCGGCAAGATCTGCGCAGCGTCAGCCAATTGATGCGAGGCGGCTAGGTATCGATTCTGCAATGCTTAGCCCAGTCGAAATCGCCCTTGTCCCGACTCGGAACCCGTCACATGAGCACCCCCGCGCTATTCCTCGTTGGAGCCAGCCACCGCACGGCTCCCTTTGAATTCCGGGAAAAACTGGCGCTCGGTCCGGAGGCGGAGGCCGGGTTCGCCCTCGAGCTCGCAGCGATGGGCTCAGTACGGGAATTCGCGGTCCTGAACACCTGCAACCGGGTCGAGATTTACGGCGTCGCCGTGGATGACGGTGCGGTGGGGCAGGTGGTCGAGGCGTTTTGCGCCAGGCAGCATGTGGATCCCCGGCAGTTCGGGCGCTTTGGATTCGTGGCCGGGGGCCTCGATGTCGTGCAGCACCTGTTCGAGGTCGCCTCCGGCCTCGATTCCCAGATGCTCGGCGAGACCGAGATATTCGGGCAGGTGAAGCGGGCCTACGCGGCCGCCCAGTCCCGCGGATCCGTGCGCGCGGTCCTCAACCGGCTCTTCCAGAAGGCGTTTCAGGCCGCCAAGCACGTTCGAACGAACACGGCGGTGACGGCGGGGCAGGTCAGCGTCGCGAACGTGGCCGTGGACCTGGCGGCGGACATCTTCGGAAACCTGGAGACCGCCAAGGTGCTTCTCCTCGGAGCCGGGGAGATGGGAAGGAAGAGCGGCCGGGCCTTCGCCAGCCGCGGGGCCAGGGAGATGACGGTCTCAAGCCGGAGGCTGGAGACGGCGGGCCGGCTCGCCTCGGAGCTCGGCGCCGGTGTGCTCCCGTTCGAGGACCGCGAGGCGCGCCTGGCGGAATGGGACATCGTGGTGTGCTCGACCGCGGCCCCGGGGACGGTCATATCCGCCGCGGCGGTTCGCGCCGCGATGAGGGAGAGGGCGGCGCGGCCGATCCTGTTCGTGGACCTGGCCATGCCGCGGGATGTCGACGCATCGGTTGCGGACACGGCCAACCTGTACCTTTACAACCTGGACGATCTCGCCCGGATCGCGGAAAGAAACCGGCTGGCGCGCCTTGCGGAGGCCAAGCGGGGCCGGACCGTGCTCTTGGAGAGGGCCGATACGGTCTGGCCGCAGCTCCGGGCGCAGCTGGCGTCGGCGGTACCGGCTGGCGACCTCGCGCCCCAGGTGCCACCGCTTCAGGATCGCGGGCTTCGGGAAGCGGCGTTCGCCTGAGGGGTCGGAAGGCGCGTCAGCGCCTGGCGGCCGCAGCCTGGGCGAGCCTCCGGCCGGAGGCGATGCAGGACGAAAGCGCCACGCCGTCGCGGCTGTTGCCGCCGAAGTAGAGTCCGGGCGCCGATGACTCGGCGCCGGAGAAGATCGCCTCGAAGCGGTCGAACCCGACGCCGTACTGGGGGATGGCGCGGGGATGCCGGTGCACGCGCAGGAAGACCGGCGCGGCGCGCACTCCGAGAAGGGAGACAAGCTCCGACTGGACGAGGGCGGCGAGAGCCGCGTCGTCTAGAAGGGCGAGCTCGGGCTGGCGGGTGCCGCCGACAAAGGTGGTCAGGGCGACGTGGCCGTCCGGCGCCCTGCCGGGGAAGAGGGTGCTCGAGAACAGCGTCCCAAGTATCGTCCTTCCCTCGACCCTGGGGACAAGGACGCCAAACCCGTCCAGCGCATGGGCCACGTCCCCGCGGCGAAAGCCGGTGAAGACAGAGGCGACGGGCGGGTGCTCGATCCCGCTCAGCGGCGCGAGCAGGTCGGGGGCCGCGAATCCCTCGAGGCGCAGCCGCGCGAGCGCGTCCGCGGGGAGGGCGCAAATCACCGCCGAGAACTCCTCCTGCCGCGCCGCGCCGGCGCTGCCGAAGGCGACGCGCCATCCGTTCTCGCCGCGCCCGAGCGCGTGCACCGGGGTGCGGAGCCTGAGCGAGTCGCCGAGCCGCGCTGCGATGGCCCGCGGCAGTTCCTCAAGCCCCTCCGGGAAGGACATGATCCGGCCGCGGGGCCCACCGCTCGCGTTGCGCAGCTTGACCGCGCCGCGGATTAGCGAGCCGTGCTCGCGCTCAAGGGCAAAGAGCCTGGGGAAGGCGTGGCGGACCGAGAGCCTGGCGGGATCGCCCGCGTACACGCCCCCGACGAACGGGTCCACCGCGTAGTCGAGGAACTCGCGGCCCAGCCGCCGCACCGTGAAGTCGGCGACGGTCTCGTCGCCGCTAGGATTGCCCCGGGGCCGGAACACCTCGCCGGCGAGGCCCAGCTTCGCCCTCCACGAGAACAGCCGCGTGCACAGGAACCGGCCCGGGGAGGCTGGCATGGGCTCCATCCTCCCGTTCCTGAGCACGTATCGGTTCTTGGCCGCCTCGGCGGCGAAGAGGCGCCTGGCGCCGATCCCGAGGTCGGCCAGCAGGTCGAAGTCGTCGGCCCTGCCCTCAAGGAGGGAATTCGGCCCGGCCTCGTGCAGCCAGCCGCCCTCGCGGATGGTCTCGATGGCCCCGCCGCACCTGCCGGTGGCCTCAAAGACGACGGCCGGTATGCCGGCCTGGCGCAGGTTCCAGGCCGCGCTGAGCCCCGTGATGCCGGCCCCGAGCACGGCGACCGGGAGGCGCCCGGCTGGCCGGGTGTGGCTGGGTGGATTCATTTCCTCAATGGTTAAGGCGGTTCACCGGGCCGCGGCCTTGCGTCCCTTGCCCGGTGCCGTGCATTTCTTGCCCAAGCAGCGGTGAACCGGCAAGAAGCGTCTTTGGGGGGCCCGTGGAAAGCAACGGGAGAAGATCCCCGGGGCCGGGCCCCCCGGGGTAGGACAATTTACGCGCAGTGCCAGCCAACCCGCGCGCAGTCTTGCGCGGCAAATGGCTGTATAGTCTCATTCCTAATCGCCTTGCCCGCAATGACCGACGCTTCCCCTCCTCCCCTCGAAGGCGCCCCGCGACCGCAGTCTATCTGGCAGAACTGGATCACCGTGGCGGGTGTGATAGAGGCGGCGGGAAGCCTGTTTGCCTTCCTCCTGCTTTTCGCGCTCGACCTGATGGGCCGCGGTGCGAGGAACCCCTATCTCGGGATCCTGTGCTACGTCGTGGCGCCGGGCTTCCTTTTCTTCGGCGCGGCGGTCGCCCTTGCCGGCGCCTGGCACGAGCGCCGCCAGCGGTCGCAAGGCAAGGTGATGCGCCCGCCGCGGCTGGCGATCGACCTGTCGCGGCCCCGCGACCGGCGCATCCTCCTCTGGTTCTCGTTCGGCGGCTCCACGTTCCTCCTGCTCACCGCAATCGGGAGCTATCAGACGTTCGCGTACACGGAGTCGAACCAATTCTGCGGGGAGGTCTGCCACAGCGTGATGGGTCCGGAGTACACGGCCTACCACCGCTCAAACCACGCCAGGGTCGCCTGCGTCGAGTGCCACGTCGGCTCCGGAGCGGCCTGGTACTTCAAGGCCAAGATCAACGGCATGCACCAGCTCGTCGACATCACGACAGGCCGGTACCCGAGGCCGATCCCGACGCCGGTGCAGAACCTGCGGCCGGCCAGGGAGACCTGCGAGCGCTGCCACTGGCCGCAGAAGAATTCCGGAAGCATCGAGCACGTCTCGCACCGCTTCCTGGCAGACAAGGCCAATACGCCCTACACGACCCGGCTCCTGGTGCACGTCGTCGGCGGCGATCCCTCTCAGGGTCCCGTGGTCGGCATCCACTGGCACGTGAACGTCGCAAACAAGGTGGAGTACTACGCGACGGATCCGCAGCGCCAGGTCATCGTCTGGGTCAGGAAGACCGACGCGGCCGGCACGACGACCTACCGGACGCGCGACTTCAAGGGGGAGCCCGACCCGGAAAAGGTCCGGGTGATGGACTGCATCGACTGCCACAACCGGCCGTCGCACCGCTACGAGAGCCCGAACGACGCGGTCGACGAGGCGCTGTACCTCGGGCGCATCGACGCCGCGCTTCCCGAGGTCAAGCGCACCGTGGTGGACCTCATGACGCGGGCCTACGCGACGCAGGACGCGGCGGTGGCGTCCATGTCGGCGGCCCTCAGGGCACGCTACGGCGATGCGCCCAGCGTCCGCCAGTCCGTTGCCGCCGTCGAGGCGATCTACCGCGGCAACTTCTTCCCGGAGATGAAGGTCGACTGGAGCCAGTACCCGGACAACATCGGCCACCTGGACTCGGCCGGCTGCTTCCGCTGCCACGACGGCAAGCACATCGCCGACGGGGGCGCCAAGAAGATGCCGGCCACCGAGTGCGACAGCTGCCACACCCTGCTTGCGCAGGGCGCCGGCGCCGAGTACGCCCAGGTGGCCCCGCAGGGGATGGCCTTCAAGCACCCCTCAACCGATATTGAAGGCACGGGCCTTTTGTGCGCAGACTGCCACAACGGCAAGAACCAGGACAACTGAGACGCCATGATCCTCCCCCACGAAACCACGGCCGTGCCAGGCGGGCTCCTGGACCTCGACATGGTGCGCAAGTACTCGATGGCGGGGCCCAGGTACACGTCCTACCCTCCGGCGACCCGGTTCACGCCGGACTTCGACATGGACCGGATCGAGGCGGCGATCGCGGCCGACAACCACCCGGGCTCGGGCCCGCTCTCCCTCTACTTCCACCTGCCGTTCTGCGAGTCGCTCTGCTGGTACTGCGGGTGCAACACGGTCATCACCCGCCGGCGCGATTCCGCGCACGAGTACCTGGCCGACGTCGAGAGGGAGCTCATCCTGACGGCGGGTCGGATCAGGCGCGGCCGCACCGTCACCCAGGTCCACCTCGGCGGCGGAACCCCGACATTCTTCCCGCCGGAGGAGCTGGCCCGGCTCGGCCTGCTCATCTACGAGCACTTTGACCTCGAGGCGGACTGCGAGTTCGGCGTCGAGATCGACCCGCGCGGGCTCACCCAGGAGCACGTCGAGGCCCTGCGGGTGATCGGGGTCAACCGGGCCTCCCTCGGCGTGCAGGACACCGACCCCAAGGTCCAGGTGGCCATCCACCGCTGGCAGCCCTCGCCGCTGAACCGGCAGGCGGTGGCCTGGCTGCGCAGCGCCGGCTTCCAGTCGGTCAGCGTGGACCTTATCTACGGCCTGCCGAGGCAGACCGCCGCCTCCTTCGGCCGGACGATCGACGAGGTCCTCTCGCTCGGCCCCGACCGGCTGTCGGTGTTCAGCTACGCCCACGTTCCCTGGCTCAAGCCCGCCCAGCGCATCTTCGAGGTCCGCGGCGAGCTCCCGCCCCCGGAGGAGAAGCTGGCGATGGCCGCGGTCGCCCACGAGAAGCTGACCCGGGCGGGCTACATCGACATCGGCCTGGACCACTTTGCCCGCCCCGACGACGAGCTTGCCCTGGCGCAGCGAAGCGGGACCCTG
>Ga0187855_10002796_pt1 | contig 13049 bp, 10 predicted proteins | sample June2016WEW_8_10_2_FD_132969 | JGI IMG/M metagenome (GOLD analysis project Ga0187855, IMG submission 132969) | Peatland microbial communities from SPRUCE experiment site at the Marcell Experimental Forest, Minnesota, USA - June2016WEW_8_10 | ecosystem: Environmental > Terrestrial > Soil >...
AACTTTAAATTACGAAGTAAGTCCTTCGAGCCTGCTCCATCGCGGCTTCGTGCTACAGTTTTCTCGCGGGCAATTGTTCGCCCGAACACCATGGAACCGCGGCTGATTTGGATCAATCTGCTGGTGAAGCTGGGCGTGGCTGCGGCTGTGTCGAGCAGCCTGGTGCGTTCGGTCGCGTTCAAGTCCCTTCTTTTCCGCGAGGAGCGTTCGTTACTTCAGAAAACTTATCTGGTTCTGTGGTTTAGTTTGCCGATCATGATCGGCACCTGGATTCGATTTTCCGTTAATAGCTTTGTGGCCGGCGACTTGAGTTTCGAAACGGCGCTATTGCTGGGAGTGATTGGCGGGCGCTGGTCGGGGGTTTTGGGCGGCGTGCTGATGGCCCTGCCCGCGCTGCTGCACGGGGAGTGGGCGACGCTTCCTTTCGGAGTGCTTTGCGGTTTCATCGCCGGCCAGTTGCGCACCATGGCGCTCGATAAGGATGATATCTGGTCGTTCTCTCCATTCATCGATCTCAGCATTTATCGCCTGATCCGCCGCAACCTGCCGACCCCGCGCTTGTTCGACTGGCAGATCATGTTCTTTACCACGATCATCGCGCTGCGTTTCGTTCAAAGCCAGCTGGCACGATATTTTGCCCATTCAATTTTCAGCATGGATAGCGGCAATCTGTGGGTTGAGGTGGCGATCTACGCCGCTTCGGCGATGGCCATTGGGATTGAGCTCAAGATCTTTAACAGCGTGCGTATCCAGATCAAGCTGGAGGAGCAAGAGCGTCTGCTGCTGCATGCGCGCATGGAAGCTTTGCAAAATCAAATCAATCCCCATTTTCTCTTCAATACGCTGAACTCGATTTCTTCTCTGGTGCGCTTCGATCCGGATACGGCGCGTGAAGTGATTTCCAAACTGGCCACCATCCTCCGCCGTCTGCTCAACAGCGCGGACTCTTTCGTGCCGCTGCGGGAAGAAGTGGAATTCATCGACAACTATCTTGATATCGAGGTGGTCCGCTTTGGCAAGGATAAGCTGCGTGTGGTAAAGGAACTAGCGCCCGACTCGCTGGACGTGATGGTTCCGAGCATGCTACTGCAGCCGCTAGTGGAGAACTCAATTAAGCACGGACTTGCCTCAAAGGTGGAAGTTGGAAGCATCTACCTGCGCAGCCGCTTGTCCGACTCAGGCCTGGTCATTGAAGTAGAGGACGATGGGGTTGGAATGGCGGCAACCCAGATGCCGGAAGCTGGAAGTACGCGTGGCTCGGGAATTGGCATGGCCAATATTTCCGAGCGGCTCCAGGTGTTGTACGGAGATACCGCGCGGATGACGATAGACAGCCACGAAGGGAAGGGAACGCTGGTGCGGATTCGCTTGCCGCTTCTGCAAACAGCGGGAGCCGTGCCCGAGAGCTTTTACGAAGAGCGTTCGACAACGCGCCGGTAAAAGTCCTCGTATTGAGGAACGATCTTGCTGGAGCAGAAACGCGCCTGGGCGACGGCGCGCGCCGCCTTGCCCATGGTGCGCAACGCACTCTCATCATTGAGAAGTTCAATGGCGTAGCGTGCCATCGTATCCACATCACCCACGTCGACCAGATAGCCACTGGTGCCGTGTTCGATCACTTCCGGCACGCCGCCGGTGCGCGTCGCAATCGGTACCGTCTCGCAGGCCATCGCCTCCAGCGCCGCCAGACCGAAGGACTCCAACTCGCTCGGCATCAGCAGGATGTCAGCGATTCCTAGCTTTTCCTGCACCTGATCCTGTTTGCCGAGAAAGAGGACATCCTCATGAATTCCTTTTTGTACAGCCAGCCATTCCGCCACGGAACGGTCCGGGCCGTCGCCGATCAGTAATAGCTTCGAGGGGATTTTCTTGCGCACGCGATCAAAAATCTCGATCACGTCTGTAACTCGCTTCACCGGGCGAAAGTTGGAGAGGTGCACCAGCAATCGCTCGCCGTGGGGGGCATACTCCGTGCGGAGTTCCGAAGAGTTTTTGCTCCTGCAGTACACGTCACAATTGACCGAGTTATAGATGACTTCGATTTCCTTATTGACATCGAAAACCCGCATCGTTCGGTCGCGCAGGTAATTGGAGATGGCAGTGACTCCGTCGCTCTGATTGATGGAATAGCGCGTAATGGGCAGATAGGACCGGTCCAGCCCGACGAGCGTAATATCTGTGCCATGCAGCGTGGTGACGAATGGCAGCCGGCGCCCGCGGGGGCCATCGGCCAGCATCTGCCGCGCCAGCAGCGCGCTCACCGAGTGAGGGATGGCATAGTGGACGTGCAAAAGATCCAGATCATATAGCTGCGAGACCTCGGCCATGCGCGTGGCCAAGGCTAAATCATAGGGAGGATAGTCGAACAACGGATACCGCGATACTTCAACTTCGTGATAGTGAATGTTCGGTTCCTCACCCCTTAGCCGGATCGGCTGGGCATAGGAGATGAAGTGAATCTCGTGGCCACGTTGCGCCAGTTCCAGTCCGAGTTCCGTCGCCACCACGCCGCTGCCGCCATAGGTGGGATAACACGTGATCCCAATCTTCATTCCGCGAGGTCCGCCCTTTTTGATTTCCCTAAGGTTCTGTAATTCGATGGCTGGAAACACTATAGGATGCAGATTCTATAGGGATCAGGCGGATTTGTTCGGCAGAACCCAGTGATGACCCCAAAAGGCTACTCGGAAGCGCTGCGTCCCTTCATAGAAATGCCAGGATCCACTTTGTCGAGATGGGCCTGGAATCGTCGCTTGGAGTCTTCGGGTAAACCCGTGAATTCGATACCCATGCCGACTCCGGGATCGCGCGTGCGAACCGTTGCGGAGGCCGAGACGTGCTCCTGATCGATCCAGAAATCCACTCGCAATACCGTAGAAACTGGTAACGGCATGACCGTCTCAACATAACAACCGTTGCCGCTGATATCTGTTGCGTTCACCCGCATGGGGGTGTTCACCCGCTCATCGCGGAATTCGAAAGGAAACGAAATTCTGTGGCGTTGAAATCTTCTACGATTGTCAGGAGCAGGCGCCGGCAGGTTGGACTGTACCTCCGCGGGCAACTGGGAAAGCCACGGGCACTCCTGATCAACCACTAACTGAACTCCAACCTGAGTTTTCTTCAGTCCACCGGCTTCCATTACCCAGACAACTTTGCACCGAGCTTTCTTGGTCCCATATTGGACGCCAATGACGTCGCCGACCTTCAACTCATGCTCGAGGCCGCAAATACAAGCTCCCGTGACGCTGACATTCTGGGCATTGGCATTCTGATGGAAAGGTTGATTGTCAGCGCCCATTCCCCACACACGTACGCGCAGGTCCAAGGTCGCACGCGGGGCTGCCCCTGAGGCAGACATGATAAACGTCTCCCAGCCTGAAAGTTTCTGAGCCGAATCTAATGAATCATAACCCGCGGCCGGAACTTCCTAAGATTACTAAGGTCATGGCGAGCGGTGGCTGCGACCAGTACGAATCGAAACTACTGACCTTACTGGCCGACTTCGGCCGAGACTAACTCGCGGTACGAAACCAGAGCAACGCCGCAATTCAACAACAACTCCCGTACCTCGGGCATGGTCAAAACGCGCAACTCAGTCTCCCGCGACTCGCGCAGACGAGTGTTGGCCTGCTGGAGGTCCGCATCATTGTAGCCCGGGTGGCAAACAAACTCCCAAGTGCCTTCCGGGATGATCCTTGCAATAGCGCGAAAAAGTTTCTCGTCCAGCGTGCCGGTCGCAACGATGCCCAAGGTGCCGTCGGGAGTATCAAGTCCTTCCCGTCTTACTGCCTCGCGAAACTTGCCGGAAAGAGCGCGCAGAATGCACACCTCGGCGTAGCGCGTCCAGATACTGGGCCGAGCCAGCAATTCACTAGACCTCAGAGGCTTGCGCGGGCCAAACGGATTGCGAATGGCTCGAACTCCGCAGGCGCGCGCGGCGCGCAACATGGGTTGCAAGACTTTTGGAAACAAGTGAGTGTGCTTGTGAGAATCGAGATGAGAAACGCTGATTCCGGCAGATTGAATCTTGCGAATCTGAGCGCTGGTCTCCGCCTCGATCTCGCCGGGATCTAAGCGGCCGGCTAACGCGCGAGCAGCAAAAGATTTCAGCCCATCGCGGAAGCGAGTGGAGCCAGAATTTCTGGAAGTGATCGTGGGCAGCCGAACTGGGTCCAGAACGGGCTCGCCGTCAATCAATACGACATGGCAGCCCACACTTAGCCGTGGAAGCTGTTTTGCCAGTCGCACGGCGTCTTCGAAGGCCGGCCCACGGGCCATCAGCGTGGAGGAAGTCACGATGCCATGAGTGTGAGCTTCGCCGATGGCACGGTTCACTCCCGCGGTGAAACCAAAGTCATCGGCATTGACGATCAGACGTCGCACCGCGACAGTCTAGCAGGGAGAACGAAGCGACGATTGCCTTTAGAGTAGAGTTTTCCGAGGATGCAAGCGTGAATCGTGCATGAAGGCGTCGTCGGCAGCGCTAGCCGTTTGACGGTCTTTTCGTGAGTCGCATATACTCGCTCAGGCTCACTTCATGCGTATTCTCAGGCGGTCCCAAATCGCACGGGACTTGCCCTGAGCGAGGCGAATGAGATCTGATCCCGCAAGAATAGCAGGGGCGGTTAGCTCAGTTGGTTAGAGCGCCTGCCTTACAAGCAGGAGGTCGCAGGTTCGAGTCCTGCACTGCCCACCATTTGTTTTCATGCACTTAGTTCACCTTCGCGTTTGGAGACTCGCTGATACCCGGGGGATTTACCGGGGACCTCTGGTCAATTCCGCCTTCTGCTGGCCTGCTAATGGTTTCAACCGCGCCGCGCAGATCCTCAAGGCCAAAGTGCCCGTAACGAGCGCTCATGCGGACCATCGTTGCCGGGGACCATCCAACGATCTTGGCTACCTTGGCGAGGAAGTTGCCCCGGATTAGTACGGTCGAGAATGTATCCGCGCAATCAACGAAGAAAATGTATTCGCAATCCCGCCCGAAGGTCGTTTGACCCGCCGCGCGTAAACGTTGACAAGCACAGCTTTCGGGTATCCAGTCGGCTACCATCTGCCCCGTTTATTTTTGAGCGCGGTCAGCGATTCTGAAGAATCTCATGGGACGGACCATGTCGGTGGCCACGTCGAAACTCGTCACCCGGCCGTTGCTGTCGCGGTTGAAGTGCATCAGGAACTGGCCTTCGCTAATGTCGCCAATAAATCCATCCGGGAAAGCCGGCTCGATTTCCTCATCTTCGGTCATCCACTGCTGGCGGACGAGCTTGCCTTTTTCCACGACCAGTTTCCACGTGGCCCGCAGTTCGTCGTTGGCATACGATCCGGCGTAATCCGCCAGATGCGAGGATTCCAAGCCGGGCCTGACGGCTTCGTAAGAAACAGGCACTCCCCCTTCGACGGCCTCGAGTTGAAAATTACTGCCATTCTTGACCGCGTGGAAAATGTACCTATCTTTGTGTTCGATATCCGCCTCCAGGGCTTCGAATTGCCCGCCGCCCAGGGGAAGCAGGTCGTAGGTCATTCCGGGAGCCACCATGATCAGTTTGTCGTCACGCAGCACGAACTTTCGAAAGGCTCCGTTTTTCTGGCTCCAATAGGTTCCCACATACTGCTTGAGTTCAGTCAGCGGCACATTCGGCGAGGTCTTTGGAGAGGGTCCGTTTTCTGCTCGCGCAAATTCTTCCGCCAGGTAGACGTCAGCCACACGTTGTGCCATTGTCATTGGGCTCATGCTGCCCACGCAGTTACACAGAACGAGTGTGGAAAAGTGCTGATCCGGAAAGCGGCTCAGCGCTGCACGGTATCCCACCCATTCCCCGCTGTGATGAATCCAGTTGAGGCCGCGATAGTGATCCAGAAAGATGCCCATTGCGTAGGGAATCGTTTGGCCGTTATTAAGAGTGCCCGGCGTAGTTAATTGACGAATGGCGTCGGCGCCACCGACTAGCGGATGATCGAAGTTCTGATCCCACTTGAAGAGGTCCTCGACCGTGGTCATGACCGAGCCGTCCCCGAGCTGCTCGAAGTTGCTCATGTCGATTTCGAAGCCTCCGCCCTTGTGGGGCGCATAGCCTGTCGCCCGCCGCGGCACGATCATGGTGTGGTCGTCGTGGAAATGCGTGCTCGTCATCTGCAATGGACCAAAGATTCGATCCTGGGCGAACTGCCGCAGAGTTTGTCCGGTAACCCTCTTCACAATCTGCGACATGAGGAAATAATTCGTATCGCTGTAGAGGAATTCTTCGCCTGCTCTGAAGTTCACCCCTTTCTGCCGAAGGATCAATTCCATTGCATCGCGATCCGTAGTAAGGTCGGCTTCTGGTATGCCCTGCAGGTCGAATAAATCGTCGTAGTTGCGAAGCCCGCTAGTGTGGTGCAGCATGTGGCGAATCGTGATAGTTGACCCGTAATCCGGCATTTCGGGGAGATACTTCCGAATGTCGTCGTCCAACGACAATCTGTGCTCTTGCGCCAGCAGGAGGATCGCCATCGCGGTAATCTGTTTCGACACCGAGCCGATATCAAATACCGACTGAGGGGTGATCGCGATGCCGAGTTCAAGGTTGGCCATGCCGTAACCGTGCTCGTAAACGACGTGGTCGTCCTTCACAACGGCCAGGGCACACCCTGGCGAACTGGTTGTGTTCCACTCTGCAAATACGCGATCGACTTTGTCAGTGAGTTCTTCTTGTGCCGAAGAATCTGCGGCAACCAGCAAACACAGCCCAAGCATCGTGAGTGCAACGCGTCTCATCGTTGTTTTCTATTCTTAGAAGCTGTAACGGAGCGCGAACTGCATGACCCGCGGAGCCGTTAGCGTAGACGTATAGTAGCCGAAGCTTGAACTGTTCGACAGGCTCAGATTCCCCTCTGCGTTGCTTCCCGCGATGGGCTCCAGGGCGGCCGCATCAAACCGGACTGAGTTTGTGATATTGAAAGTCTCCCAACTGAATCGCAGCGCGGAAGACTCGGTGATATTCCACGTCTTTCCCAGCCCCATGTCGATGCCAAAGTAGCCCGCGCCGCGGATGAGGTTTCGTTCTCCAGATTCGCCGGGATACGCGTAGCGAAACTCACCGATCGTCGCAGTGGGAGTCTGGAATATGTTAGGGCTGCCGTTGACCATGAAAGTTCCGCTTTTCGGCTTAGGCCCAACCAGCACAGCATTGGCAGTGTTCTCCCAGTTGGTCGGCCAATAGTTCCCATCGTTGACGGTAGTTGGGAAGCCGCTGGTCATACGGAAGATTCCGGTGATTTCCCAATTGCCGACGACGGCCCCGAGCAGGCCACGTGTAGCTATCTTTTTTCCTTTTCCAATGGGCAGCTCATACATCCAGTTCGCATTGAATTGGTGGGTCGCATCAAAATCTGACACGGCACGGTTTTGTCTTGGTGACCAGGTGTTCAAGATGTAACTGGCAAACCCGCCGCCGGCAACACCTGAACCACCTTCGTATTGATTCACTCGTTCGGCGTCCGACCCCAAGTCGATCGACTTGGAATACGTATAGTTAAAATCAAACTGCAGCCCGCCGGACATTTTACGCCGCAGACTCGCCTGCAGCGCGTTGTAGCTGCTGTTGCCCATCGAGCTCCACCCGTACAGCGACGAGAATTGCGGAGCCCAGAACTGGAACTGCTTCGTGACTCCATTCACGGTGGCGCAAGCCGGGAATGTGGCCCCAGTGGGATCGCAATACCAGTCGGCCTGAATCAGCTCCGTGGTCATATCAATGCCGCCATTGCAGGCGAAGATCTCATACATGTTCTGCGTGGCCGTCGGATTCGCTGGAGGCGTGCCCGGAGCGCAAGTGATCGTGGGCGTCTGGCCTGCGACGAGCGGAAACAGATTCTCGAAGTAAGGAATCTTCGCCATGTTTTGTACAGGAGTCGGATTGTTGCTCTGCATCGTGGTCGCGATCATCCGCGTCGCGGTATAGAGATCCATGCCCGACTTAGGATCCCGCAGGTTCAGTGGTTGTGCGAAATCCAGTTGCTGCAGCAAACGATGGCCGAAGCGGCCCACATAAGAAGTCTCCAGAACGAATCCCCGGCCTACTTCGCGGGTGAATGAAAGATCAACCACGTGGGAGTACGGAGTCTTCAATTCGTTGTCCAGTCCCCAGGTGATCGCCTCGCCTCCCGTTCCCGGCGTCGACGGCGGTGAATACGGAAAACCACCCGTCGGTGCCGGCGGTTGCAGCAGACATGGAGGAGCCCCGCAACCGTTATATGTTTTCGGGACGTTGTACAGAGAGTCAAAACGCGGCGATTGATCCGGAGTTACCAGGCCGGCAGGATCCCCGATAATCGTCGTCAAACCAAACGAGCCCATTCGATCGAAGCTGTTGATCACCCCTTCGCCAAAGTGGTCGTAGTACATCCCCCACCCGCCTCGGAGCGAACTCTTCCCGGACTCGCCAAACAGTTTTCCTAACCAACTCGTCTTCGAGAAATTCGGTGACCACGCAAAAGCAAAACGCGGAGCCGCATCTTTGTAATCCCAGTTCCAGATCGGCGGCTTACCGTTGGCCTGACCTGACAACCCGAAGCTCAGTAACGGCTGGATGGATTGTCCTTCTGCCATTCCCGTGTAGCGACTTCGAAACCACTGACTGATGGCCGGAACCGGCGCCACCTGGGTGCCTGTGGTTTCGTATGGCGGCTGTAACAAGCTGTAACGGACTCCAAAGGTCAGCGTCAGATTGGGTGTGACCCGCCAGGCATCTTGCGCGTAGAACTCGGCCTCATGCGCCCGGAAATGGCGCGGAACCATCGCGCCCTCCGGCAAGAGCGTGAAGTTCTTGGTCTCCTGGTAATTTGCCGTCACTTCGGGCACCATGCCGGTCAAGGCACTCGCCGCCAGATCATAGGCCGCAGAAAACGATCCCGATCCATTGGATGCGTACGTTCCCAAAACTTCCGGGAATCCCAGGGAAGCGAATTGGGGAGCCCCAGGATCCAGACTGGTTCCTGTTCCGGAGATTCCGCCTGCCGCAAGCCAAGTCGGGTTCGACGACCCGGTGGTAAACGATTGTGCATTGGATTGTCGCAGGTTGTTGATGATTCTCAAGTTCGTGCCGAACTGCAGTGTGTGCTTGCCTTTGGTCCAACTGAGGTCATCCACAAAGTTGTGGAGCGGCACTTGCACGTTCGTCGTTGGCGATTCTCCTACGGGATTCGAAATGCCTCCCGCGTAGAAGCTGATGTATCCTTGCGTTTGCAGTCCCGCCTGCCCCAGCCCCTCGCGGATGTATCCGTAGCGAAAATTGTTGATCAGGGAGTTGCTGATCACCGTCGCGTAACCCGCCGCCAGGCCCTTTCCGTTATTGGTCGAAATCTGATTGGAAGGCTGTCCCGGAAATTGTGCCCAGATGGTTGTCAGGTGATCATTCTGCAAGTTCCCGCGCAAGAACAGGCGATGGTTTCCGTTCGAGGTCAGGTTAGAGTCGAGTTTGACGATGTAAGTATCGAGTTTGGCGGGGGTCGGATCGGAGAACGTAAATCCTGAAATGTTCAGGCCATCGCCCACCGTTGGATCGTTCGGCAGCGGATAACCATTGAAGACCGCCAGTGCCGCCGGATCAACTCCCGCCCCTTGCGGGCAGTTCCCCAGTCCGTAGCAATAAGGGTCCAGATTCGCGAGATCGGTTTTATTCAGCGTAAACAGACCGCTAGTCGGACAAGTCGGGTTCTGGCCGTTATCACATTGATAGGTCAGAATGCCATTGCGGAAGCTGGCGGTGGGCACAAACCTTGTAACAATTGCCGTCTCGTGCGTCCGCTGCCCCTCATAAGTGGCGAAGAAAAACAGCCGGTTCTTGATGATCGGCCCGCCGATTGAACCTCCGAATGTATTACGTACAAGATGCGGAGGTACGTTCGGATTGCCCGCCTCCAGCTCAGACCGCTCGTTAAACCAGCTATTGGCCTCGCCGATTTTCGACCGGTTGTATTCATAAAGGGATCCATGAAACGCGTTGGTTCCACTCTTGGTCACCAGGGACACCTGAGCGCCTGACGACCGCCCGGCCTCTGCATTGGAATTCGTCGTGGTGACGCGAAATTCCTCCAGCGAGTCCAGGGTTGATCGTAACGCCCCCTGAAAGGCATATCCGAAAACGGGATCGTTGTCGTCCAAGCCATCGACCGTAATATCGGTCTGATCACTGCGCGCTCCGCTCACCGCTCCGCTGCGGCTGTCCGCGTCCGCATTAATGTCCGTGCTATTCCCCGTGTACAGCACGCCCGGCTGAAGGCTAAGGATAGAGACAGGATCGCGGCCTTCGAACGGAAGCGTGGTCATCTGGTCTGCGGTAAACGCATGGCCGATGCTGGCGTCCTGGGTATTCACGAGTGGGGCCTGGCTCATTACTTCCACTTTTTCTGCGACCGCTTGCACCTGCAACTTTTGATTAAGAGTGGCGGGCGTGTTCACCAGCAAGCGAACGTTATCTACGCGAAGCGTGCCAAACCCGGCTGCCTTGATGGTGAGGTTGTAGTTTGCCGGCGGGACTTCAAGAAACTGATAGAAACCCTGACCGTCGGTCTTGGTAGCTCGCACAAAGGCGGTCGCTGAGTTTGTAAGGATCACTTCCGTTCCGGGGACAACCGCTCCGTTGGGATCGACAATCGTTCCACGCAGCGACGTAGTGGAAGTTTGCGCCCAGCACAGTGTAATCCCGAAGAAAACAACAACCAGAATCAGCGACCCGATTGACTGCTCGCTTCTTGTCATGCTGCCCTCTTTTGCCAACCGCCACGAGTTACGGATGTGACACTACACGAGCATCTCGCCTTATAGTTAACTGTTGCAAACCCTGTCAAGGAATAAATGACCTTGCTGAATTGGAAAAACCGGACCAAAGAAGCAAAGTTTGTGTGTCACAGATGTGTCAATACACTTGACATCTCGCGCATGGTTGTTTGATGCTTACCGTTTTTGTGGCTAGAGGCGCAACAAATCGGCATTCGATTCCCCCGAGTTGGCATGAGCGCATCAATCGCCTCTCTCCAAAACGGCAGGGATCCGGCTGTACTGGAAGATCCGCGTGGCTTCGTGTTTCTGAGCATCCGGGCGATGGCGGAGACGCTACATACGGATACCGCCACGACACTGCGCTCCATCCCCGGCATGGGATTCTTGGGCTACCCGGAATTCCACCGCTACCTGCACGACCTGACGATCGCGCATGCCACATCTCTGGATTCCATGCTGGCGAGTACTGCCAGGGATTCAGACATTCCATCTCACGTCCGCGACTCACTCGATCAGGACCAGAAGAACTTCACCAGTTTCCGCAACACACTGGATACGGAGCAATTGGCGAGACTCGCCCAACGCATGTGGTCGGCGCGACGGATCATTTTGCTGGGTGGCGATTTAGCGTCGGCCCTGGTTTTCTATCTGGAACACCATCTGGTGATCTTAGGTTTGCCCGTGTTTGCAGCCACGAGCCCGGGCCGGGTAGTCACCTGGTTCGAACCACAAGCAAGAAAGATCTCGTGCTGGCAATTAGCTTTCGTCGAGCCTTGCGGCAGACGGTCGAAGGTATGCGGCAGGCAAAAGCGAAGGGGGCGTACTGCATAGGAATTACGGATACTTTCGTCTCGCCGATCGCTCGCTTCGCGGATGAGAATCTGATTGTTTCAGTCGAGACCTGCCATTTCGGAGACTCCTACGTTGGCCCGATGGCATTGCTCGATGTAATGCTGGTGGCTTGCGCCAACTATCGCCGTAAGTATTCGCTGGCTCTGTGCGCGCGAAGCGGCTGAGGAGCAACAACACGGATTCCGCTGGTATGAGGATTGAATCTTTCTAGCTTTTGTTGAGTAAGAACCGCATCGTCTTCTTATCACTATGCGAATCGAAACCATCACGCTACGAGAGCTCAGGATGCGCCTGAAGGCTCCTTTCGAAACCAGCTCGGAGGTCACCTGGGATCGGCGGGTCCTGTTAGTCGAAGTCGGTGTGGACGGACTCCACGGCTGGGGCGAGATCACCGCCGCCGAAGATCCTTTCTACAATGCCGAAACCACCGACACCGCCTGGCACATCACAAAGGACTTCATCGCTCCCTTCATCATCGGAAAAGAAGTTGGGAATGCGGCTGAGATCGGAAATTTGCTGGCTCCAATCCGCGGCCACGAAATGGCGAAAGCGGGAGTCGAGAACGCGGTCTGGGACATCGAAGCGCAGCAACACGGTGTGCCCTTGGCAAAATTGCTCAGTGGAACTCGACAAGAGATCCCTTGCGGCGTGTCGATTGGAATCCAGCCGTCAACCTCGACACTGTTGGAGAAAATCGAGTGCGAGGTGCGAGCGGGATACCAGAGGATCAAGCTGAAAATTAAACCCGGAAAGGATGTTCAAGTCGTAGCCGAGGTTAGACGGCATTATCCCGGCATCAGGCTGATGGTGGATGCTAACTCGGCGTACCGTCTGGAAGATCTGGAAATACTCAAGACGTTTGACGAATATCAACTTTTGATGATTGAGCAGCCGCTGGCCTGGGACGATATTTTTCAGCATTCGTTGCTGCAGGCTCAGTTGCGGACTGCCATCTGTCTCGATGAGTGCATTCATAATCCTTCCCATGCCGACGCTGCGATCAGGCTGGGCGCCTGCCGGATCATTAATATCAAGCTGGGACGCGTAGGGGGACATACCGTTGCCAGGCAAGTCCACGACATCAGTGTGCGGCACTCCATTCCGGTCTGGTGTGGAGGCATGCTGGAATCGGGAGTGGGCCGCGCCCACAACATTGCCATGTCCGCCCTGCCCGGGTTCGTGCTGCCAGGAGACGTCTCCGCGAGTCAGCGGTATTGGGATGAAGACATAATCGAGCCGGAAGTCGAAGTGGGGCCGGCAGGTACGATACGCGTGCCCGTGACGTCTGGCCTCGGTTATTCGGTTCGCAGAAAACGAGTGGAATCACTGACGGTTCGTCAGGAACAGTGGCATGCGTGAGCAAAACCGTCGCCTCCGCAGGTCGATGTGCCGATCGGCAGTTGTTGTTTCGCAAGTTTGGAGTCAGTTGATGAAA